>Ga0105348_1000091_pt1 | contig 61655 bp, 53 predicted proteins | sample EN8Hudsemesocosm_2_FD_83504 | JGI IMG/M metagenome (GOLD analysis project Ga0105348, IMG submission 83504) | Methane-oxidizing microbial communities from mesocosms in the Hudson Canyon - EN8C Hudson Canyon | ecosystem: Environmental > Aquatic > Marine > Cold seeps | place: Hudson Canyon... | reverse complement strand
TGCATGATAACTAATTGTTAAAGAAACTTAAGTCAAATACTTAAGGAGCAAATAATCTCATTCGTTATTCGCTTGGCTTCAAGGCTGTGCCCCGAAGCGAGATGCGCATGATACGCTTCTCAGTTTTGATGTCAACGTTTATTTTAAATGTTTTTCAAATTGATTTGAAAGGCTTTAAAAGTAATCGTTAAGTTAGCAAATTTACCGTAATAGTAAGTAGATAACTTAATCAAAACATCCAGTTGGTTAAGCTTTTTGCCTGAACCCCTTGGAACTGGATGCGCATTATAGAGAACATTTTTTAGAGTACAACCTTTAATTAACTTTTCTTGATTGAGTGCTCACATATAAGACAGGATGCTCGTTATCCAGTCAAAAATAGGCTTAAATGGAGCATTCGCTCACTCTTCTTTAGATTAATTGCATAATTTTTGCACTTGATAGTTGCACATTATCTCAAGCTGAGTAACATAGAATTGCAATTTGCATTTATTCAAACAGTTAAATTCGTTTATTAAAATAATAATTAGGTATCTTTATATGAAGTCTCCAACCTTTCAGACAGTAATTTATGCTGTCGTGTTCGCAATCATCGCTTATGCTATTACTTTTGTTGTGCCATCCTCAGCTACTTTAGTTGCTGGTTTGGTCTTTCTTAGCGCTTTTATCGCTCCATTGGTGTCATCGAGTTCTACTGGGCAGTCGCAATCTTCTTCTGAGCAAGTTAATTCAGCAGAAGTTAGAACCCTTTATGTAGGGAATCTACCTTACAGAGCAAATGAGACTGCTGTTAGAGAATTGTTCTCAACTCATGGTTCAGTACTTTCAGTTAGACTAATGAAAGATAAACATACTGGTAAACGACGTGGTTTTGGTTTCGTTGAAATGGCTGCGAGTGATCTAGATAATGCAATCTCAGCATTAAATGATACCGAATTCCAACAACGCACGCTTAAAGTAAGAGAAGCAAAAGAGCGACCTGAGCGTGTAGCTGAAGATGAATAACATCATTAGTTCAAACATTTAACCTTTATTTAAGAAGCCGCATAATTTGCGGCTTTTTTATTTTAAGAAGATTTGCACTGGCATATTATTTTTTAGTTAAAATTAAAGGCTAGACAAAAGCTAAGTCGATAGTAAAATCCGCACAATTATTTATTCTGTACTTATTTATACAAGGCTCCTTTATGTTTAGTCATATTCATCCAGATAATTACCCTGAACAATTATCAAAAAAACAGCGAGATATGGCTGAACTTTTTAAAGGCTTCAACCTCCCTGAGGCGGACCTCTATCCTTCCACTGAGCTAAATTACCGCCAACGAGCTGAATTTCGTGTATGGCATGAGGGTGAAGATCTTTACTACATCATGTTCGATAGTAAAACTAAACAGAAGTTTAGAGTTGACGAGTTTCCTGTTGCTAGCATTTTAATTAATAAAGCTATGAGGGCTTTGTTGCTTGCGATAAAAAATCAGAAAGAGCTCCGTTATAAGCTTTTCCAAGTAGACTTTCTATCGACATTAAGCGGTGAGCTGTTGATTAGTTTGCTTTACCATAAACCCCTTGAAGATAATTGGCAGTCTGAAGCTGAAAAGTTAAAACAGCATTTATCAGAAATAGCACCCGTAGATATCATCGGTCGAGCGAAGAAGCAAAAAGTAGTTGTTGATAAAGACTATGTTATGGAAAACTTGAACGTTGGGGACAAAACTTTCACCTACCAACAAGTTGAGAATAGCTTCACTCAGCCTAATGCTGGTGTAAACGAACAAATGCTGCTCTGGGCTCAACAAGCAACAAAAGATGCAACGGGAGATTTGATAGAACTTTACTGTGGTAATGGTAATTTCAGTATTGCCTTAGCTGAAAACTTTGATCGTGTCTTGGGGACAGAGATTTCCAAAACATCGGTACGCTCAGCACAAATTAATATTAAAGAGAATAATATAAGTAATATTGATATCGTGCGTATGTCGAGTGAAGAGTTTAGTCAAGCGATGAATGGTGAGCGTAAGTTTAGGCGTTTAGAAGGTTTTGATCTAACTGCTTATAACTACGATACTGTGTTAGTTGATCCACCTCGAGCTGGCCTTGATAAAGATAGTGAAGAACTTGTTAGTCGCTTTAACAAAATTATCTATATCTCTTGTAACCCTGAAACATTAAAAGATAATTTAGCTACTTTAATAAAGACGCATAATATTGATAAGTTTGCGCTATTTGATCAATTCCCTTATACCCATCATGTGGAAACCGGTGTCATACTGACTAAAAAGTAATTTATTTTGACTTTTTAGAGGCTTTGCGACGATCACTTAATTCAAGAGCGCCACGAGCGATGAAACGTAATTGCTGTATTGTTTGTTGTGCTAACTGATCACGCTCTGCTTTATCTTCGATATCAAGGGCGTCCGATCCGGCGCTAAAGACAATGGTTACTGCAGCATTGGCTTGCATATAGGCGACTTCAGCATCAAGTTGGTTCGCTTTTTGTAAATAATCACAAAGTTCCATGGTGAAGTATCTAATCTCCCGGATTACAGCGGCTCGAAAAGCTGCTGAAGTGCCTGAGCGTTCGCGTAGTAACAATCTGAAAACATTGGCATTACTTTCTATTAGCTCCATAAAAGTTTGCACCGAAATCTGGATAACAGAACCACCTTTAGCGATACGTTGCCGTGCTTGGCGCATCAATTGCCTTAGTGTTAAACCCGCCTCATCTACTAATGTTAACCCTAGTTCATCCATATCTGAAAAGTGACGATAAAAAGAGGTAGGCGCAAGACCAGCTTCTTTTGCGACTTCACGTAGACTTAAGCTCGAAAAGCTTCTTTCAGCGCTCAATTGATTCAAAGCAGCATTAATTATCTGACGTCGGGTCTTTTCTTTTTGCTGTGCTCGAACACCACTCATGCTTAATTCTCTTTCGGCCAATAGAATATTTCTTTTACATATCATACTTTAATCACGAATAAATGTCAGGCTCTGGGATGTGTACATAAATACAAGTTAAACAGTACTTGACTGGTCGGATGATCTAGTTACACTACAACAAATAGCGTACAAGTGTACGCCCAAAATAGACTTTAGAGAGCATAATGAAGAAACCTAAAATCATCTGGCTTAATGTATCCCTTTTTATTATTACTTTTTTAGTGGCTGTGATTGCAGTACCTTACCGTGCTTTTACCCATGGTTTTGATAGCACAGAGGTTACTTTCGCCATTATTTGTTTTATCTATTGTGGTATGTCAATTACTGCGGGCTATCACAGGCTTTGGTCACACAGAACCTATCAAGCACATTGGAGCTTGCGGTTTATTTTTGCACTAGGTGGTGCTTTTGCACTGCAAAATAGTGTTTTACACTGGTCATCAGATCATCGTATTCATCACAAACATGTTGATGATAATGATGTAGACCCCTACTCTGCTAAAAGAGGGTTTTGGTATTCTCATATTGGCTGGATGTGCCGTGAATATCAGGCACATAGGTATTATGATTATAAAAACGTGCGTGACTTACAAAAAGACGCCATTGTTATGTGGCAACATAAATATTATTTACCACTACTGCTATTAATGAATATTGGCATACCGGTGGCGTTTGGCTTATGGCATGGCGATCTAATTAATAGCCTTTTATTAATCGGTTTCTTCCGATTAGTGATAAGCCATCACACAACCTTCTTTATTAACTCATTGGCTCACATATGGGGCAAGCAAACTTATACTGATAAAAATACCGCCAGAGATAATGGCGTTTTAGCCTATTTAACTTTCGGAGAAGGCTATCACAACTACCATCATATATTTGAGAATGATTATAGAAATGGCATTCGTTGGTGGCAGTTTGATCCAACTAAGTGGCTTATTAAAAGTTGCCAGTGGTTAGGGCTAACTAAGAACTTACGTGTCAGCCCGGAGGATAAAATTGAGAAAATGCGGGTCGCTATGGTATTAAAGCAAACCAAAGCAAAACTAAAAGCACAGCCAAATGCAGAACAAGCGTTAATTTATTTACAACAAGAATACGAGTTATTGATCACTAAAATCAATGCTTACTATATTATTCGAAAACAGGTATTAGAGAAAAAGCGCGAGCACCTGTTAGCTGAAGTTGAAAACTCAGATTTGATGACTCAATACCAAGAATTAAAACAAAGGTTAATTGAGCAACGTCGAAATTGGCAACTTTTAACAGATAAACTCGGTTAACATCAATAAAATGCTCTAAATACTATATTACCATTTACCTCAAACCCTGCTAAAATTTTCATATTAAAATTAATTAATTAAGCAAGGTTTGGGGATTCTCTTTTGACTAAAGCAAAAAAAGCTAAAAACACCGAAATGAATTATGATTATGACGTGATCATCATCGGTACAGGCCCAGGTGGTGAAGGCGCAGCAATGAACCTTGCGAAACGCCAAAAGAAAGTAGCTATTATCGAGCGTTATCATCAAGTAGGAGGTGGCTGTACTCATTGGGGCACAATTCCTTCGAAAGCATTGCGTCAGTCTGTCAGTCGCTTAATCGAGTACAACTCAAACCCGCTTTTTAATCAAAACGATCAAGCTAAGCAATTAACTTTTCAAGATATTTTAAGTCATGCCTCTGCTGTTATTCGTAAACAAGTTAACTTACGTAGCGGATTTTATAATCGTAATCGTGTCGAACATATTCTAGGTGAAGCTTCTTTTATTGATGCACATACGGTACGTGTCTTACACAACGATGGCTCAGTTGAGAAAATTTCTGCCAAGCAAATAGTAATTGCTACTGGCTCTAGACCCTATCAACCAGCTGATATTGACTTTAATCATCCGCGTGTTTATGACTCGGATAGTATTTTAAGTCTAAAGCATGCGCCGAGACACGTGATTATTTATGGTGCCGGTGTTATTGGTAGTGAGTATGCTTCTATTTTTAGAGGCCTTGGTGTAAAAGTCGATTTAATTAATACCCGAGAACGCTTACTTTCATTTTTAGATGCTGAAATGTCTGATTCATTAAGCTATCACCTATGGAACAATGGTGTAGTGATTCGCCATGGAGAAGAAATAGAGCGAGTTGAAGCCGATGATGATTCTGTTGTTGTTCATTTGCAGTCAGGCAAAAAAATGCGTGCCGATTGCTTACTTTTTGCAAACGGAAGAACCGGTAACACTGCAGATTTAAACCTAGCAGCCGCAGGTTTAAAAGCTGATGGCCGAGGACAATTAAAAGTAAACGAATGCTATCAAACAGAAGTAGATAATATCTTTGCTGTCGGCGATGTTATTGGTTATCCAAGTTTAGCCAGTGCGGCATTTGATCAAGGACGTATTGCTGCATTAGCCATGGTGGACAGTAGCAGTAAAGCTAAGTTAATTGTTGATATCCCTACCGGAATTTACACCATACCTGAAATTAGTTCAGTTGGAAAAACAGAACATGAACTCACGGAAGCAAAAATACCTTACGAGGTTGGTCGTGCTCAATTCAAACATCTTGCAAGAGCCCAAATATCTAATAACTTAGTCGGTTCTTTGAAGATCCTTTTCCATCGTGAAACTAAAGAAATTCTAGGTATTCATTGTTTTGGTGAAAATGCCGCAGAAATCATTCATATTGGACAAGCGATAATGCAGCAAAAAGATGGCGGCAATACCATTGAATATTTTGTCGAAACAACTTTCAACTATCCAACTATGGCTGAAGCATTTCGTGTTGCGGCATTAAATGGTCTAAATCGTTTATTTTAATTGATAATTGAATTAACTAAATAAAGTGGAGTGTCCTGCAAAGAGACACTCTACTTTATAAAAAGGGAATTATGAAAAAGTTTTGTTTATTGGTTTCGCTAGCGTTGATTTTTCAACCTTGCTTAGCAGGTGATGAATTCACACTCTATTTAGTAAGACATGCAGAAAAGCAGATAGATATAAAAAACCCACCATTAACGCAGTGCGGGAAAGAGCGAGCTAGACAATTGGCGACACTATTAAGTGAAGCTAAAATAAAGTCGATTTACAGTACTAGTTATCAAAGAACTATGTCAACTGCTGCTCCTTTAGCTAATCAGCAACAGCTTGCTATAAAAAACTATAACCCTAAACAGCTTAAGCAGGTATCTCTTCAATTAAAACAAAATAAACAAAATGCTTTAATTGTTGGCCATAGCAATACAACACCTCAGCTCGCTCACCTTTTAAGTGACAAAAAAACTGAACCATTAACCGAACAAGACTACCAAGAACTTTATCAAGTTCAGTTTAACGGAGAGCAGATATCACTAACTAAACTGATGCAGCCACACGTTTGTTCTACTAAAAAGTAACAAACGTCACACGCTTTAATAAATTTTTATTTCAGCTTCATATAATGAACTTCCATTATCCTCATCATCAAAGTGAAGGGTTAATTGATATACATCAGTGTCTATTTCTACGCTGTTATCTAGCTCGAAATAGTCTTCAGGGAAATATTTTTCAAGCTGCTTCAAACTTGTACCTTGAGTAAAGTCGCCAATAAACCAAGGGGTAGTTTTAGCTCCATTGCTTGCCAAGTTAAATACTCCTTCAACTAACTGGAGTGAAGCTAGCTCAGACTGATTGCTGCCAACCAGTAAACTTGAATTGAATACATCGACATATGACGTTGCTGAAAGTGTTATGCGACCAATAGGCTGGCCTAATGAGTTACTAAGCAATTTGAAATCAACAACTTTGCCCTGTTTAAGATCACCAAGAAGACTTGTCAAAACTGCAAATTGTCGCTTTCTTTTGTTTTCAAGATTAATTACAGCTTGTGTATATGAGTTTGCCTGTAATGAGAAGTGATCAAGAGTATATGCTTTAGATTTTTCTTTAACGGCACTATTATATCGAAACCTCAATATCAACGTGGATGCTTGCCCTTTTATAACCAATTCTTTATTCGTTTCAAGTTGAGTATCTGCATCTATTGAAGATATGACCTCAGCGAGGGTTGAGTGCCTTACAGCCTTATTCTCAATTTTCCACGGGATTTCATCAAAAAAATCACGTAGGGGCACCTGATTTATCAAACTAGGAGAGAGTAAGGGTAACTGGCTAGAAATTTTCACTAATTTATCTTCTCGCATATGCAGCCAGTGATTTCGTCCATAGCCCAAAACTAGTTCATCTTTATAAACAGTAAGTACAATACTCGGGTCACCTAAAACATTATTAATTTGTTGAGAACTACTACCGAGGGTAATTCCATATAAACCATTGGCTAGTGAAAGTTCTGTATTAAGTATTTCAGGGTGGTTCAGTTGCGCTTTAATTGGAGGAGTAAATTCAAACTTTGTTTCTATGGTAGTGGATAAACCATTCGATTTAACAACTCGGTTGCCTTGCTGATCATATGCAGTGGGATTATTATATTTACTCTTTTGATTAACCTGTTGCTTGCACAGTTTAATCAACTCACCTTCAAAACTGGCCAAATAACTACTTACCTTACCGTGCCTAGCCCCAATTTGTTTTTTAATATTCTTATCAATCAATATCACCGCATCAGCTTTTGCAGATAAAGCTTTCATTCTTATCTTAGTTAATAATTCGTCTTTGGTATTATTATCCGCTGGGTGCTCAGTTGAAACTTTTACCTTTACCCGCTCCACCACCTGATATTCACAATCTGGGTAATAATCTAAAATTGGCGGTAACTTATCCTGAGCTATAACAGGAATTGTCGCTAATAATGTATAGAGGAAAATAAGTCTAACTGGAAAAATCATAACGTGTACCTGATGCTTATAAAAGCAGTATTAAGTTGATGGTTTACTATAATTAAGTATCATGCGATCTTTTTTCAATTTTGCTACCAAGCTGTATACGGCCTGATGATTAGTTATAAAACTACTCAGACTTGTGTAACCTTGCTTTAAATCTGGAGCAATAATTTTCTTGTTAAACCTCCCAAGTTGCCGTGTTCTTTGGTTAAAGGTTTCTGGATATTTAGCAAAGGCCTTCTTCGGTTTTAGAACATTTATTTCAACACTATGCCAACCTTTATACCAAAGAGCATGGCGGTTATTACCAAAAGGTGAGCTGGCCAACGCTAAATTTTCATTTAAATCAAAATAGGGCTGATACTCCTCTATCGCCCGAGCGAAATTAGGTCGCATAGTTTCCTCTGCAAGCTCCTCTCTTACTAAAGCCAATAGATTAATGCTATCTTGCGTTAGTTTACTATTTAACCTTTCAAGTACATTAGCACTTTCGAATAAAGCTAAATTGACTATATATTCTTGAATGTTATTAATCATCAACTCTTGTCTTTTAAGTGCTGAAATCCACGCGTTAATTTCTGGCGGTAATATGGCTGAATCTTTACGTTCAATAAGCTTTAACGTGCTACTTATATCTTTAGCAGAAGCGCCTAATTGCTCAATTAGGCTATTTAACTCAATGAGATCCCACTCAGTAACGGGTTTATTTTTATATTGCCTTATTACGTTATCGATAGATTTTGGTAATGATCGAAAAGATCGGGAAATGCTTGTCTGTGAATCAAGTAAATAGCGAATTTTCACTCCTGATTGAAGTAAAGTTTCTTTACTTTCTTTAGTAGGAAATGCCCGATATGAATCATGAGCTAAGTTGAAGGCTAAATAGAAGTTATTCTCTGATATATATGCTTTAGCCTTTTCAAATTGCTCTAGAGCGCTTTGAGTTTTTCTTAATTTAGCTTGATATGTTTCAGGCGCTAATTCTGCAAGAACAGTTAGCGCATTCACTATTGCTTCAGGCTTATTGTTCGAGAGTGCTTTTTGATATTCTTGCTTAGCAAAATAAAGATCAACGCGAGAGCAGCTCGCTAAAAATAACAAAGCAAGGACTACAACATAGCTCTTTGCACAGTAAAACAAAGTAAATATCCTTATAAATTGTCTCTGTACATGTAAAGTACGAGTCTCGATGTGAAGAAGTTAAAAAGTATTTTTGCTTTTTGCTTTACCTAATTTAATAAGTTTTATATCAGTAATTTTAAATACTTGTCCCCACTGCTGTGTTGTGATCATATCTTTAATAATATGTCCTTGAACTTTTAACACAGTGCCCGGTAGCTTGTATTCTTTAGCTAAATTAATTGGTAATAGTTTATCGCCATTACTTGATACCAAACCATAGAAGCCACCTTCAAAGTCTAAAAACTTTACCGTAACTTCATGCCAAGTTTTGCTTTCGTTAGCAGTCATTTTAGCTTCCTCTGATTTAGATATTGGAGCGTTGCTTGTTTGATTGGTCTCTGCTTGTGAACAAGCAGTAGATAACAATAAACATATGACTGGAAGTAGTAATTTTTTTTGCATCGAATTTTTCCCAATAAAAAGGTCATGGTAATCACATTACCATGACCTTTTTTGTAATTATTGTCAAAAAATCAGTAATTTAATAATTTCAGTTATACTTATAACTCGTCATTATAAATTGACTATTCACAATAGCTTACTCCATATAGTTATCTGGCATCTCTAACGCAGCAACACCCGAATCAACAGCCGCTTGTGCCACCGCTTTAGCAACAGCTCCACATAAACGTGAATCCATAGGTTTAGGAATAATATAATCTTTACCAAAAGTCAGTTCTTTAACACCACTTGCTTTTAAAACATCGGCAGGTACCGGTGCTTTAGCCAGCGTCCTGATCGCATGAACTGCAGCAACTTTCATTTCATCATTAATAGTTCGTGCACGCACATCTAAAGCGCCACGGAAAATAAATGGGAAACAAAGCACATTATTTACTTGGTTTGGATAATCTGAACGACCTGTTGCCATAATCAAATCATCGCGTGCCGCTAACGCCAATTCTGGCTTTATTTCAGGATCAGGGTTTGAACAAGCAAATACAACCGGGTTATCTGCCATCATTTTAATTTGTTCTTGGTTTAATAAATTAGGACCTGAAACACCAACAAAAACATCCGCACCTGCAATGGCATCATCTAAAGTGCGCTTATCAGTATTATTCGCAAATAACTTTTTATATTCGTTTAAATCATTACGGCGAGTATGAACAATACCTTTAGAATCTAACATGTAGATTTTTTCACGTTGTGCGCCACACTTAATTAATAATTCCATACAAGCAATTGCCGCGGCACCAGCACCTAAACAAACAATGTTTGCTTGTTTAATATCTTTACCTTGAATATCTAGGGCATTCATCATACCAGCAGCAGTTACGATCGCAGTACCATGTTGGTCATCATGAAATACTGGAATTTTACAACGTTCGATCAATGCCTTTTCAATGGCGAAACACTCTGGCGCTTTAATATCTTCTAAATTAATACCACCGAAACTATCGGCAATATTGGCAACGGTATTTACAAACTCTTCAACGGTCTTATGCTTAACTTCGATATCAAAAGAATCAATGTTGGCGAAGCGCTTAAATAAAAGTGATTTACCTTCCATCACCGGCTTTGAAGCCATAGGACCGATATTACCTAAACCTAAAACTGCAGTACCATTACTAATAACCGCAACAGTATTACCTTTGGCGGTATATTTATAAACATCTTCAGGGTTTTCTGCTATCTCACGACAAGGTTCCGCGACACCTGGGCTATAGGCAAGTGACAAATCAGCACTTGTTTCTGCTGCAGTGGTTAAAGCAACACTAATTTTACCTGGCGTTGGTTGCGAGTGATAATCTAAGGCTTGCTGGCGTAGATCTGTCATGATATTTCCTAATGCGTTATGAATGAGTATTGGTATTGTTGTAATTGCAAGTATAGCTAGGCGTCAGCTTTTATTATCTTTATTATTATGGCTAAGCTTTCACTTGTTTATATGGTATTGCAATAACATCTCTCAATACAAGCCTGTTTTACTATATTAAATCGCCGCAAGCTATAACAAACAAGAGTCTAGCTGTGTTCAAAGCTATATTAATTTGATAAATATTGGCTATTTTCAATTAACTATTCACAGGTAAATACCCGTTAAACTGCTATCTATCGCTAAATTGGCCTTTAAAATACATTATATTCCGCAATCTGCCACATAGTTGGATTTGATGATGCAAATGAATTATTCTAGTGATCGGATCACTTTTAGGAAGTCGTTCTAAATCAGAAAATAAAGACAAAAAAAAGTCCAGCACTTGGCTGGACTTTATGGCTAAGCGCTAGGCTTAAAGGCTAAACATCATTTATAAAAATGGGTTTACCTTGATAATCGTTTCAACACGGTCTGGACCAGTTGAGATAATATCTACCGGAACACCAGTAATTTCTTCAATACGCTTAATGTAAGCAAGAGCGTTTTCAGGTAAAACATCAACAGACGTTGCACCAACCGTACTCTCACTCCAACCTGGCATTTCTTCGTATACTGGGCTGATTTTCTCGTAACCTTCAGCTGCCGTTGGTGGCACAGTGATAATATCACCTGCTTCAGTTTTATAACCTGTACAGATTTTCAATGTTTCTAAGCCATCAAGTACATCAAGCTTAGTTAAACAAAAACCTGTCACACTGTTTACTTGAATCGCACGATGCATGGCTACGGCATCAAACCAACCACAACGACGCTCACGACCGGTAGTCGCACCGAATTCGTGACCTACAGTACCTAAGTGGTTACCAATTTCGTCGTCTAATTCTGTTGGGAATGGACCTGAACCAACACGCGTAGTGTAAGCTTTAGTAATACCTAAGATATAATCTAAGTGACGAGGACCAACACCACAACCCGTAGCAACACCACCAGCCGTTGTATTAGAAGAAGTTACATAAGGGTAAGTTCCGTGGTCAATATCAAGTAAAGTACCTTGAGCACCTTCAAACATGATTGAATCACCAGCAATACGTGCTTGGTCTAATATTTCAGAAATATCAGCAGTCATGTTTTTAATAGTATCAGCAACAGCTAATGCATCAGCTAATACTTCTTCATAACTTACCGGCTCAACTTTATAGTAGTTAACCAATGAGAAGTTATGATATTCAACGATTTCTTTCAATTTAGCTGCAAATGTTTCTTCACAGAATAAATCACCAACACGTAAACCGCGTCGTGCAACTTTATCTTCATATGCAGGACCGATACCACGGCCTGTAGTACCAATAGCTTTATTACCACGTGCAATTTCACGTGCGGCATCTAAAGCGTTATGATATGGAAGAATTAGCGGACATGCATCACTAATAAGTAGACGTTCGCGAACTGGAACACCCTTAGCTTCTAACATGGTAATTTCTGTCATCAACGCTTTAGGACATAACACTACACCATTACCAATTAAGCATTTTACGTTATCACGTAACACGCCTGATGGAATAAGATGTAATACGGTTTTTTCACCGTTGATCACTAAAGTGTGACCAGCATTGTGACCACCTTGATAACGAACTACATACTTTGCTTTATCGGTTAGTAAGTCAACGATCTTACCTTTACCTTCGTCACCCCATTGAGTGCCGAGAACAACTACATTTTTGCCCATGTTTTACTATTTCGTAAGAAAATTAGGCGGGGATTTTACCAAAAAATGATTTGTTGTCCAAGAGAAAAAAGCAGCTTTTTAAGCTGCTTTTAAAATAACCAATTAACTTAATAGCTTAGCTAACAAATTTATTCATATCCCCAAGGCGTAACTGGAGATTTTATCGGCTTGGTTAAATCAAAATCCACTCTGAATTCTCTGCCCTGTCGAATCAAACGATAGGTGAACTTCTCAGGATATATATACATTTGCCAGGTATTTCCTGCCGACTGTGGAATGCCCTGGGCGACAAATAGCTCTTTTGAATATTGATCTGCAGGAAATGACTGCACCTGCGCCCAACCTGCATCAAGCGTATGGCCGCCATACATAGTCGATTTATCGTTGCTACCATCTTTTTGTCTATGGTCATGTTTTAATGATAAGCCTGAGCCTGTTTTGGTGATTATCCAAGTGCGAGATGCGTCATCACCTACGTGAAATGGAACCTGTAATTGACTGTCTGTACACTTACGGACATGCATCACCAACTTTTTATTGGCAAAGCTACCACCATCAGAGTTGTCTACGGTAATTTTCCCTTCATAGGACTTACCACAGTGCTTACTAATATTATTAAAAAAATCGTCTTGGGTTTTAATTGAAACGAGTGGTGCCTCTGCAGTTACTGCCATCGCTGCCAAAGGTAATACTGCCAATGCGGCAATTAGGTATTTTGTTATTTTCATGTTTTTACCTTTAATATATTTTTGTCATGTAACAGCTTTATCACTGCTATCGACTTATTAAGAAATAAGAATTACCTGCTGAATATACCAGAAGTTATTCATATTGTTTGTTTCATCATGTGTTTAAGCTTCACAATTCGAATAACTAACCTGTGATCAGTTTTCTGTAGGCATAAAAAAGCCAGCAAAGTTGCTGGCTTTATACAATATCAGTGTCTAATTATTTTTTAGCGTCACTACCGTCTTTTAAGAAACGGAAGAATTCACTATCAGGCTTAACAACCATGATATCATTTTTACTGCTAAAGCTTTTTTCATAAGCTTCAAGGCTACGGAAGAAGCTGTAAAACTCGGCATCTTTAGTATAAGCATCAGCGTAAACTTTAGCGGCTTGAGCATCACCTTCACCACGTACGGTAAAAGCTTGCTTTTGTGCTTCAGCTAACATAATCGTGACTTTAGCATCAATTGTTGCGCGAATAATCTCAGCTTGCTCTTGACCTTGAGATCTATGCTCTTTGGCAACAGCAGTACGTTCCGCACGCATACGCTCATAAATCGAGTTACTTATTTCTGTTGGTAAATTAATCGCTTTAATACGAACATCTACCACTTCAATACCTAAGTCTTCACGGCTACTCGCTGCACTTTCCAGCGCTTTACTCATTATAGCTGAGCGATCACCAGAGACGATTTCTTTAATGGTACGGTTACCAAACTCAGTACGTAAGCCGTTATTTACTTTTTGTTTAAGTAAAGCACGAGCATTATCCACTGAGCCAGATGTACGTAAATAGTAGGTAGAGAAATCAACAATTTTCCATTTAACAAATGAGTCGACCATGAGATCTTTTTTCTCAGCGGTAACAAAGCGATCTGCTGCTTCATCCAATGTTTGGATACGCGCATCTAACTTTCGAACATTTTCAATAAAAGGTATTTTAAAATGTAAACCTGGTGCGTACACTTTCATTTCACCAGTGCCAGCATCACGTTTAATTTTTGAAAATTGAAAAACAATGCCACGTTGACCTTCGTAAATTACAAAAACTGACGATACAACGAAGATAAAAAGTAGCGATATAATAGCAATAGAAAAATTCTTCATTACTTAGTTTCTCCCGTTGCTAAATCTATCAGAACGATCTGAAGACGATGAAGGTGATGTATTAATATTAGGTTCAATTACTGGTGCGTAAGATGTTTTAGCACGGGTATTGCTGCTACTTTGCTGTTGAATAATTTTATCTAATGGCAAGTACATCATATTATTGCCGCCATCAACATCAACCATAACTTTACTGGTATTGCCATAGACTTTTTCCATGGTGGCAATATATAAACGCTCACGTGTGACTTTAGGTGCAGCTTGGTATTCAGGTAGTATTTTCTCAAAGCGAGCTACCTCACCTTGTGCGTCCAACACAGTTTGTGATTTATACGCTAGTGCTTCCTGTTCCATACGCTTCACTCGACCACGAGCTCGGGGCTCAATACCACGTGCATATGCTTCTGCTTCTCTTAAGAAACGGACTTCATCTTCTTGTGCTGAAATGGCATCATCGAATGCATCTTTCACTTCATTTGGCGGACGAGCATCTTTAAAGTTGACGTCGACAATCATCAAGCCCATATTGTAAGGCTCAATAATTTTTTCTAGTTCTTGCCATACTGACTGACGAATAGACTCACGACCACTGGTCAAAATATCATCCATATCGGAATGACCAACAACATAGCGTAGTGCACTATCGAGAGATTGATTTAAGCTATCTTCAGCATTAGTAACACTAAATACATAATTACGTGCATTAACAACACGATATTGAATTTGCATTTCAACATTCACTACGTTTTCATCTTGTGTCAGCATGAAACCTGAAGATGGCATTTCACGAGTACTTTGCATATCAACAGGGATAATTCTGTCAATAAAGGTCCACTTCCAGTTAATACCAGGATCTACCGTACCTGCATACTCACCAAAGCGTAAAACTATACCTTTCTCAGCTTCTTTAATGGTGTAAAAACCACTAAAAGCATAAACAACCGCAGCAACGGTTAATAAAATGCTTAAGCCAATACTAGAAAAGCTTTTGCCCGAACCACCTTTGGTTGTTTTACCACCAAAAATCCCAGTAACCTTTTTGCCAAGATCATTTAGTAGCTCATCTAAATCTGGTGGCCCTTGATTTTTCCCACCTTTATTTTTCCAGGGGTCTTTATCATTATTCCCCGGTTCATTCCAAGCCATACTGTTCTCCACTAAGATCGGCACAAAAACTTACGCCGTTAAAATTAAAAAGTTTACACTAATGTTCTATATAGTCAGCTAACTCACTGTATTCATTGCTGAGTAACCTTTGCCATTCTCTTGACGGCATATTCACTTCAAGGTGACAATGCCCTTGGTCATCATATTCTTCATTGGTTATACAGTTTAACTTGTATAACTCTCCACGAAGTTTACCAGCACTTGGTGGAATATTTAATTGATGATTAACCACTTGTATATCTAAGCGTTCAGCTAAGGCAGTGAATAATAACTCAACACCAATATTCGCTTGTGCAGACAACCATACACGAATAGGCATACCTTGCTCGTCTCTATCTATTCGTGGCTCAATATCATCTAAATTATCAATTTTATTACAAATAATTAATTGCGGTACTTCGTTAGCATCAATTTCTGAAAGTACATATTCAACTTGCTCGATGTTTTCACTGCGTCTTTCATCTGAAATATCAACAACATGCAATAGTAATTCAGCTTCACGAGTTTCGGTTAATGTTGCCTTAAATGCTGCGACCAAATCATGCGGTAAGTGACGAATAAACCCTACCGTATCAGCTAAAATGACCCGTCCAACACCTGCCAAATCCATTTTTCTTAACGTCGGATCTAGCGTAGCAAATAGCTGATCTGCCGCATAAACATCAGCTTGAGTAATGGTATTAAATAAAGTTGATTTGCCGGCATTGGTATAACCGACCAAAGATAGCGTCGGCAATTCGGCTCTCATTCTCGCTCTTCGACCTTGCTGTCGTTGAACTTCAACTTTCTCTAAACGCTTACGAATATTGACCATACGTTCGCGTAATAATCTTCTATCTGTTTCTAGCTGTGTTTCACCTGGACCTCTTAGTCCGATACCGCCTTTCTGTCTCTCTAAATGCGTCCAACCTCGAATCAAGCGACTACTGATATGACGCAGTTGTGCCAATTCTACTTGCAATTTACCTTCATGGGTTCTTGCGCGTTGAGCGAAAATATCAAGAATGAGTGTGGTTCTGTCAACGACACGACACTCACAGAGTGCTTCAATATTTTTTTCTTGGGATGGCGTTAAGCTATGATTAAATAAGATAACATTAGCATTAACTGAGCGGACAGCATCTCGAATCTCTTCTGCTTTACCTGACCCAACAAAAAATCTGGGATGAGGTGCATTACGTTTACCTGAAACTACAGTTAACGCTTGCACACCAGCGGAAGACACTAACATTTTAAATTCGCTTAGGTCTTCTCTACTACTTTCATCTGGAAAGTCGAGGTGAACGAGAACTGCTTGTTCACCTGCTTGATAACGTTCAAACAATAGCGTTAAGCCCTAGCACCAAAGTTAGCTGAATTCACCACAAGAAAAAAATCTTTACGCATCAGAAGATTGATCATCCGCGCTAGGTGTTGGTGCAGTATTAACAGCACGAGATGGCACTACAGTAGATATAGCGTGCTTATATACCATTTGACTAACTGTATTCTTAAGAAGAATTACAAACTGATCGAATGATTCTACTTGGCCTTGTAACTTAATACCGTTAACTAAATAAATTGCGACTGGAATGCGATCACGACGTAGCGCATTTAAAAATGGGTCTTGTAAAGACTGCCCTTTTGCCATTAGATGGTCCCTTTTATTATTATTAAAAAGTTACTGGTGAACTACAAAAAACAGTAACAAAGTTTCTGAAAAATTTACTATGAAAACGACACAACACAATGTTGTATAAAATAGCTAACAAATTAATTATACATCAATTTTCAACTATTGCTTTAAAATTGCTTAGACATTATTGCTCTGTCTTAAGTAGTGCTAAAACTTGTTCTAGATTGGTTTCATCATCTGTGGTCAACCAATGTAAATTTGGCCAATTTCTTAGCCAAGTTAATTGTCTTTTTGCCAACTGTCTCGTAGCACAAATACCACGAAAAACCATTTCATCATGGTCACATTCACCCTCTAGATATTGCCACATTTGTCTATAGCCGACACAGCGAATTGAAGGTAAATCTTGGTGTAAATCATCACGTGATTTTAATTTAGCCACTTCTTGCTCAAAACCCAAATCAATCATTTGCTGATAACGCAGCGCTATACGTTCATGCAAAGTGCTACGCTCTTCGGGAGTAATGGCCAATTGTAGTACATTGCCGGCGAGCTTATCACCTTTTATTTGAGTCAATTGTGTCAAAGTGTTACCAGTTAATCTGTACACTTCTAAGGCTCGCGTTAACCTTTGAGGGTCATTAGGATGAATTCGTTCAGCTGAGATAGGGTCAACTTCTGCAAGTTTTTCATGCATTACTTGCCAACCAAACTCATTGGCTTCAGTTTCAATTTTTTCTCTTACTTCTGCATTTGCTGTCGGTAAAGGTGAGATGCCTTCAATTAAGCTTTTAAAGTACATCATGGTACCACCAACCAATAGTGGTATGCGGTTTTTACTTCTAATTTCAGCAATTTCTGCTAGTGCGTCACGACAAAAATCAGCGGCTGAATAACTCTCACTGGCATCACGTAAGTTAATAAGCCTATGAGGGTAATCTGCTAACTCATCTTTAGTCGGCTTTGCCGTGCCAATATCCATATCACGATAAATCAAAGCGGAATCAACACTGACAATATCACAAGGTAGTGCATCTTGAAGTGCCATAGCCAAAGCAGTTTTACCTGATGCGGTTGGCCCCATCAAACAAATTACTGGTCGTTGATTTAACTCTGTTTCACTTTGGACTGACAAGGCTGTTTACTCTTTATTAGTAATAGTTAGCTTAAACTAACTGCTTAATATGAGATGTAAGGTCTAGAGGGATTGAATTCAAGAGTAATTGTTCACTAAGTTGCTCATTAAACAATTTTTTAGCGGCTATTAATAAAATATCCGCTTGCGTTTCATTATAATGCTCCAAGAGCATAGCCTCGGCTATGGCGTGAATAAGGCTCGAATTAGCTTCCACTGGTTGTTGTGAGAGCTCTGTTAATATAATATTAAAAGCACGGGTAACGTCTTGCTCACGCAATAAAGCAGGAAACTGTCTTATTTGTACTTTGTTTTTATCTTTCAGTGTTAAGACTATCCCTGCTTCAACCAGTTGATATTGTAATTCATTGGTAATATCGAATTGCTCTTTGCTTAGACTTATTATTACCGGTAATAGCAGCGGTTGACTCACTAGCGCTTGGTGCTGTTCCACCTCTGGTACTGGCGCCTCTTGCCAGCTTTGTTCGACAAGCTTCACGTTGACTTTTTTAGCTAATTTAAACAGCGATAATACTCGCAGACCAGATTTAGCTTTATAAAGTGCATAGCCAGGCGCTTGCACACTGATAAAGTCATTTTGGTTGAGGTTACTCTGCTGAGGAAGGTCTTGACCTTCAAATTCGGTATTGTTCGAAACAACCTCTTGCTTGTGCATTGAATTAGCAATATCTGATGATAATAGTGACTGATAGTTAGTTGAAGCTTGTTGTGAAAAGCGATTATCCGCTCTTTGCCCTGAACTCCCGCCATATCCATAAGATGAATGATTATTTTGGCTATCACTAACTTGCTGTAGTGGTTTAATATAATCTGCACTAGGATAATTAATTGAGCTGGGATCTACTGGTGAGCTGTTTGCGCTAGTTGCAGAATATGACTGCTCTGGCGCAATAGCCATGTCATTTTCATCACTGACAAACATTTCTTCACTATCGAGCACTGATAACAAAGCTTTATTACACGCCGAAAAAATAAAGTCATGTACATATCGACTTTGATGAAAGCGAACTTCGTGCTTTGCTGGATGCACATTGACGTCAACTTCTTTGTGATCTAATTCGAGAAATAAGACAAAAGCCGGATAGGTGTCTGCAGGTAGCAAGTTTGCATAGGCTTGTCGAATAGCATGATTAATTAATTTATCACGCATCATTCGGCCATTCACATAACTGTAGCAAAGATCATTTTGATTACGTGAAAAACTCGGTTTTGCTAACCATCCAGACAATTTCATATTGTCGTGAGGGCAATCAACTTCTATGGCATGCTCAATAAACTTTTGCCCGCACACCATAGCGACACGCTTGGTAAATTGCGCTTGGGTATTAGCCATTCGGTACTGGCGGACATTATTACCGTTATGCGTCAAGGTGAAGCTCACAGCAAAATTTGCCAGCGCTATTCGTCGAATGACTTCATCAATATGATTGAATTCTGTTTTTTCTGTACGTAAGAATTTTCGCCTAGCCGGGGTATTAAAAAACAGATCTAAAACTTCAATACTAGTACCGTCGGGATGGGCCGCAGGCTGAACATTTACCGACATATCTCGGCCTTCAGCAACAGCTTGCCAAGCGGTAGGTTGATCTTTAGGTTTTGACGTTAACGTCAAACGTGCAACAGAGCTGATACTAGCTAGTGCTTCGCCACGAAACCCTAAGCTATCAATTGCTTCTAAATCATTTAAATCTTTAATTTTACTGGTTGCATGACGACTTAGCGCTAGGGTGAGCTCATCTTTAATGATGCCATGACCATTATCAGTAATTTTAATTTTTTTGATGCCACCTTTATCAACATCAATATGAATCTTTGTGGCTCCAGCATCTAAACTATTTTCAACGAGCTCCTTTATCACCGAAGCAGGACGCTCGACTACTTCACCAGCAGCAATTTGGTTGGCCAAACGCGCTGGCAATATAGCGATAGACATGATGAATTTATCCAGTACGAGGTATTTTTAAAGTTTGACCAATTCTTAGGGAATTTGATTTCAAATTATTAATCGACTTAAGCTTTGACATAGAGATGTTATAGCGTTTGGCAAGAACCGATAATGATTCTCCGCTGCGTACTTTGTGTTTTTTATATCCTACAGAAGCAAAGTATGAGCCTTGTAAAGGATAAGCTAAAAAGTAATTCTTAATACCAACGTGAATAGCACTTGCTAAACGTTGCTGATGCTTCGGCCAAGTTAAATTTTTCTCTTCTCTATGGTTAGAGATAAACCCAGTCTCAACAAGGATTGATGGAATATCAGAAGATTTCAACACCGCAAAATTACCATTTTGTGGCGTCTTTTTATGCATTTTAGTTATTTTCTTCATCTCTTTGATGACGTTATTCGCCACACCAAAACTGACACCAAGAGAGTGCTCTTTACTCATATCAGCTAAAGCTAATGCTAAGTGACTATCTGACGTGTTTTTAATAACACCACCACCACCGCCAAGCAACTCTGACTTTTTCTCTCGATTCACTAACCATCTAGCTAGTTCTGATTCAGCTCTTTTCTTAGTCACAACCCAAACTGACCCACCACTTGGTTGCGGAGTATGAAAAGCATCAGCATGGATAGAAACTAAAAAATCGACATTTTTTTCACGTGCCAAACTGGTACGGCGATTTAAGTTAACGTAATAGTCTCCCGTTCGGATCATTACCGCCCGCATACCTTTTTCTTTATCAATTAATTTTTGCAGCTTTTTCGCTATAGCCAAAGTTACGTGCTTTTCGTAAGTGCCCTTACCGCCAATTGAACCTGGATCCTCACCACCATGCCCTGCGACTACACCAATAATAATATCGCCGGCTTTCTTCACTGTTTTAACGCTACTTTTTACACTTCTCGCTTTATCATATAAATCAATTACTAAACGATGCCCGTACTGTCCTGCTGGCGCTAATGGAAATACCGTTGATTGGTAAGACTGGTTTAGCTCTAGAACAAGACGGGTTTTACCTTTACTAACACTTGAGCGAAAACGTTTAACGCGAGGATCATTGTCAGCAAGGTTTTTTAGAGAGACAGTGTTTTTGGTATCAGTAAAATCTATCACCAAGCGTTCAGGGTTGCTCAGGGTAAAATATTTATAATTAGGCTTTTGTTTAACATCAAAAACGATACGAGTATTTTCTGGTGCAGGCCAAACACGAATGCCGTCAATGCTATTAGCAGCAAAACTACTAATAGAAAATAAGTTTGTAAAAACAACAATAAGCAGCAAAATTAGCGTGCGAAAACTTGCCATTGATAGGAGAACTCTCCGATACATACGACTGACCCCAACCTTCTTTATAACTTTATAATTTGCGCAAGTGCCAGAATAACTTGTTCACCATGATCTGATTCTGCTTGCAGCTTGATGATTCTTTGCTCATCTTGATAAGCCATATTAATGATTAAATCTGCTTTAGCCAATAGCCTAGCGCCTTTTTCTGGCCATTCGATAAAACAACAGCAATCATTATTAAAGTAATCTCTTATACCGATGTACTCTAATTCTTCAGCATCAGCAAGGCGATATAAGTCAAAATGGTATACTCGCCAATCAGCTAATTCATAAGGTTCAACTAAGGTATAAGTAGGGCTTTTAACATTACCTTTATGGCCCATTCCTCTGACAAAGCCACGAGTTAGCGTTGTTTTACCTGCACCTAAATCACCATTAAGATATACAACTAGAGCCTGTTGAACTGTCTGTTTTTTCAGAACTTGCGCTAAGCCTGTGCCAATAGAGATGGTCGCAGCTTCATCAGGTAAAAAGTATTCTAGTTGTTTCATTATTTTGTCTTTATTTTGCTGTTAGCAATTGAACATTTTACCATTTAGCATTTAAAAGTTGCTGTAAAGGTAAAAATAAATCACTCGCGAGTAAACCCCGCTGACCATTTTGTTGTGCAATAATATCAGCTGAAGTGCCATGAATATAGGCTGCTAGGCATGTTGCATTAAAATTATTATCACTTTGCATCATTATTGCTGCAATAACACCGGTTAATACGTCCCCCATGCCACCTGTAGCCATACCTGCATTACCTGAATTATTGATGACAACTCGCTCTCCATCAGAGATTAAAGTACCCGCTCCTTTTAGTAAGCATATACCACCATATTTCTTAGCAATACTTCTAACCGCAGTAAAGCGATCAGCTTCAACACTTGCAATATCAATATGTAATAAGCTTGCTGCCTCTTTAGGGTGTGGCGTTAAAACCCAACTATCATAATAAGTTTCGCTTTGGCTCAGTAAGGTTAAAGCATCTGCATCAACCACTAGTGCTTTTTTTGTTTCCATTGCTTGTTGGCAAACCAAGGCTAAAAGCTTTTTAGCTTCAGCACTCTGCCCTAGTCCAGGACCAATTAAATAAGCCTTTGCCATTAATAATTGTCGTGAGTTTACTAATAACGAACTCGTTGTCGGCGCTAACATTAACTCAGGCCTGCCATTAATCAGCGCCCCTTGATTTAGGCTATGGCAACTCACTGACACGAGACCAACGCCACAACGTAAAGCAGCTTCACTAGCAAGGCGAATGGCGCCCGGCATACCTTCGCCGCCACCAACAGCCAACAAGGTGCCTGAGCTGCCTTTATGACTCGCCGCTAGTCTGTTAGACAACTGTAATGCGCGTTTGAACTGAACATAATGAATATCTGTATGAATACTTTGCGTAAAAGCCTTTTGCATCGCTAATGGAGCGAGCATTAGTTTTCCAACAAAATTTGCCGCGACTCCGGTGAGTAAACCCTGTTTAAAGACAATAAAAGTTACCGTGACAGTAGCAATGATGGCTTGTTTTGATATTTGATCTCCTTTAACAGTGCCTGTAGTTGCGCACAAGCCTGAAGGAACATCTATGCTAAGCACAGCAATATCTTGAGCATTAACACTTTTTACCAGCTGTTGAAAATGTTTATCTAACGCTCCGCTAAAACCTATACCAAATAAAGCATCAATGATGACATCACCACGATATTCCATGACTTTTTCTACATTACTGTGAATGTCAGCTTCATTTACTTGTTCGTAAACTCCATCAACACCTGCTGATAGCATATCCTTATAAGCTCGTAACGCATCTCCTTTAAGCTGCGTAATTGGGCAAGTAATTATGATCTCAACATTGATGTTTGCTTGATGAGCTAATTTCGCCACAACAAAGCCGTCACCTCCATTGTTACCCTTGCCGCAAAGTAGCAATATTTGCTTTGCCTTTGGCCAGTATTGTAATAACTGTTCAAAGGCAGCAGCTCCCGCACTTTGCATCAGTTCATACAAGGCTATATTTTGACTTTGCGCAACCTTAGCTTCATTTTCTAACACTTGTTTTGCACTATACACTGATGTGATAGGTGGGCTTTGTGATAAACTTACTGATAATTTCATGGTTACAACTAACCTCTACACGTATTTACCTTTACTGTTGCAGTTAAAGGTTCAGTTAACTTTATTGAATATCATAATGTCTTCTATTAACTATCAAGAATTAGCAGAAAAAATCAAGCTATGGAGTAAAGAATTAGGATTTTCTGACATAGGAATTACTGATATTGATCTCGCTGCTCATGAGCAGGTGTTAGAACGATGGTTAGCAAATAATTATCACGGTAACATGGACTATATGGCACGACATGGCTTGATGCGTGCTCGGCCTGCGGAGCTCGTACCCGGTACGATAAGAGTTATTAGTGTTCGATTAGATTACCTGCCACAAGATGCCCAGTTCGCTAGTATCTTAAAAGATAAGAATAAAGCTTATATTAGTCGATACGCGCTAGGACGTGATTATCACAAATTAATGCGTAAACGATTACAGCAATTAGGTAAAAAAATTGCTGAGCATTGTAGTGATTTTAACTATCGCCCTTTTGTTGACTCTGCGCCAGTAATGGAAAGACCGCTGGCTGAAAAAGCTGGACTTGGTTGGGCGGGAAAACATACGCTATTAATCAATAAACAAGCCGGCTCTTGGTTTTTCCTCGGTGAGTTGTTTGTCGATATTCCATTACCAACAACTTCAAATGAATACAGTGTCAATGCTGAAAATGCCATAAAGACACAAGAAAAGCACAACGATTGTGGCAGTTGCGTTGCTTGTATTAAGATTTGCCCTACACAAGCAATAGTAGAGCCCTACGTTGTTGATGCTAGACGATGTATCTCTTACTTCACCATTGAATCACCTGATGCTATTCCCGCAGCACTTCGCCCCTTAATGGGCAATCGCATTTATGGTTGTGATGATTGCCAACTAATTTGCCCATGGAATAAATACGCCAAACTCAGTCTTGTAGGTGATTTTCAAGCCAGAAATAACCTTGATGATATTACCTTACTTGAATTATTCGACTGGACTGAAGAACATTTTCTCAATAGCCTTCAAGGCTCTCCCATCAGACGAATTGGCTTTCAAAGCTGGCAGCGTAATATTGCGGTCGCATTAGGTAATGCGCCTTATAATGAAACTGTTATAAAAGCATTATCAGACAAGCTTGCTGGAGCAAGTGAGTTGGTTGCTGAACATATAGATTGGGCGCTAAATCAGCAAAATAATAAAAAGCATCTCGCTGAGCAAGATGCTTTGAAACAAGAGAAGAATCACCGATTAACACTGCGATTAATACGCTCTGTTGAAAAAGGTCTGCCACGTGACTCTTAAGTGAAGCTATTAATAGCATTATTTCTAATTACAGAACTTTATAAAACAAGATAAAGTGGCGGTAAATTGTTTATTCTATTAATGTCACATAGAAGTGATTGAGCTTGTAATGAAACCTAAGCTTAAAAAGCCTTTTTTTGAGTTTTCTTTGAGTCTTGTTTTCTTTGCTCACATGTTTGTAGAGTATTCAGCTTTTCCTGAATACTCAAGCTACTCCAAGACGTTATCTCATCGATATGGCGAAAACAACCGAGACAAATATCGTTTTCATCCAAACAACAGTTACGTATACATGGGCTAGACGGTGCTTTTTCATGGTCATCTGACTTAATCATTATACTTCTCTTAAGCAAAATTTACTTTGCATAGCTAATCTTCTAAAAGTATACCAGTACAGTCCTTACACAAAGGTACCATTAAGCAATAGTATCTGCGTGTAAATTTATTTCTGTTACCGACTCTCGCAAAGCTGATAACAATTCAGCTTGAGATTTACTACTGATGTCGACGTTTTGATTATTCAAGATTTTCTGCCATTTATCACATAAATCGATTAATGTATCTGCGGCAAGAATTTTGGCATTTATCGCTAATGATTGAATGTGTTCTGCAGCTTGATCTGTTTCATTTTCAGCTAATGCTTCGGCAAAACTTTCAACAAGCATAATATTGTCCGAGGTATACTCTTCCAACATGTACAGGGCTAACTCCGCCGATCCTTGATGTTTCAAATAACGATTAAAGTTAAAGCTTGATGCCTGCTCTGACTGCTTGAACACATTTAGCTCATCTGAAACTGAGGTGTTATCTGCAGGTGTCTGACTTTGGATAACAGTAAAAGACTCTATATCATTAGTTAACGTGTTTGATTGCGCTTTTATCCAAGGGTTAAGCACCGTTAACATATCATCGACTGAGCCGTCAGCAACTAATTCCCCTATCGTCCAGGAGGAGAATTCTTGACTGCCATTTTCAAAAGACAAAGACTTACACAAACTAAAAACGCCTCTGGCTAGCGATGCTTTTTCGCCACTAAAGTAAGGCTCATCAATAATAAAGTCAGAAAATGGTGTGCAAGGTAGCTCTGTGAGCAATAGAGAAAAACGACCACTTTGCCAATATTTATTGAGCATCAACTCATTAGTGGTAAAAGTCACTTGCAAGCCTATAGCTTGGAGAATTTGTGCAAAAGCTTGGTGTTTATCAGGTGAACTTACCGCCAATAGTAACTCTACCGGCATTTTCATATACTCATTTGCTAGTTTAGTAATAACTTTCTTGTTTTTGCTAGCCTTTAAAGGAAAAGACAGCGCTGAATAAACGTTTTGCTGGTTATTACTTGCCAGAGCAAGCGGTATAGTAAAACTTAATTGGTAACCTTGTTTGGTCAGATTAGCGGTAGCATCTTCACCGTGCTGACATCGCAGAATTGTTTGGAAATACTCCCCTAACTCACTATGATCTTGGCTCGCTTCATTGAAACTTTTTAACTCCTGAGGCAATTGCTTTATTTTTTCACTGCTTTGCAGCTCACCACTAAAGGTCAACTTTTGCTGGCCGCTATTTTTATCTGCTAATTGTACGCGCAACACTAAATGCTTTTTTGTCTTCCCTGTAAGTAGCAACCTAATAAATACTCGGTACAATTCTGTAAATATTTCTGCATCTACATTAACCTGAGGTAAGACTTGTGGGTCAATTGTTAAAGAGACTGTGTTTTCAAACTGGCGGAACTTACTCTCTAAATTAAATAATACAGCATGAACTTGTGCAATGAGGTTAACATCACTCAATGTCAGTAGCGCTTCATTGGTTTGTAAATAACGAAAACAACTTGCTTGTCTTAATTTTCTAACCAGATCTCGACCTTGAGAATAGGCATCAAACAAAGGATGTATAGCTAAGCTTGTAGGTAGTTTTAACGAAGACACACTCATTAACACTAACTGTCTAATGGCGGTTATATATAAGTCCTTACACCTCTGCTGTTCAAGCACAAGTTGCGACTTGGATTTGGAGGATGCATTAAACTCAAGCAGTTCAAGTTCTAGCCGCATTTTTTCTTGTTCATCTGCACTTTTTTCAACTTGTTCAGCTAATTCCTGATACTCTTGCTTTAAGTTTAAATATTCCCTTTCACTATAATTGCTCGTATGGATTTGATGAATTTTTTGTACCAGTAACTGAGACTCTGCACAATAAAAAGCCTTGCTTTGCTGCTCAAAAATCGCATATTCGCTTTCAGAGATTTTTGAAGTATCAGCCCCTTCGAGCGCTAAGCTTAAGTACTTAACGCCATATTCACTGCTAGCTTTTAAGCGGTGATAGATTAAGTACAACAAGCTAAGAATAATAACTAAAGAAAGTAAAAAAGCTCCCCATAGCCATAGTGGTATTGCTGTTTGAGCAATAACAAAATCATTATCTAGCGTTGGAAAGCTTGAAGCACTGCTATTACCCTTGTCTGTATCGGAAAGCGCATTAAGTATCTCTGTTAGTTTCAGCTGAGCATCTTTTAACTGTTGCTGATAATCCGAAATTAAACGAAGCTGGCTTTGCCATTTGATTAATAAGCCTCGTTTTAAGACGATATCTTCAAAGCGGATAATATCTTTTACCAGTTCAACCAATGCACGACTATTATCTTGGTGGACGGCTAATAACTTACCGTAGTCACTAACAAATATTTTATCTACATGTGCAGTCAATGTTGCTAGTGAGTCTGCAGAGCTCTTCAGTGTAAGCTGCTGCAACATTGTCACAATACTGTTTAGTTCACTGCGAAGATTGAGCAATAGATTTACAAAGTTTTCATCATATTCTGACTTATTCGCCTCAATTTCAATCGCATCTAGCAATGTATCGAGTTGCAGAAGGGCATTCTTTTTCAGTAAGTTGTTTTCTGCTTGCTTAGATTCTATTTCAACAACGACATTATTGGCTTGGTTATTACTTAAGAACCATTGTTGATAAAAACTTTGCTGCGAAGAGTTAACTAAAGATAGTTTTTTACTTTTAATGGTCAGTTCTTGTTGAAGTGAAATTAACAGGTTAATTTCATAGGTCATCAAAATATCATCGATGATATTAGTTGATTTTATTAAATGAGATTGCTGAATAAAGCTATCTTGTAAAGGAGCAACCTGCTGTTCGATAAATGCTTGTGTTTTTTTGCCTTGCAAATGTAAAACAAAAAACACAGCGAGTATCGCAAATAAAGCAGTGACGAAGACAGCGATTAGATAGCTTGAATAATACTGATGATATGCCTTGGCTTTTCCACTCGTTGGAAAGTCCTTTTCAAGGCATAACTCATTGATCGATTTGTCAGTTTCTTTGTCGCTCATTAGCTTCTAATATTTGTTCTTCCATTAACTAACATTTTATACCAATTTGCTTAACAAGGCATTAAGGTTTGTTAGCTCTTTTCTTACTAACCCATGCCCACTCCATTACACATTCTATCGGGCTTTCACCTTATTCATCTTCAATGACTACCGGCACCAGAACATTACCTTTATCATCAGCTTCAATCACAGAAATTTGTTCATCAGTTAACTGAGCTACAGCTGTTAGATTGCCCTGCATTCTTCTTTGATAATTTACCTGCATAGATTTAAGTAAAGGCAGCTTTGAATCAGGTACATTCATACCAAAAACTATACCTGTTGCTGACTCAGCAAGTACTGCGGCTGCAATAGCATGAATGCCACCAATATGATTTTGCACAGATTTTTTGTTCGCTAAGCTTAACCTGACTTGATTATTTGTAACTGCCTCTATCTTTATGCCAGTAGTGCCGGCAAATTTAACCTTAGTGGTAAACAGCTTAGTTAATAAAAAAGAACGTAAAAACAGTGGGGATTTGTTGATTTTCGTAACTATATTATTAAATTGATTTGCCATGAATTAAACTCTCATTGTTATTTTATTTATCTGATTAATTCATTATGCACACTAACTGGTCGGATCACTAGTTTTTCATCGCTAAAACTAACTCTTCTATTGAGTCCTCGCTAAAGACTTGAATATTATTTTGTTGTAAAAGCTTAGTGGTGATGCCTTGCCCTGATATTTTCTGCTGCGAAAAATTTCCATCATAGATGGTACGACTACCGCAAGATGGACTGGATTCTTTCAGTAAAGCAAAACGTATATTATGTTGCAGGCATAATTGTAATGCCTGCTGTGCTCCTGAACTAAATTGCTCGGTTACATCAACATTGGTAATGGTAATTACTTGCCCTGTTTGCTGTGATATTTCCGCTGGCGGTCTAGGAACAGGCAAACCTCCTCTGACTTCGGGACAAATAGCCATTAATCGGTTTTGTTTAGACCAAAGCGAAAGATATTCATTAATCAACGGCTTTACCTGACCGTTGTATCGTACCTTCTGCCCAAGAAAGCAAGCGCTCACTAAAACTTTTTCTAAAGAAGACATAATATACTCACTAACCATTGATGGTTGAATATAACGCGGCTAAATGATTGGTACTTGCCTGATCTTGCCCTTCAAACCAACATGATTGGCTATAACAATCAAAATTTAAAATGAAATAATGATCGCTCCAACTAAAACGAATATTTTCTCTATCTGCGCCTAATATGTTCTCTTGTATTTCTATAGGTGTTAGTCGCTTAAAAAGTAAATTAGCTAAACTTTCAACATCTTCTTGAAACCAATTATTTTTGAATTGTACGGTAAGGTAATCGTCTTGTTTGGCAATGAGGGTTATTTGATTTTTAGACATAATCTTTAACTTAGTGGGTAATTTTTTTCACGCTATAGAATATACACAAGTATACGACTAAAGTTTGATGTTAATCAGGCGATTCGATAAAAAAATCAACGACAAATTACTTTATTTTACATATACTCGAAACAGAAATTTTATCTTTGTAACTCAATTATCATGCTCGCATTATAGTCAGGTTACAAAGCCTTTTGAACTAAAGAGAGTGAAACTATGAATAAACTAATGCTTGCTGTTGCAACAGCAACAGTTCTAATGGCATCTCCGACTTTTGCTGGCGATGCAGCAGCTGGTAAAGCGAAATCAACTATGTGTGCTGCTTGTCACGGTACTAATGGTATTTCTATGGTACCTATGTACCCTAACCTTGCCGGCCAAAAAGAAGCTTACCTTCTTAAGCAATTAAAAGATTTTAAATCAGGCAAACGTAACGACCCAACAATGAAGGGTATGGTTATGCCACTTTCAGACGAAGATATGGCTAACTTATCAGCTTACTACGCTGAAATGAAATAAGCTTTCCCTTTTCTCGTTTAATAAAAAGCAGTTACTTTATTAAGTAGCTGTTTTTTTATGTCCGCAATTTTAATACCTCTCCTCTACTCAACAAATATTGCTTACTTCACAAACAAGACTAGAATAAGAAATCCCTCTCATTGCGCTACTTGTATTTCTCTACTTGTATTTCTCTACTTGTATTTCTCTACTTGTATTTACAAGTTATGACTTAGACATTCACGAATAAAAACCATTTAATTTAAATAAGTAGACAGAGATAAGACATATTGCAGGCATAAAAAAACCTCCAATAGGAGGTTTTTTCTTTAAAGCTTAAAGATAGTTATATCAATATGCTTTAATCAATCATCGTTTGATTAAGCTTTACGACGACGAGCTGCACCAGCTAGACCTAAAAGACCTAAACCAAAGATAGCTAAAGAAGTAGGCTCTGGGACAAGTGCTACATCTTGAGCATTAACAACCATATCGCTATAGTCGTTATCACCGTTAATGCGATCTTCAAAACCAAACGTTAAACCAGTACTAGTTTCAAAGATACCAACCATACGCTTACCATTAGCATTTAAGTTGTTATGGCTATAAAAGGTATCACCAATATTGTTTTGTAAGTAAACACCAATCTCTAAACCCGATAAGTTAAGTGTTGATAAGGTTGAGAATAAGTCACTTGTGTAATCTAGAGTTCCAACTGAAGAAGCACCACCAAATACTTCAGAAGAAGTAATTTGACTATCCAATACATTAGACTTTTCACGGGTGATTGTGTTGTTAGCAAAATCAAAGTTCAAGTTTGTAACATCAAGGAAACTATCAGTGCCTGAGAAAATTTCAAACAAACCATCAGAACCAAAAGTTTGCTTTTGTTCTGTATCTCTATTATAGACGTACAAGCCCATTGAGTTAGAGTCTGGATTCCCAGCAGTCTCTAGACGTAACATAAAAGTTGCATCATCATCAGCAGAACCATCAACATCAGTAAAGCGAATACCCTGACCACCAGAGTCTTTTGTAGTGTCGCTGTTTCCAAGAACATCACCTAATGTTTTTGAAATGGTAATCGCGCTTGCTGAAGTTGCTGTTGTTGCTAATGTAAGTGTTAATAAAATCCCTGATAGTAATTTCATGTACTTTTCCTATATTTGTATTTTAAACAATTTAATTTGATTCTTCCCTAGGTTATGCACCAAGTATGCCAACAAACAAAAACTCAGAACAATAACATTAAAAGCTATATATAACAGAAACTTAAAATATACAGGATTAATTTATCATACAGCTAATTCTTTTTGGTTTTTCTTAATGTAAAATTTTCTGACAAAGGCCAAGCTTGTGTATACAACAGCAAAATTTAGCCGAATAACTTCTAAGAATAAGAAACACTTTTTACTTTCCAATAAAATAACAGTCATTAAACTCACGTCGCAATTTAGTATTTGAATAATATATCTACCCTTTGCGGGAAAAAGAACAAAATACTATGACAGAAGTCTCTTTAGTTAGTTCTATGTAGGCCTTGCATTAGGCAGGAAGGATATCAAAAGGAGAGAACACTCACAGGGATATATATAGAGGTAGTCTATTTATAATCTGCGATTGCTCTCAATGAGGTAATTACAATTTCGAATGTAGATTCTGTTTTATTTTAGTCTGCTTTTCTGTTTCAGGAATAACATTTTCAAGTTTACTCTTAGCTTCGCTTACTAAGTCGTTAGCTATTAAAATTTCAATATAGTTTAACTGAATATCGATATTTTTCCCTTCAGTTAATCCAGAAGCTTTCCTTGCATATTTTAACGCTAACTTTATATCTCCGGACTTTAATAATGCATAACCATAAGTATCAACAACACTCGCTTGCTGAGGAGCTAACTCAAATGCTTTTTTAGCATGTTCTAGAGCCTGTTGTGCTTTATTACTCTCTAAATACAACCAAGCTAAATTGTTATGAGCAACAACATTGTCAGGCTGACTTTTTACAATCTCCTCATAGCTAATAATTGCTTTATTACTATCACTTGTTAAGTAAACATCTGCCAACATACTTTTAATATGGTGGGCGTTTTTATCAATCCCCACATGTTTTTCTAACACTTTTACAGCTTTGGACTCTTCATTATTTCCTATATATGCACGAGCGATATTTAATGCATTATCACTGGTCGGAAAAGCATCATAAAAGGCCATTAACTTAGGTAATGCTTCTACATAATTTTTCTCCACCAGTAATATCCGTCCAAGTATCCCTTGCTTTAAACTATCATTAATTTCTGATTGTGCTAATTTTTTATATAACTCTCTAGCAGGCTTAGCACTTTGGCTTTTTAGTAAGATATCCATATTAAGCAATTGCAAATTAATATCATCTCTATGGTAATCTAATCCTCGCTGAACAACTTTCAAAGCGCGCTCGTTATGTCCTGTACTTGAATGTAATTCTGCTAGTATGATAACCGGCTCAATATGATATGGACTAGCAATTAACCAGCTTTCTAAAGCAGGCTGAACCTTTGAAAGCTTATTTTGCTTTTTAAAGTTAAATATCACTAATTGCCAATACCGTTTTGGTAAATTAGGCCTACTTGAAATGCTTGTAAGTAATGTTTCTGCTTGTTCATATTCTTGAATACTGAGCATAGCCTCCGCAACAATGAGTGCCTTCTTTATATCGGCTTTATTCGCATTGTAAGCAGCCTGTAGTTTATCTAACGCCTTTTCATTCGCATAGACTGAAAAATATTGTATTAATACCTCATCATTGTATGGCTTCAGGCTGATCAAATAGTCAGCCCTCTGCTCACTCAAGGTTACATTCTTTTGTTCTCTAGCGACTTTAAGTTGCGCTAATAAAGCGGAAATATTATCAGGCTCTTTAGTCAAGCTTTGAGCTAATAGTTCTTCCGCTTTGTCATAGTTTTTTTCATTAATCGCAATACTTGCCATCAAATTATAACCAATTGATTCATCAGGGTATTTACTTTGCCACTTTTTAGCTATTGTATGTGCCTTTTGGGTTTCATTATTTTGTAATGCTCTATAGGCAAGTGCTAGTTCAGCTTGAACAAAGTCAGGGTTTAACTTAATTACCTCTTCTAAGTCTTCAGCTCCCGAAGGGTCATTCATTAATAGCTTTAGAAGAGCTTGCTTTGCATTATCTTCAGGTGCATGTGAAGCCACATCATTATTTTGTTCAATTAACTTTTTCGCTTCATCAACCGCCCCTAATTCGATTAACTTATAACTTAATGAAGAAACTAACTGCGCATCCCCTAAGCCTCCCTCAAAGTTACTAACAGTAGTACTTATTTCATCAACTAAACCAAGTTCCAATTGCGTAACGGCTAGCATACGCCTACCTAAGTGATCTTTTGCTAAATATTTAACCGCACTAGACAGATGCTTATAACTTAATTGCCAGTTCTTTAAATAAAAGGCGCTAGCTCCAGCAACAAGTTTCAAGCTAAACGGGTTATAATCACGAGAAATTGAAAATTCAGCATGCTCACTTGCTTTATGATAATCCTTACGGTTGAAGGCAACCATCGCCTTAATGTAATGCGCAAAGGTTTGCGCCTTAACTCGAGCTAAAATTGCATCTGCATATTTTTCCGCTTCATCAAATTGTCCTGCCTTAAGCAATGCTTCAGCTAATTGCAATTGCACAAGACCTGATCGCGGCTGCAAATTTAAGTAAGTCTTGAAGCTAACAACTGCTTGTTGATAATCTTTGGTTACCATTGATACTTGGCCTTGTAACATAAGAGCATCAACTTGGTTTGAATCAACTTCTAATATCTGTAAAACTAGCGCCTTAACTGCATCATAATTTGCCTCAAAAAGTTTTATGTATGCCGAAGCTAATTTTCCATATAAATGTTCACCTTCATAAGATTTAGCTAAAGCCGCACTGTTCTTTGCCATTGCTAATTGTTCACTTCGCAATGCAGCTAGTGTTTTATAGGCTAAGTAACGGCTTTGTTCATTATCTGCCAGCATACTTGCTTCATTACTAAGTGCTAAAACATCAGCATCACTATTCGTTATAATGTAAGCGCGGGCCAACAATGGTAAGATTTGATTTACTGGGTAATTATATTGCTTGGCTCGCTCAAATTCTTTTACTGCTGCTGCACCGTTACCTAAATTTAAATAAACTTGGCCTAATAAGAATCGAGCCTCTGCATTTTTATTATCTTTTTTAATGGCATTTTTAAATTCAATAATACTTTCATTTACTTTATTTTGGTTGAGGTAGCTCCTGGCATTCTCCAGATGAGACTCAACAGATGCTTGCTCACTACAAGCAGTTATTGCCAAAGCTAAGCTAAGACATAAAGTAGTTTTTAATAATTTCACCTGAAATTTCCCTTTTATAATTTCAATCAACACCTAATTAGCGTTAGGCTGCACAAGGCAAAACTTTCGCTATTGATTTTTAAAAGCGCCAATAACAAAAACGACCGTAATCACAGTCGTTTAAGCATCTAACAATACAATTATAATTGCGCTTGTAATTGGCCTTTTTTTTCTGATTGTATTTTTGTTTCTGTCGATATTTTAGCTAATAGTTCTTTAGCTTCATTCATAAGACTATTGGCAATAAGCGCTTCGATATAATTTAATTGAATATCAATATCTTGCCCTTTAGTAATCTCGGAAGCTTTACTTGCGTACTTTAACGCGCCCCTTTTATCACCAGTACTAAGTAACACTTTACCATATGTATCTGCAACATTGGCAATATGCGGAGCAAGCTCGTAAGCTTTTTGAGCATGCACTAATGCTTTATCCAAATCCTTTTTCTCATGATACAACCAAGCAAGATTATTATGTGCCACCACGTTCTTAGGTTGCTTTTCAACTACATCGGCATAAACCGCGATAGCCTTATTGGTATCATTTTCAAGATAAATTCCTGCAAGCATTGTCTTAATTCGCCCTTCATTAGGGTTCGATGATAAATAGTGCTCGAGTACTTCTGCTGCTTTTTGTTTATCTTCATTACCTAAATACGCACCAGCCAAGTAAATAGAGTTTTGACTACTTGGATACGCTTGATAAAGTTGAGTTAATTTTGGAATTGCTCGACTATAATCTTCCTCAAGCAAGGCTATTCGACCTAATATTCCTTCTTTTAACGCTTTGTTAATGTTTTTTACTGCAAGTGTTTTATAAAGGCTCTTCGCAGGTGTTATCTGCTTGCTATTTAGCAGTAATTGCATTTGAATTAATTGCAGAACTAGGTTTTCTTTATGATTATCTATCCCTCGCTTTACCACGTTTAGCGCGCGCTCATAGTTTCTTTGATTGGCATAATAATCTGTCAGTAATATTACCGCTTCAATATGGTAAGGATTCGCTTTTACCCAGTTCTTCAGCGTAGTATGAACTTTCTCAGTATCATTTTGCTTTTTAAGACTTAGTAATAATAATTGCCAGTAGCGTTTAGGTAACTTTCCTGTTTCAGCGTGCGGGGTTAAAATATTTTCAGCTTCTTTAAACTGACCTAGACTCACCAAAGCTTCAGAGACAATAATTGCTTTACTGACATCTTTTTTATCAAGTTGATATGCCGCTTTAAGCTTGTTTAAAGCTGATTCATTACGATAAACACCAAAATAGTGTCTTAACACTTTATTATTATTCGGTGCTAACGTTAATAAATAATCAGCCCTTTGCTTAGCTAAGCTGTCATCTTTTTGTAAGCGTGCAATGCGCAGTTGTTCTGTTAGTGCAAAAAGGTTATCAGGCTCTAAAGCTAAACTTTGTTTTAATGCTTGCTCTGCTTCGCTATAGTTCTGCTCCTTTATTGCAATACTGGCTAATAAATTAAAACCACCGGCTTTGTTGGGATATTTATCTTGCCACTTTTCTGCAATTTCTTTAGCTTTAGCAATATCGCCACCTTGCAATGCGGCAAAGGCTAACGCCAATTCAGCTTCAATAAAATCAGGATCTAATTTGATAGCCCCCTCTAAGCTTTCAATACCAGAAGGATCATTCATCATTAATTTTAGAATCCCCTGACGAGCGACTTGAGAGGCATTGTCAGGGCTATTTACTTCACTTTGAGAAAGTAAAGCTTTCGCCTCACTAGTAGCACCCAGCTCTAATAATTTGTAACTCATTGAAGATAAGAATTGTGAATTACTCTCATCGTTGCCATCAAAATCAGCAATCGTGGCACCTATTTCGTCAATCAAGCCTAACTCCAACTGAGTTACCGCAAGCATTTTCCTACCTTGATGATCGTTAGGTAAGTATTTAACAATTGCTGATAAATGGTGATGACTCTGCTGCCAATTTTCTAAATAAAAAGCACTGGCACCTGCAACGAGCTTTAAGTTTAATTGATTGAAGTTTGATGATAATGCCGTTTCTGCATGCTCACTTGCTAACTTATAATCCTTCGCTTGAAAACGTACCATTGCTTTAATGTAGTTCGCAAAAGGTTGGCTAGAGACCTGAGCTATAATCGCATCAGCGTGCTTTTCAGCTTCTTCATTATTGCCCGCTTTCAAATGCGCATTGGCTAATAATAGCTTCACCATGCCAAACCTTGGCTGTAATGTTAGAAATTGTTGAAAGCTGTCCGCTGCTAATTGGTATTCTTTAGTTATCATGGATAACTGACCTTGAAGCATTAAAGCATCAACTTGTTTAGCATCGATTGTTAAAATGCGAGTCAGTAGCGTTTGTATTTCTGCAAACTTATTTTCTGATAATAACAGGTAAGCCGATGCCAACATGCTGTATTGACTTTGCTCAGCAATAGACTCGGCCAGCTTAGCACTCTCTTTGGCTAACTCGGTTTGCTCACTTCGTAATGCAGCTAAGGTTTGGTAAGCCAAATATTGACTTTGTTCCTCTGGTGATAATTTACTTGCCACAGTGCTTAACGCTAAAACTTCAGTATCACTATCTATCAGGATTAAAGCACGGGCAAGTAAGGGGATAACTTTATTATCGGCATATTTAAGAGAATGAGCTCTTTCTAACTCTTTCGCAGCAGCAGGACCATCACCGAGCTCTAAATACACTTTACCTAATAAAAAACGTGCTTCACCATTTTTACTATCAAGACGGATAGCATTTTTAAGTTCAATGATGCTTTCATTGACTTTATTCTGAGTTAAGTAACTTTTTGCGTTGTTCAGATGAGATTCTAATGAGACTTTCTCACCACAACCCGTGATTGCAAGGGCGACGCTTAGACAAAGAGAGGCTTTAACAAATTTCATTCTATATTCCTTATACCAATGATATCAACCATCTGGATTAGCTTTATTATAATTATTCTTATGCCTATAAAGCATACTATCTTATTGTGTTAACAAAGCCCATTTTCAATTAACTCTCTGGGCTTTGGCTTTCAAACTCAACCGCTATTTTGCGATAACGATATTGCTCGCTCTCAATAACCAACGTAACTTACTCTGCTAGTAACAAAGACAATACTTGCTTTGTTTTCTCTTGCATTAATGCTTCATCTGCTTTTGATTCTACATTTAAACGGACAACCGGTTCAGTATTACTGCTACGTAAATTAAAACGCCAGTTTCCAAGCTCCATGCTGATACCATCAGTTTTATCAATTATTTCAGCATCTTCTTGATAAAAAGCGAATACACGAGCAATCGCTGCTTTAGGATCATCAATTTTATTATTAATTTCACCTGATGATGGGTAAGCGGCAATTCGCTCTTTAACTAAACTTGATAGCGGCTGCTTACGTAAACACACCAACTCTGCAATCAATAACCATGGGATCATGCCGCTATCACAATAGAAAAAGTCTCTAAAGTAATGATGGGCACTCATTTCACCACCGTAAACCGCATCTTCACTACGCATACGCTCTTTAATGAAAGCGTGTCCAGTTTTACTTTGAATCGCTTGACCACCTGCTTGCTTGGCAATATCAATGGTATTCCAAGTTAAGCGTGGATCATGAATAATTTTCGCTGATGATTTATCGCCTTCAATTTTACTTAAAAAGTTATCTGCTAATAAGCCAACAATATAATAGCCTTCAATAAAATCGCCATTTTCATCAAACAAGAAGCAGCGATCAAAATCACCATCCCAAGCGATCCCCATATCGGCGCCATGTTTAATCACAGCGTCTCTCGTTGCTGCGCGGTTTTCAACCAATAACGGATTAGGAATACCATTAGGAAAGTTACCATCCGGTTGATGATGAACTTTAATAAACTCAACAGGAACATTTAAGGCGTTAAAAGCACTTTCAATAGCGTCAAGTGCTGGGCCTGCCGTACCATTACCGGCATTAACCACAAGCTTTAATGGTGTGATATTTTTATCATCAATATAAGTAAGTAAGTGCTCTGTGTAAGGTTTACTAATATCTACCGTACTTAACGTGCCTTTTTGTACAACGTCAATAAAATCATTTTTTTCAGCCAGAGCTTGAATATCGAAAAGACCCGTATCACCACTAATCGGTTTAGAGTTTTCACGAACCAACTTCATACCGTTGTAATCAATCGGGTTATGACTTGCGGTAACCACAATGCCGCCGTCACAATTTAAATGACTGGTGGCAAAGTAAATATGCTCAGTTCCCGCTAGGCCCAAATCGATAACGTTACTACCGCCATCCATTAAACCTTGAGCAAGCGATTGCTTTAATTCATCACTGGTTAAGCGAATGTCACCACCAACCACTACAGTTTTTGCTTCGGTATGTTGAGCGAAAGCACGACCAACACGATAGGCAACATCAGTGTTTAATTGTTCGCCTAACTTGCCACGGATATCGTACGCTTTAAAGCAAGTGATGGCTGAAGGGCCTGTAGTTAAGGCAACGGAAGCAGATGTCATAGTTGATTCATCCTTGATAGGTTGGAAAAAGGGAAATTTATTTTTCAGCGATTTTAGCTTCTAGTTCAGCTAATTTTGCTTCTAATTCAGTTAATTTTGACCGTGTTTTGATTAACACTTGTGTTTGCACATCAAACTCTTCACGGGTTACTACATCAAGTTGTGACAATTTACTTTGCATTACCGTTTTTGCTTTATCTTCTAGCTCATTGGCCATACTTTTCAAGCCAGGGGGAATAGACTCTGTCACTTGTTTGGCAATTTCTTCAATTTTTTTAGCATTAAGCATAATAATTTCTCATCAAATTTACTTAGAAGCATTGTAACTGTTTTGCCCTTGACTAAAAACAGGTAAAATACTCAGCTTGAAAGTTTATTTAGATAATGAAGTTAAATACCACTTCCATTAAGCTCTTTCCCACTCAGCGAAAATTAAAAGGCTTAGAGGCAAGGCATTGATTGAAGAGAATGGTTACTCCCTTCTCAAAATAAATAACGCAGCGTTGAAGCCTTTTAAATTCGCCCTTCAGGAGCTAATTAGCAAACTGATAACAGCGCAAAATTAATGAAATATAGACTTACTATGTTTAACCAATTTTGCTTGTTCTAAGCTCGCTAATGTAGCTCTGAGTAGTGAATAACTTATTAGAATTGGTATTAAAGTAATGAAACTAAATCCCGGACAAAATGAAGCGGTAAAATTTGTAAGCGGTCCATGCTTAGTATTAGCAGGTGCTGGCTCAGGAAAAACCGGGGTTATTTGTCAGAAAATTGCCTATTTAATCCAAAAATGTGACTACAAAGCACGAAATATTGCTGCAGTAACTTTTACCAATAAAGCTGCGCGCGAGATGAAAGAGCGTATTCAAAAAATGCTCGGTCGCGATCTTACTCGTGGTTTAACAGTTTCTACTTTCCACTCTTTGGGTTTAGATATTGTCCGTCGTGAAATTAAAACGCTTGGTTATAAACCCGGTTTCACCTTGTTTGATGATCAAGATACGCTAGCGTTACTTAAAGAATTAACCATTGATGAGCTTGATGGCGATAAAGATTTACTCAGCAAATTACAAAGCATGATTTCTAATTGGAAGAATGATTTGTTTTTACCTGATGATGCCCTAAAAGCCGCAAGTGATGCTGATAGTCATGAGTATGCTGAGTTTTATCAACGCTATCATAAACACATGAAAGCTTATAATGCCTTAGATTTTGATGACTTAATCCTTATCCCTACATTGTTAATGAAAAATTATCCTGAAGTGAGGGAACGTTGGCAGCACAAGATTCGTTACCTTTTAGTCGATGAATACCAAGATACTAACGCAAGTCAGTATGAACTCGTTAAGCATATAACTGGTGAACGCGGTCGCTTAACTGTGGTAGGTGATGATGACCAATCCATCTATTCATGGCGTGGAGCAAAACCAGAAAACTTAGTATTACTTGGTAAAGATTTTCCTACACTAAAGTTAATTAAATTAGAGCAAAACTATCGCTCTAGTGGCCGAATTTTAAAGTGTGCCAACGTATTGATTGCCAATAACCCGCACGTTTACGATAAAGCCTTATTTAGTGAGCTTGCTTACGGTGTTGAATTGAGAGTCGTACAAGCGAAAAACGAAGAGCATGAAATAGAACGGGTTATTGGTGAATTAATTGGCCATCGTTTTATGAACCGCAGCCAATACAAAGATTACGCCATTTTATACCGGGGAAACCATCAATCTCGGCTATTAGAAAAAGCGCTGATGCAAAACCGTATACCTTACAAAATTAGTGGTGGTACTTCCTTTTTCTCTCGTGCAGAAATAAAGGACATCATGGCCTATTTACGGGTGTTGGTTAATCCAGATGATGACAATGCTTTTTTACGCATAGTCAATGTACCAAAGCGTGAATTAGGTCCTGCAACGTTAGAAAAACTCGGTACCTATGCCAACATGCGCCAAATCAGTATGTTTGCTGCTAGTTTTGAATTGGGCTTAGAGCAAACGTTAACAGGTCGCGCATTAATGAAGATGCAAGCATTCACCCAATGGCTCGTGGATATCGGTGATCAAGCTGAACGTGGCGATACCGCGGCAGTTTTACGCTCAATGGTTCGTGAAATAAATTACGAAGATTTCCTCTACGATACCACCCCTAGTGCCAAAGGCGCAGAAATGCGAATGAAAAACGTCACTGAGCTATTTAGTTGGGTAACTCAGATGCTTGAAGGCACTGATGATGAAGAGCCGATGACCTTACCGCAAATCGTTACCCGATTGACGCTGCGCGATATGATGGAACGTAATGAGGAAGAAGACAGTAACGACCAGGTACAGTTAATGACACTTCATGCGTCTAAAGGACTCGAATTTCCTTATGTGTTCTTGATTGGTATGGAAGAAGGCTTATTACCACATCAAACCAGTATTGATGAAGGTAGCGTGGAAGAAGAGCGTCGTCTTGCTTATGTTGGCATTACCCGCGCCCAACGTGAGTTAATATTTACTTACGCTCGAGAGCGCAGACAATTTGGCGAAGTAGCACGTACCGAAGCCAGCCGTTTTTTACACGAGTTGCCGCAAGATGATTTAAATTGGGAGCTAGGCGCTGCTAAGAAGAAAACAGAAGCGCACGTAGAACAGTCTAATAAGCAGGGTATCGCTGATATACGAGCACGTCTTGCCAAAGCAAAAGAAGCTAAAAAATAGCGTTTAATCTAGAATTAAGCGCTATTTCACTCGAATAATTTTCTACTGGAACTTTATTCTGCCGCTGGAATAGTAGCAATAAGCTCCTTCGATACCATTTTAGCAATCTTAGATTGATGATTACCAAGACGATCTTTTAATCGTAAAAACTGATTGTAATTTTTTTGTGAAATATTACTTGTTTTTTGAATTTGCTTTAATTCGAATTCCGAAGGGAAGCTTGGAGAAATGCTCGGTTGAGAAACACTATAGCTATATTTCCAATAAGGAACTTGAGGCTGCTCTTTGATTAACTGCTTATAATCTGACATTGCAACGTTGTATGCTGAAACTCTACTACTTTGCTGGTTTTTAGTAATATTTTTGTTATGAGCAGAAGTGTACAACTGATTAATTATACCTTGTTTCCTTGTAACATCAGTATTATAACTTTGTACAAAATTTCTAATCTCCGCTTCGTTAGCTGCTTGACGAGACATCGCCATCTTCACACGGATATCAATTACATTTTGAGATTCAACTCTGTGCTCACCAACCCAAACAATAGCGCCTGTTTTAACATCAATAAGCTTTGCATTTAAATAACCAAAGAAACCTGGCTGTGTAATAGTTGCCACATTTTGTTCATGCATTTCATCTAATAGTCCAGGATGCTCAACAAAAAGAGCTTCTATTTTGTCTTGTTCGGCAATATAAAGTTGGCGATCTGAAATAGGGTCAATATCAAAACTGTTTACCTGCAAAATATAATCTGCTTGGTTTTTTCCCTCTTGTGCTGCACGGATAAGTTCAGAAATATCAACTAACTCATTATCTCCGGCCTCTCGAGTATTTCCTGAAGAATCATCACTGTAGCGGTTTTCTGCTGCTTCAATTTCTTCGATCAATTCTTTATCAGAAATTAAACCTGACTTATTTTGCTTACGTAAACGACTGATTTCAGCCGTTAACGCTTTACTACTATTTTTATCTGTTTTTTTCTCACGGCGATCTCGTAATTCAGCTTCAAATTTTGAGCGATCCATTACTGTAAACGACTTACGAAGCAGAGACTTTTCAATTTCTTGTTCCGCTTTATTAAAATATTCAGCGGTACTAAAAGCAACATCATCTTGGCTCTGATTTAAAGATTTACTTTCTTCTAAATCTCTATCTTTTTGTTCCTGACTTCCTGACCAACTACTATTACGTATCTTATCTTGTAGATCTCTATTCTGTTCTTTCCTTTGAAGGTCAATAGGTACACTAATAACAACACGTGCATCAGCTTTTACAACGAAGCCTTTTTTGGAAATCACATTTTCATTGAGCATTTCTTGTGAGGTAGGAGTCTTAGCGATAATTAAGTCTGTTGATAAATTTTGACTCTCTGGCTTTACTGGAGCTTTCATCACAGAAGCTTCTGGCATTGTTTCAAGTTTCGGTGGTGTTAAGCCACAACTCATTAAAATTAAAGACAGCGGCAAGATTTTTATAAGGGACTTTTTCATAGATACCTAGTAAGAAGTTATGAAGTGTTAAAAATTTTTAATAAGTTTACTTGATCATGAGTACAAAAACCAAGAAAGTTACCACCACAAAACTTAACCCACTGAGAAACAGAACAATTAAATTTTTCAGCCTATTTTGACCATCAATCAACTTCTGCATTAACTTCGTTTGTTGATGCTGATTTTCACGACTAGTTTTTAAGTAGTCATAAACTAAATCAGGCATTTCAGGCAGCTTTTCATTCCAAAAAGGTAGGTTTGCTTTAATTTTACTGTAAACCGCCTTAACGCCCATTTGCTCTTTTACCCAGTTCTCTAAAAATGGTTTGGCTGTTTGCCATAAATCGAGCTGTGGGTATAACTGACGTCCTAGCCCTTCAATATAAAGTAAGGTTTTTTGCAGCAACACTAGCTGAGGCTGCACTTCCATATTAAATCGGCGTGCGGTATTAAACAGGTTTACCAATACTTGACCAAAAGATATTTCAGAAAGCGGCTTGTTAAAAATGGGTTCACAAACTGTTCGGATAGCAAACTCAAATTCATCGACGCTGGTGTTGGCGGGGACCCAACCAGAATCGACATGTAATTGTGCAACTTTTCGGTAATCACGATTAAAAAAGGCGACAAAATTTTCGGCTAAGTAACGTTTATCTTCACGGTTTAGCGTACCAACAATACCACAATCAATAGCTATCCAAGTTGGGTCTGCTGGGTTATTAGCATCAACAAAGACATTGCCCGGGTGCATATCGGCATGAAAGAAGCTATCGCGGAATACTTGCGTAAAGAAAACCTCAACACCGCGCTCAGCTAATAGCTTCATATTCACGCCAAGCTGATTCAAGGTATCAACATCGCCAACACCTATGCCGTAGATACGCTCCATCACTAAGACATTCTTAAAACTATACTGGCTATGAATTTCAGGCACATACAACGCTTTATCGTAATCACTGCCTTGTTCAAAGTTACGCTTTAACTGAATAGCATTAGCCGCTTCACGGTTCAGATCTAGCTCATCTAAAATAGTCTTACGGTATTCTTCGACAACTTCTTTTGGTCGTAAGCGCTTACCATCCGGCAACCAACGGGCAACAATGCCGGCAAACAAGGACATCACCTTGATATCAGCTAAAATAGTTTTGCTTATATTTGGACGTAGTACCTTAATAACAACTTTTTCTTCGTTGTTTCCCTCAATCAATGTTGCAGTATGTACTTGAGCAATTGAAGCAGAGGCGAGTGGCACAAGATCAAAGTCGTTGAAGTACTTTTCAAACACGTCTAAACCCATGGCATCAATAATAATTTGCTGTGCTTGCTCACCTGAAAATGGGCTCACTTTGTCTTGCAGTAGCGCTAACTCATCGGCTAACTCTGGTGGCAATAGATCACGGCGTGTTGATAACATTTGACCAAATTTAATAAATACTGGACCTAATGTTTCAATAGCCAGGCGAAAGCGTTGTTCTGGGGTTTTATCTTTATGCTTGTTCCTTAACCAAAAGGCGCTTGCGCGACCTACTTTGGCATACCAAGGCAGCATGCCTCGAGGTACCATTTCATCTAAACCAAAATGTAAGAAGGTTTTAACTATTTGATAAAGACGTTGGCTACTCACGGCGGGTATTATTTCCTATCAGTTGGTCTAACTAGGGGCAAGATTATTTACTGGCGTAATCAGCAATCAATTTATCTACGCGCTTTGATATAGCTGATACATCATTAGCTATTTCTTTGGTTCGTTGGTTAAATGCCTTTACTTGACTTTTACATACAACCAAACGTTTTTCATGTACGACGTATTCAGTAATATCTGCTTCTAACTGCTTGCTTTTAGTTGAAAACGATTTAGTAACTTTATTACCAAACTGTAATAATTTATGCGTTGGCACGTCCCCAAGATGATTAGCTAGTTCTGATTGCCAATCAATTTCAAGTGATTGCGCAATGTTGGCAAACTGTTGGGCAACTTTTAAATCACCACTGACATCTAATTCATCTTGCTTTATTAGCTGTGTTAGCGATTGATTATCTTTTAATTTTTTCAGCGTATATAAGCTTGTTTGAATACTACAATCACTTTGCTCTGCAAGTGTGCTTACAATAACAACTACCGGCTTACTGCTTGAATTAACACTAAAACTTAGGGGGAATGATAACTCTGCCAGTTTAAGTGTTAAGGTTTTTTGCGCCACGGCTGAAAACGAAACGCTGGTATTAATATTCATCGCTAGCGCTTTATTTATTATCAACTCAAGCGCTGCTGTCACTGCTTGTGGTAGTAACAGTTCATTGGCTATTTTACTGGCAGCTAGCTTAGTAAATATCGACATAAATTAAAATTTATAACCTTTATGCAATGCCACCACGCCACCGGTTAAGTTTTTAAAGCTCGTTTGTTCAAAGCCAGCATTATCCATCATTGATTTTAAGGTTTCTTGATCAGGATGCATACGAATTGATTCTGCTAAGTATTGATAGCTATCGCCGTCTTTAGCAACTATCTCGCCCATTTTAGGCAAAATATTAAATGAATAAAAATCATAAGCTTTATTAAGTAATTCATGTTCCGGTTTAGAAAACTCTAATACCAGTAAACGACCACCAGGCTTTAATACTGAATAGATAGAGCGAAGAGCTTTATCTTTATCGGTAACATTACGTAAGCCAAAAGCAATGGTCACAATATCAAAAGTATTCTCTTCAAAAGGCAAGTATTCAGCATTTGCTTGAACATACTCAATATTTTGCACCAAGCCCTTATCACGTAACTTATCACGACCAACATTTAACATAGAACTGTTAATATCGGCTAAAACCACTTTACCTTCACGGCCAACTAGTTGAGAAAACTTAGCTGTTAAATCGCCAGTACCGCCAGCTAAATCCAATACTTTGTTACCTGGGCGCACGCCACTTGCATCAATAGTAAAACGTTTCCATAGGCGATGAATACCAAACGACATCAAATCATTCATCACATCATATTGCTTAGCTACAGAGTGAAAAACACCAGCAACCATGGAAATTTTATCGTCTTTTTCTATGGTTTTATAACCAAAATGGGTAGTACTGTTACCATCAATATTCATCGGTGTTTGTTGGCTTTTTGGTAAGTCATTTTCTTGCGGGATTTGATCTGAGGATGACATGGTATTTTCACTTAAAGCATTTTTAAAATATTAATTGCCGATAGTTTACTGTATGCATGCTAAATCACCAAACGTCCAGTAAGTTTTTTATTGATCTAAGTAAATAAACGTCTTGTTAAATATGCCAATAAAACAAAGAAATTAACGAGCTAAAACGTAATAAAAAAACGAAAATGAAATAAAATTACATTTTCACTTGCTTGTATAGAGCACTTACTCTATACTTCTCTTCGTTCCCTTTATGCGGACGCTTGTTGTAATAATTGAATATTCTAGCTTTCCTCATAGCTAACTCACCGATAGCCTTTGCTATCGGTTTTTTTTGTCCAAATTTTGATTGAAAACAAAATCTTTGCGACTTCTTTTTAGTATATTCATAAATACTCATATTATTAATGTTCAGCGATACTTGCGAGATATCTGAATAGCGGTAGACCTCAGCAGCAAAATATCGCCTCAATCAGCAAAAGCCAAGGATGAATAATGCACTTTTCAGATCTATCATTTAGAAAAAAAATATATATTCTACTCGCTCTACCTGTTTTAGGTTTTCTTTGGCTTAGTCTAGGCGCGATTAACGATAGCATTAAGACAAACAATGAAATGTCGACTATTACTGGCCTAACTAAACTATCCATTATTTATAGTGATTTAGTGCATGAACTTCAAAAAGAACGTGGTGCAACAGCGGGGTTCCTCGGCTCTAAGGGGAAGAAGTTTTCTGATAATTTGTCATCTCAACGACGTAATACTGATAATAAATTACAAAATAAGATTAATTATCTAGCGAACAACGAATTTACGTTACATGAAGTAAAGCAGCTCAATAGCAAAATTAGTCAAATGCTACAGAATTTAAATACGACTCGCCAACAAGTGGATTCTTTATCAGTTACTACTGGTAAAGCCATTGCATATTACACCAAACTCAATACTGAATTACTCAGCGTTGCAGCACTAAATGCAGATATAAGTAATGATGCAAAAGTGACAGAAGAAACCATAGCCTATTATAACTTTTTACAAGGTAAAGAACGTGCCGGTATTGAACGAGCTGTGCTGAGTAATACTTTTTCCGCTGACAAATTTGCTCAAGGTCTCTTTGTGAAGTTTATTGCTTTAGTAACCCAACAAGATACTTACTTTGATAATTTTCATCAGTTTTCATCACCTGACAATAAAAAAGCTTTTATTAGTGCTCAAAACCACAACTCAGTTAAAGAAGTAGAAAAGCTAAGGGATATTGCTAAAAGTACACAAGCAAATTTCACTGTCGATGCAGAGTACTGGTTTGATCAGGCAACACAACGCATCGGACAGTTAAAACGTATAGAAGATACAATCAGTCAATCTTTATTAACTTTGGCACAAACCAAACAAAGCAGTGCTTTTAATGCTATGTTGATCAATATCATTTCATGCACAGTGTTAATTTTGTTGGCGTTTTTTATCAGTCACTTAACAATTAAAGACCTTAGCAACAGAGTTGTTGATTTAACCTCACTAATGAAGCAAGTGCGCGACAATAATGACCTAACGGTACAAAGTAAATACCCAGGGAGTTGTGAGCTTGGACAAATAGCTTCAGCACTAGACCTCACCTTACAAAAATTTTCAGGAGCTATCAGTGAGATATCGACGTCTAGCATAGCATTAGCCTCGGCTGCTGAAGAAACATCACAAACCTGTGAGCACAATTCGCAATCAATGGTTGAACAACAAGATGGGATTAGCTTAATCGCAACGGCAATTGAAGAGCTTTCAGCAACGGTTAAAGAAGTTGCCAGTAACACTCAAAGTGCCGCAAGCTCTGCCAGAGAAGCAGATGAGCAAGCTCAAAATGGCTTGAATGTTGTGCAAGCCTCATATCAATCAATCGAGACCTTAGCGACAGATATTGATGGTTTAGCTGAGCAAATTACCAGTCTTCATAACAGCTCTAATAACATAACGAATGTTGTTGATGTAATAAAATCTGTTGCCGAGCAAACTAACCTACTAGCACTTAATGCAGCAATAGAAGCAGCGAGAGCTGGAGAACAAGGCAGAGGCTTTGCCGTAGTTGCCGACGAGGTAAGAACACTTGCGCAACGCACCCAAGACTCAACCTCTGAAATTGAAAACTTTATTACGTCGCTACAAAGTGATGCTAATGCAGCGTTTAATGTAATAGAAAGCAGTCAGAAGAAGGCTGAAGATGCGGTAACTAGCTCTAAAAGTGTTGAAGATTTACTGCAAGAAGTTTCCACTTCCATTAGTAGTATATTTGCCATGACTGAACAAGTCGCGACAGCTATTGAAGAGCAAGCGGTAGTAACTCAAGACGTAGCAAAAAATGTCGTGACTGTTGAACAAAAATCGATGGAATCGACTACCGGAGCAACACAAATTGCTGTAACAGCAAAAGAGCAAGCGCAACTTGCTACCACACTGCAAGACATTGCAAATAGCTTTAAGGTTTAAAATAAAACAACACTTATAGGCAGAGAACTCCTACTCAACTGAAAATAATCGCTGCAACAAACATTTATTACTTTTAGAATATTTCTCGGGGTTAAAAAATATTTAATTTTTTAACCCCTTTTTCATTTCCCCATCGTTTAACTGATAAGTAAGTTATTTCTTTAACCGAAGAGAAAGACTTATGCCAATTGGAATAACAGTGTGATCACACCTCTTTAATCTTAATATTAGCGAGGAAATATAATGAAAAAAATAGCAATAATAACCTTATTAGCTGGGGCAACCACTTTTAGTTTATTTGCCTTTATGGCGTTTTTAATTAGTAGCGACAAAGTAAATTTAACGGTGCCAGAAGATGATGTGCCCATAACAGTGATGACTCTACCTGATGAGCAACCAGCACAAGATAAACCAAGACCAAATTTACAACCTCCAACACCACCGCCAGCACCACAAAGAACGGTTGAGTCTCCAGATGTGGGTGAAACTGAACCGGGCTATAACTATACCCCTCCGGGTATAAAAATAGCTAACAACCCAATAGACACTATCATTTTAGGTAATAAAAGTGATGGCGAAGCAAGACCTCTAGTGAGGGTAAACCCTAAATACCCTATTGGAGCTGCTAGAGACGGCATTGAAGGCTGGGTTGTTTTAGCTTTTGATATCAACCCGATTGGTCAAGTAGTTAATATTTCCGTTATTGACTCTCAGCCTAAACGTGTTTTTGACAAAGCGGCTAAACAAGCACTGAGAAAATGGAAATATAAAGCTAAATCTGTTGACGGCAAAGCTGTTTCACAGCAAAATTTTACAGTACAACTCGATTTTAATATGTCTCAATCCAGCTAGGGAAAAGTAGGAAATAATTTGAAGTTACCATCAATGATAAAGGGTTGGTTAAACCCCGCTGTAACGCCTGAAAAGTTGTTGATTGACTATGCCTCTACCGGTAATAAAAAGTGTTTAGCTTTACTGGTAGAGCAGTTTAACTTATCACTTTTCCATTATCTGTTAAGCCTGTCAAATAAAGAGCTGGCCGAAGACGTGATACAAATAACCTGGTTAAAAGTAATGAAAAATAACAGTCAAACACACACCAATGTTAAAAGCTGGTTATTTACCATTGCACGTCGTACATTAATAGACGAGCTTAGACAGCAACAAAAATGGCAATACCAAGCACTGGAAGATGACCATATTGTTTCAACTAACTTATCAGATGAATTAGAAAACACTGATGAATTAAAGCGGTTTAATGAAGCGATATCCGCTTTACCTTTTTATCAAAAGGAAGCATTTATCTTTCAGCAAGAAGGTTTTTCTATTTTAGAGATTTGTCAGTTAACTGATGAGAACTTTGAGACAATTAAAAGCCGTTTACGTTACGCCCGTAATAACCTTAAAGCACTGCTAGGAAAAGCATCATGACAGGCAAAAATTTTGATAAAGAAATAAGTGAACTTTATCAACAAAGAAAAGCACAAGTTGTTGCTCCTACAATAGATCTTCAACAACAACCTTTAGTATCCAACTATCACCCAACTAAATTATTGTCGCTTTTTGTCGCTGGCGCTATTGCCTCATTTGGTGTTATGGCAATCATAAGTCATCTCTCTACTCCTCCAAGCGAAGTAACAATCACTAAAGTGACTGAGCAGCCAATTAAACTTATTGATTTACCACCGCAAGAAGCAGATGAAAAACAAGTTTTAGTTGCTAAGTCATTACCAACAAAGCCTGAAAGTAACTTAGCTAAACTTGCTCACGGCACTGAATTACAAGTAACACAAAACAATGAACAGTCTATGTCAGAAGTTATCAATGTTGAGGCTTTAATTACTCCTGTGAGTCTGCCTACATTAACAGCACCAAAAGTAACTTTAGAGCCAACATATAAAGTACTACCAGAATATTCTCTCAGCGCAAGAAAAGCTCAGCAAACCGGTGAAGTAGTGCTTCGCTATCAAATCGACTCAGCGGGGAAAGTCACCAATATAACGCTTATCTCTAGCGATGTTAGCAGAGAATTACAACGTTCAGCCAAAAAAGCTTTAACGCAATGGCGATATAAACCAAGTAATTCGCTACCTGGTGAGCAAGTAGTCACTTTTCAGTTTACAATTGAAGAAAAGGGTTAAAAACGAGTGTTAACGGCATTGTTAAGCGCACGGTAATGCATCTTACCAATATTCTAGCTCACAATTTATCGCTCTGTTGTGCCCCCTTAACTAACAGGCTAAAATATAGTTATATTTTTAAACCTCCTAGGTAATCATGTCCCTAAATTCTGCTCCCTTAACCAGTGAACAACTCGATAGCATTGAAAAATACGACGAAGAAAAGCGCTTAAGCTACCTTTTACAGCAAGTTGTTAGCAATAAATCAGTATGGATACTTGCTGATGAGCATGGTTGTGTCATGTTAAATACCGACGATGAAGATTGCGTGCCTGTATGGCCTAATGAAGAATTTGCTCAACGTTGGGCTACTGACGAATGGCAAGCATGCCAAGCGCAAGCTATTCCATTAGCCAAATGGTACAGTCGTTGGAGTATGGGATTAGAAGATGACGAGCTCGCTTTAGTCGTTTTCCCCAATCAAGATAGCCAAGGTTTAGTGCTATACCCTGAAGAGTTTGAAGCATGCTTGTTAAAAGAGACAAAAAAACAAAATAGGAAATAGCATCGTATTGCTGACAGTACTCTCTGATTGAGTATTCTTTGATTAAGTATTCTCTGATTGAGTATTCTCTGATTGAGTATTCTCTGATTGAGTATTCTCTGATTGAGTATTCTCTGATTGAGTATTGAGTATTCTTTGTTTATATTGTATTCACTAAGTATAGACATATGTGCAAGGATAAGATGTCAGCCACTCCGATTGAAGAAAATACTCAACTCTTTGAGCTCCAGCCAGGAAAATACCTCGATTTACAAATCAACAACCCTGTATCGCTTCGACTGAAGTTACCACTTATTGGCTACGAGCTTGGTAAGTACATTATTTTAAAACACCCTCGCTCTACTAATAAGTCTGAATATAAAGACGTGTTAGTTGAAGGCAATGTGCTAATTATTCGGTATCTGATGGAAGGAAACAAAGGGGAGTGTTTTGCTTTTCGCTCAACAATCAAAAGTGTCAGTCAGTTTCCAGAAAAGATGCTCTTCATTGAATACCCAAAAAAGATTGAGAATCGCCAACTTCGTACACAACAACGCACCAGTATTCACTTACCTGCATTAATCATGTTAGAAGCCTCTAGCGATGACCAAGCCACTCAAATTAGTGGCATCATAGGCGATATTTCTTCCAAGGGTTGCGGTTTTACTTTTAAAACAAAAAGCGCTAACGCAAAGGTTAATAAAAGAGATATTTTTGTCTGCTTACAAAGCCCTACTGACGGTGAAGTAAAGATCCCAGCTAGAGTATGTAATAGTCGCAACGAAAAAGGCACTGTCAGTGTTGGTATTCAATTCATTGATGAAGGTAAACTAGTGCCTAAGTTGCTCAGTGAATTATTTATTGAAACCGCAATAAACTAATACCTGTTTAAAAAGAGTAATAAGGAAAATAATGGAAATTTGTACTGGTGGCTTACACACCTCTGAAGTTACTTCTTTATTAGAAGAACATCACCAAGATATGTTAATGCACTCACCTCCCGAAAGTGTCCATGCGCTCGATTTATCAAAACTAGAACAGGCTGATATCACTTTTTTCAGTGTCTGGCAAAATCAAGCTCTCGCAGGTTGTGGTGCATTAAAAGCGCTAGATAAAAGCCACGGTGAAATTAAGTCTATGCGCACTAGCAAAGACTTCTTACGCCAAGGTGTCGCTAAATTATTATTAGAGCATATGCTTATTCAGGCCAGTACTCGCGGTTATAAAAAACTTAGTTTAGAAACTGGTACTGCTGATGCGTTTAAACCAGCGCAAAAGCTTTACCAACAGCTGGGCTTTACCGAGTGTTTACCTTTTGCTGATTATCAACAAGATCCTTACAGCACGTTTATGTCAAAAGACTTAGGCTAATTTTGAATTAAAAAAAGCCGCTAGATATTACCAATATCTAGCGGCTTTTAACTTTAAGATTATCGCTCATTCAATAACTTGCTAGTTAGCTAGTTAAGTGTTGTTGGTGGAAACGTAAATGCGCTTCAATAAAGCTACTAATGAAGTAATAACTATGGTCGTAGCCTTCATGTAAATTTAACTCTAACGGATAGCCACTTTTTTCTGCTGATGCTTGTAAAGTCTCTGGTTTTAACTGCTCTTTAAGGAAGTTATCTGCTTCACCTTGATCAACTCTTGCAGGAACAAACTGCTTCACATACCGCATCAGTTCACTGGCATCATGTTCACGCCAGGTATCTTTATCATCACCTAAATATGCGCTAAAGGCCTTTTCTCCCCAAGGACAATTAATTGGGTTACTAATTGGACTAAAAGCTGATACTGAGCAATAGTTATCGGGATTTTTTAAAGCAATGGTTAAAGCACCATGGCCGCCCATGGAATGACCCGCAATAGCACGTTTGGCTGTTACCGGAAAAGTCGCTTCAATCAATGCTGGTAATTCATCAACAATGTAATCGTACATTTGATAATGCTTATTCCACGGCGCTTGCGTCGAATTTAGATAAAATCCTGCACCTTGGCCTAAATCATAACCCTCATCATCGGCAACATTGTCGCCTCTTGGACTCGTGTCAGGGGCAACGATAGCAATACCTAATTCACTAGCAATGCGCTGTATTCCTGATTTTTGCATCACGTTTTCGTCAGTGCAAGTTAGCCCTGACAACCAATACAATACTGGTACCTTATTGTTACTTGATGCTTGCGGCGGTAAAAAGATGGCAAAACGCATGGCGCAATTTACCGTACTAGCCTGGTGGCTATATTGCTTATGCCAACCACCAAAAACCTTATTTGAACTTAAACATTCTATGGTCATTTTGTTTCCTCATAATTATGACCGTTATCAACAGCCACAATAAAACAATTACTTGCTGTACTTAGTGATAAGTAACTTACCTGCATAAGTTACTTATCAAAATGAGTTACTTATCAAAATGAGCTACTTATCAAAGTGAATCACGCTGCGAATACTTTCGCCTTTATGCATTAGCTCAAACGACTCATTAATATCTTCTAGCGCCATAGTATGCGTAATAAAGTCACTTAATTTAAACTCGCCAGCTAAATAACGTTCTACGTAATCAGGTAATTCACTGCGGCCTTTAACACCACCAAATGCTGTGCCGCGCCATACTCGACCTGTGACTAATTGAAATGGTCTAGTTGATATTTCTTGCCCTGCGCCGGCAACACCAATAATGACTGACTCACCCCAACCTTTATGACAACACTCTAATGCTGAACGCATCAGGTTAACATTACCAATACACTCAAAAGAGTAATCAACGCCGCCATCAGTCATTTCAACAATAACGTCTTGGATTGGTTTGTCATGATCTTTAGGGTTAATAAAGTCAGTAGCGCCAAGCTTTTTCGCCAATTCAAACTTACTTTCATTAATATCAATAGCAATAATGCGTGATGCTTTTGCCATCGTTGCGCCAATAACCGCAGAAAGACCGATACCACCAAGACCAAAAATAGCAACCGTAGCACCCTCTTCCACTTTAGCAGTATTCATTACCGCGCCCATGCCTGTAGTTACACCACAACCTAATAGACACACTTCTTCTAATGGCGCTGCTTTATTTACTTTCGCTAAAGAAATTTCTGGTAGTACAGTGTATTCAGAAAAAGTTGAACAGCCCATGTAATGAAAGATTGGCTCACCATCTTTATAAAAGCGTGTAGTACCATCAGGCATTAGCCCCTTACCTTGGGTTTCACGAATTTGCTGACAAAGGTTAGTTTTACCCGATAAACAGAATTTACACACGCCACACTCTGGCGTGTACAAAGGGATAACGTGATCGCCAACTTTTACACTGGTAACACCTTCGCCAACCTGCTCAACAATACCGCCACCTTCATGGCCTAAAATCACCGGAAAAATGCCTTCAGGATCTTCCCCTGATAAAGTAAAAGCATCGGTATGACAAACCCCTGAAGCGATGACTTTAACTAATACTTCGCCTTTGCGAGGTAGCATTACGTCAACTTCTTCAATAGATAATGGTTGTTTAGGACCCCAAGCAATTGCTGCTTTTGATTTGATAAATTTATCAGTCATGTAAGTTCTCACTGTTGTTTATATACCTTGTTAATAACTTGCTTTCGTGATGATTTAACAGGGCAAGTAAATAGGTAATGCGTAATTCACGCTTTTATAGTTGTTATAAATATAGTCGTAACTAGATAAAATATTCGCTGTTTTAATCAAGTTACTTCCTATTGTTGAAAGTCATTATAACTATTTCACCTAAAATGATAATATGACCATTTAGCAAATCACTTTTACATATAGGTAACAATCATGAATTGGCAGGGTATTAGTGAGTTTGTTTATGTCGCTGAAGCTGAAAGTTTTACTTTAGCAGCAAAAAAGTTGGCGATATCTACTGCACAGGTCAGTCGCCAAGTAACCGCATTAGAGCAACGCTTAACGGTTAAGTTGTTCTACCGAACTACGCGAAAAGTATCGCTAACTCAAGAAGGGGTATTATTTTATCAACATTGTCGGGCTGTGCTTGATGGACTGGAGCAAGCGGAAACAGCCATCACCAATTTGCAAACCAAGCCACAGGGTAAGATAAAACTTACCGCCTCTGTTACTTATGGTGAACAACAAATATTACCCTTAGTTAATAATTTCGTCTTAGAACATCCTGAGGTTCAAGTTGAAGCGCAATTAACTAACCAGAAAGTAGACTTAGTCAATGAAGGGTTTGATCTAGCCATCAGGCTTGGCAAGTTAAATGATTCAACCTTGATGGCGAAAAAATTATCGCAACGAATTAACTATACTTGTGCTGCTCCAGCCTACATCACTAAATACAGTACACCTCATACATTATCCGAACTGGGCCAACATAACTGCCTACTTGGTACCCGTGACTATTGGCGCTTTCGCGAAGCAAATAAAGAAAAGAATATCCGCGTTAGTGGCAGTGTGCGCTTTAATTCAGGTTATGGCTTAGTTGATGCCGCTTTAAAAGGCATGGGAGTAATTCAGCTTCCCGACTACTATGTAAAAGAGCATATTGAGCAGGGCCGATTAGTGACTTTACTTGACCATTACCGTGAACCCGATGAAGGTATTTGGGCTGTATACCCACACAACCGTCAGTTATCGCCCAAAATACGTAGTTTTGTTGATTATCTTAGCAAACACTTAGCCTAACAACTCTTCGCTTTCAAGCAGCTTTAAAATGTGATTAATTGTTGACCTTCTGTAAAACTAAGTTAAAATACATTCGAACATCATTCGAATAGCATTTCGCAAAGAGGTATTTATGGCTCCAGCACCAAGATTTAGCGCTGAAGAGCAAGAAAAACTAATAATATGCGCAGCGATCAAAGCGATTGAAGAAAGCAGCTTATTAGATTTTTCCATGTCAGCAATTGCCAAGTTGGCCGGTCTGTCTATGGGCTCTGTCTATAAATTTGTCCAATGTAAAGAAGATGTGCTTATTGCATTAGCCACACGTATGTATCAGGAACGACAGCAAGTTTTCAAAAAAGTGTTGTCGTTAGAGTTAACAACTCCTGAGCGTATTATTGCTGCCAGCTTATTAGATTTCTCGAAAGTACAAATGTATAACTTTGACAGCCAACTCGAGAGCATTGTCAATACCGATGCCATGATGAAGCGCTGCTCATCACGCTGGTTAACACAAATGATAGCTTGCGGTGAACGTTGCCAAGCGATGTTTCAAAGCTTTTTACAAACAGCGGCAACGTCTGGCGAATTAACCTCTGGTGAAAGAGATATTGAAGAGATTAACTTAGGCACTTGGTCATTAAGTGTTGGCTACTTTCAAACCGTTCGTTTACACCAAAGTTGGCGTAATGATCTTAACGAAACAGCTGAAGAACAAGCCTTTGTTTTAGCGCCCGATGATTTACATATTAAGACCTTGGTGCGCTTAGTTAACACTTATGATTGGCAACAGAAAATTGCTCAACAAGACATAGAGAAAGTTTGCCATGCGCTTGAAGCAGCTCAACTAAGATAAAGACAAAATAGACATTAAATTAACATTAAGTAAAGACAGTAAAAATGCCTACATTAGTAATGACAATGGCCTACCAATTGTGGCATTAACACAGGGATAAAGGAATAATCATGAATTTAACAAAATGGCTAATCGTCATTATTATCTTAGCTGCGACAATTTTTGGTTTACACAGCTACAAGACATCATTACAACAAGCCGCCAGCGCGCAAGCTGCCAGCATGCCAGAGCCGGCAGCCACGGTAAATGCAATTAACGTTTCCACAATCAGCTATCAAAAAAATGTTCGCGTTAGTGGAGAAGTGCAAGCCTTTAAATTTTTAATGCTGCATAACGAGCTTGCTGGTGAAATCACCCGTTTAAATGCCACATCAGGCAGCGTGGTTAAAAAAGGGCAAACTTTACTCGAGCTAGACCACAGAGACGAAGATGCTCGCTTGATGGCTGCCAAGGCAACATTATTACTACAGCAACAAACTCTTGATCGTAATATTGAACTTCATAAAAACCGTACCATCAGTGAAGAGCAAGTGGATCAAGCGCGTGCAGCAGTACAAATTGCCCAAGCAGATATCAGCGTCATTAAAACCGCAATCGACAGAAAAACAATTACCGCACCTTTTACCGCTAAGGTAGGTATTCATACTTTAGAAGTAGGACAGTATCTAGATAAAAACAGTCAGGTACTTGAGCTTGTTGGCGTTAATGACTTTACTTGGATTGATTTCAACCTGCCACAACTCTACCAAGAACTAGATTTAGCTTCGAACGTAAGCATTAAGCCGATGAATCAAAGCACCGAATACGCGGCAAGCATTATCGCAGTTGATCCAAAATTATCGCGTATGTCGCGTCACTTAAAATATCGTGCGCAAATCCCAACCGCAACACTGGCATTAAAACCCAATACTTTGGTATCAGTTATCGTCCCTGTAGCCAAAGAGGTTCAACTAGTTGCCGTGCCAGATTTAGCGATAAAACGAGATGCGCTGGGTAATTATGTTTTTGTTTTAGAAGCAAGCGATGAAGGCAGTTACCGCGCTAAACAAGTGCCTGTTCAGTTAGGTGAGCGAGCTGGTGAGCAAGTCATGATTGTTAGTGGTCTTGAAGTTGGTCAGCTTATCGCAAATAAAGGATCGTTTAAGTTATTTCCTGGCATGAAGGTATACCTTGCTAACGCAAATGATATCGACAACGTAGCCACACAAACACCTGCTGCCGACACGACTGCAAAATAAGGGATTATCATGCAAGAAAGAAAAGCGTCCGTCATGGATATTTTTGTTCGACGTCCAGTCGTGGCAATTGTTCTATCCATTATTATTTGTATTGCCGGTTTATGGTCTGCTAGTAAAATTCCAGTATTACAGTTTCCAAAAATTGAGAGTGCCTCGTTAGTCATTGATACCTATTACATTGGTGCCTCGGCTGATGTGGTGCAAGGTTTTGTTACTGAGCCGATTGAACGAGTCGCCGCAACAGTTCCAGGTGTTGAGTATGTTGACTCTATCAGCACTTCTGGTAGCTCGAAAGTTACCGCTTGGTTGAAGCTCAATGAAAACTCTACCTTGGCACTTGCTGAATTAACGGCGCGATTAAGCCAAATTCGTTTTGAATTGCCACCAGGTGCACAAGATCCTGTGGTTTCAGTCAGCCGAGCCGATCGACCTTTTGCAGTATTTTACTTAAACGTACACTCAGACGGTATTGAATTATCTAGAGTCACTGATTATTTAACACGTCAAGTAAACCCTGTACTGAACTCCATTGAAGGTGTACAAAGAGTTGGTATTGAAGGGGCTAGAACACCTGCTATGCGAGTTTGGTTAAATGCTGAAGCGCTGCAAGTATTCAACTTAAGTGCTAGCGATGTTTATCAAGCGTTAGCAACAAATAACACCATCGCCACTATGGGCTATGTCGAAAACTCTAGGCAAAAAATTGATATTGTTGCCAATACTCAACTGAGTAGCGTTGAAGAATTTCAACAATTAGTCATCAGTGAAATCGATGGCGCCAATGTCTATTTAAAAGATGTGGCAAATATCAAACTTGCCGCAGAAGATTCCAGCGTTACTGCTAGACTCAACGATAAAGACAGTATTTATCTAGCGATATGGCCGTTACCTGGTGCCAATGAAATTGCCATTGGCGACAGATTATATAAAAAAGTTGCGGAGATAAATAAAACCCTGCCTCAAGGTGTAGCCATTGATTTTGCTTATGATGGCACCTTGTATATGCGCGATGCGTTAACCGAAATTTTTACTACCTTAGCTGAAACCGTCATTTTAGTTGGTTTAGTGGTCTTGTTATTGATGGGCTCATTTAGAAGCGCAATCGTACCATTAATCACCATTCCTATTTCAATATTAGGGGCAATTGCTGCGATGTCAATGATGGGCTTTTCGTTAAACCTGTTAACGATATTAGCCATCGTATTATCGGTAGGTTTAGTGGTTGATGACGCCATAGTTGTGGTAGAAAACGTAGCCCGTTTAATGCGCCAAGGTATGTCAAAATTTGATGCGGCGCTAATTAGCTCAAGACAGCTGTTAGTGCCTATTATTTCGATGACGTTAACACTGGCGGCTGTTTATGCTCCTATCGGCTTTTTATCAGGCCTTACCGGAGTGTTATTCAAAGAGTTTGCCTTCACCCTAGCTATCGCAGTCATTATCTCTGGTATTGTTGCCATCACCTTATCGCCTATTATGAGTGCTTATGTTTCACCTAAAGGCGGTGAAGAAGGCTGGTTAACAAGCAAAGTAAATCATGTCTTTGAAAAAATTCAGCATCAATATGGCTTACTGTTAAATAATATCTTTAAATGGCAGGGACAAGTGTTCCTTATTGCCATTGTGGTATCACTGTTAACCGTGCCTTTTTATCTCGATTCAAAGAAGGAATTAGCACCAATAGAAGATCAAGCCATGGTGATGTTTGTTATTCAATCACCGCCTGATGCCTCGCTCGAATATAACGTTGCACAAATGAATCCAGTGGTTGAAAGCCTACAAGAAATTGAAGGTGGCAAAAAAATCTGGCAAATCATCTTTGGCGGCGGTGGTTTTGGCGGCTTAGAATTAACCAACGCTGATGAACGAGACTACAGTGCACAATCTTTAGTACCACAAATGTACGGTAAGTTAGCGCAAATACCTGGGTTAAATATGTTCCCAATATTACCAGCGTCTTTACCTAGTTCTGGTCAATTTGAAATTGAAATGATAGTAAAAGCCTCAGCGCCTTACAGTGAAATGAAGCAATATGCCGATCAACTGGTGGGTGCTGCTTTTGGTAGTGGTCAATTTTTATATGCTGATACCGATTTAAAAATAGATTTACCGCAAGTAGAGCTACAGTTAAATCGCGAAAAAATTGCTGATTTAGGGATGAATGTCGGACAAGTAAGTGAACAACTGGGCATTTTATTATCAAGTAACTTTGTTAATCGTTTTGATGCCAACGGTAAAGCCTACCGAGTTATTCCTATTGTCAGTGATGAAGTGCGCAGTAAAACAGAGGCGATTTTATCGTTAAATATAAAATTACCTACGGGTGAGTTATTACCAGTCTCTGCTGTAGCTGATTTAAAATGGAAAACAGTGCCAAGACAACTAGGCACCTTTGCTCAACAAGCTTCATTTAGAATTTATGGTGGCGTTGCCCCAGGCTCAAATAAAGAGGCGGCATTATCAGCAATAGAAAATGCTGCTAAAGAGATTTTACCGCCAGGTTACAGCATTGATTATGCAGGGGAATCAAGACAATTACGCCAAGAAGGTAATACCTTAATCATGGTATTAGGCATTTCATTATTAATTGTTTTCTTGGTGTTAGCGATACAATTTAATAGCTTTAGAGACCCATTAGTGGTGTTACTTGGCTGTGTGCCGCTGGCGTTATCAGGCGCATTGTTAATCCCTTATATTGAGCTAACCACCATTAATATTTATTCGCAAATAGGGTTAATTACTTTAATTGGTTTAATTGCCAAAAATGGTATTTTAATCGTTGAATTTGCTAATCATGCTCAAGAGCTTGGCGCTAATAAGCTTGCCGCGGTAACAGAAGCAGCTACTACTCGTTTACGACCAATCTTAATGACAACGGCGGCGACGATATTAGGTCACTTCCCATTGGTATTAGTCACGGGTGCAGGTGCAGAAGCTCGAAATAGTATTGGTATTATTTTAGTGGCGGGTATGTTCATCGGTACTATTTTTACCTTATTTATTTTACCTAGTTTTTATTTACTACTGGCAGAAAAACGCCATAAGTTAGATGAACATGAATTTAAGGTTTCTGAAGAAGCACTGAACAAGGTTTGTTAATCCAATATTCAGATAAATAACGTCAATAAACTAACAAATAAAAGGCTGCAAACTCCTATGAGATTGCGGCCTTTTTTCATGGGCAAAATATAAAGTAACCTCAGCTCGGGATAAGACACAGCTCCCTAGCAGCTATTTTTCCTTAGTTATGAAGTGCTATCCCTGCACTTCACCGCTGTGCGGCAAGCAAAAGCAGTGCAAAAATTATCCTGTAACTTTTGTCTGCGTTAAATTCATAAACAATAGAATAACTATTCTTAATGAATTTGCCTTGAATTAAGAAAAACTATCAAGCTAGTGAGTTGCTATAGCCACAAG
>Ga0105348_1000088_pt1 | contig 62590 bp, 60 predicted proteins | sample EN8Hudsemesocosm_2_FD_83504 | JGI IMG/M metagenome (GOLD analysis project Ga0105348, IMG submission 83504) | Methane-oxidizing microbial communities from mesocosms in the Hudson Canyon - EN8C Hudson Canyon | ecosystem: Environmental > Aquatic > Marine > Cold seeps | place: Hudson Canyon... | reverse complement strand
GGATGGTGTTGGCCAAATGGCTCAAATTAAAGAGCAAATAGTTCAAGGCTTGGATAGCTAAGTTTGTACTGTTATTTGTTGCTTGGGTGATGCTCAAGCAACGCTCTATATTGTGTTGTTGTTTTAGTTTTAATCAATCAGCCTTCCTGTTTTTAAAAACATTTTATGCCTAATATTTTAGCCCTTGATACTTCATCTGATAATTGTTCAGTTGCGCTTTACCAAAACGCTGAACTCGATTTAATGTGCGAACCTGCTCCTCGAAAGCATACGCAACTCATTCTCCCTATGGTGAAGTCTATTGTTGATAAGCATCATTTAGCCTTGAATCAGTTTGATGCACTGGCCTTTGGGTGTGGCCCAGGTTCATTTACTGGAATACGGATTGCCGCAGGTGTGGCTCAGGGGTTTGCATTCGGACTTGATTGTCCTGTTTATCCTATTTCTAATCTCAAAGCAATGGCGCTTCAGTGTTATAGAGAACACGGTATCAGTAAGGTATTGGTAGCGATTGATGCTCGAATGGATGAAGTCTACTGGAGTTTATGTTTAGTGATTGAAAGTAGCGATAAAACGAGCCTTGAGGTAAAAACCTTACTGGGCGAGTTTGTCACCAAGCCTGAGTTGCTTGAGCTGTCAGATGTTGATCTAAGTGATGGTTTGATAGGTTGTGGTAGTGGCTTTGAGTTCTTTTCACGTTTTCCTGACAGTACACAAAATGCACTTTGCTCCTTCGATCAGAACGCACGCCCAAAAGCTGATGCGATATGTGAATTAGCCTTAGTCGAATACCAGCAAGGAAAAAACGGAGATATTTCAAGCGCTTTACCTTCCTACGTTCGAGATACCGTGACGTGGAAAAAATTGCCAGGTCGTGAATAAACAGTTTCGGCTACTGATCTCAATTTCTATATGGTGAATGGCGAAAAATAATGAATATAGCAAGGATATAGCATGACTTGGATTGAAGCTGTCATATTAGCGTTAGTGCAGGGGTTTACAGAATTCTTACCCATCTCGAGTTCAGCTCACTTAATTCTACCTTCTCAAGTATTGGGTTGGAATGATCAAGGCTTAGCTTTCGATGTGGCTGTGCATGTAGGTACTTTACTAGCTATCGTGATTTATTTACGTCATGAAGTAATTAAACTAAGTGGCGCTTGGCTTAAAAGTGTTGCAGGAAAAGAGCAGTCACAAGACAGTCGTTTGGCATGGTTGATAATTCTGTCGACGATACCGGCGGGTTTATGTGGTTTCCTGTTTAACGATTTCATTAGTGATAATTTGCGATCAACAGCGGTCATAGCAACAACTACACTTGTATTTGGCTTACTGCTATTTATATCTGATCACAAAGGCAGTAGAAGTTTACAGCTGCAAAATATTGACATTAAAGCGGCGCTAATAATAGGTTTAAGTCAGGCGCTCGCGCTTATTCCGGGTACGTCACGTTCGGGTATCACGATGACTGCTGCATTGTTATTAGGCTATACGCGTGATGCTGCTGCACGTTATTCATTTTTGCTTTCAATTCCTTTGATTGCGGCGGCAGGTATGCTCAAGGGTAAAGAGTTATTAGAGACTGGTTCAGATGATGATTGGTTTTTGGTTATTGTCGGAACAGTCGTTGCGTTTTTGAGCGCTTATGCTTGTATTCATTTGTTTCTGAAATTTCTTGAGAGAATAGGGTTTACACCTTTCGTGATTTATCGGCTTTTGCTCGGTGTTGTTTTATTGGCCTTAATTGCGTTTTCTGGCTAGAATAGAAAACTAGTTTTGCAGATGCCTGCTTTAATACAACGGTTTAATAAGGAGGGACAATGGATATATCTAATTCACTAGTTACCTCTGGTTTCCAAAACTCTGCTCAGCCCAAACAAACAGTTAAAAGCGATATAGCTGCGCGCCCAATAGAGAAAATATCTGAACCTAATCGGATACCCTCTGATCCCGCAAAATTAGAACGTAAAAGTGCTGAGCTTCAGCTTGACCGGGTTCAGAGAGTGAATTCTCTGGAGTCTGCTCCATTACGGAATCAGCAAGCCGTCACTACTTATCATCAAACTATTCAGGCCGCTCAAGAATACGAACAGGGTGAGTTAGTCGGCATCGATTTATTTGTTTAATAAGCTTTCTACTTAAACCCAACACAGATGACATTTCTATTTTGAGTTCTCATTTATCCTCCCTAATTTGTATACAAGCTTTTTCTGCAATAGATGAGTCAGATGCAGAAGCGTTTGCCTTAAAGCATCGGCTTACTTTTTATCCTGTAAATGCTGATGTAGATACTTATTTTCCTTATATATTATCCTACCGGGATAAGTTAACTTCCGTTATTCAAACTGAAAAGGGTGCGCCAGGTCCTGTGTCAGCCTCTTTTATTGGTGGGAAAACAGCGCATCGTCTGCAGTTTGGTGGTGGTAAAGGACAAATGATAGCTAAAGCGACGGGGCTGAATAAAGGTGTTGTGCCCAGTATTCTGGATGCAACGGCTGGCTTAGGGCGCGACGCCTTTGTATTGGCTTCACTAGGCTGCCAGGTTACTTTGCTGGAGCGCTCACCTATTATTGGTGAATTATTGGCTAGCGCCTTAAGAGAAGCGAAATATAGTGATATTGGTGATATCACCTCTAGAATGAAATTGATACAAGCTGATTCAACCGCATGGTTAAACGAGCAGGAATCAGCCGTTGCTGATGTTATTTACCTTGATCCTATGTACCCACACCGTGAGAAATCTTCGCTGGTGAAGAAAGAAATGCGCCTTTTTCAAACTTTAGTCGGTGAAGATCTGGATGATGCTGCGTTATTATCAGCTGCATTAAAGAAAGCGCGCTATCGGGTAGTGGTTAAGCGACCGAGGAAGGCTGATGCGATATCGGGTATAAAACCCTCTTTACAGTTAATCGGAAAGAGTTGTCGCTACGATATTTATGCTTTAAAGCGCATAGAAGAATTGAAAAATACAGCTTAGGCTTCAGTGTGGATTAGTAATATGAAATGGAACCCGTTTAATCATAGGATAGGTTTAGCTTTAGGTGGCGGTGGCGCAAAGGGTATAGCGCATATTGGCGTGATCAAAGCTTTCGAAGAAAATGATATTGAAATATCCTACTTGTCTGGAACCAGTATTGGTGCATTAGTCGCCAGCTATTATGCTTTCGGAAAGTCTGTTGATGATATTCGGCGAATAAGTTCAGGTTTAAGCTTTACCTCTTTGATAGGTCTATCAATACCTAAAAAAGGTATCTTCTCGACAAAATCGATTAAGGATATGATCCTTAATGATTTAGGGGATGTGAATATTGAAGACGCAGATATTCCTCTTGCGATTTGTACCAGCGATATTATGTCTGGCGAGCAAGTCGTCTTTCGTAAGGGGAGTCTTGCAGATGCCGTGTGCGCATCAGTTGCTGTACCTGGTATCTTTATCCCAGTGGAGATTAATGGCAGAACGCTGGTAGATGGCGGTATTACAGAAAACGTCCCTGTTAGTCCTTTAGATAGAATGGGAGCAGGTATCACTGTTGCGATAAACCTCAATGGTATTACTTCGTATCAGGAACCAAAAGACTTGATTGCGATTATGGGAAATGCGATCGATATAGCGATTGACTTGCGGACTCGGGAGCAACTCAAAAAAGCCGATGTGACTCTTTCCCTCGATTTAGGAGAATTTAGTCGATTTGGGAATACGGATGAATTTGACAAACTATACAAGCAAGGTTACAGCTTGGCCAGGAGCAAAATATCCAAATTATTTTGGTTTAAAAGAGTGAGATATTTTTTCTACCTCAAACAACTGATTAGTAATATTCTGCCTTTTAAAATACCTCGCGTTCTACAAATAAGAAAAATTTGCAATACAAATATAGCAAAAGACTAGGCATTATACGTGTTTGCATTTTATTTATAATTTAGCGCTTCGCCATAGGGTATTTGAATGCATTAAGCTATGAGAGACCCTTCAGACTAAACTTTCTAACTTAGTTATGTTGGGCGAGGATGTATTGTCATAATCTATATAATTACCACTTAAACATCGGTGCCGGATTGAAAGGCTTGTCTTTCAGTTGTTTCCAGCTTAATTGTATTAGACGTTTATGAAAGCCTGCGTTAGGAAAAACACCTTTAACCTCTTGTATATACTTCTTCGGAACGCCGTATCTTACGCGACCTAAAGAAAAGTCTATTAAATCTGCCTTGCGAAACCACTCAACCAATGAGAGTTTAGTGTTCTTGTATGGCCGTAACTTATGGTGCATATCTATTATTAATGTGATTTCTTTCGTCCAGCTACTAAGCTCGTGCTTATTTAAATATACCAGAGCTTGTGTTACTGAAGGGGGTAAATAGTCCAGGGTGTTGTCAGACCAGATGCCAATGTCATGAAAAGCAGCAGCAATAATTAGTTTTGTTTTTTCTTCTTCGTTAGGTTTTGCAAGGTAAAAACAGAAGTTGAGCATGCGGTAGACATGATTCTTGTAGCCATCATAGTCATTGCCTATCTTTATTTTCCAAGGTGACAGTATTTCTTCAAGAAGAGGTATGTGAGTTTCAATAGCCATTGTTTACTCTTGCGCTGTTATAGAGGTTGTTTTGTCTGATACCAATTCTTCTTGAATGTTTGGCTCTTCAAAGTCTAATTTCTCTCTCTGAGCTTTTGCTACGTATCCTGATCTACTTTTAGGGGCCAACTTTGCTTTAGCCTTTTTTAATCTTTTTTTAAGAATAGAGTCTCGTTTTTTCTTACGGTTCATCTTGTAACCATTTGTATAAAGGGGTTGAGTTACAATTCTAATGGTTAGACAAGTAATAACAAGTGGGGAATGTTTTTTGTATGGTTGTTCAAAACCTGAATTTAAGTCTGATTTAGTAACATCCGGTAATTTAAATCTATGACTTCGAAGTTCTTGATGGTTTAATGTTCCTAATTACCGCCAACCTCAGTTGCTAGGTGTGTTATTAACGATAAACATAATTAAAGATAACCATGAATCAATTACAAGAAACTAATTCAAGCTATTCGACTCTCAGCCTAAAAAATATTGCACAAAGGATTTTATCCTTTGCCATTTTGACTTTGCTGTTTAGTACAATTGTTGCTGGCACCAGTGAAAATATGCACGCTCAAATGCTTAAGATAGGCGCCTATATATGGGATGACTATTTTGTTCTGCGAGGGGACCTGCCTGTCGTAGAGTGTGAATTGGACATAAATGCCAATGCCCGCATCGATGAGCTTGAAAAGGAGCACGAGGCTGAAAATGCAGATTTTGATTTATTTGAAACAGAATTTGATCGAGGTGCCGCTTATAACTCTTTAATGAGTCAGTTAGACATCTGTAAAAAAGCTCACCACAATGCGGATATATATCAAAGTCAAATGTCTATTTGGGTCGATCTCTTTAGATCCGCAGAGCATGGTCTTGCGAGCATTAGTCTATTTGCAATTGAACAGCAAAAATTAACCTTGATTTTACTTTTAGCTTTTGCCTCTATTGTCACTACTTGGAAGCGTAATCATATTGCCTTCAGGTCTATTCATACTCGAATGGACCATTATGTTTCTAATATGGGTCAGTTTGCTGCAAATGCAGGATTGGGCTTATCAACATTGGCCTTTTATAAAGGCTCCTACGCTTCAGGTACAGAAGTTACCAACCCCGAATTAATGATTATTTTAATGATGGCATGTGCCTGTTTGTGTTTTTTGAATGCGCATCAACTATTTCAGCGGGTGACTGATTTGGAGCCAGGAGGGAAACCGCATCTTGCCTTCATCTCTATTCCTATCCACAGCATTATGTTGTTAGCTGCCTGTTTTTACTTTTTCGTCAAAGAATCTCATTATCCTGGTATAGCCATTTATTTTACGCAAATATTTCAACTGACTAATCTGCATTTGGCCATTGGTTTATATATATTGGTTGGTATGTTGTTAAAAGAAACTTTATTAGGCGCTAAATTGTTTGAAGTGTTTAAACCCTGGCATCTACCACCAGAGCTATTGGCTTTTGTGGCAATTACATTGATGGCCTTTCCCACAGCTTACACAGGTGCTTCCGGGATAATAATCATTGCGATGGGGGCGGTGGTTTATCAGGAAATGAGAAGGGTAGGCACCCGTAGGCAGTTGTCACTCGCTATCACAGCAATGACAGGCTCTGGCGTGGTGTTGCGACCCTGTCTTTTGGTTGTTGGTATTGCTATTTTGAATAAAGAGGTCGTAACGGACGAGTTATTCCATTGGGGGTTTAAGGTCTTTTTATTGAGTATGGTGGTTTTTGCTGTATTTGCGATGATTACTCGAAAAGACCCTATGAAAATAGCGCCTGCCAGAGAAGCCTTACTTCCTTCGTTAAAAAACCTCTTACCATTAGTCCCTTATATTGCGATTCTGGTGGTTATGCTTGTATTTTATTCATTTGCCTTAGATGCCCAATTAGATGAATTCACCGCGCCTGTGATACTGCCAGTCATCGTCATGTGTATTTTAATTTACGAAAGAATATTTAGTCGTGATTTCCATAAACGAAATGAAACCGCGGGTGCAAGTCCTACAGTCTCTAAAGCTTTTGTCTCTTCTGTGGATAATTCAGCCATACAAATTGGCGCGATATTAATGCTTATGGCTTGCTCTTTTACCGTGGGCGGTATATTGGAGCGGGGCGGCGGTTTACTTGCGATTCCTGAAGCATTCACTTCAATTTATGCCGCAATGGCCTTTCTGGTTTTCTTTCTGGTGCTAATTGGCATGATCATGGACCCTTTTGGTGCCTTGATATTGGTAACGGGTACTATTGCACCTGTTGCCTATAGTCAGGGTATTAATCCAATTCATTTTTGGATGACTTGTTTAATGGCGTTCGAATTAGGATATTTGAGTCCGCCTGTTTCCTTGAATCATTTATTAACGAGGCAGGTGGTCGGCGACGAAGAAGTGATTTTAGCGATGCAAGAAGGCGATACTTTTTATTATCGCCATGAACGTTTGCTATTACCCTTGCTTGTTATGGGAACAACATTGATTATCGTCGCTTTTGGTCCGCTTATTTATATGAACACTTAAAGAAATAACAACTATGGCTAACAATAATAAACAGTCTTATATTGCATATTTTGAGAGCTTAGGGGATGCGCCTTTGCCTGATCAGATAGACTTACTATCTTTAAAGCAGCTCGAAGATGTTAAGTTGCTAATAACGCATGCCCTAGATAAAGAAAGAGCGGGTATGGACAAGTTTTTTGATTCTGTATCACAAACACTTAAATATATTCCAAACTTTATTATCCTTGCTATCACGAATAAATATATAGAACCTCCTATAGCGGCAAGAATTACTGCAAAGCTTTCACTTAAGCAGGCAAGCGCCATAGCCAAGGGGCTTCAGGCTGACTATTTAGCAGAAACATCGGTTTTTCTAGAGGATGAGTTTGCAGCAGATCTGATGAACGGAATGGCTAAGAATAAAGCGGAAGGTGTGGCTAATATTTTATTTGAAAAGCATCCATTAAAGGCGCTCGATATTACTAGCTTCATAGAGGCAGCTTTTTTTAAAAAACTTAACTTATCACTTGATACACTGGATGTTGAATCGGAGCATTTGAGTCAGCGCAGACTAGACAGCTTAAAAAAGTTAGGGCATGTGTTTAAGCGCTAATTGAGCATTCTAGATGGGGCTATTAATTTTAGACATAAATAAACCAAATAGGGCAAACTCATCGACAAGTTAAACCCTATTTAGGCTTTACTGAAACTTATGCGCCAACTAGCTTTTTGATGCTACCAACTACATTATCGCCTTTGAATGGTTTTACTATCCAGCCTTTTACACCTGCAGCTTTCCCGCGCTGCTTCATGCGAGGGTCACTCTCTGTGGTTAACATGATAATGTTAACGGTTGCATTGCCGAGCTCTCCCCGTACTTTTTCAACCATTGTCAGGCCATCCATATTTGGCATATTAACATCCGAAATGATGAGTTTAACGCTAGGATCCTTTTTTAGTTTGTCCAGGCCGTCTTTTCCATCTACAGCGACTTCAACAGTCATTCCGTGTCCTTTAATAAAAGAACTTACTTCGTTGCGTACTGTTGCAGAGTCATCAACAACTAAAATCTGTGCCATCTTTATTTCCTCATTGCCTTAAGTCTTAAGGCATCTCATTGTTTATATATGATATAAATTTATCGTATCCATTTACGTTAGAACATTTCAAGCTCGCCGCTATCAACAAAATCATCAACTGCTTTGTCGCTTTCGGCAAATTTCTCAGGTGACCAGCTCAAATTAAATACCAGTCTTTGATATAGCGTAACATTTGGGAATTTTTTACCTTCACCGTTAAGTGTATATTTAAAGCATAGCTGAGGTTCGGTAGAACCAAAAGAAATATGTTTTTGAGCATGATTAACTATAATTGGGACTTGTGTGCGGTGTGCTTCACTTGGTCCTTCGGAGCTTTGAAAGTAGCGTGATTTTATGCCGCCCCAAATCATATTTGTTATTTCATTGAGTACTGAATTCGTATCCCGGGAATCAGGGCGACTTGAGTTTATATGCGTTCGGCCGGAGCGTATTAGCTCTAATATCTCGTTTTCAGTTGTTTGAAGCATCATATAGCCGCGACACCAATCACTCTCTAATGGAATTAGACTGAATAGCTCACCATAGATTATTTGATCTTTTACTAAATAAGGCTGGTCGCAAGAAATATCAGAGTTATTAATGATATTACTGAATGCATCTGTTGAAATTTCCTGAATACCTTGAGCAAGCTCAACAGGGTAGTACATGCTACATACGTATGAACTGATAAGCTCGTCAAGCGTGTCATGATCATCCATATGATAAAAGCCGGTGATGGCATTTTGAATATCTGGTGGAAACTTGTCAGCGCTGTTTTTTTCGCTTGTTCTTAAAAATATTGGCAATTCAGGCCGTGTGTGATGAATCTCTAGGCATATATCAGTTCCTGAAACACCGTTTTTGTCGACATCTTCAGCTAGAAATATAGCACCTAAATCTACATTGGACTTTAAGACATCATCTATCTCGTTTGAGGCATCTTTAAGGCCAATGGTATTGTTTCCCGTGCTAACTTTGAGACCCACTAAACTGTGCTTTGTGCAAACATTCTTGAGTACAGAAAGCGCATCGTCATTGCATTCGTGAACAAGGACTTTACTGACTATCTGGGTTTCTTCACTCATTTTAACTCCTAGTAGTAGATATTCTATCTGTTGGTCAATCCGGGTTTCATGTTCTAAAACATTTCTAGTTCACCTGAATCTACTTCTTCAATTTGATTTCTTGTTATCTCTATATTCAATTCATCATCTGCAACCAAATAGACACTGGCATAGAACAATGGTTGGTCTTGATATTCAGCTACAGCATGTGCTTCAAAATCGGTATTTAAAGACTTCATGTATTTTAGACAGTCTTTATTCAAACGATTTGGTGTCGACATACCTAGACTAGGAATGAACCTACCAATATCACGTTTAACTGATCCCAGGAATGAGTTACCTACTTCGCCCAAGTAATCATAAAATTTCTCTTCATCCATATTTGACGGATTTATTTTTAAAATGTCACAAACATACTGCTCAGTTGAAGCTTGTTTGCTGAAATGCATCAATATAAATATTCGAAATAACTGAGAGGACATGGTCAGCACAAAAAACTCGCTTTCTTCAATGTCGTTCAAATTAGACTTATCTTTAATGTGCCAGTCTGTGCCATCTGAGCCCGCGCAAATTGCTTCTTCGTAGCTGGCTTTAAAGGTACGTTTTATTTCGTTTTTAAATTCTTCGTTGACTAACATATTCTCTGCCAATTAAAATTAAGACAGCTGTTCAAGCGCGTCTTTGACAATTTCGGTTGTGGATGAAACATCTGTAAGAATCATTTTTCCACCTGCTTGTATGTCCTGAAATGTTGCAGTGGTCAGGAAGTCATTTTTATTCAGGTTTTCTTTATAACTTTCACTGAGTTCTTGGCTGCGCATTGCGAGATTTCTGACCTCGTCTGCGACGACGGCAAAACCTCTTCCGTGTTCGCCTGCACGAGCTGCTTCAATTGCAGCATTTAAAGCAAGAATTACAATTTGCTTAACAATGTTGAAGAATTCCTGATTCTGCTTATGCATTTCTGCATTATGCAGCATTAATTGAGTGAGACTTTCATGCCATCGCTCGAAGGTTACGAGTAAATCTGCTAGATCCGCTAAATCTTTCTTTACTTGTATGAGTTTGCTGGAAAGCTCATTTTTTTCTTCCTGATGTTGATTAAGAAGATCGCTTATTTTTTCTTCATACTGATTTGTAAGGTCGGGGATTTCTTGGTCAAGCCTGATTTGTAAAGCACTTAATTGCTCATGAAGGTCTGAACTCGATGTTTGGTGATTTTCAATCTCTGATTCCATGCGAGATATGTTAGTTTGTTGCTCATTTACCCTAGCTTCTGATTCGATTAGCCGGTTGCTCAGCGTATTAGACTCTTCAGTTAGATAAGTAACTTTGGCACTATAATGCCGCTGCACTAGTTTTATGGTAATAATGGCCCCAAGCGCAAGAATGCCAACTAAAATTGTACTAAAATAATTATCCATTGTTATCTTTTTTTAATAGGTAAAAAGGAAGAGAAATTAATGTATAAAATTATATTAGCAGTGTTTTTTAATATTGCTGCTAATTTCTTAAAGAAATCATGACAATCTGTAAAACTACGCTAAAGTAAATATTAAGTACTATTCGAGGCTTGTTAGAAGAAAAAAAATTATGTTTCAATTGACGTTTAATCAAAAAGTTGGTTTAGGTTTTGCCATTATCATCTCTCTTTTATTGGTATCGGGCTTATCATCATTATGGAATTTGAATGATATTAACGGCTCAACCTCGCGGGTGAATGAAACGGCGGTACCTGTTGTAAAACAAAGTAACGATGTACAAATTCAGTTGCTTAAACTCGCTAAGCTTAGCTCATTGGCCTTTAATGCGAGTAACCAGAGCCAGATAGATATTTACAAAACAGATTTTGATAAAGGCGCTAAGAGTTTTGATGCGCGCTATAAAAGCCTGGAAGCTTTAGCGTCAACTGATGAAAATATGAAAGCTCTAGTTATAGGTATAAAAAGCAACTATGACCTTTACCGTTACGCTGTAAACGAAATGTTCGACTCTAAATCGGAGGTCCTGGCTGCTAGAGATCGTATGCTTGAAGAAGCTGATGTTATATTTGGCTTGGCAGATGATGTAGGGGCATCGTTAGTTGAAATGCAATATTACCTAGCGCCAGAGCAGTTTGAGGCGCAAATGGAATTAGTAACAGGTTTTGCAAACCAAGCGGATGTCTTAATTAGCAGTATATTCAAAACGATAGATGAAATTAAGATCACTCAAGATATTTCTCGTGTCAGCGAAGGTATGGGTGATTTCGTTTTTTCAATCAATGATTCAAAAAATTGGTTCGATAAAGGCGCTGAAATATTTTCTGAGTTTGATGAAGATGGCATGGTACCTATTTCATATGATGCTTATAAGGAGCTGACTAGCCATGTTAATAAAGTTCCTTCGCTAGTTGATCATAAAAAGCGACAACTTGAACAGATAGTCGTCGCAAAACAAAAATTAGATGAAGCTGATTCTGCTGTTACTCAATCAATTAACGGTTTAGATGAATTGCTATCCTCGGCAGATGACCAATTTAACCTATTGCAAGAAGAAGTGCTGGGTAGTTTAGATTTCGGTTTTAAAAGTTCTATAGTGATGCTGATTATCTTAATCATATTAGCCGCCCAGAATTTTAACTCGATGAGAGTGGCTATACGTAAGAAGATGATAGATTTGGCTAAACTCAATTCGATTGGTCGTTCGTTAGCTGGTGCGCAAAGTCAAAATGTAGCATTAGAAGAGGTACTGCAAAGCATGCACGAGAAAATTGGTGTTGGGCAAGGTTCAGTATTTTTAACAAATGATCAGCAACAACTTCAAGTGAAGGCGCATTTTCCGCCTAAGGCAATTGAACCAGGGGCTCAGGCCGCCAAGTTTCAAATGGGTGAGGGGGTATTGGGTAAAGCAGCAGAAACCAAAAAAATTATATTTGTCCCAAATACCAGTAAAGATAAAAACTTTGTATCAAGTGAAGACGGGGCTGAAAGAGCGCTTCTTTGTGTTCCCTTGGTTGACAAAGATATTTTGGTTGGTGTCATTAATCTCTCAGGTGACGTTAAAAATGTAAGTTTTGCTGATAGTGATTATGAATTTGTTTCTTCAGTCGCTCGATCACTTGTTACTACGATTAAAAGTATTCGTATGCGAGAAGTAATCGAAGAGCAAAATAGAAACTTGGAGGCTAAAGTTGAAGAGCGTACTGCAGAATTAAGACAAAAGAACAATGATATCGCCAATATGATGGCAAATATGCATCAGGGCTTGTTTACGATTACTGCGGGTGGTTTGATTCATCCTGAATATGCTTCATATCTCGAACAAATTTTTGAAACTGATCGGATTGCAGATAGAAACTTTTCAGATTTACTTTTTAGTAATACAACAGCTGGATCAGATTCTGTAGATCAAAATATTACCGGTGTTGACGCGATAGTCGGTGAAGATGAGATGATGTATGACTTTAACTCTCATTGCTTGATGTCTGAAATGGTTATCCGAATGGATGACGATAGAGAGAAAATTCTAGAATTAGATTGGGACCCAATTATTAGCGAAGAGGGTGAAGTTGATAAACTAATGGTGACAGTAAGAGATGTGACCGAACTTAAAGCTTTGGAAGCGGAAGCGGAAGGGCAGAAGCGTGAGCTAGCTATTATTGGCGAAATTCTAGCTGTTGATGCGGCTAAATTTAGTGATTTTGTCAATACATCGGAAGAGTTCTTGACGGAATGTCGTACGCTTATAGAAGCGAATAGCGAAAAAGATTTAGATGTCATCGCAAATTTATTTAGATGTATGCATACCGTAAAAGGTAATGCGAGAACTTACGCATTAAGCCAAATTACCGACGTGGTTCATGAAGTTGAAAGTACTTATGATGACTTACGTAAAAACGAAGATGTTCAGTGGAATAAATCTCAGCTACTTGATGAATTAAGTGGCGCTGAGGGAATAATTGGTAAGTATTCGTATGTCTTTAAAGAAAAATTGGGTAGAGATGGAGAAGCTCAAAGTGGCATATCCTTAGATCCCCAGCGAGTATCTAATTGGTTGGAAAATATAAAAACATTAACTCAAGACTCGCTTGATCCTAGTGTTAAAGGTGTAGTTTCTGAAGCCTATAACATGTTGATGACTATGGAGGCTCAACCGCTTGATGAAGTTATTTCGGATGTGATGACCTCTGCTAATTCTCTTGCTGAGCAGCTAGGTAAAGGAAAGCCTAATATAGATATAGATAATGCCGGTATTTTGATTAAGAGTGAGGCATATAGCACGCTGAATAATATTTTTATGCATGTGTTTCGTAACGCGATGGATCATGGTATCGAAGGTATAGATGAGCGTAAAGAAAAAGGTAAGCTCGAAAGTGGTACCATTAGCTTAAATACAACTAAAGACGATGACGGTGCTAACCTTGCGGTAAGAGACGACGGTCGAGGTATCGCCATTAGTCGTATTTATAAAATGGCGATAGAAAAGGGCATTTACCAAGATTCTGACCCTAAGCCTTCAGCTACAGAAATTGCCAATTTGATTTTCTCTTCAGGATTTTCAACTGCCGACGAAGTGACAGATGTCTCTGGTCGAGGCGTCGGCATGGATGCAGTTAAAGGTTTTTTAGAAAAAGAAGGTGGAAGCATCAATGTAATTCTTGATGACGGTGATGAGAATGATGATTTCCGCTCATTTACTACGAATATTCGAATTCCGGATAAGTTTTATCAAGAAGCGATAAGCTTTAACTAAGTACCATTTTTCCAGGTAAGACTAAAAAGGCGACCAGTTAGGGTCGCCTTTTTTATGCTTTATTAATGCAGTGATTGAAGCATAAATGCTATTTTAATGGATGGCTATCTGGGAGTTGTTTGTATAACCACATAACTATTTTATGTTTCATTTTAGCCAAGGTTAAATCGGCTTTTGCTAATGGCTGTACTTGTTTGTCGTGTACTAAGAGTCTATAAATATATTCAATTTTCTCATCTTGAGAATCCTTTGGGTCAAAGGCCACAACGCCTCTTTTTTCGGCATACAACATTCCAATCCTGATTGCTTCTTTAAGTAGTTTTGCTTCATTCTTTAATTTTTTAGCCATGTTTATTTCCAAGAGCGCAAGATAGATTCATATTTGAAATTTAGTTTGAATACCGTTTACTTAAATAGTCAAAAACAGCACGTATGCCAAAAGCCTCGCCGCCAATTGGTCTTCCGGGAAGTTTTCGGTTGTTCCAGGCCATGACATCAAAATGCACCCAAGGGGTCGTTTCTGAGACAAACATCTCCAGGTATAGTGCCGCGGTGATCGCCCCACCAAAACCCGTAGGTGCAGAATTTAATGTGTCTGCAATATCACTTTTTAGCATTGCCTTATAGGGCTTATGAAGCGGTAGTTGCCAAATAGGATCTTGGGATGTGAGTCCTGAGTCTAATAGTTTTTCTGCTAAGCGTGGCTTATTACAAAAGAAGCCTGGCAGCTCTGTACCGAGCGCTACTCTGCAAGCACCTGTTAGGGTGGCAAAATCTAATATTAAATCAGGAGATTCGCTGTCAGCTTCAGTGAGCGCGTCACATAAGACCAATCTGCCTTCTGCATCTGTATTATCAACTTCTACAGTGATACCCTGACGTGTAGCGAGTACATCACCAGGTCTAAAGGCATTGGATGATACTGCGTTCTCAACGGCGGGAATTAATACACGCAAGCGTATCGGTAACTGTTGTGACATGATTAATTGCGCTAAACCTAGAACATGAGCTGCGCCACCCATATCCTTTTTCATTAGTCTCATTGCACCAGAGGGTTTTAAATCTAGGCCGCCACTATCAAAACAGACGCCTTTACCAACTAGGGTGACTTTTGGTGCGTCAATATCACCCCATTGAAGATCGATCAATCTAGGCTCATGAATGCTTGCTCTGCCAACCGCATGGATGGCAGGGTAATTCTGATCTAAAAGTTGCTCGCCAATAAGGTGGCAGGTGCTTGCTGAAAATTTTTCAGCAAGTTTGTCTACAGCAAGGGAGAGGTGTTCTGGCATTAAGTCGCTAGCGGGAGTGTTCACTAGATCTCTTACAAGTGAAACTGACTCGACAAATGAACAGGCTTTTTTGTAAGTTGAACTAGAGGCAATCGCTAAGCAGGGCTGCTTATCCTTATTTTTTTTATACAGTTCGAATTTGTAGGCCGAGAGTCCCCAGCTGATTGCAAACTCTGTTTCCAATTGTTCGATGTTTGTATACTTACTTAAAAGAGAATCTGATATGTCATTGAGTATAAATTGTTGTGGCGGCAGTGTGAGCGCTAAATCTCCAGCAATGAAGAAATCGTGTTCTTCGCTGATAACATGCAGAACTTTTGAAATTTGACCTTCTGCAGTGGGTATTGTTGATACTCCTTGTCCATTAAAGTTGTTACAGTCTAACCAGTTTTGTGTTTGTTGGTCCTGCTGTTTTAGCCAGCTCTGAAAATCCTTAGTGCTGATAAGTGAAATTGGAATGCCTGTGGAATCTATTTTAAATAGATGCTTCATTTAAGTGTTTATCCTTTATTGTCATTTAATAATTGATTGTAACGCCTTAACAGTATTCTAATATGCAGTATAAAAGTGAGTAGAGGAAAAAACCATTTTTCATATTTTATTACACCTTTTGGTGCCGCTTATTGTAAGTATCTTATGTTTTGGGAAGGCATGGCGAGTATCGTTTATTGTAATGATGATGACGATGCTTGTAGATCTGGATCATTTATTTGCTAACCCAATTTATGATCCGAGTAGATGTAGTATAGGTTTTCATCCCTTACATCAATTATGGTCGATAGTAATTTATTCGCTAATGGTTTGTTTTTCTAAAACCCGTTGGGTGGGCATTGGTTTGATTATTCATATGAGCCTTGATTCAATTGATTGCCAAGTGAATCAAGGTCATTTTTACTGACTTTATTGCGAGTTAAACTTCAAAGTCAGTTTTAAGTTTCTTCTCAACTAGAGTATTAGATAGTTTAACATAAAGTGGCAAGCCAAAATCATCATAAGGTGGGTAGTCTTCACCACGAATTAAAGGTGCCAGGTATTCACGGCATTCAGCTGTAATACCGAATCCATCATCAGAGATGTAGTGAATGGGCATTTTCTTTTCTTGGTTAGCAACTTGACTTAGAGGCGCTTCACCAACCGACCATTTATAAGGCGTTGATTCTTCGCGAACGATGATAGGCATCACTGCGTTTTTACCATTAATAGCGAACTCAACGGCTGCTTTACCCATCGCATAGGCTTGGTCAACATCAGTGGCTGAGGCAATGTGTCGTGCTGCGCGCTGCAAATAGTCTGCGACCGCCCAGTGGTACTTATATCCGAGAGCTTGTTTAACCATATTTGCCAGTGTAGGTGCTACGCCGCCAAGTTGCGTATGACCGAAGGCGTCTTTAGCGCCGGCATCGGCTACGAATCGTCCATCTTCATATTGCGTACCTTCAGAAGCAACGATGACGCAGTAACCGTGTCTTTTAACGCAGTCATCAACCCTTGCGAGGAACTTCTCTCTATCAAAAGCAACTTCAGGGAATAAAATGATGTGAGGTGCCTGGTCATGGTTTTGACCCGCTAGTCCGCCAGCCGCAGCAATCCATCCTGCATGGCGGCCCATTACTTCGAGTATAAATACCTTAGTTGATGATTCGCACATGGACGCAATATCCATCGCTGCTTCTTTCGTTGAAATAGCAACGTACTTGGCAACAGAGCCAAAGCCTGGGCAGCAATCAGTAAAAGGGAGGTCATTATCAACGGTTTTTGGTACGCCTATACAGGTGATTGGATAACCCATTTTTTCACTTAGTTGTGATACTTTATACGCTGTATCCTGGGAGTCTCCGCCACCATTATAAAAGAAGTAACCAATATTATGTGCCTGGAAAACGGCAATCAAGCGCTCGTATTCACGCTTGTTTTCTTCAAAGTTTTTAAGCTTATATCGGCACGAACCAAATGCACCGCTTGGTGTATGACGCAAACCGGCAATGTTCTCGGTTGTTTCAAGGCTGGTATCAATTAGTTCTTCTCGTAATGCGCCGATAATGCCGTTGTGACCGGCATATACCTTGCCAATCTTATCAGGGTGCTGTTTTGCTGTTTCAATAATACCGCATGCAGAAGCATTTATAACGGCGGTAACACCACCAGATTGTGCGTAAAAAGCATTTTTAATAGTCATTAATTACTAGACCTTATCGTTGAAGATATTGCTTGAGTATGAAATTTTGGAGAATGATACTGCATTTCATGAATATTTTCATGTCGCTTAATGCGCTTGCTAGAAGTGCATTAAGCTGACGCAATATAAATTATTTAATCTAACTATTTAGTTTCTTGGCCAGAATCTCGTTAAACAGTTTAGGGTTTCCTTGCCCTTTGGAGGCCTTCATCAAAGGGCCCATAAAACCGCCCATTAACTTTTTGCGTTTTTTGTCATCCGCTTCCTTGAATTGGGCTATTTGCTCAGGCATTGATGCCAATACATCATCAACCAATTTTTCGAGAGCGCCAGTGTCGGAGACTTGCTTTAGTCCTTGCTTATCAATTATCCGATCGACATCAGTTTCACTTTGATCCCAAAGTAAGCTGAAGACCTTTTTAGCGCTGGATGATGACACTGTTCCATCTTTAACTCGAAGCACTAACTGTCCAAGTTGCTCAGCACTGATAGGGCAATGCTTAATAAGAATATCATTGCTGTTCAAATTAGCGCTAAGCTCACCCATTACCCAGTTAGCCGAGAGCTTTGAATCGCCAGAAATTTTAGTGCTCACCTCAAAATAGTCAGAGAGGCCTGATTGACTAGAAATGATAGTGGCATCATATTCAGATAAACCATAGGCCTCACAAAAACGTGCACGGCGAGCATCAGGGAGTTCAGGTAATAATCCTCTGATCTGCTCAATATATTCATCGTCAAATATTACTGGCAGTAGGTCAGGGCACGGGAAATAACGGTAATCGTTTGCTTCTTCTTTGCTACGCATTGAGCGTGATATGTCTTTGTCAGCATCATACAGGCGAGTCTCCTGTGCAATGGTGCCGCCATCTTCCAGCACATCAATTTGACGCTCAACTTCCAATTTGATTGCTTTTTCCATAAAACGGTATGAATTGAGGTTCTTGGTTTCAGTTCGTGTACCTAGTTTTTCTTCACCTTTAGGTCGAATTGAAATGTTAACGTCAAAGCGCATGGAGCCTTGAGACATTTCACCATCACAAATACCAAGAGACGTTACAATAGAGTGTAGCTTTTTAGCAAAAGCAACGGCTTCTTCACTGGTGCGCATATCCGGCTCTGATACAATTTCAATCAGAGGCGTTCCGGCTCTGTTAAGATCAATGCCTGACATGCCATGATAATCGTCATGCAGTGATTTTCCTGCATCTTCTTCAAGGTGAGCGTGATGGATTCTAATGGATCTCGTTTCACCATTCTCGAGCTGAATATCAACGACACCAGGGCCAACGATGGGGAGGTCAAGTTGAGTCGTCTGATAGCCTTTTGGAAGGTCAGGGTAGAAGTAATTCTTGCGTTCAAATACGGAACGTTTGGCTATGTCGGCTTCTATTGCAAGACCAAACATAATGGCATATCTGAACGCCTGTTCATTTGGAACGGGTAATGTGCCCGGCATAGCTAGATCAACGGCGTTAGCTTGTGTGTTAGGCTCGGCACCGTATGCTGTCGATGAGCCAGAAAATATCTTTGTTTTTGTTGCGAGCTGAACGTGTACTTCAAGCCCGATAACGGTTTCCCATTGCACTGCTAAGGACATAATGTTAATTCTCCGGGCTTATTTATTGTTAAGGGTGATGTTTTCAGGTGCTAAGGTGTGCCAATCTGTAATCGTTTGGAACTGATGGGCAACATTGAGCATGCGCGCTTCATCAAAGTAGTTCCCGATTAGTTGCATACCAATAGGTAGACCATTAATTAAACCGGCAGGTAAGGACATGCCCGGTAGGCCCGCAAGGTTGGTTGAGATGGTAAAGATATCTTCGAGATACATCTTAACCGGGTCATCGCCCTTAGCGTTGAAGCCAAATGCTTCTGAAGGAGACGTTGGTCCGAGAATGACGTCAACTTCTTCAAATGCCGTCATGAAATCATTTTTGATGAGTCGGCGAACTTGTTGTGCTTTTCGGTAGTAAGCGTCGTAATATCCGGCTGACAATGCGTAAGCACCGATCAGAATTCGTCTCTTAACTTCATCACCAAATCCTTCTGAGCGGCTTCTAGTGTATAAATCCATTAAGTCTTTAGGATCATCACAGCGGTGCCCATAACGAACGCCGTCGAATCTTGATAGGTTTGCAGAACACTCAGCGGGGGCGATAACGTAATAAGCCGGTACTGATAAATCAGAATGAGGCAGTGAGATTTCTTTTACTGTCGCACCTAAAGATTCAAGTTGTTTAATGGCTGTTTGTAATATTGTTTGTAACTCAGCACTTAAATGCTCGTTAAAGAATTCCTTCGGTAAGCCTATGCGTAAGCCTTTAATCGAATTATTAAGCTGATTTGTGTAGTCGGGAACATCTTTAACTATACTAGTTGAGTCCTTGCTGTCATGCCCTGACATGATGTTCAGCATCATGGCGGCATCTTCAGCTGTTCGAGCCATAGGTCCGCCTTGGTCAAGGCTAGAAGCGAAAGCAATCATTCCGTATCGAGATACTCTGCCATAAGTCGGTTTCAAACCTGTCAGTCCACAGAGTGAGGCTGGTTGGCGAATTGAGCCACCTGTATCTGTTGCTGTTGCAATAGGGACTAAGCGGGCAGCAACGGCTGCAGCAGAGCCACCTGATGAACCACCGGGAACAAGTTGTTCTTCTTTGCTCCAGGGGTTGATGACTTTGCCAAAAAAACTTGTTTCATTTGAAGAGCCCATAGCGAACTCATCCATATTTGTTTTACCCAAGCAAACTGCGCCGGCGCGTTTGAAATTACTGACTACTGTGGCATCGTAGGGTGGAATAAAGTTCTCAAGCATTTTAGAACCGCAGGTTGTTAATGTGCCTTCGGTGCAAAAAATATCTTTATGGGCAAAAGGGATGCCCGTCCAGGCACTAGCTTGGCCTTTTGCTCTTATTTCATCTGCAGCTCTTGCACTCTTGATGGCTTGTTCTTCTGTCACCGTGATAAAACTGTTGATGTTGCCATCAAGTTTTTTTATACGCTCTAAATAGTATTGGCTTAACTCAAGGCTAGAAAATTCACCTTGTGCAAGTCCATCTGATAACTCTTTGACTGTTTTGTTTAACATATTTGTCGATACTTTCTTAATAATTGGAGTTGTTGTGTCGAACGAACCAAAGTGTAAATGGTTTTAAGTATATTGACGGTTTATTCGATCACTTTAGGTACGAGGAACAAACCGTCTTCCGTATTGGGTGCTACGCTTTGAAGCTTTTCGCGTTGGTTTGTTTCAGTAACTTCGTCAGCACGTAGTATTTGAGACGCATCCATGGGGTGTGCCATAGGTTCAATCTGATCGGTATTTGCGTTTTGTAGCTGGTCTACAAATGACAATATATTAGAAATATCACCACTGATTTTCTCAACTTTGTCATCCTCTATTTCTAGGCGTGCCAAAATCGCAATTTTTTTGATGTCTTCGGGTCCGATTGACATTGCTTGTCCTCAAATGTTTATTTTATAAAAGCTACTTTTCTTCAAATCTATGAAATCGAATAGTTAAAAATTTGGCCCATAATATCAGGAATTTTTAAGACAGGAAAAAATATAACGGCTTGTTTTGCGGGATTGGCTAATAAATGAGCTGAATTTCTGGTTCATGCTTAAATTATCGTTCATTTTTGATTTGTTCCTTGCTCTCTATAAGCACCATTGATAAAGTTGCTCGACTATTTTTATTGATTTTATTTAGGTTGATCTAACCATATGTTTAAAAAGATCCGAGGCTTATTTTCCAGCGATTTATCTATTGACCTAGGGACGGCAAATACTCTTATATACGTACGTGAAAGGGGTATTGTACTTGACGAACCATCTGTGGTTGCGATCAGAAGTAATGGCGCACAGAAAACTGTCGCTGCGGTAGGCGCAGAAGCTAAACGAATGCTTGGTCGTACGCCGGGTAATATTACAGCAATTCGGCCATTGAAAGATGGTGTTATTGCTGACTTTGTTGTAACAGAAAAGATGCTTCAGCATTTTATTCATAAAGTACATGAAAATAGTTTTATCACGCCGAGTCCACGTGTTTTAGTCTGTGTTCCAAGTAGATCAACTAAAGTCGAGCAAAAAGCGATCAGAGAATCAGCACTCGGTGCGGGTGCACGTGAGGTCTACTTAATAGAAGAACCTATGGCTGCCGCAATTGGTGCAGGTCTACCTGTTGAAGAGGCAAGTGGTTCAATGGTTGTAGATATCGGCGGTGGAACAACAGAAATCGCGATTATCTCTTTGAACGGTATTGTTTATGCCGATTCAGTAAAAATCGGTGGAGATCGCTTTGATGAAGCGATTGTGACCTACGTTCGCCGAAACTACGGCAGTTTAATTGGTGATGCGACCGCTGAGAAAATCAAACAGGAAGTCGGCTGTGCTTATGAGGGCCTTGAATTACGAGAGATCGATGTACGAGGTCGAAACTTGGCTGAAGGTGTGCCGCGCGGATTTACACTAAACAGCGATGAAATCCTAGAAGCGCTTCAGGAGTCTTTATCATCTATTGTGCAATCAGTAAAAGGAGCACTGGAGCAGTCTCCTCCCGAACTTGCTTCAGACATTGCTGAGCGAGGTATCGTTCTTACCGGTGGTGGCTCACTTCTAAGAGGTCTTGATCGATTGCTGAGTGAAGAAACTGGTTTGCCAGTGATCGTTGCGGAAGATCCATTAACGTGTGTTGCTCGTGGTGGCGGTAAAGCAATGGAGTTAATTGACAACAGTAGCGATGGCCTATTCCCCATTGAATAATCAAATAGTGTACGTTTAGTGAACCCCTGACATGACGATAGGCAGTTCAGATAAAACTATATTTGTTCAAGGACCATACTTAGCATACCGCCTCTTATTGGCGGTTGTTTTGTCTATAGCCCTTATAATTGTTGATGTCCGTTATTCTCAGCTTGATCCAGTCAGGCAAATTCTTAGTACTGCTATAACGCCAGTACACTGGTTGAGCGACTTGCCCGTAAATATATCCATCGGAGTAACAAACTTATTTACAAGTCGGGACTCGCTTGAAGATGAGTTGGATCTCATGCGTTCGCGCATGCTGGTATTGGAAAGAAAGTCTCAAAAATTAGCGTCTGTCACGGCTGAGTTAAATCGCTTACGAGAGTTATTAAATGCTTCTCGAATCGTAGATGAAGGGGTGGTTGTAGCAGAAATGATTGGCGCAAGCCCTGATCCCGATAATCAATATATCGTGCTTGATAAAGGAATGCAGGACGACGTTTATTTAGGTCAGGCAGTGCTTGATTCCCACGGCTTAATGGGACAGGTAATTGAAGTGAATGAATTTACCAGTCGCGTACTACTTATTTCTGATAGTCAGCATGCTGTACCTGTTCAAATTAATCGAAACGGGGTTAGAGCTATTGCTTATGGTGTTGGCGCACTTAACTTTCTTGAATTAGGCAATGTACCAAACACGTCGGATATTAAAGTTGGAGATTTGCTGGTTAGTTCTGGTTTGGGTGGGCGGTTTCCTCAAGGGTACCCTGTAGCAAGTGTTGATTCAATTAAGCATGATAAAGGTAGGTCTTTCGCCCGAATAAGGGTTTTGCCCGAGGCCGAGTTAAATAGAAGCAGATTATTATTGCTTGTATTTAAAAAGACGAATGAGACTTTAGCTGATCCACTTTCAAACTCTGCAACAAACGAGGTTAAATAGTGGCACAGACTAGAGTAAGTTGGTTGGCTGTATTTTTGTCTTTTTTATTCGCAGCCGTTTTGGAATTTCTCGTGCTTCCAGATAGCGTGCTATTTATTCGGCCAGAATGGTTGGTGTTAACCATGGTCTACTGGTTGCTTCGACATCCTGAAAAAATAGGCATTATGACAGGCTGTGTTGTTGGCTTGCTAATGGACGTTATGTCAGGGAGTTATTTAGGCATACATATTTTGTCATTGTCATTAGTTTCATATCTTGTTTTAACCATGCATCGCCGTTTTAAAATGTTTCCGATATTACAGCAGTCTTTCGTAATATTTTTTATTGTCGGCATACAATTAATGGTTGTTTATACCCTTCGCTCCTCGCTTGGTGGTGTTGATAGTGGTTTGTCATATTTATGGATAGCGCTTTCAAGTGCTATTTTTTGGCCTATTATCTTAATATTTACTGATCGCCTAGTATTTGCATTAAGGTAGCGGTATTTGCTTTAAGGTGGTTGTTCTTTATATTATTGAGTAGTCAAATGGTATCTTTATGAGTGAAGAGATTCTAATAAATGTAACCCCCGTTGAAACTCGGGTTGCAGTTGTTGAAAACGGCATGCTTCAGGAAGTATATATTGAGCGTTCTAGTCGTTGCGGCATCGTTGGAAATATATATAAAGGGAAAGTTGTTCGGGTTTTACCCGGTATGGAGGCCGCCTTTATTGATATTGGCTTAGCGCGCGCAGCTTTTATTCATGTTTCTGATATTGTATCTGGTTTCGATAATACCAATGACCAAGACAGTCAGGCAGACATAGCACTCTTACTTCGCGAAGGGCAAGAGTTAGTTGTCCAGGTGATAAAAGATCCAATTGGCACTAAAGGGGCAAGGTTAACTACACAGCTATCATTAGCAAGTCGATACCTTGTCTATATGCCAGGTGTTGAGCATATTGGCATATCTCAACGAATTGAAGATGAAGTTGAAAGGGAGCGTTTAAAACAGCTTGTTTTGAGTTGTCAGTCTGTTGCTGATGAAGAAGAGAATCGCCTGGGTTTCATCGTTCGAACTGCTGCTGAAGGTGCAGGAGAGGATGAATTTAAAGCAGATATCCACTTTCTTGAACGCTTATGGAACAAATTAAAACAGCGTACCAAGGAAAATTCTGTCCCATCGGTTATTTATCAAGACTTACCATTATTTACACGCGCAATAAGGGACTTGGTAAAACCCCAGTCTGAAAAAATCCGAATTGATTCCAAGGAAAGTTTCTCAATTGTTAAGGAGTTTTCTGAGAATTTTCTGATAGATGTTAGTAATCGCTTAGAATACTACCCTGGTGAGCGTCCTATATTTGATCTCTATAATATTGATGATGAAATTCAGAAGGCTTTGGGTCGAAAAGTCCAGTTAAAGTCAGGTGGTTATTTGATCATTGACCAGACAGAAGCGATGACCACAATTGATGTTAATACTGGGGGATTTGTTGGGCATCGAAACCTCGAAGAGACTATCTTTAAAACCAATCTTGAAGCTGCAAGGACAATAGGTCGTCAGCTACGCCTGCGTAACCTCGGCGGTATTATTATTCTCGATTTTATTGATATGGATGATGAAGAGCATAAGCGACAAGTTCTACGAATGCTTGAAAAAATGCTAGACAGGGATAATGCGAGAACGACAGTTTCTTGTGTATCTGAGTTAGGTTTAGTAGAAATGACACGTAAACGCACAACAGAAAGTCTTGGGCAGACTTTATGTGAGCCTTGTGGTGTTTGCCAGGGTACTGGGATCATGAAGACTGCTGAAACAGTTTGTTATGAAATTATGCGTGAAATTCTACGTGTAAATAGAGCCTATGATGCTAACGTATATCTGGTGATGGCATCTCAAAGTGTGATAGATCGCTTATTGGATGAAGAGTCCGACAATGTGGCTGATCTAGAAACTTTTATAGGTAAACAAATTAAATTTCAAGTTGAGGTTATGTACAATCAAGGGCAATTTGATGTGGTGCTGGTGTGACTCTTAGGGGCTGTATTGAAGGCCTTGCTTTTAACCTTTATATTGAAGGCGCTTAATTGAAGGACTTGTATTGAGTAATTTATTTTCTATTTTGAAATTGAAAGCAGGCGTGTTTTCGTTTCTTATTCTTTTCCTGGTTGCTATCTATGTTTTGGTGACCCGGATAGCTTTAGCTTTACTTCCACTGTATACCACAGATATTCAGCTCTATTTAACGGATACCTTAAATCAAGAAATTGTAATAGAATCTATTGGAACGCATTGGAAGGGTTTGGATCCAGTAGTTGATATCAATGGACTCACTGTTAATGGTAGTCATAATGCCTATCTAGGGCGTGTCAGAGTACAGCTTTCTTTTCTTAATTCAATTCTAGCGTTATCACCAAGGTTAAAGCTTATAAACCTTGAGCAGCTAGAGCTAGCAATGATTCAGTCGGTTGATGGTCAATGGACAATTGCTTCCTATCCATTGCAACGCGACTCAAACGTAGACCATTCTGAGGAAAATCCTGTTGCTACAAATCCTTATGCTTCGTTAATAGGGTCTATGCTCGATGGCACGACAATAAATTTAATCGATTCTGATTTTTCAATTCATAGTAAAAGCCAGCATGTTCAAACATTGAGATCGCCTTATATTGGCTTGCATTATAAAGATGACAAAATTTATGCTAGTGGCCATGTTCTTGAGGAAACGGGTGATAGTGTTCTTATAAATTTCTCTCTTGTGGGGGGAGGTGTCCTGAGTGGGATGCCTATTTCAGGAACTCTTTACGCAGAAGCTAGGTCAGCTGAATTTTTTGGCCGTCTTTTAAATGTGTATAACTGGGAACAGCTTGTTATAGAAAATGTAGAAGCAAGTACAAGAGCATGGATCTCTTTTGAGGGCTATGAAATTAAAGCTATACAAGGTGATCTTCAGCTTAGTACTTTGGATTGGCGCGCGGCACAAACTTCGTTGCCACCATTAACAAATCTTGCATTTTCGTATAAATGGTTAAAAGAGCGGGACTCAACAGCTGTATCAATTTCAGATTTCGATTTTGATTGGGCTGGACAGCCATGCCATTCGGGAGAAATTTTTGTTCAGCACTTGTCTCAAGTGGATCAGATTCGGATTGAGTCATTAGATGTTAGTTGTATTGCTCGTTTAGCTTTAGCGTCAGGCTTATTATCAGAAGATCTAAGTAACCGTATTGAAGTTAGTAACCCAGGAGGAACGCTCAAAAATGCTGAATTATTTATATATTCGAACGCCGAACAAGATGCCAAGACTGTAAATAAATTTGATTTTAATGCCGAGCTGAAACAGATATCACTTGAAGCTTATGATGGCGCGCCTTTAGCTAAGGGAATTGACGGCTACGTGCATGCAGATTCAGCTGGAGGAAATATATACTTCGATTCTAAGAATTTTGAATTGGGTTTTCCGACTCTATTTACCAATAGCTGGGAAATGAAAAAAGCAGAAGGTGCGGTAGCTTGGCGTTTGGACGAGAATAGTGTTGATATTTTTTCAGAGGGCTTAAGGTTGTGGCAAAGCGACGAAAGTTTAGTTTATGGCGACTTCATTTTAAGGTTGAACCCTGAAAATCAGGAAGATAATTTGGCCTTGTCAATAGCTATGCAGGATATAACCTTTGTTAATGCGCCGGACTTTGTACCTTCTCTTGTCGTAGGTGATGGCTTGCATCGTTGGTTAAGCGAAGCGCTGCGTGAGGGTAAAGTTGTATAGGGTATTTATTACGGTTATGGCTCTATAGAAGATGAGAGTGCTCAGAATAGCTTTACATCAAGTGTCTACTTAAAAAGCGAGCAAGGGCTGTTAAAGTTTGATGAGGATTGGCCTTCTCTAGATTCGTTAAATGCCCAAATTTTTCTCCAAAATGATCAACTTTTAGTTGAAGCCAGTAGTGCACAGATAAACGGAACTGAGCTGAATTATTTGCAGGCAAAAATGCCAGCATTTATTCCAGGAGAAACTCACTCAATAAATATATCGGCACAGCTTCTGGCAAATGATCAGGCGCTAAGTTATTGGTTAACTGAGTCACCTATAGCAGAAAACACTAAGGCCATTGCTGAGCAAATAAAACTTAAGGGAGATCTTGATGTATCCTTACTGTTAGGTATTCCGGTATCAAGTCCTGATGACAAAGCAGAAGTAAGTTATCAGATTAATAGTACATTTGAAGATTTAGAGGTATTGCATCTGAGCTCGAATTTATTGTTTGAGAGGGCGCAAGGTAGTCTAGGTATTTCATCAAAAGACGGGCTTGTGGCCAATGATATAAGGACGCAGCTTTTTGGTGAAATGGCTAATTTAACAATTGCTTCTTATTTAGATACACATGAACAAAATAATAAAAACCATGATGACTTGAACAAAGACGCGTTTTTCGGGACGATACTTTCGCTGGAAGGGAAGGCTGATACCACTAAAATATTCGAATATTTAGGTTACTCCGAAACTTTTGAAATGAGTGGCGACATAAATTACTCCGCTCAGTTGTCTCTACCTGATGATAAAGAATCTTACCCAAGAGTAAATATTCATTCCAACTTACAAGGTTTACTGCGTGAGTGGCCTGCACCACTATCTAAGAGCTCTTCCGATGTAGAGAATCTGGATCTTAATCTGTTACTTAAGCCCAATCAAATATTTCTTACCGCAAAACATCAACCTGTCAATGCACCGTCAGTGGATACAGAATTACTTTTTGTAAACGAAAAGTTGTCTTTCGGAGAAATATTATTGGGTGGTGCAACGGTTCAAGGTACTGATATTGAAGGGTTAAATATTGCGGCCAAATTAGATCATATTGAGCTAATGCCATGGATTAATTTCATTCAAAAAATTGGTGATAAACAGGTAGATAATGAAGGCGCCATCAAAAATGATACCTTAGTAGAGGGGGCTTTAGAGAATGGTGCTTTAATAAAAGGTAGCGTTTTAATTGGTGATAGCGCTTCAATAAAAAGTACTTCTGAAATAAATGAAGCAGATGCAAGTACACTTAAAAAATTACATTTAGATGTAGCGGACTTACATGCCTTTGGTCAAAGCTTTAATAATACCAAAGTATTACTCGATCGGGATGACGGGCGTTGGCGAGCAGCTATTGAGGGTGAGTCAGTAGAGGGGCAGGTACTATTGCCCACGAAAAATAATGATTTAGATGTTCGTTTGAATAAATTACTTGTCAGCTCCACAAATAAAACAGACTCAAAGGCAAGCAATGCTGCATCCGAAAAGTTAGACCCAAGAATTTTCCCAACTTCGTTTTTATCCTGTCAACAGCTAGTAATTGATGGCCACTCATATGGTGCTTGGAGCACTTTCATGAAACCTTACGAAGATGGCGTTCGCTTGACCGGTTTGTCAGGTAAGATAAATGGTTCTGAAATAAACGGTCAATTAAATTGGCAATATCTTGAGGAAACTCACCACACTAGTATTTTGACGCTAGAAGTTAAAGGCGGAAAAATAGAGAATCTACTTTCTACGTTTCAACTTTCGCCTCTTTTAACAAGTGAAAGCTTCACATCATCACTCGCACTGGTTTGGCCTGATGAGCCTCTGGAGTTTCAATTAGGTAAGTTATCAGGGAGCCTTGATTTGGCTATCAAAAATGGTTTTCTTAAAACTGATGATGAAGCGACAGGCATATTACGTTTGTTTGGGGTCTTGAATGCTGAGACTATTACGCGCCGTCTTCGACTGGATTTTTCTGACCTATATGAAAGTGGTGTTGGTTTTGACTCGGTGGGTGTGGGAGCTTCTATTGATCAAGGTCTTTTAACGATTACCGATCCGCTCTCAATAAAAGGACCTTCTGGCGATTATGTTATCAATGGGCGGAGTGATTTAGAGCAGCAGACTTTAGATCTGGATATGTTGGTAGAGTTACCGTTTGCACAGAATGTACCTTTGGCAGCTTTAGTTTTAGGCGCGCCTCAAATTGGTGGTATTGTCTGGGTGGTAGATAAACTATTAGGAGAGCCACTATCGGCGCTAACGACCTCCAGGTACGATATATCGGGGACTTGGGATGAGCCTATTGTAGAGCTAGATCAGGCGATGAACGCAAGCAAGAAAGACCGATCAAATGAAAAAGGCACTCGTGGGGTTATGCAGTGAATGCCTTTATATGTGTCAGCTGTTATTAGCTTTACTTATGGTTCTTAAATATTGAAATAGTTTTTTAGCCGCGCCGGTATTCTTTTCAGTCGATACATCTTTCTTTGCGTTACGGACTAATTGTCTTAAATGCTGTACATCAGTATTCGCGTAACTATCAATAAAGTCACTAAGTACCGAATTTCCTTCTGAGATTAAGCGTTCTCTCCAGCTTTCAAGCTGGTGAAGTTCTTGTGCAAAACGTTGACTACTTGAATCAAATTCATCTAAAGCATACTGAATAGCTTCGCTGTCTTCGTCTCTCATTAATTTACCAATGAATTGAAGGTGGCGGCGCTTAGCTTCGCGCTGTGTGATGTTATAAGACTCTTTTATTGCGTGAGCCAGATCTTCGCCCATTGGCACTTTTTTAAGTTGAGCAGGTTTCAAATCCAACAACTTTTTGCCTAGTTGCTGTAGCGCTTCCATTTCTCTTTTTATCTGAGATTTACTTTTGACGTTATCAAATTCATCATCGTCGTCGTAGTGGGGGGTGAAATTTGCCATCTATTATATCTCTATTTAAAACAGTCAAGGCTTATGCCGCATATGCGATAGTAGCAAGGCCTAAAAATGAAAGAAAGCCAACTACATCGGTAATTGTCGTAAGTAAGACGCTACCTGCAAGAGCTGGGTCAATGTTTTTGGATTTAAGGAAGATGGGCAGGGCCGTACCTGATATTGCAGCGACAACCAGATTGATGACCATCGCGGCCGCAATGACGAAGCCTATCGTATAGTCATCAAACCAAAGTACAGCTGCACAAGCAACGACTAATGCCCAAAGAATTCCATTTATTAGTGCGACAAAAAACTCACGATTTAACAACCATGCTAAGTTTGAGCTGCTTATTTGACCAACAGCCATTGCTCTTATTACGAGAGTGAGTGTTTGGCTGCCTGCCACACCGCCCATGCTGGCGACTATGGGCATGAGAACGGCTAGCGCGACTACCTGCTCAATTGTATCCTTGAATAAGCCAATGACAGAGGAAGCGATAAAAGCAGTAAGCAGGTTTATGCCGAGCCAGACTGCGCGTCTTTTGGATGTTTGTTTAACCGGCGCGAAGGTATCTTGTTCTTCATCAAGTCCTGCCATACTCATTAAAGAATGATCGGCATCTTCACGTATAACGTCAACAACATCATCAATGGTTATACGTCCTAATAATGCACCTTTAGCATTAATGACCGGAGCAGATACCAAATCCTGTCGTTCAAATAGGTTAGCCACATCGCTATCTTTCATGGTGACATCAATGGTGACGGTGTCAGTTTCCATTACTTCACGAACTGTTGCGCTGTGATTTGATACAAGAAGCTTGTTTATAGATAGTGTGCCTACCAATACTTCTTTTCGGCTGATGACTAATAACTTATCAGTCATTTCAGGTAGTGAACGGTGACGTCTTAGGTAGCGGAGTACGACATTAATGGTTACATCAGCACGAATTGTAATGGGGTCGGTATTCATCATACCGCCAGCTGTATCTTCTGCATAGCCGAGAACTTTTTCGACCCTGCTTCGGTCTTGGCTAGCCATGGAGTTCAATACTTCATGGATAACTGATTCTGGAAGCTGTTGAAGAATATCAGCTAAATCATCGGTGTCCAAATCCTCTGTGACACTGATGACTTCTTGAGTATTAAGTTTGCTTAGAAAGTGAGATTGAATATCTTCACTCAAGTATTGTAAAACTTCGCCACGTAACTCCGTCTGAAGCAAGCGCCAAATGACAGCTCTTTCTTTGGGGGGCGAAGATTCGATAAGGTGTGCAATATCACTTGCACTCAAGTCTTTATTAACGACTCTGGCAACCTGCTTAAGTGAGCCAGCTTCTAATGCCTCATTGACGCTCTCAAGTTTTGACTCGAAACTGTTTTTAGGGAATTTGCCTGCCATTAGAAGTGATATCTCAAATGCTTAGAACTATTTTAAAAACTGGATAATTAAAGACGTTATTATAGCTGATAGAGGCGAAACTCGACACAAGGCAATGCCTGGTAAATAGAAAGTTAGTTGAACTTTTTTAAGTCGAGAGAGTGTTACTCTCCTTCACCAAAACGATCATTGATAAGTGTGTTGATCGCTTCAAGCGCCTCTTTTTCGTCATTACCTTCAGTCTTTATCTCAACGGTAGATCCACAGCTTGCAGCTAGCATCATTACAGACATTATACTTTTGCCATCCACTTCGCGGCCATCTTTGCAAATTCTGATTTTGCTTTCAAAGCGAGTAGCTGTACTTACAAATTTGGCAGCTGCTCGTGCATGCAAGCCAAGTTTATTAATAATTTTAATTTCTTCAAGAAGCATGTATAAAAAAACCCAATATATTCGACAATTCTAAATTGTGGGCAAGTGTATTATTTTTTTTGAGGTGGGGGTAGTTCTTTGTGCCGAATTTGAACGTTTTTGAAGTGATCTTTGAAGTGGAGACCAATTTTTTCACAAATATAGACTGAGCGGTGTTGTCCACCAGTACATCCAATAGTGATTGTCATATAACTTCTATTAGAGTCTTTAAATTTAGTTAGCCAGGTGGAAAGAAAGTTAGATATGTCTTGTATCATCTGCTGACTTTCTGTTTGTGCTGCCATAAAGTTCTTAACGGGTGTTTCAAGGCCTGAATATGCTCTTAGATTAGGATCCCAATAGGGGTTAGGTAGGCAGCGAACATCAAAAACAAAATCAGCATCACTAGGTACCCCGTGTTTAAAGCCAAATGACTGAAATAATATGGCGAGTTCTTGTGATTTACGACCTGATACTCGTACTTTGATTAAGTCTCTTAGCTCATAAAGAGACAGTTTGCTGGTATCGATAGTCAAGTCTGCTTTAGATGAAATTGAATTGAGTAGGTATCGTTCTTTTTCAATTGCTTCGGTTAGCGATCGTGAATAGTCACTTAAAGGGTGTTTTCTGCGTGTTGCATGGAAGCGTTTGAGTAAGGTCTCGCTATCGGCATCAAGAAAAATTATATCAACTTCGGCATTCTGTTGCTTGAGTTCATTATAAAATGAAGGAAAGCTTTCAATACCACTTTGGAGGTTTCTTGCGTCAATGCTGATAGCAGTATTCTCGAAGCGAGTGTCGTTTCCTGTGACTGCTTGCTTTCCTAACTCAAGTAGCAGGCCAACAGGCAAGTTATCTATGCAATAATATCCGAGATCTTCGAGAACGTGAAGAGCGGTACTTTTGCCGGACCCCGAGCGACCGCTGACGATGACGAGCTTCATGTTATCTACCTTTTAAAAATCAGGTTAGTACTGCTTTCGTTGTTGGGTTGCTAGTGCAGAGTTTCACATCAAGCTGAGTGTTAACTTAGTATTTTACGATAAAGTTCCTTGCCAGATGTTGAATTTCTAAGCTCTTCACAGAATGAATGGTTATTAAATTTTTCAGCAATCTGACTTAATAGCTCTAAGTGTTCACTAGTGGCTTCTTGTGGTACTAATAGAACAAATAATATATCAACATCTTCATTATCAATAGAGTCGAAGGGTATTTTTTGTTCAAGTGTAAATAAGCAGCCAATAACTTGCTGGCAATTCTCTAATCTGCTGTGAGGTATGGCTATTCCTTGCCCAACGCCCGTGCTCCCAAGTCGTTCTCTTGCAATCAGGTTATCAAAAATAACTGACTTTTCGAGCTGGGGAAATTTTTCTGAAATAAGTTGTGCAACTTGTTGTAACACTTTCTTTTTACTGCTCCCGGGAAGACCGCATTGAGTCAACTCGGGAGACAGGATTGCTTCAATAGTAATGATATTTTTTGACATCTTATAACTCTATTAACTCATCTTGACTTAGCGAGATGAGGTACCGTGAGACCGATCTACTTTCTTTTCTTTATGCTTAAGGATCTGACGATCCAGCTTATCGATTAATAGGTCTATTGCTGCGTACATATCGTCTTGTTCTGCTGTTCCGTGAATGTCCGCACCGCTTACATGAAGTGTTGATTCAGCTATGTGACGTTGTTTAAGGACGGATAAAGTTACCTGTACGTTGCTTATATTATCAATATGCCTTTCTAATTTTAGCAATTTTGATGAAACATAGTCTTTGAGTGCTTCAGTTAATTCTACGTGATGGCCGGTAATGTTTAATTGCATAGATATTCTCCTATCTTCTTTGTTATTAGTGAATAAGATTTATGTTCATTTAAACGCTTGTGCTTTGTAACTTAAGCTAATTCTAAACTAGTCTTTTCCTCTCGTTTGAGGGAGGTACCGACATTGCTTCACGATATTTTGCGATAGTTCTACGGGCAACGTTAATACCTTGTTCTTTAAGTAGATCAGCGAGTTTGCTGTCGCTAAGTGGCTTTTTGGGGTTTTCAGCAGCAATTAGTTTCTTGATGATTGCTCTTATCGCTGTAGAAGAACACTCGCCACCTGTTGTAGTACTTACGTGACTGGAGAAAAAGTATTTAAGCTCAAATATGCCACGAGGGGTGTGCATGTACTTTTGTGTTGTGACGCGTGAAATTGTCGATTCATGCATCTCAACAGCTTCAGCAATATCGTGAAGAATTAAAGGCTTCATTGCTTCATCGCCATAATCAAGAAAGCCTTGCTGATGGGCAACAATTTTTGTTGATACCTTTAGAAGTGTTTCATTTCTGCTTTGAAGGCTTTTGATGAACCACTTAGCTTCTTGTAGTTGATCCTTCATAAACGTGTTGTCATCGCTTGAATCAGCACGTTTAATGAAAGAGGCGTAATTGTTGTTAACACGTATTTTAGGTGCAATTTCAGGATTTAACTCAACCCGCCACCGTCCTTTTTCTTTTTTTACAATTACATCCGGGACAATGTATTCAGGTTCTGCAGCTGAAATGCTTTCACCGGGTTTTGGATTCAAAGACTGTATAAGGTGTATAACATCCTTTAATTCATGCTCTTTGAGCCTGCTCCTGCGCATTAGTTGTGCATAATCACGATTACCTAGTAGATTCAGGTAATGGCTAATTACAAGCTTAGCTTGAGGTAACCAGGGCGTATCTTTGGGTAGTTGGCGGAGTTGAAGCAATAAGCATTCAGGAAGATCCTTAGCGAAAACACCGGGTGGATCAAAATGCTGTACTCTTTTTAAAACTGCTTGTACTTCGTCAAGCTCAACAGGGTCATCGTCACCTTCTATGATTAAACCTTCGTGAACTTCTTCAATAGGACAACTGAGGTAGCCGTCAAGGTTAGTGGCATCAATGAGTGATAATGCAATGTAATTATCGCGATCTGACATTGGTGTTAAATTTAGCTGCCAATGTAAGTGATCACTTAGGGATTCACTTGCGCTATTTCTGTTTTCAAATGAGTTACCGTCATCTTCGGCAGCGGGACCTACTGGTGCATTATTTGGATATATATCATCCCACGCCGTATCGACCGGTAAGTCTTCAGGAATATGTTCGGACCATTCTTCTGTCGTGCTTGGAGTCTCTGCAGATAGTTGATCTTGATGGTTTTCTTGCTCATTATCTTTAATCGGTTCTTTTGTATCCTGAAAATCATTTTCTACACTGGCTTCACTGCTAGATTGCGAGTTACTTTCTTGTGTCGGTTCAGTGATGTCATTGTTATCATCCTGAAGCTCAAGCATAGGGTTAGATTCCAGTGCTTCCTGAATCTCTTGTTGCAGGTCTAAAGTAGAAAGTTGCAATAAGCGTATTGCTTGTTGCAATTGTGGTGTCATTGTTAGCTGCTGACCCAACTTTAATTGGAGAGATACTTTCATACCCATTAAGTATTTACCAATATAAGACTAGAAATTAGAATCATGTATTTTCGCTTTTGTTAGGTCAATTTCAGAAAATGGATTACGTGGAAGTAAATAAATTGTATTTAATAAACAGCTAATATAAATAGTGTAGTGCTAACTCACCTTTGTGTGAAATAAATTAAAGTATATTTACGTTAACTAAGTGCAAAACAATAGCTTTTGATCAAGTTCTGATCGTTCAGAGCGGTTTATTGAGTCGCTGAGTCATTATTTATACAAAATAAGTCAGAGCCTGAATTTTTCTCCCAAGTATACTTCTTTAACTTTCTTATGCGCCAGGATATCTTCAGCAGAGCCAGAAGCAATGATATGTCCTCCACTGACGATATAGGCTTTTTCACATATATCTAGTGTTTCCCTGACGTTATGGTCTGTGATGAGAACGCCTATCCCTTTGTCCTTTAAGTGAGAGATAATCAGTTTAATATCATTGACCGATATAGGGTCAACGCCTGCAAAAGGCTCGTCAAGTAAGACAAAGTCAGGCTCCATTGCAAGTGCTCTAGCTATCTCGACCCTTCGACGTTCTCCCCCTGAAAGAGCCATTCCTAAGCTATCTCTGATGTGAGTGATATGAAATTCCTCAAGTAAGGACTCCATTTTTTCTAGCCTCTGAGTTTTGTTTAAATCTTTTCTGATTTCTAGAACGCCAAGTATATTGTCTTTAACGCTTAACTTTCTGAATATTGAAGCCTCTTGAGGTAAATAACCGATACCATGTCGAGCTCGACCATGCATGGGCATATTGCTGAGATCTGTTTGATCAATTGATATTCGGCCGCTGTCTTGTTGTACCAGCCCGACTATCATATAAAAGCAAGTTGTTTTACCTGCGCCATTGGGGCCCAATAATCCAACTATTTCCCCGCTGTTAATTGATATGGATACATCGATTACCACAGCTCGTTTATCATAGCTCTTTGCTAAGTTTTCAGCGTTAAGGGTTTTCATTGTTGACTTCATCTAACTTGTTAAGAGTAGGGGGTGTTTGGTTCTTAATGTTTGTATTAGGGTTGTACTGTATTTTTACACGAGAACCTATGGTTTCGTCACCCTGTGCTTTAATCGCTTTTTTCATGATATCGTATTCAATTTGTTCGCCCGCAAATGAATTGTCTTCTTGAACTAAGCGGGCCTCACCTAGGAATTTGAGTATTGATTCTTTGGCAATATATACAATTGTTTTGCTATACCCGTGAGTGCTAGGGCTTGTAGCAGCATCTTGTTGGGTGAAATGTGCGGGTTCCCCAGTCGCTTTAATTGATACAATTTTTCGATTTAAAGCATTCACTGATATGTTGTCGGCTTCGAGGCGAGATAGGCCTTGTGAAATAATGACGTTACCTGAATAGTTTGATATACCGGTTTCATCGTTCAATGTGGCGCGATCTGATTCGATTTGTATAGGGAGATTGCTGTTTGGGTCAATCGCTAATGCAGGGTTTCCAATGACCAAAGAAACTATTGCAAATAGGTATATATAAATAAGCTGGCAGTTGTTAGTGCGTAAAAACATATTGCCCTCTAACGTTTGAAAGTAAATCGATTGTTTTTTCATCTAACCATGCGTTTAGGCCGGTAGCATTCATGTAATGCATTCCTTTCTTTATAGTAACGGCTTGATCAGTTGAGATAAAGCGGCGTTTATTATCAAGTGTGAATTCCTCGCCTTTAGCTGACCATGCATCTTCAGGTGGGCTTGATTGAAAAATACTGACATTCCCTCTAAGAATCAGCTTTTCGGAGATTGGGTTATAGTGGCCGCTATTAGCGGTGAGCTTAATTCTGTCACCTGAAGCATTGATCACATCAATTGCAGGGGATTGTATCCTGACATAATCTGAATTGGGGAAAAATTCAGCATTAGTGCTGGTTAGTGTTGTGGAGTAGCCATTTTCATCATAAATAATAAATCGACCGTTTTGAATGAAATTACTCGGCTGCTCTTTAGTTTGGGTGCTGTTTGTAGTGGCGGGGTGATCCGGCTCTGACTCATCAAATACAAATATTGCTACCGTGGTGAGCAAAAAAGCAATAATAAGGATAGTCGTTTTACTGATATTCATATTATTTAAGGTATTTCTCGTGATGCTTGTCGAGTAGCCCTTGAGACGCCAGGATTAGATCGCAGATTTCTCTTACTGCGCCGTGACCTCCTGCTAAAGTTGTGCAGTGGTCTGCGTGTTGTTTGACAAAATCGTGCGCATTGGGAACGGTTACACCCAGGCCGGAATAGATTATGGCGGATAGATCAGGGAGATCATCTCCCATATATGCAATAGCCTCGAAAGGTATTTCAAGTTCATCGCTTAGCTCTTGTAATGCAACTCTTTTGTCTTCTCTTCCCTGAAGTATGTGATTAATGCCTAGGTCTCTCGCCCTTCTCGAAGTAAGAGGAGAGGTTCGGCCAGTGATGATGGCAATTTCTATATTACTATTAAGCAGTGACTTTATACCTTGCCCATCTAAAATATTGAACGCCTTGAGTTCATCACCCTGAGCGCTAAAATAAATTTTTCCGTCTGTCATTACGCCGTCTACATCTAGCGCGAGTAAAGTAACCTTGCGGGCTTTGCTTAATGTGTCGGCATTTACCTTGGTTATGTTCATTAAATAACTCCAGCTCTTAATAAATCATGCATGTGAATGACGCCGGTAACCTCATTATCCTTATTCGTGACCAGAAGGCCAGTAATCTTGTTTTGTTCCATGATTCTTAAAGCCTCTGCAGCTAAAATGTCAGCAGATATTGTTTTGCAGTTTGGGGTCATTAATTGGTCTATATCAGTAGTCAGCATATTTATCTTTGAGTCAAACGTGCGACGTAAGTCGCCGTCAGTAAATAGGCCAATCAGCTTGTTCTGAAGATCAACAACTGCTGTCATTCCAAAGCCTTTAGCTGAGATTTCAATCAAACCATCAGATAGGAGGGTACCTGTTTTAACGCTTGGAATTCTTTCACCTGTATGCATCAGCTCGGATACCGTTAGCAAAAGCTTTTTGCCTAAAGCGCCGCCAGGGTGGGAGAAGGCAAAGTCTTCCTCAGAAAAACCCTTGGATTCAAGTAAGGCCACCGCTAAGGCATCGCCCATAACAAGCGTCACTGTAGTGCTTGATGTTGGTGCTAAGCCAAGAGGGCAAGCTTCTTCCTTGATGCTGATGTCAAGATTGATATTTGCTTGTGTGGCGAGTGTCGATGAGCTATTACCCGTCATGCTTATCAGTGGGGCGCCCATGCGCTTTATTAAAGGGATGATCGTAGCGATTTCACTGGTATTGCCTGAGTTTGATATTGCTAACACGACATCATCACTGGTGATCATACCTAGGTCGCCATGACTTGCTTCGCCAGGGTGAACAAAAAATGAAGGTGTGCCTGTACTGGCTAGGGTAGCTGCGATTTTATTGGCTATATGGCCCGATTTCCCCATCCCTGTAACGATGACTCGACCCTTGCAGTTACTCATTAGCTCGCATGCTTCTGCGAAGTTTGTATTAATTCTTTCGAACAGGCTTGAAATAGCTTTTTGCTCAATTTCAATTGTTCGTTTAGCAGATTCAATGTAAGTATTTGTCATGATTATTTGTTAGGTCTCAAGCTGTAGTCGTTTGCTGGTACAGGTAAAATAGGTATGCGAAGTATAGAATTAGTAGTAATGAACCTAAGATCTTACCTATGTCATCCTTTTTGAGTAGGTGCTTAACATAGGCAATGGCGGCAAGTCCGAATGTTAGCGCCAGCATTAATGCATAATCTCTATAAATAAGTGTATCGCTGATTGGTATGCCAGCTTGTTTCGTTGACTGGATAAAAGCGGGTATGGCAAGCACTGCCAGTAGGTTAAATAGATTGGAACCAATGATATTTCCCAAAGCTAAGTCATGATGGCCTTTTAATGCGCTGGCTATAGATGCAGCTAACTCAGGAAGGCTGGTGCCGATGGCGACGATTGTTAAGCCGATAATCAAATTACTTACACCTAGCTCGGTGGCAATGCCAACTGCGCCCCAGACCAAAAGTTTTGAGCTTGCTACCAATAATAATATGCTGACGAAAAGTAATGTGTATGCTTTGCGAGATGAAAGCGACTTGCACTCTTCAATTTCTTCAAGGTCTTCAATAGGGGCTTTTTGAAGTTTAGCCAGCGCAATTAGTGAAACGATAAGAATAATCATTAAGCCAATACCATCGTAAAATGCCAGTGAGCCATCACAAATAAGTATAGAGGCTAAAGTAGTGGCTATTAACAGGATAGGGAACTCAATTTTCAATATTGTTTTTTTCAAGGGTATTGCAGATACTAATGCGGTCGCTCCAAGTACTAAGGCAATATTTGCAATATTTGAACCGATGGCGTTACCGACAGCTAAATGGCTGGCGTTGTCTAATGCCGCCGTGGCCGAAACAATAAGTTCAGGTGCGGAGGTACCAAAAGCCACGACGGTAAGTCCTACCATCATGGGGGTCATACCTAGTTTTAGTGCGGTTGCAACCGCGCCGCTGACAAATTGGTCAGCACTCCAAATTAGAATAATAAGACCGATAATAATGGCTAAAGAAAAAATAAGCATAAGTTGAAAGAGATACCTTGGAATATGTAATCAATTGAAATTTGAATTTATTAGCGCGCATTTTGCGAAAGTTACTAGGTATGTGCAAATTATTTTTTTGTAAACAGCTTGGTTCTTAGGTCGAGCTTTGCTTAAATAGCCCTTTTGATATTCGCAACATGGATCATATCTGATTTTGGATTCTTATATAACAATAAAAGACCTTTACTTTGCGCGCGGCCATCGGAGTATATTTAATGGCGCAACTCTTCATATACCAAGAGGGAAGGTAACGGCAATTATGGGGCCCAGCGGCACCGGTAAAACAACCTTACTCCGCTTAATTGGCGGGCAGTTGAAGCCTGAGCGAGGCGAAATATTGCTGGATGGCCAAGATGTCAGTAAATTCAAGCGTAAAGCGCTTTTTGATGCCCGTAAAAAAATGGGTATGTTATTTCAAAGTGGCGCCTTATTCTCAGATCTATCGGTATATGAGAATGTCGCTTTCCCGCTGAGAGAACATACTGATTTTTCTGAAGAAATTATTCGTGACATAGTCTATATGAAGCTGCAGGCGGTTGGTCTCAGGGGCGCGCGTGAATTAATGCCGGCCGAATTATCTGGTGGTATGACACGTCGAGTCGCTTTAGCAAGAACAATTGCACTAGACCCTGAGCTAATTCTTTATGATGAACCTTTCGCAGGTCAAGACCCCATTGCAATGGGCGTGTTGGTTCAGCTGATTCGATTATTAAATGATGCATTGGGTTTGACAAGCGTGCTCGTATCCCATGATATTAATGAATCTTTAAGTATATGTGATCACGCAGTTATACTCGCGGATGGTGTTGTGATCGGAGAGGGGTCACCCACGGATCTTAAAAAATCCGACTCCCCGCTTGTTAGGCAGTTTCTAAATGGTCTGCCAGATGGTCCGGTGCCTTATCATTACCCTGCTAGTGATTACCAAAGTGATTTGATGGATCAGTAATAAACTTGCTTGTTGATTGTTCCGCCGACCTTATAACAGAATTATAATGAGAGTAAATGTGATTGATTTTTTGATAAGAAATGGACGAGCAGGTATAGATTTTAGCGCTACCGTTGGGCGTTCCGGTGTTTTTTTGTGGCACTGTATTTTTGGGCTCTCTTGGAAGCTAAAGGGGCTGAAATTACTCGCTCGGCAGATGTATAATGTTGGCGTACTTTCCTTGGTGATTATAATTGTCTCAGGTTTATTTATCGGGATGGTGCTGGGGCTGCAAGGTTATAGTATTTTAATTGATTATGGTTCTGAGCAAGCAATAGGCCAGATGGTCGCGCTCACCTTAGTTCGAGAACTGGGGCCTGTCGTGACTGCACTATTATTTGCTGGCCGCGCCGGGTCAGCCCTAACGGCAGAAATTGGTTTGATGAAAGCGACTGAGCAGTTAAGCAGTATGGAAATGATGGGGGTTGACCCGCTTAAAAGAGTGATTGCGCCTCGTTTATGGGCTGGATTTTTGTCTATGCCGCTGCTTGCCGCTATTTTCAGTATGGTGGGCGTTTTTGGTGGGATGCTTATTGGTGTAGACTGGCTTGGCGTTTATGAAGGTTCATTTTGGGCAAACATGCAGTCTTCTGTCGAGTTTAGGGAAGATATACTAAATGGCGTAATCAAAAGTATCGTATTTGGTTTTGTTTGCACTTGGATCGCTGTTTTTCAGGGTTATGACAGCGTGCCTACTTCAGAAGGTATTAGTGTCGCCACGACCAAAACGGTAGTTTATTCATCTTTATCTGTTTTAGGTTTAGATTTCATTTTAACGGCCGTCATGTTTAGTTCATTTTAGCGCATGTTAAAATTACTGAATTTTGAATTATCCAGGTTTCTGTATTTATAAGCACAGTGTTTAAACGCTAACAGCCTGTTTTTTTTGTTAACTAATTAAGGGAAAAGAAAATTCTATGTACCAACGATCAATTGAAGCTACTGTAGGCCTGTTTATGATTATGGGTTTTGCGGCCTTAGCCTTCTTGGCTATACAGGTGAGTGGGCTTACTGCTGATACGCAAAGAGACACATATAAAATTTATGCTCAATTTGATGATTTAGGCGGCTTGACTGTCAGAGGTAAGGTCGCTTTAGCGGGTGTAACAGTAGGGAAGGTTAGTGCTGTTTCGCTTGATATAGAGTCTTACAATGCACTGGTTGAAATGGAAATTTATGCAGATGTTTCTGGCTTGTCTACCGATAGCGTTGCATCAATACAAACAGCGGGTTTACTCGGTGAGAAATATATTTCCTTAAGTGTGGGGGGGGATGAAGAAGTCTTGAAAGATGGCGATACTATTTTTGATACCCAGTCTGCATTAAATCTTGAAAAAATTATCGGCGCTTTTGCTTCCGGACAAATTGATATATAAAGAATCAATGCCAAACATTCTGTAAAAACTTATGCGTAGTTGGAATTTGTAATGAAATACATACAAGGATTTTTATTTAACTCTTGGAATTTGGCACGCTTGGCCTTCTTTTTGTGTCTACTTACCGCAATGAATGGTGTGGTAAGTGCTCAGACGGTTTCTGCAGCGATACAGCCTGTAGAAATAGTCGTCAAAGAAACCGTGTCAGCAAGTGTTGCAGATTTGCTTGAAAAATTTAATCAAGAGCGACAGTTTTATGAAACTGAGCCAGATCGTTTCTTCAGTAAAATGGATGCAGCGTTAAGTAAAATTGTAGATTTTCGACGTATAGCTGCTCGTGTGATGGGGAGGTATGCTCGTAAGGCCACGAAGGAGCAAAAAAATAAATTCGTTAATGTGTTTAAGAAAAGTCTTTATGCGACTTATACCAAAACTTTAATTGAAAGTGGCGTTAACGATATTAATGTTACAAAAGCCAGAATTAATAGCCGAAGTGATAAAAAGGCCACGGTTGACCTGAACGTAATATCTGCTAACGGTACTGTATTTCCTGTTATTTATTCAATGCATAAAACTAAAGACGATCGCTGGTTATTGGAAAATGTTATTGTCTTTGGTGTAAACGTAGGTTTAGCGTTTAGGGATCGCTTTGAAAAACAGGTTCGTAAAAATAAAGGTGATATTGATCTAGTGATTGATTCCTGGACAGTTAATCTTGACATAAAGAAACCAAAAGGAGCTTGATATGTTCTCAGTGAGCGTAGTTGATGACGTAACGATTTCTTTAGTAGGTCTGATTGGCAATGAAACGGCTAATGAGGCAAATGCTTTATTGAAAGAGCATGTAAGGAACAGAGCTAATTCTAATTTGGTGATAGATTTAGTCGAGTTGCAATCAGTTAGTAGTGTTGTATTGTCATTACTTCTTTGTGGTTTGCGTGCTGCGAAAGAAGTAAGGTGTAATTTGTCTTATAAAAATATGCCCCAAGACCTATACAATATGGCCCGTGTAAGTGGAATAGAGTCAATTCTTCTAAAAACTGAAGCATAAAAATACAATCCACATACTTTCCTGTCTTTAGTACATAATCCTTATCCTGTATGATACCGCTTTTTGAAATTCAATCTCTCGTTTAATGAATTGAAAATATAATTTATATAAATGAGTTATTTATTTATCTAAATATAGATTGCTAATATTCATAATATTTAAATACCTTTGTGTCGAGAATGAAGTATGCAAGCAACAGATGTTGAAAAAATCATAAAAGACAAGTTAGATGATCTTGAAGTAAAGGTTGAAATAGATGGTTCTCATTACCAAATTACAGCGATTGGTGATGTCTTTTCAGGACTGAGTCCTGTGAAGAAACAACAGTTAATATATGGATGTTTAAATACCTATATTATGGACGGTAGTATTCATGCCGTTATTATCAAAACATATACATTAGATGAATGGGCAGCGCTTTCTTAAAAGCGTTAATTCAAATGTATATATCGAGTTTTCTAGTTATTTTTTATAAGGATACTTATCGTGGATAAGTTATTGATTGGTGGTGGTGTTCAGTTAGATGGAGATATTCGTATCTCAGGTGCAAAGAACGCGGCGTTACCTATATTGGCCGCTGCATTATTAGCTGATGAGCCTGTAACCGTTGGCAATCTGCCTCATCTTCATGACATTACCACCATGATCGAACTGATGGGGCGAATGGGCGTTGAATTACTCATCGACGAAAAAATGAGTGTTGAAGTAAACGCGATGACTATCAAAGAACTTACTGCGCCTTACGAACTTGTAAAAACAATGCGAGCATCAATACTCGTGTTGGGGCCTTTACTTGCGCATTTTGGTCGGGCTGAAGTCTCATTGCCTGGAGGTTGTGCAATCGGCAGCAGACCGGTTGACCTGCATTTGCGGGGGCTAGAAGCAATGGGCGCAAATATTCAGGTAGAAGATGGCTATATACGTGCTAGCTCTGATGGTCGTTTGAAAGGGGCAAATATATTTTTAGATACTGTTACCGTCACGGGTACTGAAAACCTAATGATGGCGGCTTCACTTGCTGAAGGTAAGACTGTTCTCAGTAATGCAGCACGTGAACCTGAAGTTGTAGATTTAGGTAATTGTTTAAATGCAATGGGAGCAGATGTTAAAGGTCATGGTACCGATACCATCGTAATAAATGGCGTCGCTAAATTGAAAGGCTGTCATTATAATGTTATGCCTGACCGTATTGAAACGGGTACCTATCTTTGCGCAGCAGCTGCTACGCGAGGGCGCGTAAAGCTGAAGGATACACGGGCAGAGTTATTAGAAGCCGTCTTAGTAAAATTAGAAGAAGCTGGGGCACATATCACAAAAGGTGAAGACTGGATTGAGCTTGATATGAAAGGGCAGCGTCCCAAGGCTGTATCGGTCAAAACTTCACCGTACCCTGGGTTTCCTACGGATATGCAAGCACAGTTTGCATCAATGAATTGTGTTGCTGAAGGTAGCGGGTCTATAACTGAGACCGTTTTTGAAAATCGCTTTATGCACATTCATGAATTGATACGAATGGGAGCCGACATAAAACTTGAAGGTAATACAGCCATTATTACGGGTGTTGAAAAATTACATGCAGCGCCTATCATGGCTACAGACCTGCGTGCATCAGCTTCTTTAGTTATTGCCGGTTTGGTTGCTGAAGGTGAAACACTGGTTGATCGTATCTATCATATCGATCGCGGTTATGAATGTATTGAAGAAAAAGTGCAGTTGTTAGGTGGTAAAATTCGCCGCCTACCCAACTAATAATATATCGACCTGAGTAGAAAACAGAGAATTAGATATGTCGGATAATTTAATAATAGCCTTATCAAAAGGCCGCATTTTAAAAGAAACACTACCGCTTATTAAACAAGCAGGTATCGAACCTTTAGAAGACGTAACCTCCAGTCGTAAGTTGATTTTTGATACAACGGTAGATAATGTCAAAATGATTATTCTCAGAGCGACTGATGTACCATCTTATGTTCAATTCGGTGGAGCTGATATCGGTGTTACCGGGAAGGATGTTCTTATGGAACACGGTGCTGAAGGATTATATGAGCCTTTAGACCTTGGTATTGCTAAATGTCGTTTAATGACGGCGGCCAAAAAAGGCTCAATTAGTCCTGCTGGCCGTATAAAGGTAGCCACTAAATTTGTCAATTTGGCTAAAGCATATTATTCGAGTCAGGGTATCCAGACTGATATTATCAAATTATACGGCGCAATGGAGTTGGCTCCTTTACTCGGCCTGGCGGACGAAATTGTCGATATTGTTGATACGGGGAATACTTTAAAAGCAAACGGATTAGAAGCGCGAGAAATGATTCATGATATAAGTACGCGGCTTGTCGTGAATCGTGCATCAATGAAGATGAAGCACGCGCAAATTCAGCCTATCTTAGATCAGTTGAAAGATGCAGTCAGTCTAGCGTAGCTAATACACTAAATTTGATTGTAAACGGCAATACTCTGTCCTGCTCCAAGCGGAAATTTATACTCAGGTAATAAAATATAGGAAATGTAATGGTCGCCATCAAGCGTTTATGTAGTTCAGATACCAATTTTGATTTTGCTATTAAAAAATTAGTAGCATGGGATGATCAGCTTGATATTGCAGTGCATCAAACGGTTAAAACTATTTTGGATGATGTAAAGACGAAAGGTGATGAGGCTTTACTTCACTACACAAAGAAGTTTGATGGCCTTGATCTCTCATCTCCAAGTGATCTTGAAATTCCTCAGTCACGTTTACAGCATGCTTTAGACAATTTACCTCAAGATCAGAGACATGCTTTAGAGGTGTCTGCTGATCGCGTTACGCAATATCACAAAAAACAGGTTCAGCAGTCTTGGGATTTTACAGAAGATGATGGGACCGTTCTGGGGCAACGCGTGCTGCCGATTGATAGTGCGGGTTTATATGTACCTGGTGGTAAAGCATCTTATCCATCCTCAGTGTTAATGAATGCTATTCCTGCGAAAGTGGCGGGCGTAAAAGAAATTATTATGGTTGTGCCAACACCGCGAGGTGAGATCAATGAGCTTGTATTGGCCGCTGCAGCTATTGTAGGTGTAGATAAAGTTTTCACAGTAGGTGGCGCTCAAGCTATTGCTGCTTTAGCTTATGGCACTGAAAGTGTACCCGCTGTAGATAAAATTGTTGGCCCGGGTAATATTTTTGTTGCCACTGCTAAGCGTGAGGTTTTTGGTACGGTCGGGATTGATATGATCGCAGGGCCATCTGAGATACTGGTTATTTGTGATGGTAAGACCAACCCTGATTGGATCGCGATGGATTTATTCTCTCAAGCTGAGCATGATGAAAATGCCCAGCCTATTTTGGTCACTACGGATCCAGCTTATTTAGATCAAGTTGAAGAGAGTATTAATCGATTACTTCCTACTATGGAAAGAGAAGATATTATTCGTGCCTCGTTAGTTTCTCGTGCTGCATTTATTTTAGTCGCCGATTTGGATGATGCAGCAAGAGTGAGCAATTTGATAGCGCCTGAGCATTTAGAGTTATCGGTTGATGATCCTGAAGCATTGGCTAAGAAAATACGCCACGCGGGTGCGATTTTTATGGGGCGTCACACGGCTGAAGCGCTTGGAGATTATTGTGCTGGGCCAAATCATGTTTTACCTACTTCTGGCACCGCTAGATTCTCTTCACCTTTAGGTGTTTATGACTTTCAGAAGCGATCTTCAATTTTATACTTTTCTGAGCAGGGGGCGAGCACCATGGGTAAAGTGGCAGCTGTTTTAGCAAAAGGTGAAGGCTTGACCGCTCATGCCAGATCTGCAGAATACCGAATAAAACCGGATGCTTAAACTGAGTTGATATTATGGCTGCTAATTTAAATAACCTTGTTTCATTTACGAATAAGTATTTGAATATTTCTAAGATTAAGGATTATTGTCCGAATGGTCTTCAGGTTGAAGGGCGTTCAGTTATCAATAAAATTATAGGCGGAGTAACCGCCTCACAAGCGCTTATTGATGAAGCTATAAATCAGAAGGCAGATGCAATACTTGTTCATCATGGCTATTTTTGGAAAGGAGAGTCACCCGTTATAACCGGAATTAAGCAGCGTCGACTTAAAACTCTCCTGGAAAATGACATTAGCTTGATTGCTTACCATTTACCCTTGGATATGCATCAAACTGTTGGCAATAATGTGCTATTAGCTAAACAGTTAAAGCTTGAGATAATTGGTCCATTAGACCCGAATTCATCTGCGTCTGTTGGTTTGGTTGGAAAGTTGGATAAACCCACTTCAGCGCGTCTATTTGAAGAGTGGGTTTCGCAGCAATTAGACCGTGAATGCCTACATATAGGAGATCCGGATAAATTGATAGAAACCATTGGGTTTTGTACCGGAGCGGCTCAAGGTATGATTGACCAGGCCGTTGATCTAGGCTTAGATGCTTACTTGAGTGGTGAAATCTCAGAACCAACCGTTCATATCGCAAATGAGACAGGTGTAAATTATTTTTCTGCTGGCCATCATGCTACTGAAAGGGGTGGCGTGAAAGCGTTGGGAGCTTTATTGGAAAAAGAGTTTGAGATTGAGTTTAAATTCTTGGATATTTGTAACCCGGTCTAGAGTCCTTAGACTCTAGGGGGTTCTTGTTGCATCTTTTTTAAAAGATCTATTTCAGCATCTTCTTCCTCTGAGTGTGACTGGATGCCAAAACTTTCTGAAAGGGTGCCTGCTTCCGTTTTATCTTCTTTCGGCGCATAATCCATTGGTGGTGCGTGAGAGGCTATATCGATATCTATGGTTCTCTTACTGCTGGCTGCTTCAGAAAAACTGAGTGAAATGAAGTCATCAGCCTGTTCATCATTACATAGTCTGGAAGCCCCTTTTGCTAGCTGTGTATGTACATCCCGATAACTTTTATTAAAGCTCTGTACTGCTTGCGCAGTTTTCATGAAGTGTTCACTTACATCAGCCTGATATTTTGAATGCCTTTCTTGTAGTTCTGCCAGTTTTTGTTCAAGGCGCTTATTTTTACTCGCTTCACCTTGAACTGAGCGGTGAAAAACTGCACCAACAATGATGCCTAGAAAGAATAAACCCACTCCGGCTAAAATTTGAACCATGGTCTCGCTCACATTAGTGCTCTCTTTTATATTTAAGGGTCAATAATCAGTTTTTATAATTTAGACTTATCAATTTTACTTAGCTTAGTTGGTAATGATACTAAAACCTCTTTCATATTAAGACAATAGCTAAAATATTTTTATCACTAAAATTGACCTTTGGTCGTTGTGCACGGCAAAATAGCGCCCTTTAATATTGAACACGCACTCTTTTACTTTCTATTTTTATTAAGGTTTATAAATAATGCCATCTCCATTGCCGCTTTCTCCACTTCAACGCTACTTACAAGACCTTGATAAAGAAGGCTTTGTCGAGGATGCAGCACAAAAAATGGCTGTCGATAAACTTCAAACACTTTATGAAAATCTTATCTCAGATGAAAAAGAAAGAAAGAAGCAAAACTCTAAATGGTTTAATAAGTTTTCAAAAAAACAGCCTGAACCCATAAAAGGTTTATATTTTTGGGGGGGCGTTGGGCGCGGTAAAACTTATTTAATGGATAATTTCTATGAAAGCTTACCTTTTGATCAAAAAATGCGGATTCACTTTCATCGATTCATGCAGCGTGTTCATAAGGAGCTTAATACACTTAATGATCAGAGTAATCCTCTAGTTGTTGTCGCAGAGCGTTTAAGTAAGGAAGCACGAATTATCTGTTTCGATGAGTTCTTTGTTTCGGATATTGGCGATGCGATGATACTGGCTGGTTTGATGCAAGAGTTATTTAAAAATGGGGTTTCCCTAGTTTGCACATCTAATATAGTACCTGATGGTTTATACAAAAATGGCCTCCAGCGAGTACGTTTTTTACCTGCGATAGAGTTGGTTAAAAAATACACAGAGGTTGTAAATGTAGATGGCGGAAATGATTATCGCTTACGTACACTTGAGCAGGCAGAGTTGTTTCATTCGCCTTTAGATGAAGCGGCTTCAATTAATCTTGAAAAGTATTTTAACCAATTGGCTGTCGAAGCCGGTAGTCATAATCTTGATCTTGACGTGAATGGTCGCATGCTAAAAGCGCATAGGCATGCTGATGATATCGTTTGGTTTGATTTCAAAGAATTATGTGACGGTCCTCGTAGTCAGAACGATTACATCGAACTCGCGCGTGAGTTCCACGCTGTGATAGTTAGCAATGTCCCTCAAATGAGTGTCGATACAGATGATCAGGCCAGACGTTTTATTAATATGGTTGACGAATTTTATGATAGAAGTGTCAAAGTTATTATTTCTGCAGCTGCGCCAATACATGAGCTTTATCTAGGTGGTAAATTATCTTTTGAGTTTGATCGTACGGAAAGTCGTTTATTAGAGATGCAAAGTCATGAATACTTGGAACAAGCTCATAAGGCTTGATTTAGCGCTCGGTAGTTAACCGTGTAAACCTGAACAAGGTCCAGCCTATAAAAGACGAAACCTTGCAGTGACTAAATAAATGACAAACTAGTAGCAGCAGTGTGTTTCCCGCAAGCAAGGGTGCCAATGGGCCTGGGAATCGCAATTAGGCCTAAGGGTGCCATCTGTTTTCGCTAGATATCAACTTGATAGCAACACTATTTGAATCTTAAATTGTGGATTCATTCTTTTACATTGACCCTGCTACGCAGTTTTTTATGGCTATTTTGCTCTATCTGTTTTGCATCATTGAAAAAAGGAAATCGCCATAGCGCTAGCGAAATAGTTGGAATCTAATGATTGTATATCAGTTTATTCCTATTTTCGGTTATTTCCCGTGCACTGAAGTTCAACTTAATGGTTCTGAATAAGTCTCAATACGGATCTAGTAATACCCTTGAAGTAGCTCTTGCAATTTTTCTTCTCTTAATATGGCAATTGTATTCCATATCTTCTCCGCCAATTCAGGGTGCTTGTTTTTGAATTGCTTGGAGAGCATAAGGTAATAGGGTTTTGTTTTCAGTGCTGGAAGTACTTTTTCAATGGAGTTTAGTCCACTTTTTCGTCGTATATGAAAATCACCGGTTACATCTTGCAAGGCTAGCGCATCAACTTTACCTCGGAGTAGGTTTGAAAAGTTTACCTGTATATCCCTCGCGCTTAGGATCGGAAGCCCCATTTTTTTTAGATCGGCTTCAATAGAAAAGGCTATAGGCGTGCCTATTTTTCCAGTTAAACCGGATACACTGTGCCCATCCCAGTTAAATTTAGAATCTTTCAAGCGATAAAAGTGATAAGACATAGTGGTGAGTCGACGACTAGTGTCAACTGAGCCGTCTTTCCAGGGATAAGTGCCTACTTTTAGGCGTTGTTGTGAAAACGAGCCGTTAAAAATTCCATCTAGCTCACCTTCTTTAAGTAACAGTAAGCACTGTTTCCAGGGAAAGCGAAAAAGTTCAACTTTAAAATCAGGAATGTGATTCTCAAGGCGTTTTACCAGTTCAACAGCTACCCCTGGTTTGGGTTTTACTATCTCAGAAGTATCCCCCACATAGTTCGGGTATTGTGAAGCATTCTCATAGGCGGCTCTGAAAATTATCTTGGCCTGTGATATAGAAGGGCAGGTAAGTAAAGATAATATTAAAAGTAGTGTTTTGAAAAGCATAAGGCACCCCGAACAAATATACCAATTGAGAGTAAATAAAGTATAGGTCAAAGTGGCTAATTATCGAGTAGGATCTAACGACTTAGTTCAAGAAGAAAATTGTTCGTTCTAGCCCGATCTCGTGAGTATTCTCAATCTCTAAATTGACTGCTTTCCTTGTCCTTGTATGGCGGTTGAGTAACTTACCTGTGGGCTATTAAGTCAACGTAATACTGACTGACTAGGCGCAAACCCAAATCCAATATTTTTAATCTCGGTCTGAATCGGTACAAAGGAAACAAGACTCCTCGGTTTATATGGGTCTTGTTTATGCCTTATTATGTAGTAACTAAGTTATGACATAACCAGTGTTATTTTTCCTGCTAGTTCAGAAGTTGCCATCAAATCTTGGGCTTTTGCTGCATCCTCAAGGCAAAATGATTTTGCCATGACAGGTGCAATGTTACCTTCTTGATATAAGTTAAAAATAGCCCCTAAGTCTTCCTTGAAATACTCCGGCCTTTGTTGTGCCATCGTCCATATATCAAAACCCGCTACTGATTTACAGTCCGTAATCATCTTTGAGGGTAGTAACACACTTTGTATCAGGGCTTTCAGAATAGAAAGCAGGTTTCGTCTACCGTTCTTAATGGCGGTTGAAAAACCATAGCTAACAACCTGGCCTCCAGCGCTCAATACCTCGTAAGATCGTTTCAAGTGTTTTCCGCCAATTGGATCAAATACGGCATCCATTCCTCGTGGAGCAATTTTCGACAAAGTCTTTTCAAAAGGCGCGCTTTGGTAGTTGATGCGATTCACTGTGCCGCTTTTAATAAAACGTGCTGGGATATCTTGCCATTTCCTGTCTGACAAAGTGCAGTATATTTTTAGGTCGAGAGTCGTGGCAATATCTATAAGCGCACTGCCAACACCACCTGCCGCGCCATGTACCAGAATATTGTCACCGGGTTTGACGCGCGCGATACGCGTGAGCATTTGATAGGCTGTGGTGTAGTTTAATATCATGGCAACGACATGGTCGGCAGAGATATGTTTAGGGCAGTTAATGATTTGTGATGACTCTACTACAGCATACTTAGCATAACCGCCTGTGCGAATTAGGCCAGCAACTCGATCATCAACTGAAAACACTGTTACATCTAGGCCTTTTGCTATTATTTTTCCGACGATGTCATAACCCGGTGTAATATTTTTTCTAGGTACATTCGGGTAAAGACCTTCTCGCATCATGATATCTGCGAAAGCAACGCCGCAGGCTTCCGTTTCAATTAACACTTGATTCTCTTTAAGTTCAGGAAGTGTCTCTTGTACTAATTTTAGTACACGTGAATCACCGGGCTTTGTAATATTAACTTTAGTATTTTTCATTAGCGTATCATCCTGATTACTTCGTAATTGAATTTCTGTTTTCCGCGTTCTTGTTTTGACATGGCCATTATCTGAATAACTCGATATGATTGCTATTCACTATTAAGATATTTGTTATGAGTGTCAGTCATGTCTACTTTGGAAGGTTTTGATTTAAATTTACTTCAGTCACTTAATGTACTTTTACAAGTTCAGCATGTAAGCCGCGCTGCAGAAATTTTAAACATCACGCAATCTGGTATGAGTAAGAACCTTCAGCGCCTTCGTCACAAACTCGATGACCCATTACTGGTGAGAGTGGGGAATAAAATGGTGCTTACCCCCAGAGCGATAGACTTGAAAACTGTCGTTAATCGACTTCTTTTGGATATAAATTCGGCCTTAAGTGAGGATGACTTTGAGCCAGAAAATCACCAAATGAGATTTAATTTGGCTGTACCGGACTTCTTAGTGCAACTCTATATGCCTGATTTACTTTCGAAGCTATTAAGTAGCGCACCCAAACTGTCGATAAATTTTCTAACGTGGTCTCCTGAAACACTTACGCACTTGGAAGATGGACGCGTAGATTTTGCATTTGGTGGTTTGAACCTTGTGCCAGCGGGCGTATACAGCCACTCCCTTAATCAAGCGGAGTATGTTTGCATTAGTAGAATGGATCACCCTGACTTAATGACCGGCTTATCTCTGGAACGTTATGTCTACGCCAAGCATATTGGCATCTCTTTGATGTCTGAAGGGCTTAACCCGATAGATGTTTATTTGCGTCAGAAAGGTCTGAGTCGTGACGTTGTGGTCACGACACCTTTGTTTATGTCTGCGGTGGCCATCGTAGCCAAATCCAATTTACTCATGGTGATTCATTCAGAGCTAGCGGTAAAAGCGCAACAAGCATATAAATTTGATATTCACCCCTTGCCCTTTAAACCTGAAATGCCAGGTTTTAATGTTTATTGGCATGAGAGGATAAGAAAAAGTAAGACACATCAATGGTTTAAAGAACAGTTGTTGATGTTGTAAGTCGGAATAGATTCAAGGTTTGCAACAATTAGTCAAGGCTAATGCAATGATTTGTCATTGTGGCTTCAAGTTAGAGTACTTATTCTAAAAAGGTGTTACCTCGTTAAGCATGATGATAAAAAATTCAAACACCAAGAGATAAACTAAATGACAAACGAAGCGCTGATATTTGATGCCATACGTACACCCCGAGGCAGGGGGAAAGCGTCTGGTGCTCTTCATGAAGTAAAGCCGGTTACATTACTGACGGGTATTTTAAATTCTCTACAGGCCCGCAATCAGTTCGATACTGCTGCTGTGGACGATATTGTTATGGGTTGTGTGACGGCTGTAGGCGATCAAGGTGCTGTTATTGCCAAAACTGCGGCTCTTGCAGCCGGGTGGAATGATGACGTCGCGGGCATGGTACTGAATCGTTTTTGTGCATCAGGTCTTGAAGCTGTTAATACATCGGCTATGAAAATACGCTCTGGTTGGGAAAATCTTGTTGTAGCCGGTGGTGTTGAATCAATGTCACGCGTGGCCATGGGCAGTGATGGCGGCTCTTGGGCTATGGATCCTGAGACTAATTTTAAAACTGGCTTTATGCCACAAGGCATTGGTGCTGACTTAATTGCTACTTTAGGGGGGTATAGCAGGCAGGATGTAGACGCCTTTGCTATGCGTTCTCATCTTAAAGCGGCTGCAGCCTGGGAACAAGGGGCGTTTAAAAACTCAGTGATTCCAGTTGTTGATCGAAATGGCCTGACCATACTCGACCATGATGAGCTTATTCGGGCAGATAGTACGGTAGAGACACTGGGTAACTTAAAGGCATCCTTCCAGATGATGGGAGAAATGGGCTTTGACGGGGTAGCTAAAGCTCGTTACCCGCAAGTTGAAACAATTAACCATATACATACGCCAGGTAATTCATCTGGCATCGTTGATGGCGCAGCCGCTTTATTGATCGGTAGTCAGTCCGCTGGTGAACAGTTTGGTATGAACGCGCGTGCCAGAGTCGTGTCAACAGCTGTTGTTGGTACCGATCCGACTATCATGCTAACTGGGCCGGGCCCTGCAGCACGAAAGGCGCTTAAAGTAGCCGGTATGGATGTAAAAGATATCGATCTATTTGAAGTCAATGAAGCGTTCGCATCAGTGGTGATGCGCTTTATGGATGAAATGGGCGTGAATGAAGATATCGTTAACGTAAATGGCGGCTCAATTGCCATGGGACATCCACTGGGTGCGACAGGCGCAATGATACTCGGTACTTTACTAGATGAACTTGAAGCAAGAGATCTGAAAACCGGTTTGGCAACATTGTGTGTAGGCGGTGGCATGGGTATCGCTACAATCATCGAACGAGTATAAGAGAGGGTAAATGATGAGTTCAGTAATTTATAAAAAAGATCAAGATAATATCGTTCACCTGATACTTGATAAACCAAATTCTGGTGCCAATTTAATGGATAGCGAATTCACAGATTCGCTAATCGCAGCGCTTGAAAAATTACGCGAAGATGATTGGGTTGGCGTATTGTTCCGTTCAGCAAAATCGACATTTTTTGCGGGTGGAAATCTAGATGATTTATACGCCACAACGCAAGAAAATGCACACCTTTTATATGACATGGTCGATAAGTTAAAATTGGCGATGCGTGAACTGGAAACATCCGGTAAGCCTGTTGTTGCCTGTATCAATGGCGCGGCGCTAGGTGGCGGCTGGGAACTGGCTCTGGCTTGCCACCACAGGGTGGCATTAAGTAAAGGTGTGATTCTGGGTTTGCCTGAGGTGACGCTAGGCTTACTACCGGGTGGCGGAGGTGTCATTCGTATGTCTCGCTTACTAGGTCTTCATGCGGCATTACCTTATTTAACTGAAGGTAAACAGTTTAAACCAGAACAAGGTAAACGTTTAGGTTTAATTGATGACATTGTGGATGATGAAGATGCACTTATTGCTTCTGCTATTTCTTGGATCAAAGCGAACCCTAAAGCGCAACAAGCATATGATGTTAAAGGCTATAAGATACCTGGAGGAAAGCCAACTAATCCTGCTTTGGCTAAAATGTTACCTATAGCGCCGGCCATGATGAGAGCCCAAACTAAAGGTACTTTACCTGCTCCTGAGGCTATTTTGTCAGTCATGGTTGAAGGCATGCAAGTGGATATAGACACCGCAATGCGTATTGAATCACGTTATTTTGTTGAGCTGGTTTGTAGTCAGATCGCTAAAAATATGATCGGTACGTTTTGGTATCAACTAAATGAAATTAAAGCAGGTGCAGCGCGCCCGGACAAGGTTGAGCGTAAAAAAGTGTCGAGAGTGGGCATTTTGGGTGCCGGAATGATGGGGGCGGGTATTGCTTATTGTTCAGCGACGAAAGGTATAGAGGTAGTACTTAAAGATGTTACCAGTGAGAATGCCGAAAAAGGTAAAACTTACACCGAAAACTTACTGAATAAAAAAGTTAAAAAATCGCGTTTAACGGCGGATAAAAGAGATGCGGCTTTAAATTTAATCTTACCAACAGAAAAAGCAGAAGACCTGAAAGGGTGTGACTTAATCATTGAAGCAGTATTTGAAGATAGGGCACTAAAAGCAAAAGTGACACAAGAAGCAGAAGCGCAACTTAGTTCAAGTGCGGTATTTGCCTCTAATACCTCTACCTTACCCATTACAGGTTTAGCTGAAGCTTCGCAGAGGCCAGAAAATTTCATCGGCCTACATTTTTTCTCGCCTGTTGACAAAATGCCATTAGTTGAAATTATTTGCGGTGAACTTACCACCGATGAAACCTTGGCGAAAGCTTATGATTACGTACTTCAAATTGGTAAAACGCCGATAGTTGTTAATGATAGTCGCGGATTTTATACGTCGAGAGTATTTGGTACTTTTGCAAATGAAGGTATCGCGATGTTAGGAGAGGGTATTCCTGCTGCGGCCATCGAAAACGGTGCCTTTCTAGCCGGTTTTCCAGTTGGGCCTTTAGCGGTGACTGATGAAGTAAGTCTGAGTTTGATCGAAAAAATACGAAACCAAACCATCAAAGATATGCAAGCTGAAGCTAAAATACCCTCCGAGCACCCAGCAGATTCTGTTGTAGATCGTATGCTTGAAGAGAACCGCGCGGGTAAGTTGTCTGGCGGGGGCTTCTACGACTATCCAAAAAATGGCAAAAAACTGCTATGGAATGGGCTCAATAAGTTATTTACTAATGCTGATCGTCAAATTGACTTGGATGAAATTAAGGATCGTCTGCTTTATATTCAGGCGATAGAAACCGTTAGGTGCGTCGAAGAAAATGTATTAACTAGTACGCGTGATGCCAATATTGGTTCGATCATGGGGATTGGTTACCCGGTATGGACCGGGGGCATCTTGCAATTCATAAATCAGACTGGTTTGCCTGAATTTATTAGACGTGCTGAAGCTTTAACTGAGCAGTGCGGTGAACGATTTAAGGTGCCCAAATTATTACATGATATGGCTAAGGATAATTTGATCTTTAAAGATTAATTGCTTGAAAAATTTCCAGTCATATTTGGAATATTAGCTTAAAAATTTAAATGTTTCTCAGTAAGATAGCTGAGGAACATAAAAATAAGGGTAAGAGATAATGATAAAACGAACCGTATTTGAATCAGAACAAGAAATGTTTCGTGACAGCTTCCGTAAATTTTTACAGGAAGAAGCTGTTCCAAATCATGAACAGTGGGAAAAAGATGGCCAGGTAGCACGTGACTTTTGGACAAAAGCAGGTCAGCACGGTTATTTGAGCCCAACCGTACCTGAGGCTTATGGTGGTGTTGAAGGTGACTTCCGGTACAACGCGATTGTTGACGAAGAAGTGGCTAATTTTGGTTTGTCGGGTATTGGTTTTGGTCTACATTCCGATATCGCTGTGCCTTATATCATGGCGTATGGTTCTGAAGAGCAAAAGCAAAAATATTTGCCGGGTTGCGTGAGTGGTGAGATCGTAACCGCGATTGCCATGACTGAGCCTGGAACTGGCTCTGACCTTCAAGGTGTTAAAACCAATGCTGCTTTGAGTGCTGATGGTGATCACTATATTCTTAATGGTTCAAAAACATTTATCACAAATGGCCAGTTAGCTGATTTAGTCATTGTGGTGGCGAAAACAAACCCTGAAGAAGGTGCTAAAGGCACCAGTTTATTACTGGTAGAAGCGAGTACTCCAGGCTTTGAAAAAGGTCAGAACCTTCAAAAGATAGGTATGAAAGCTCAGGATACTTCAGAGTTATTCTTTCAGGATGTAAAAATCCCTAAAGAAAACCTTCTAGGTGCTGAAGGCATGGGGTTTATCTATCTCATGCAAGAGTTACCTCAGGAGCGTTTATCGGTCGCGCTGAATGCGATCGCGAGTGCAGAGTCAATTCTCGCGCAAACCGTTACCTACGTTAAAGACCGTAAGGCTTTTGGGCGCGAAATAGCCTCTTTCCAGAATACCCAATTCAAATTAGCTGAAATGTCTGCAACCGTGACAATGGCGCGAGTGTTCGTTGATAAATGTCTTGAATTACATCTGGACAAAAATTTAGATGCCATTACGGCGGCTAAACTTAAACTCTTAAGTACCGATATTCAATGCGATGTGATTGATGAATGTTTGCAACTGCATGGCGGATATGGATATATGTGGGAATACCCGGTAGCGCGTGCTTATGCGGATGCTCGGGTACAAAAAATCTATGCTGGCACCAATGAAATTATGAAACTTATCATTGGTCGCTCAATGGTTTAGAGCGGGTAAGCTGCCGTCGAAGGGGGGCGGCTTATTGCTAGTTTTCAGTTATTCTAGCCTGAAAGAGCGCATTGCTTGGCCGCACATTCACGCGCCAAAATATAATTTTCAATATTTATTTCTTATTTTTAGAAGAGAACCTGCCTTATGTCTCAGCCCCTTAAAGGTATAAAGATACTCGATTTTAGTACATTACTTCCTGGGCCCTATGCCACACAGCTTTTAGCGGATATGGGAGCGGAAGTTTTGAGAGTAGAGTCACCCAGCAGGCCAGATCTTTTAAAATTAATGCCGCCTAAAATAGGTAAGGTCTCAGCCGCGCATGCGTCGCTTAATCGAAATAAAAAGTCCATTGCAATCGACCTCAAACATGAAAGCGCACCTGAAATAATTCACAAATTAATTGCCGATTATGATGTGATTATTGAACAGTTTCGTCCGGGTGTCATGCAGCGCCTTGGCTTGGGCTATGACTCGCTTAGGAAAGTCCAAGCTAAATTAATATATTGCTCAATCACCGGTTATGGTCAGACTGGGCCTCTTAAGGATAGAGCCGGGCATGATATCAATTATCTGGCCTTGTCAGGTTTAGCGAGCTTTTCGGGCCGAAAAGAGACTGGGCCTGTATTATCCGGAACACAAATAGCCGATATTGCGGGCGGCTCTCATCATGCGGTGATGGCGATATTGGCAGCGGTCATTGAGCGCGCTCAAACTGGCCTTGGTCAGAATCTTGATATCAGCATGAGTGACGCCGCTTTAGCTTTAACTTCTTTTTTTGGTGCCAATGCACTAACCAGTGGTCAAGACCCTGGTTATGGCTCGGAAATGCTCAATGGTGGCTTATTTTACGATTACTATAGAACTTCAGACGCGCGCTATTTTTCAATTGGTAGCCTAGAGCCAAACTTTGCTATTGGGCTGCTAAGTCTATTGGGTCTACAAGATTGCATCAGTGAATTTGCGAATCAGCAAAATGATCATCAGCAGCGGCTTCGTACATTGATCGCTGAAAAAATTGAATCTCACAGTTTCGAATATTGGAAAGAGGCATTTTTAAAAATTGATGTTTGTGTCGAACCTGTTTTAAGCCTAACAGAAGCTTTTGAGCACCCTCACTTTATTGAACGAAATATGCTTACTCAAGCAGTCGATGAGCAAGGTAATTCCATTAGACAATTAAATACCGCCTTGCCATTTAAAACAGACAAAGTACATGTGGCAGGAAAGAGCCTTGGTGCCGATACCGATGATGTATTGGATTATCTTGGTTATGACGAAAGTGAAGTAATAAGTTTGCGTCAGAGCAAGTGCGTTAAGTAATTAACAGTGCTAATGAGTAGGCGTCAGTGCCCGATCAAACCTTTTAAATTTGATGCATCGACGAGACCTTACAAGCACGACATTAAATAGCAGTTGGCGATGTGCCAAATTAGATACGGGATTGATTCAATAGGGGGTCATGAGGCCCCAAAACTCTTCCGATGAGTGTTTCATTGCGCGAGAGTCTCGAACTTTTGCGACTGCATTCCAGATGCGTATTGCGAAGTCAGGATTATTTTTAGTGAGATTAAACGACAGCATCAGATAGTAGGGCTTTTCAGAGAGCGCGATTGGGAGTTTTATCAAATGATCTTTTAGAGTTTCAGAGTTTGATAAAACGAAGTCAGCGCGATCTGTCTGCAGTGCCGCACCCACAGAGATCTTTGAAAGTACATCGGTTAAAGCGCGTTCAGGACCTTTTACTTCACGAACTCTGGCGCCCAATACTGTTAGCTTGTCTACGATAGAAAAACCCAGTTGTGCTGACAGTTTTCCTTTCAAATTATTGAAACGCACGCCATCCCACTGTAAACCTGACTCTGGCGTCGTATAAAGAGAATAGCTAGACATGTGTATTTGCCGCGCCGTATCTAGCTTTTTTTGTTTGTTTCTTGGATATACACCCATAGACAGTCGTTCTTGCTTAAAGCTGGATGCAAACGCGCCATCCACTTGGCCTATTTTCATAGACTTTAAGCAGCGTTTCCAAGGAAGAGAGATAAGCTGAATGGCGGTATTAAGTTCAACCTCTACAAGGCGCATTAACCTAATATCCAAACCTTCGCTTTGTCCATTATGAGTAAACACCCAAGGAAAGGCATTTTCATCCTCGTAACAAAATTTTAACTGTGTAGGGGGGGCCGCTAATAAATAAGACGCATTCAAGGTCGTTACGATAAAAGCTATAAAAATAAGGTATATTATTCTCATTTTTTGTCCCTGTACCTTGGGGAATGATAACGCTTTATACCTAATATATAGTCTCATAATGACTACAAGTAAAGAGAAGTACCGGCAGAATAGTTAAGCTCCACAAATCCTAATATTACACTTCGACTACCCGCTTTAGTTGGCATGACTGACTAGCGGGCGTCAATATTATTGATGTTAGAGAATATTAAACAGCTATCCAAATTTAGTTGTGCGATTAACTCGTGAAAAATCTAGTTACGCAAAGCTGGGTTAACTCGGCATAATAGGCTTTGATGCTTAAGTTTAGCTATCGATCTTACTTATTCTAATATCAAAGATATCGGTGGCTTAACTTCTACTGAGGCCTGACAACCAAGACCAATTCTGTCTAGGGATACATCGGACGCAAAGCAGGCTCCTTATCGCTTTTGTGGGAATCTTTAAGTAATGCTTTCAGGGTATCGATTAACAATTTTGAATCAAAGTCTGCCCTAGGTCCTGGGCCATAGATAGACTCTTCAAAAGTTTTAGCTTGAACATAAAGATTGTTATCTATATGTTTTAAATCCTGAATGCTAAGAATATTGCTCACTTTACCTTGTGAGCGAGAGAAGGCATTCGCCCATCTGACCAGGTGTTTAGGTAAGTCTTCATCTTTATTTTTAATCGCTTTATGTACCCGCTTATATAATACGTTCAAATCTTGGGTCGCCAGATTCGTTGTATTATTACTGACCTCAATTGACTGCGACTTTAAACGTTTCAATAAGAAGAGCGTAGTGCTGGCCCAGGCAATAAGAATTAATGCGAGTAGAGTATACCAAGCTTGATTATGTGTGCTGGTTGCTGTCATCGGAGGGGATGCTGTTGCTACTTCATTGCCAGTGGTTAAAAGATCATCTGAGGATGTGAGAGACTGAGGGTGTGCCTGAGGAGTTGAATTAGTTAATTCTGGATTAGGTTTGATATTCATCGCTTGTTTGGGGATGCTTGCAATACGTTCCACATCGTTGACTGTGTCCCACCAAACAACTGAAATTTCAGGAAGTTGAATTTCGTCCGCAGAGACAGCGACAATGGCGGTTGATTCTATACGAATTGACTGAGCACCTGACTCATGGTGTAGCGACTCAGTTTTGGCTTGGTCCGGGTAAATTTTTAGACCTTGTTGTTCTTGCATTTCAATTGGAGGCAGGGCCGAGCCCAGTAGACCCAATGCTGAAATCTGAATATTTCGTGTCACGGAATCTCCCACAAGCATTGCCTGAGGGTCTCCTTCCCATTTCTCACTTAAATGTAAGCTTGTGGCAGGTAACCATGTATTGCCACTAAAAGTAGCGGGTGGTGCTTTGATGTCTAGGGTTAAGGGTTCAGAACTTTCTCTGATTCTAAGTCGTCGGCGGTTAACGCTATCAATTAACATACCATCAAAACGATGAGCCTCAATAGACAGTGAACCGCTTTTTTGAGGAAAAATTAGATACTGTCTTTCGATCACTTCATAACGCTGATTGTAAGCCATACGATAGTATTTCTTTTGTTCGCCAAAGGGTTCAATGATGGCCTCTGTTGATTCAGGCTCATACCAGTTTCCACTGGCTAAACGACCTGCTGTATAAAGTCTGACGGTATACAAGGCTTGTTCCTGAACATAAACAGAGCTTTTATCAACTTCTGCTTCCATAAATACGGTAGGGGGGTTATTCACATCTTTTGGTGCCTTTCCTTTTAGAACAGTAATCGCTATTTCGTTGGATTCGGCATCTTTATATTTAGCTTTCGGTATCGTTAAGGTACCGGTATGTTTAGGCGCTAATGCGTAAGTCCATGTAACTTGAGCTTTAGTTTCACCATTCACAGATTGCATACTGTAATTTTGCTGAGTATCCAAAATTTCAAAGTCATTTTCCAAACCTTTAAGTTCTGGGTTATCAATTTGGTTTCTACCGAAATTCATTAAGCCGCCCAGACTAAATTCCATATCAATGTTACCTGTAATTCTCAGGCTGAGTGTGTCACTTTCATATAGCTGGCTACGATCTACACTTGCTTCCAGGCGAGTAGAGGCCAAAGATGAAAACGAAATGAAGCTAATCAAAAAACCTATAATTATTCTTACCATATTGGATCACCTTCTTTTCTTGTACGTTTTCTGTTTCTATCATTAGATTGCCGTTCAAACTTTCGTCTTAATAAACCGCCAGGGTCGTCAGGTACTCGGCGCATCCACTGTTCGTAAGATTGTTTTTCTTCGTCACTCAGCTGTTCAGCTTGAGCCTTGATAGCTTGCATCTCTTTATTTCGGGCATCTTCGCTTTTTTTCTCATCGTCCGCTGACTGAGTTTGTTGTTCTTTTTCCTGCTGGCCTTGATCCTGGTTCTGCTGATCCTGGTTCTGCTGATCCTGGTTCTGTTGATCCTGGTTCTGCTGATCCTGGTTCTGCTGATCCTGGTTCTGCTGATCCTGGTTCTGTTGATCCTGG
>Ga0105348_1000085_pt1 | contig 63122 bp, 65 predicted proteins | sample EN8Hudsemesocosm_2_FD_83504 | JGI IMG/M metagenome (GOLD analysis project Ga0105348, IMG submission 83504) | Methane-oxidizing microbial communities from mesocosms in the Hudson Canyon - EN8C Hudson Canyon | ecosystem: Environmental > Aquatic > Marine > Cold seeps | place: Hudson Canyon... | reverse complement strand
CAACAACTAGCTTGGCTAATTCAGGATTGGCGTTGCCGGTAAATACCATCAGTTTGGACACTATGGGTCACCTTTAGATTTTTTCAATAATGGATAAATAAGAAAAGTTGGCTGGGATGGCAGGATTTGAACCTGCGCATGACGGGATCAAAACCCGTTGCCTTACCGCTTGGCGACATCCCAACTTTTTAAAAACCGTTTTTTCAAACGGAGCCGAATAATACCTTATGTGCAGAAGAAAGGTTAGTACCTTTCGCAATAAAAGTAGATAATTCAGCTGGAAGCTTACTTGCAACTTTCGTTGCTTTGTTCTCTGAAGCAAAGCTTAAGAAAACACAAGCTCCAGTTCCTGTCATCTTAGCAGAACCAAATTTGTTTAGCAAATTCAATGTCTTACCAATTTCAGGACTGAGTTTCGATGCAACTAACTGACAGTCATTACGGCTGTTGTTTGCTGCTTGTCCCTCAAGTGCGTGGCGCATATTAAGGATCTCGCTGTCCCTTGTCAACTCTTTGTGCGAAAAAATTTCTTTTGTATCTGAATGGGCATTAGGACACGCCACTAGAAACCAATTTTCAGCGAGATTGGGTAGTGGGGTGATCTTTTCTCCAACCCCTTCGGCCCAGCAGGCTTGCCCTTTAATAAAAACAGGAACATCGGCGCCTAGCTTGACTCCAATTTCGGCCAGCTCTTCCAATGTTAATTCTAATTGCCATAATTTATTGAGCGCTAGCATGGTCGTAGCTGCGTCGGAGCTACCTCCACCTAAGCCACCACCCATGGGTAATATTTTTTCTAGCGTGATATTCGCGCCACAGTTTTTACCTTTTGTTTTATTGTGAGCCTGTAAGCTGCGGGCGGCTTTAATAATTAAATTATCTTCAAACTGAACACCTTCAACCTCTGGTGAGAGGGTGAGTTCATTATCAGTGCGAATCTGAAAGCTAAGCTGGTCGCCATGATCTAAAAACTGAAAGATGGTTTGCAGTTCATGATATCCATCAGGGCGGCGTCCTGTAATGTGCAGCATTAAATTTAATTTTGCTGGGGCAGGTACGGTTAGCCAAGAATCAGTCGTATTAGTCATGAATTGACCACTCTTTAATTGCAAAAATAAACTTGAAGTCACGGCCTGTCATTTTAATGCGTCCAGGTAGCCAAGTTCCTGCCTGACTTTGGTAACGCGAGAACTCAACCTGCCAGTCGTGTTGCTGTAGGCTTTCTAATAAGCCCAAGCTATTGCGTACTTCGGTGAATGTTGAGTTTGGGCTCGCTTGACCTTTAACCCAATAGCGAAGATCCAGTACTGGAAATTGCCAGCCTAAATAGCGGGCCATCAAATATTCAGCAGAAGGTGCTTTGACAGGTTCTTGATTAGGAATCGTGAGAGTTGCTTGGCCGTTATTTCCAACAAGGCGGCTAGAGCCTTGGCCAAAAGGCCCCGATAAAAACAAATCAAAATCTTCTTTATCTTGCTGCCAGGTTAAATAGCCTGTGACGGCATCGTTGGGACTCACGACTGAGAGCTTGCCGCGAACTTGCCACTGTTGGATATTATTTAGCTGGTGCTGTAGTTGTTGGCTATCTTGCTGCAGGTTAAAAATACTGCAACCGGATAGGCTCATGCTAATAAAAAGCATGAGTCCATAATATGAAGCTTTCATTGGTCGAGGGGGTTCACTCTGGAATAGATTGTAGATCTGGATCTAAATTAAATCGTTTTAACGTATCTTTTATAATAGAGCTATCAGGGTGCTGTTCCAAGCCCTGCTGCCAAACATCTTTTGCGTCATCTTTGCGCTCTAGCTTCCATAGGACTTCTCCTAAGTGCGCGGCAACCTCGTGATCAGGGAATTCGTTAAAAGCTCTTTGTAATAATTCTAAGGCTTGGGGTAAGTCACCCTGGCGATAATATACCCAGCCTAAGCTATCAATAATGGCTGGGTTATTTGGCGCAATGGATAAGGCTTGTTGAATTAATCCCAGCGCTTCATCAATACGATCGGTTTTATCGGCCAAGGTGTAACCTAGGGCATTTATAGCTTCAGCATTATCAGGGGTTAAGCTAATAATGTGACGTAAATCGGTTTCTAATTGCTGAATGTTACCCAGTTTTTCCGCTAATAAGCCTCTGCTATAAAGCAGATTAGTATCATCAGGTGACTCAACTAAGGCAGCGCTAACCAGCTGATAGGCTTCGTCGGTATGGTCGTGCTTAATTAGTAGCTCCACTTCTAACTGTAAAAGTTCAACTTCATAAACAGGGAATTTACGGCGTTTATTCGTTAGGTAGTTACGAGCGGCATTGATGTTTTCTTGTTCGATTAATATTTGTGATACTTTAAGTTGGGCAGGTAAAAATTGACGCCCTTGCTGAACCGTTTGGAAGTTACGTAGTGCGCGACTTGGATCTTGCTGCTTTTCAGCAATGCGCCCTAGATAATAATAGGCTTCGTTGGCTATCTTATCTTGCAGTGTCAGCGGGCTTAATACAGCAATCGCTTGATCGTATTCATCCAGCTCCATGTGTAATAAACCTAGGGAAAGCTGAATTGAATCATCATTTTTGAATAGTTGAGCTAGGTATTGAAAGGCGGCTCTAGCTTCGCTGAATCGTTTGAGATCAATTAGAATACGCGCGCGTAATACGCCGATGCCTTTATGCTTGGGAAGGCTATCGTGTAAATCATCTAATAATACGAGGGCATCTTCTGCTTGCTGAAGCTGATGTAAGACTCGGGCCTTAGTCAGCGCCGCGGCTGTGTATTCTTCTTTTATTGAAAGTGCTTGGTCAAGAGCAATTAGCGCTGCAGGATAATCTTCCAGTTGAAATAATAATGTCCCTTGCGCCATCCAAAGCTGAGCGGAATCTTTATGTTCTTGTGTCAGCCCTTCAAATTGTTGCAATAAATTGAGCTTGTCGCTTTGGCTTAGTGGCTGTGCACTTAATGCTAAATAATCGAATTGACTGGCCCCAGCCAGCTCCAATACCGATTTCATATGATTTAGCGCTGAGGGGAAGTCGCCAGCTTTTATTAATGCATGGGCTAAAATTTGGTGTGCTTTAGCTTCCAAAGGCGCATTGGCGACCCAAAGTTTTGAAGCTTCTAAAGTATATTGATTGCTACCTAGATATTGGGCAATACGTGTAGCACGTTCTGCGATAGCGGGGTCTTGAGTTTTTCGCGCTTGATCGAGGTAGTTTGCTAAAGAGACATCAAATTGCTGGCGTTGGCCCGCGACTTCTGCGACTAGCAATGAATAAAGAGTAGAGGCTGGAAATGGCGCGAAATTATCGGCCTCATCCGCTCCTTCAATCTGGCTATTATTTTGTTCAGTCTGAGCTGATTGAGGCTCTGCATTCTTGTGTGAAGCCGCAGAGTCATTGCTTATAGGCATGAAGGAGCAGCCTGCAATTAAGCCATTGGCGATTAATAAGCTAACAATCCGTAATAACATAACCATCTTTATCCATTCATTCCTGTCAACAGCATACTCTGAAAATCCACTAAAAGTCAGCGCTAAGTCTTTATTATGGGCGAAATAATAGTAGACAGGGCAATGTGGAAAAGATTTCATGATTATTTCCCGTTATACTGTTCGGCTTTCGTAGCTGCGTCATTATTTAAAAGGTCAGATTGAATTTCAGATGGGAATCATAGCGCTTGGTATTAATCACAAAACAGCCCCTGTGGCAGTCCGTGAGAAAGTTTCATTTGATCCAGCAACCATGCCGGATGTACTCCAGCAAGTGCTGCAGACATTAGCGCCCGTTACTGAAGTTTCGATATTATCTACTTGTAACCGTACAGAAATTTATTGCTCTTATACCCATGATGGCGAAGAAGCAGATAAGCATGCAGGGCAAGCTTTGCTTTCCTGGTTGAGTGCGCACCACGATGTAGATGAACAAGTCTTAAGCGATTCATCTTATATTCATCATGATACCGATGCTGTTCAACACATGATGCGGGTTGCCAGTGGCTTAGATTCATTGGTACTCGGAGAACCCCAGATTTTAGGCCAATTCAAATCTGCTTTTGCCGTTTCTCAACAGGCAGGAACAACAGGCAGTGATTTAGGCCGCTTATTTCGACAGACCTTTACCGTTGCTAAAGATGTTCGTACTAATACGGCGATTGGCCAAAACCCAGTTTCCGTCGCATTTGCTGCGGTTAGTATGGCCAAACATATTTTCAGCGATTTTAGTAAAAGCACGGCGCTACTCATTGGCGCAGGTGAAACCATCGACTTGGTGGCGCGGCATTTAAAAGATGCAGGCATTAAACAAATTATTGTGGCCAACCGAACATTGGCGCGAGCGCAAAAGCTGGCTGAGCAGTTTCATGCCGAAGCCGTATTATTAGAAGATATCGCCCAAGAACTTCCTCGAGCAGACATTGTTATTTCATCTACCGCCAGTCCATTACCCATATTAGGCAAAGGTACTGTAGAGCGAGCACTGAAGAAGCGTCGCCATGCACCTATGTTTATGGTCGATATTGCGGTGCCACGAGATATTGAAGAAGAAGTCGGCGATCTTAATGACGTCTTCCTTTATACGGTCGATGATTTAAAAGACATTATTGAAGAGAATGTGAAGTCTCGCCAAGACGCCGCTAAACACGCAGAACAGTTGATTATTTCAGGTGTTGAGCGTTTTATGCGAGAATTGCGCTCATTAGATGTGGTTTCAACAGTAACGGCACTGCGCAGTCAAGTTGAAGAGCTAAGAGATGAATGTCTCGTTAAAGCACGTAAGCAGTTAGCAAACGGGGATGACCCGAGCAAAGTACTGCAGCAGTTTGCTCATACTTATACCAATAAAATATTACACACTCCGACCAAGCAAATGCGTAAAGCAGGGGCCGAAGGCCAGCTTGAAGTGATGGACTGGGTACAAGAATTATTTCAGCTCTCAAATGATACTGACAACAGTACGACTGAGAACAAAGAGAAGAATAAAACAGAATGAAAGAATCATTAGTTCATAAATTACAGCATCTAAGTGAGCGTTACGAAGAGATTGGTCACTTGTTAGGTGATAATGAAATCATCTCAGATCAGAAGAAATTCCGTAATTTATCCAAAGAATATGCCGAGCTAGAGCCGGTTGTTCAGGCTTATGAAGCGTTTACCGAAGCCGAAGGTGATTTCGCTGAAGCCGAGCTGCTATTAAAAGACGAAGACCCAGAAATGCGTGAAATGGGTCAAGAAGAATATAAGTCCGCGAAAGCAACACTAGAAACTTTAGAAGCTGAATTACAAGTTCTACTATTGCCGAAAGATCCTAACGATGGCCGCAACGTGATTTTAGAAGTGCGTGCCGGTACCGGTGGTGATGAAGCGGCTATTTTCTCCGGTGATTTATATCGCATGTATTCTCGCTATGCCGAGACGCAGGGCTTTCGAGTTGAAATTTTGAATACCAATGCAGGCGATCACGGTGGTTATAAAGAAATCATTGCCCGTATTTCGGGTACTGATGTGTATTCACAGCTGAAGTTTGAATCTGGTGCTCACCGAGTTCAGCGCGTTCCAGAAACAGAATCTCAGGGCCGTGTTCATACGTCTGCTTGTACGGTTGTTGTTATGCCGGAAGTTGAAGGCGAAGACGCCATCGAAATTAAGAAAGCGGATTTACGCGTTGATACTTTCCGTGCCTCAGGCTCGGGTGGTCAGCACGTTAACAAAACCGATTCGGCGATTCGTTTAACTCACTTACCAACAGGTTTTGTTGTTGAATGCCAAGACGAACGTTCTCAGCATAAAAACCGTGCGAAGGCGATGACGGTTCTGGCAAGTCGAATTAATGATGCTGTATTGCAAAAGCAGCAAGCTGAGCAAGCCGCTGAACGTAAAAGTCTAGTAGGCAGTGGCGATCGCTCTGAGCGAATTCGTACTTATAACTACCCGCAAGGTCGTGTTACCGATCATAGAATCAACCTAACGTTATACAAGCTTGATGAAGTGATGCAGGGTGATTTAGGGTCGATTGTTAAGCCTCTAATTACAGAGCATCAAACAGAGCAGTTAACGACGCTAGGTAGCCAAGAATAATTCAATATGGATGCTTTAATGCTCGAGCCATGGATGGTCATATTGTTTTCTGTCTTGCTATTGCTAGGTTGCTGTTATGGCTGCCTAGCATTTGGAAAGCAGATGGGGCAAACGTTAGGCATTAAAATTGGTGAGCAAAAACTGTTGGTTGAAAATGCTTTATTAAAGCAAAAACTACAATATCAACAGCAGCAACAGGTCGAGCAACAGCAGTACAATCAAGAGCTGCATAAGCAACAATATCAGCAACAACAGCAAGCCTTTGAAAACCTCTCGCATAAAATATTCAACGAAAAACAGCAGCAAAATAAGCAAGGCCTTGATGCCATATTGCATCCGTTTAAGGATCAATTAGAAGGGCTGAAAAAGAAGGTTGAAGATGTTCATCTACATGATGCAAAAGACCGTGCTGCGCTAAAAAGTCAAATCAGTGAATTACATAAGCTCAACCAAAACATAACGGCAGAAGCCAGTGCACTGAGCAAAGCTTTACGTGGCGATAAAAAAACTCAAGGCAATTGGGGCGAGTTAGTTTTAGAGACGGTACTTGAACGTTCAGGTTTACGCTTGGGTGAAGAGTATGTCCGCGAACGAAATCATAAAACCGATGATGGTCAAAATTACCGTCCTGATGTCATTATTAATTTACCCGACGATAAACACATTATCGTAGATGCTAAAGTCTCTCTGAATGCTTATAACGATTATGTAAATGCTGATGATGAAATCTCTCAAATTCAGTTTTTAAAGCAGCACATCGATGCGATTCGCAATCACATAAAAAGCTTATCCGCCAAAGCTTATCAGCAATTACCGACGCTGCACTCTCCGGACTTTGTCTTTATGTTCATGCCGATAGAGCCCGCTTTTTTAGCGGCCTTTCAGCATGATGAAAAACTCTTTATGGATGCCTTTGATCAACGCATTGTGGTGGTTACGCCGACGACGCTATTGGCCAGCTTACGGACGATTGAAAGCTTATGGTCGATAGAACGCCGCGGCCGCAGTGCTGATGAACTCAGTGAGCATGCAGGCAAGGTTTATGATCGCTTACGCATCGTTGTAGAAAAAATGGATAAGCTTGGTAGTCAGCTTAATAGTGCACAAAAGACGTATGACGAAACATACAGTTCGTTAGCGCAAGGACGAGGCAACCTAGTGAATACGGCCAATCAGTTTGTCGAACTAGGGGTGCGAATAAAAAAAGAAATTCCTCAAGGAAGAAAGGAAACTCAACATGAAACGTCGTGAATTTTTATCTTATACATTATTGTCTACGTTGGTACTAAAGGCGCCTAGTATTAGTGCGGAAATGCTGCCACTCAATATTGAAACTCAAGCCCTTGATCTTAAAAAAGTACTGACGTTTTTAAGCACTCTGCCACTAGAAAGTTTAGTCGCCGAAGGTGAGTGGACTCTGGCTCAAATATTCAATCATAGCGCGCAAAGTATTGAGTACTCTATTGACGGTTATCCACAGCACAAACCAGAATTCTTCAAAGAAACCATTGGGCCATTAGCGTTTAAGGCTTTCTCCGTTTGGGGAAAAATGACCCACGGTTTGGCAGAAGATATTCCTGGTGCTCCTCAGGTTTTATCTTCACAAGAGTCTCGCGAGGCGTTGGCAAGATTAGAGCAAGCGCTTATGACATTTGATCAATATCAGGGTGACTTACAGCCGCACTTTGCTTATGGCACATTAAGTAAGCAAGAGTATGCATTAGCGCACGTATTGCATTTGAATAATCACTTTGAGGAAATACGTCTTGTCCAGACTGCGTGATTTAAAAGGCTTTGGACCTAAGAGCGAAGAAATCATGGCGCAGATAGGCATTGAGTCAGTAGAACAATTTATGCAAGCGGATGCCTTTCAGATGTATGCTGATTTAAAAGAAAAGGTGAAGGGTACTGGGCTTAATTCTATTTATGCCATTTTGGGCGCTCAGCAAGATGTTCATTGGCAAGAAGTCTCTCGCACACAAAAGTATGAAATATTATTACGCTTAGATGATATGGGGCTAGCGCCGGCGGCTCCTAGCAAGAAAAAATCTGCTGCGGAAAAATAGTCAGGCACAAGAAATAGCCAGCTGTTAGCCCTATGCGTTAGAATAGAGTTATTCACAACGTAGCGTTCATATACTTACTTACTTAATTTCATACGATATCCAGCATGACAGATAAGCCTTCCAGTCTAAACAATACTGATTCATTAAGCGCCGCGGATGATATATTCGCCAATAGCTCGGGTATCGCCGTTGCTGGTCAGTTTACGTTTGATAGCGCGGTTGCCCGTGTTTTCCCCGATATGATTAAGCGTTCCGTTCCGGGTTATGCCGAAACGGTTGCCATGTCGGGCGTGATTGCGGGTGAATATGCACGTGATGATACTAACTTATATGATTTGGGCTGCTCGTTAGGTGCCGTCACATTAGCGATGCGACATGGAGTTAAGGCGAAAAATTGTAAAATTATAGGCATTGATAATTCCAGTGCCATGATTGAGCAAGCGGGACATTATTTAGCTTTAGATGAAGGCTCGGTTAATGTTGAACTCATGTGTGCTGATATCACCACTCAAAAAATAGAAAATGCTTCTGTCGTTGCTTTGAATTATGTCTTGCAGTTTATTGCTCAAGACCAGCGCTTGGATTTATTAACGCACATTGTCAAAGGGCTGAATCCGGGTGGTGCATTGATTCTATCGGAGAAGATTTGCTTTGATGATGACGAGCAACCGCTGCAAGATAAGCTGCATTTAGACTTTAAACGCGCCAATGGCTACAGTGAATTAGAAATCGCACAGAAGCGTAGTGCCATAGAAAATGTCCTTATTCCTGAAACTGAAAAGGCTCATATTGCCCGCTTAAAAGAAGCTGGCTTTAGTCACGTGATTCGTTGGTACCAGTGCTTTAACTTTGTTTCTTACCTCGCAATAAAATAACCATAGTACCGTCACTCAATTTTCAGCCCTTTATTTAACTATTAATTTAACAAACAGAATCCCATTATGAATGTAGATGTATTTTCTTGGTTTGATGATATTCAAACGGCTATGGCGCAAGAAGGCAGTTTGTTAAAGCCTTGGGCTGAAATATTACCGCAGCAGCTTCATGATATTTTTAATGAGAAAGTGCATGGTGATCAGCAGCGCTGGTTAGATGCTTTAGAAAGCTTGCCTGCAGTCGATGATGTGGTTGTCGATTTACAGCAAGATCGAATTCAGCTAGCAAGTAATAGCAGTGCTGAAAACGGAGCTGAAAACAGTGCTACGATTCAAGACGATATAAAGACGGGCTTGCAGCAGTTAAGTCCTTGGCGCAAAGGGCCGTTTCAGTTTTTTGATACGCATATTGATACCGAATGGCGCAGTGATTGGAAGTGGCAGCGAATTGCTGAGCATTTAGCGCCGCTAGAAGGGCGTACTATTTTAGATGTTGGCTGTGGTTCAGGCTATCACATGTGGCGCATGCTGGGTGCTGGCGCGCATCGAGTTGTCGGAGTGGATCCTTCACGTTTATTTCTCGCACAATTCCAAGCATTCAAACAATATGCACAGCTGGGTCAGAAGCAGGCTGGGATAGAACTGCCGTTGCGTATCGATTTATTACCTTTGCGTATGGAAGATGTTCCGAGACCGTTAAAAGCGTTTGATACGACGTTTTCGATGGGCGTTTTATATCATCGAAAATCACCTATCGATCACTTAGCAGAATTAAAAGATACTCTTAAGCCTGGTGGCCAGCTGGTACTAGAAACCTTAGTGATTGAAGGTGAGCTTGGTGAAGTCCTGATGCCAGAAGATCGCTACGCGCAAATGCGTAATGTTTGGTTCTTGCCTAGTTGCGATACCCTTTTACTTTGGGCGAGACGAGCGGGATTCAAAAACCCTAGAATCGTCGAGAAGAATGTGACGAGCCTTGAAGAGCAGCGCTCGACCGATTGGATGCCTTACCAGTCATTAACCGACTTTTTGAATGTTGATGATAAGAGTAAAACCCTAGAAGGGTATCCTGCACCGTTACGTGCAACACTGATCGCCGAAGCTTAGGGCAATTAAAAGCTTAATAGTAATTAGAAGCTTAATAGTAATTAGAAGCTTAATAGTAATTAGAAGCTTAATAGTAATTAGAAACCTGGGGGAGTATTAGCTACCGCCAAGCAATTCATTTGATGTCAAATTGTTCGAATCTGTCATTGCTGTCTATACTGGAATAACGAGTTAAATATTTCAGCTAGATCGGTAAAGACAGAGAGTCGATTATGTCAGATGAAGAGCAGTTAAGTGATGAGCAGCGAATTAGTCTGCTAGAAGGCAAGGTAGGTAAAAACCGCACGGTGATTACCATCGTCGCGCTGACCATGTTGGTGATACTATCGGTTTCTTTTACCGTATTAATTTTAAAACTATTACGTGTTGATGACCCCGGGGTTTCACGCGCTAGCTTTGACGAGCAGGTCGTAATTATTCAAGCAATGCAGGCAGATTTAGAAAAGCAAAAACATACGATTGCTTCTTTATCGCTGAGCTATCAGGCAAGCCAAGCGGCTACATTTCAACAAACGCTCATTGAACAAGAGCAAAGCTATCAAGAATTTCTATTGGCATTGAAGCTGGGGATGTTCGATCTAGCCAAAATGGTACATGGATCTCGTACCTGGTTAGACGTTTATAACGATAAACTGAATGACGCTAAAAACCTGAGCGAATTACGAGAGAAAAACCTTAAGAGTTTGCAGTAGTGGTAGTAGAGTAAATTAATCTATCCATATCTCACGAACAGGTTCACCAAAATCATCATAAATGATTTTCTTTCTAGGTCGGTTGCTCTTAGGGGCAGCTGTACTGGCAGGTTTCTTCCGCTCATCGACGGCTTTTAATTCTTCTAAAAGCGGTGTTCTTTGTTGCTTACCTTGTTCAAAGCCACTACTACGATCGTCGATTTTACCATTAACTAAACCACTTTCGCCGCGCAGAAACTCACGCACTTCTCCACCTTTATTAAGGTATTGATCAACCTCGTTATTCATTTGTTGGCGGATTTCACGCTTGGTCGGGCGTTTATTCATGGATTGCAATCATAGGTACGTTTACTTTTAGTTTTTAATTATTAATGGTGAAAGTATAGGCGGCAAAACTCACTCTACCACTTGAAGCCGAATCTTGTTAGTTTAACGTCTATTAACCCTATCATTTAATATGAGAATTTCAGATGAAAGCATACCTATTCGGCTCACATATAGTGCGCAGTATTGCCGTGATTGCTATAAGCACGCTAATGATGACGGCTTGTACAGAAGAGGTCATGAATAAATGGTCGCGCCAAGCAGATAATCTATTAGGTGAGGATCTGAAAGTCTCGTATGTGGATGGTGGGCAAGTGATTAAAACATGGACGGTTAAAGACGGGAAAATTACCACAGGCCGTGATGACCAAGGGCGAGCGATCGGTTATTACTATTTTTGGAGTGTTGAAACGGGTTATGTTCAGTTGCCAATTGAACGAACCTTGATAGAAGAGATCCAAAAGTAACAGCTACTCATTTAAGAGTGGGAAATTGCTAATAATAAAAGACAAAGCATGAAAGAAATCATCAAGAAAAAGATTCAGCCTTATGGTGCACGATTAATCTCAAGTAATGGCGTATTGAAAGTTAAGCGCCGATTACAAGCGGTGCAGCGCAAGTTGTTGGGGCGTTCTCATCATATTGAAATATATCTACGCATAAACGATCCTTATAGTTATTTGCTGGTTCAAGTCTTAGCTGATTTTGAGCTGCGCTTTAATGTGACGATGGAATTTCGAACCATCTTAAATCTTCAGCAAGATATGTATCCAGAAGCTGAGATGTGGCATGACAATGGATTTCTGGACGCAACTCACCTTGCTGACTTGTACCAGCTTGAATGGCCTCGCGAAGCGCCTAATGATAAAGAAGATGTAAAGGATACTGCTTCTAAACAGCATCAAAAAAGCAGCCAGCTGTTATTAGCACTAGAAGCTCAAGGGCGAGAAAATAATTCGGTGGATTGGGCTGCGGTTGAAGCGGTATTTGAACAGTATTGGTTCCAGCAACCTTTTAACGATTTAGCTCAGAGGCTAAGCGCTGATGGAAAGCCTTGTGGTGCGGAGCTCACTGAATCTGTAATCGACCAGCACTTGCTGGCCAATGAAAAAAGGCTAGCAGATAAAGGGCATTACATGAGTGCGATGCTCAAATATGCCGGAGAGTGGTATTGGGGGCTTGATCGATTAGATCATTTAGAGAAGCGCTTATTACAGCTAGGCTTAGGGCAAAATACGGATGTTCGGTTTGATAAAACCTACAGCGAATTCTGTAAGAGGCAGGCTTTGTCTGCTGCTAACCCGAGTCTTAAAAAACTGACTCTTTATTTTTCAATTCGCAGCCCCTATTCGCATCTGGGTTTACAGCAAGCGATAACCTTGGCCGAGCATTATCAATTAGAGCTAGAAGTTAAGCCTGTGCTACCGATGATTATGCGAGGGTTATCGGTACCTGATACAAAAAAGATGTACATTTTTCATGATACCAAGCGCGAAGCGGAAAAGTTAAATATTGAATACGGCTTTGTTGCAGACCCACTCGGCGAGGGTGTTAATCGCTGTTATTCACTTTTTAAATATGCTCAAACCCTTGGGAAAGAAACTGATTATTTACTGAATTATGCGCAAGCGGTTAATGCGCAAGGTATTCATTCTGATACAGATGCTGGCTTAAAAGAAATTGTTGAACGCACTGGTCTAAATTGGGAGCATGCAAAGCAGCTGCTAGAGCAGGAAGGTCGCGACCAGCAATGGCAAATCTGGGCTGAGCAGAATAGGGAAGAGATGGTAAGTTTAGGCTCTTGGGGTGTACCCACCTTCCAATACGATGATTTAGTCTTGTGGGGTCAGGATCGAGCAGGTTTAATTGAGCGAAAAATTTTGCAAGAATTGAATGAAGATTAAGCAATAAAGCAAATAGCTGTTCAATAAACAAACAGATTATTAAAAAGCACGGCGCATAATGTGTAAAAAGACAGATTCATCAAGGAATCTGCCTTTGTTTTAACAATCTGACATAAAACTCCATTACACTTTGGCTCGCATTCAGTAGAATGCTGGGCTAATAGATTAAAAATAATTAAAAGAGATAATTTTGAAGGTACTTTTGTCCGCCGTATGGTCTGCTAAGTGGTATGTATTACTTGGACTATTCAGTTTCATTGTGTTTTTGGGCCTTACTGCCCCCTTAGAATATATATGGCCTAAAGCTCAGCCTCACTTAGGGCGCTTACCTGTTCAGGTTGAATTGGTCAGTGGTACTCTCTGGCAGGGCCAAGCTCGAGTTAATATTCCTAAAGTAGGCAAGGTTAGCGGACATTGGGATATTCAGCTGAGTGAATTACTAACGGGACAATTTGCCGCGAACGTTGAAATTTCTGGTGATGAACTTAAGTTCGAGGGACTCGTTCGCGCGAATGCCGACCAAGTCGAGGTGATAGAAAGCGAAGCCTTTATGTCGTCACGCTATTTAGTGCCTTTATTACGCCAAGGAAAGTCATCGCTAACAGGTGATTTTGAAGTGAATAAATTTAACGCTCTATTCTCACTTAAAGATAAGCAGGTATTAGCGGCTAGCGGACGAGTATTGTTTAATGGCGGCGACGTAAGCTTCCCCATTGATGGTAAAAGAATAAATGCCGCCTTGCCGATTCTAGTCGGCACCATTAGTAAGCCTAGCGACAACGTTGAGTTAGAAATTACGAATACCGAAGGCCAAAAGATAGGCAATGGATATATTCAGCCTGATGGCTGGAGTGGCATGGCTATTCGACGTCGTTTCTTAGATATTTTAGGGCAGAAATGGCCAGCAGATGTCGATGAAGAGACAGTGATTTTTGAAGTTTCACAGAAACTATTGTGAAACGAATATACGCGAATATGAAGCGACGGATAGAAATGTTTGTAATAGGGAATTTGGAAGAGGTGGAGAATGACTGAACAAACAATCGTTATTTTGCCTTGGCAACGAGTGAGTCTTGTACTGGGTAAGCTCACATTTACGGTATTAATTGCTAGTCAGCTAGCTATTTTTACGTGGATGATCTTATCGCCAAAAACCTTGGTATTATCAGAACCTAGCAAGGCCAAAGGCGCTGCTGTTATCGCACAGAATAGCAGTATTGCTGATTTGCACATCTTTGGTGATGCCGCCGTGGAAGTGGTTGAAGTACCCAAAGAAGTTAACGCACCTAAAACACGTTTGCGTCTAGAGCTATTAGGTGTAATGGCAGCGAGCAAAACTGAAAACTCCAGTGCGATTATTGCGCCTAAGGGTGGGGCTGGCGAAAACTATCGCGTAGGGGATGTTGTTCAAGGGCGAACTAAATTAGCGGCAGTGCATCAAGATAAAGTGATCTTGGATAGTAACGGAAAGTTAGAAACGCTGAAATTTGATTTAGCCCGCAAGCAAGGCATTCAAAAGTCAGCTAAGCCAACACCCGCGCAAAGAAAAGCTCAGTCTCGTGGCACCTTAAAAGATCGTTTTAAGAAAGTTCGTAATGCATCCGATGCGGTGGCTTTATTACGCGATGAAGTATCCAATAATCCGGCTGGTGCATTAAAGCAGCTTGGTTTAGAAACGTCTGACAATGGTTCAGGCTACAAGGTTTCAAATTCTGGCTCAATGCTGACTCAATTAGGGTTGCAGCCAGGAGATATTATTTTATCTGTCAATGGACAGACATTGGGCAATTTAGATGATGACCAAATGTTATTAGAGCAAGTAACTAATAGCGGTCAAGCACGCTTGGAAATCCAGCGTGGCAATCGTCGTTTTGTCGTTAACCATACCATTAAATAAGGACTTAATCGGTGTTTAAGCGTTTTTGTAAAATTGCACTTTTGGCTATGTCTGTTGCCATTAGTATGCCTGTATTGACTGTTCATGCAGAAGACCAGAATTGGCAAGTAAACCTTAAAGATGCTGATATATCGGCCTTTATAGGACAGATTGCGGATATCACGGGTAAAAGCTTTGTTATCGATCCAAGGGTCAAAGGCAAGGTAACGGTTCTTTCTACGGAAACGATGAATACCGAAGCCGTCTATGAGCTGTTCTTGTCGGTTCTAAAAGTTCACGGTTATGCCGCGGTACCAGCAGGCGACGTGATCATGGTGGTACAGCAAAATTCGGTTAAGCAACAAGGCCGAGATTTAGAAACTAAATTTAAGAAACAAAGCCAAGAGATGGTCACTAAAGTGATCACGATTAAAAATACACCGGCTTTGGATTTGGTTCCTATCTTACGTCCGCTGGTGGCTAAGTATGGTCACTTAGCAGGGGTGAAATCAGCCAATGCTTTAATCATATCTGATCACTCATCGAATATTACTCGTATAGAACAAATAATTGAGCGCCTTGATAAATCAGGCAGTGAAGAGCTAGAAGTTATCCAGTTAAAAGAAGCTTGGGTTGGTAATGTTGTAACTATGTTGCAAAGCCTAGATCCAACGCGAGTAGCTCAGGGTAAAGGTTCTAAGAGCAGTGGCGCAGGCAGTATTCGAGTTGTTGCCGATGAGCGTAGTAACCGTTTAATTATTAAAGGTGAAAAAACCTCCCGCGAACGTATTCGTACATTAATTGAACAGCTTGATAAGCCTTCATATTTTTCAGGCAGTGCAAAAGTTATTCGTTTGAAATATGCCGATGCAAAGAAGTTAGCTGAGTTATTGAAAGGCGTTATGTCGGAATCTGATTCTGGCGGTAAAGATGCAAATAAAGCAAAAGGCAAAGCAAGCATTCATGCTGATGAAGAATTAAACGCTCTTGTTGTACGAGCAGAACCTTCAATTTTGAAAGAGATCGGCGAAATCATCCATGAGCTGGATGTAAGACGAGCTCAGGTATTAATTGAATCTGCGATTGTCGAAGTAACTGGTGATGTTACCGACTCCCTAGGATTTCAGTGGGCAGTTGGAGATACCGATAATCCAGTTGCGGGTACTAATTTTGGTAATGCCGGGCAGTCGTTATCATCGATTGCAACGGGTATTGCAGCGGGAACCCCTAGTTTAGGTAATGGCTTAACATTAGGTGGATTTAAAGAAACTAATGGTCAGGTTGATTTTGGTGTCATCATTCAAGCGTTAGAAAGTCAGAGTAATACTAACTTACTATCGACACCTAGCATCATGACTTTGGATAACCAAGAAGCAGAAATCGTAGTGGGTCAAAATGTTCCTTTCTTAACAGGCTCAACATCATCTAGCTCTAATGCGAATCCGTTTACTACAATCTCACGTGAAGATATTGGTGTGACCTTAAAGATTAAGCCTCATATTCATGAAGGCAGTGAGCTGCGTTTAGAAGTTGAAGTCAGTGCGGAATCTGTGGCGAATACAACCGTACAGGGTCAAGCTGATTTGATTACCAATAAGCGTAAATTGAAAACGATGATTTTAGCGGCAGACCAAGAAACCATCGTTTTGGGTGGATTGATTAGTGACGACATTACTGAAACTGAAAGTAAGGTTCCACTTTTAGGTGATATTCCATTATTAGGTTGGTTGTTCAAGAGCAAGAGCACTAAGCATGTAAAACGTAATTTAATGGTTTTCTTACGCCCAACAATTGTTTTAGATAAACAGAAAGCGATCGCTTTAACCCATGATAAATACAATGGTATCTGGGAATTCGAAATGTCAGGAGATGTCGATGTGGACTCTGTTGATTCTAGAATGAATCGTTTGTTTGAAGGCGTTCAGCAGGGCAATTAGTTTCAGTAGCTCTCTACTTTAGAAGAATAGAAGGTCAGCTTTGCTGGCCTTTTTTATGCCTGGGTTTCTACAATCTAAAGCCTCAACACTTAAAGCCTCAACACTTAAAGCCTCAACACTCAAAGCCTCAAAAATTAAAGCACCTGAATACCTTGTTGCTCTAATAAATCGACCAGAGCAATTAGAGGTAAGCCAATTAAACTGTTGGGATCCCTGCCTTCTAGGGCTTTAAATAATCGAATACCTAGGCCTTCTGATTTAAAACTACCGGCACAATCCAAAGGTTCCTCTTGATCAATATAGCGCTCAATTTGCGCTTGAGTGAGTTCTCGGAAATGAACGATGAAAGGCTCGACTAAGCTAGAATACTGTTCAGTCTTACTGTTATAAACACATAGCCCCGTTAAAAAAGTGACGGGCTGGCCACTGGCATTGCTCAGTTGTTTTACGGCATTCTCAACCGTATGGGGTTTTCCCAAGACAATATTCTGCTCACCTTGTTTTAATACCGCGCATTGGTCGCTGCCGATAATGAGGTGATCAGGGTAATCGCTGGCTAATGCTTTGGCTTTCTCAACCGCTAGGCGCAGTACATAATCTTCTGGCTTCTCGTCTTTTAGTATCGACTCATCAATATCTGGACTAGCACACGCAAAAGGCAGTTGTAGCTTTTCTAATAACTGTTTGCGGTAAGGTGAGCTTGAGGCTAATAAAATGGGTAACGACATAATGTAGCAGCCTAAAAGAAAGGAATAACAACTTATTCAGAACGTGACAAGAAGACAAAAAAAGGAGCCGAAGCTCCTTTTTTTATTTCGTTACTAAGAATAGTAACTCATCACTTACGCTAGGTTAGCGTTAGCGAATTCCCAGTTAACCAAAGCCCAGAAAGCTTTTAGGTAATCAGGACGTACATTGCGGTAATCAATGTAATAAGCGTGTTCCCACAAATCAACAGTGATAAGAGGCGTAACACCTTCTTCTGTGATTGGCGTGCCAGCGTTAGAAGTATTAACGATGTCTAAAGAACCGTCAGCTAGCTGTACTAACCAAGTCCAGCTTGCGCCAAAGTTGTTAACTGCTTTGTCGTTTAGCTTTTCTTTAAGTGCTTCGAAAGAACCGAAAGAAGCGTTGATTGCATCAGCAATCGCGCCAGTTGGTTCGCCGCCGCCATTAGGGCTTAGGCTGTTCCAGTAGAACGTATGGTTCCAGATCTGAGCAGCGTTATTGAAAACACCACCAGTAGAAGACTTAACAATCTCTTCTAGAGATTTGTTTTCATCAGCAGTTCCGCCGATAAGACCATTTAACTTAACAACGTAAGTATTGTGGTGCTTGCCATAATGGAATGACAAAGTTTCTGCAGAAATGTGTGGCTCTAATGCATCTTGTGCATAAGGCAATGCTGGTAATTCAAACGCCATGTTTTCTCTCCGTAATTAGCTGAGCGATGTGGTAAAAATGTAGGCTTCTATTGGGAGACGAGCCTTACAACCACAATCTGGGGTGAATAATAGCACACCCAGCGCTATCTGCTACGCATGGAAAAAGTGTGGTTTTAGTTTAACCACCTTATCCGTTATACTAGCGCGACAAAATACCTAGAAATTTGCTTCGCTAGCACTTGGAGTACAGGGTATTAATAATCATAACAATGAATCAGTCAGTCACTCGGGGGCAACTATGTCAAACGATCAAGAATCCATACCTAAGATGCAAGCATCACAAGACGACATGGCAATGCGTCAAAAGCAGTTGCAGCAACGTCGTTTAGCAGCACAACGAGCAGCTAAAGCGAATGCCGTAGCGCCAGAGTTAGTCGCCCCTGCACCTAAGCAAACGATTGCGATTATTGCACTGGTATTAAGCCTAGGTATGGCTGGTTTTGCCGGTTTCTTATTCATGCAATTACAAGAAGCCAATGCTCAGCTAAAAAATGCAGAAGTTGTTTTAAATGGCCACTCAAGCAATTTAGAATCATTAAACGATAAATTATCAGCCTCTGATGAAAACTCAAACTTGTCGGCTGGTGCATTGAAGATCCTACTAAAAGATAACGCTACAGAAATTCGTAAGCTTTGGGATCTGACCAATAAAACTAACAAACCTAACATTGCTAAAAACAGTAAATCAATTTCTAGTGTCAAAGCCTTAGTCGCTAAAGTTGATAAGAAAGCGACAGGCATCGATAAGAAAGCAGCGGGTATCGACAAAAAGGTCGTATCTGCAAATACTAATATCTCAGGCAATAAAAAGAGTATTGCTGCGCTGAAAACTAGCTTGGCTAATAGTGAGAAAGCGATGGAAGCGAAGCTTGCCGCAGTGAAGTCTTCAGTAAATGGATTGCCAGCAGCGACTGAAACGCGTATCGGAAACAATGAGCAGTCAATTCGATCTATTGATGCAACGCGTAAGAAGTTGAACAGTTCAATGGCAGAAGTTGAATCTCAGTTTAATGAAATGAAATTGGAAATCGAAGATATCCAAATCCGTTTAGATCGCATGCAAAATGCAATGACAGGCACCCTTTAGTTACTTGTCTTGTTTAACGAATAAACCAGGTGTACTGGCAATATTGCAGTATGCCTTGGAATCTCCCCAGCTAGATTTTTCAGATTTAGCCCTATTTCGTCAGCAGCTAGCTGCTGGCTTTCAGCAGCAGACTTCTATTTATAACGCACTATCTCTGGGTGCCCAGGCTGCTACTCCAGGCATGGCCTTTCTTGCAGGTTACCAAAATGCAATTCGATGTTTAGATCCTAATTGTCCAGCGGATGAACTCGCAGCTTTTTGTATTTCAGAAAAAGGCATTAAGAAACCTTGGGATATGGCAACGTGTATTTCATCTTTCGAAGGTAGCCATTATTTGGATGGGCAGAAAGGCTATGTCATGCTTTTGCCTAATGACTTGGACCGTATGTATATAGTGGCTAAAGAGGGTGAGCAATTACGTTGTCTTTATCTGCTAACGGATAGCATCGGAATAGCCCCTACGCAGCCTTTGGTAGCGCCTTTTGTAAAAGATATCCCGCACGCAGGCGTGAGCTTCACTAATGTGCTCATACCTGACTCGCAACTCTTTGATTTTGATGGCCATCAGCAAGCGAATAAACCTTTCCGATACTGGGAAGATATGCATGTTGCTTTGGCAATGATGGCTTGGATGCTAAGAGAATTGATTGAGAATGGGCAATCAATATCTGCACTGGAAGAATTTGTTGAATTAATCTGTCAGTTAATTGAAAAGTTCGAGCACTGCCCAGATTATTATTCACTAGATTGCTTTGATTTGTTAGATAAAAGCCATGAATTAATGGATGACTACTCTCAATACCTGCCTAAAAACTCTAAGAATCTATGGCTAAATGACAGGTTATTATTGCAAATGGGGCAGAAAATTAGGCAGTTGATAAGGTCGAAAATGACCCGTTAAATCAAGTCTGATAAAGGCTTGTAAAACCTTTGTAAATATTCAACGAGCGATGATAGTAGTCGTGATATTAGGGGATGTCACGTTGGAATTGCCTATAGATGGTACGATAGGGCTGACAGGTAATGCTTGGCTACCAGAGAGGTCATCTTCACTTAATTGATACTGTTTTTGTTGGTGCTTACCCACGGGGGTATCGTCAGCAGAAATGCTATTTTTATCTTTGCTTTCAATGCTTGTAACTCCCATCTCTTTGTTTAAAAGTCTAGGAATATCAAGGCTTTGCGTCGTAGAACGATTGTAACGTTTAGCGTTGCTATAGTCGTAATGATGAGGGCGCTTTTTGGCTTCATTAATAGCAGTGAAAATATCATCGGTATAATATTCATCATGCGGATTGACTGCCCAGCTTAATACCGGAGTTAGGCTTGCTAGGATTAAGGCAAGGGCCTTGAATTGGGCTTTCATCATTACATCACCATAGTATTAAGGTTCAGGTGTGATATACGCTCTAGAGCTAGACTCTCCGCGGATGTTCGTCGCGCTACCAGAATAGTTTTCACCAGTATATTCAATTTTATCAACCGTGAATACAGAAGGGGCTAGCTCATTGATATCAGCAGGAGGTTGAATAGAAAGATCAATTTCTGTTGTTTTAGTATCGGCTAAGAAGTCTAATTCAGAGTCATCTTGTTTATTGGCAATAACATCTTCAGCATTCAACTCTAAGGGTGACGATCGCTCTGGTGCTACGTCTCCAGGCCCCGCCGCAGTGGCATCCAACGCACCATCAACGATTTCGGAAGACATCTCAGTATTCATTAATTTAGGGAAATTAAAGCTCTTGGAAGTACTGCGATTATACCAACGACTACCGACAAACTTCATGTCGCTAGGGTTTTTTTCGGCCTCTTGAACAGCGGCGTCTAAATCGTTGGCGTAATAAGGGTTTTCTTTTGCAAGTGCAACGGCAGCCATTAAGCTACCGCTGAAAACGAAGATCGTTGTGATGAGAAATGGGGTTTTCATTTTTCAAACTCCCTGTTTTTTGTTATTTTTTGTTATGCATGGCATCATACAAGCGACAACAAAATGATGCAAATGATCCCTTTGTGGATAGGACATAATAATGATAAGAATCGTATTATTGCTGTTATCGGTGTTAATGCTACCGAGCTGCACAATTTACCAGTCTATTGGACACAATTTTGGAAGCTTTGTTTCCGCACCTAATGGGCAAGATTTTCAGCCTGTTGGATATCGTTGGGATTACGAGCATACGGCCCTAATTTATGTTTATCGCCCAGCTTCGACTTGGGCTAATGATGAACTAGAAGCACCGAGTTTTTACTTAAATGATGAGCGCCTGTTTAATATTAAAGGCGATGGTTACACTTGGTATGAATTAAAACCGGGCAATCATGATGTGAAAATTCGCCGACCTTTAGGTGGGCTTGAAGGCATCCACGTACATGACGTTGTCGACTTTACTCTTAAAATGGTGACGGAATTACAATTGAATGCGAAGGCTGGCACGGTGTATTATTTACGCTATTCAGAAGTCGATAAAGATGCGGCTAAATTTGCTGACATGACCTTCCATAAAAATCCTTTGCAAGTCGTAACACCCGAGGTAGCGCTTGCTGAAATTCAGCAAACCAGTATGTTGGATGAAGGGCGTAAATTAATTTCAGCCATTCCTGTTGTAGAGAAAGAAGTTAAAGTAGCTTCGGCAGACGCTGCTGCTAAAAGTGAGACTGCAGATGGTGATGAAAATAACGCCCCTGAGGAAGCTAAAAGCTGGAGCCCTTTCTAAGCTAAGCAAAAGGTTATCGAGAGCATGAAGTCAAAGTCAGCAATTGCCTGACGCTCTGTTTGAATTGAGTTACAATAAGCTATAACTAGATACCCACCTCCCAGTGGGTATTGCTTTTTTAGGGTACTGAAAAGTACCAACTTGATGAGGACGTGACCCATGGCTAATGCCGTCACAGTTGTTCGCCAAGATGATCTGATCGAGAGCATCGCGGACGCACTGCAATATATTTCGTATTATCACCCAAAAGATTTCATCGACGCTGTTCATGAAGCGTATCTAAAAGAAGAATCGAAAGCGGCAAAAGATGCCATGGCTCAGATTCTGATTAACTCCCGCATGTGTGCCCAAGGTCACCGTCCTATTTGCCAAGATACTGGTATTGTGACTGTGTTCTTGGAAATCGGTATGGATGTGCGCTTTGAAGATGCCACTATGAGCATCGAAGATATCGCTAACGAAGGCGTACGTCAGGCGTATTTGCACCCTGATAACGTTTTACGTGCGTCTGTTCTTGCCGACCCAGATGGTGCGCGTAAGAATACCAAAGATAATACTCCAGCAGTGATCCACGTTAAGTTGGTTCCAGGCAATACTGTTGACGTTCACGTTGCAGCAAAAGGCGGCGGCTCTGAAGCTAAGTCTAAGTTTGCGATGTTAAACCCATCCGATTCTGTAGTGGATTGGGTGCTTGAGCAAATTCCAAAAATGGGGGCGGGTTGGTGTCCACCAGGTATGCTGGGTATAGGCATCGGCGGTACGGCTGAAAAAGCCATGATGATTGCTAAAGAAGCATTATTAGAGCCAGTTAACATTCAAGAGCTGCAAGCTCGTGGTGCTGAGACTCGTGCTGAAGAATTACGTTTAGAATTGTTCGAAAAAGTGAACAAGCTAGGCATTGGCGCACAAGGTCTTGGTGGTCTGACAACGGTTGTTGATATTAAGGTTGCGGACTTCCCAACGCACGCGGCGAACAAGCCAGTAGCGATTATTCCAAACTGCGCAGCAACTCGTCACGCACACTTTGTTCTAGACGGCAGCGGCCCTGCAGCATTGCCTGCGCCTAAGCTAGAAGACTGGCCTGAGATTACTTGGGAAGTTGGTGATGGCGTACGTCGCGTAAACATGAACGACGTAACCCCTGAAGCGGTTAAAGATTGGCAGCCAGGCGAGACTGTCTTGCTATCTGGCAAGATGCTTACTGGTCGTGATGCCGCGCACAAGCGCATGGTTGATATGATCAATAAAGGCGAAGAGCTTCCTGTTGATCTTAAAGGTCGTTTTATCTATTACGTTGGACCTGTTGATCCAGTACGTGAAGAAGTTGTAGGTCCTGCGGGCCCAACAACAGCAACGCGTATGGATAAGTTCACTCGTACCGTATTAGAAGAAACGGGCTTGCTAGGCATGATCGGTAAAGCCGAGCGTGGTCCAATGGCGATCGACGCGATTCGTGATAACGAAGCCGTTTACTTAATGGCTGTAGGTGGTGCTGCGTATTTAGTATCACAAGCTATTAAAGGCGCTGAAGTTGTAGGCTTTGCAGACTTAGGTATGGAAGCGATCTACGAATTTGACGTTGTTGATATGCCGGTAACGGTTGCGGTAGATTCTCGTGGTTCTTCAGTGCACATCACTGGGCCGCAAGAATGGAAAGCTAAAATTGCTGCTAAGCAAATTGACTAAGCTTTAGCTGATTTGCATTAATGGCTTATTGGTGAAAAAGCCGAGCTCATGGTGACATGAACTCGGTTTTTTTATGTCTGCTCGATACTAGTAGAGGATTATTGGCTGATGCCAATATAGTCGACAAGCATCGAGCGACCCTCACAGCCTAGTGACTTTATACTCACCTTATACTGATGATTCAGTGCTGTGAGTACCAGTTCAAATTTTCGCTGAGCCACTTCTTTATGATCGCTATAAGAGCGAAAGCGATTAGACAATTTTCCGCCACACTTATGTGTTTTTTGTGACGTAAAAAAGTCAAATCCTGCATTCGTATCATCTTCAATCTGGTAGAGAGAAATAACCTTTAGAGAATTATTAATATTACTCTCTTCTGCAAAAAGAGGCTGACTTACTAATTGGCTGAATAAAAATAAAAAAGCTAATTGAATCAATGACTTCATAAATCCTCCGTTACAAAAAAGCATAGCAAAGTTTCGCAAACTTTCACCTAACCTGCATATCTGAACTAAGCTGACATGAGGAATCTAGAAAAGATGTCAGGGTTAAGGAATGTTGATGGTCGACAAAATTTTAAAAATAGTAAGCATTAGTTTATTACTGTCTCTAAGTTACGCACAAGCGGAAGAGCAAGAATTACCTCGCATCGTTGAGCCACCGCCGACCCTCTATACTGGTTTTGGTCAATTGTTAGACGATGATAAAACATTGGTTTTAGAAGAACTGATGGACCTGGATGAAGGGATTAAACGTATAGCTCTTTATCATAATGGTGATCGACTTCATCGTTTAATTCCTAAGCAAGTTCATCAAATGGTTGAAAATAAACTCATGCGCCGCTTAATTTCTAATGGGCGCTTTGAAGTGATTCAGTGTATTGAGTGTCGCACGACAAAAGTAATGATGGCGGCGGACGAATTGAAAATATCTCAAGCTGCTGAAAGCAATCAACAATTAAGAGCATTATCCAAACAAGTGCGTTCTGATGCCTTTATGTTTTGGAGTGCTTCCGTTCATGAAAATAAATTCACCATAAATCTGCGACTCGTTGACGGAAAAAATAACGAATTATTGTGGCTTAAAGAATATTCGAAAAAAACAACACAAGAAGCGGAAAAAGAAGATTTCGATAAAGTTCAATATGAATTACTTGTTGGTGCTTGGGGTGTGGAGGGTGCTCGTAAGAGTACCGCCGGTGGTGGCGAAGCTGAATTAAGTGGTGCAACGGTATTTGGCATACGTAGACGGGAAAGTACGGAGCTCAATGAAGGTATTGAATATACACTTGGCTTTGAATATTTTACAAACTACTCATCGGAAGAATTATTCGATCTCAGTGGATATAACTTAGAGGGTCGTATTATTGCTGATATACCAGCACTCGATGATGTTATTGATAGCAATGTCTATCTGGGTATTGGGCAGGCCTTTTTTAATGATGCGAATAGCTTGATATTCCGTTTTGGTTTTGAATTTCCATTCTTTAAAGACGGCTTTATGGATTTTGGTGTCGTCTATATGCAAGAAGCGGATGTGAAGTGGAAAAATGATGCAGCATTCGAAGAGACGGGCACTTTTGGTGGTGCAAGTTATGACCTAACACTCGGCTTGCGCTTCTAAGGAGAACAATATGAAACATTTGGCGATTATATTATCCGTTATTCTTCTTAGTGCTTGTGCCATGGAAAGAACAAATAGAACCTTAACTCAATATGGCGGTGAGCAACCAGACCTATTAGGAATCGGTGAAGAGAGTACAGAAGCAACTGCTGAAATTTCTTTAGCAACAATAGAGAAGCGTAAGCAAGTCGCAGATCTGGCGAAAAAGAATCATGGGCTGATGCATATTCACCGCTATGGTCCTGGGTTTGATGTCCTAATGACATTAGATGCAGGAGATAGTGACGTTAGCTTCACTATGAAGTTACCCGCTGCGCCAGGTTCGGAGCATAGTGCCATGCAAGGCTCGTTGCAAAAAAGTGCAGCAGAAATTGCAGAGCAGAACAAACAAGTACTGGCCAGTCTAGATGACGATAAAGCAGAAATGCACCATGAAGAATTTGATCAGCGAAGTGAGTTGGTTGAGCAGAAAAAGATACAAGATTTTCAAGCATCGACAAAACACATCTTCAGTGCGCAATCTTTATTTTATAAAAAACAATATTGGCAATCACTTGATGAAACAAATAAAGCACTCGAGCTAGTACCGGATTCTGCACAAGCTCATGCCTTAAAAGGCAGTATTTATTACAAAATGGGCCTAAGTGCTGAAGCTAAATCGAGTTGGCAGCAAGCGCTTGCAATCGACCCTGATATGGAACAAGTTAAAACCAGTTTGGCCCGCTTAAGGTAGGAATAAGGAAGATGAAAAAATTACTACAGAGTGTCCTTAAGCTGTGCTTAGCTTGCTCAATTATTTATCCCTCAGTTAATGCGATTGCTGAAACGGGTAAAACATTTGAAGTACCTGCTAAAAAAGATGAAATCGAAGAGTCACGCTTTAAGGATGAAATGGAAGCGCGGCTAAATCGTGACTTGCAAGCATATCTTGGCAATAACCGCTTCATTATTCACGTAGAAGCAGAATTAAAAAAAACACGTACGATCGTAAAAGAGAAATCAAATACAGGATCAAAAAATATTCCTGAAAGACCTGTATTTAGCTCTCAACCGATTCCCGCTTCATTTGCTAATCGCACACAGGAAGTTGAAGAAACCTTGCCTGGTCTACCTACCAGTGATCTACCTGTATTTGAAGATAACAGTGCTGAAGTTAACGCATTAAAAGGGCGAGTGCAGCAGCTCGAAACTGAACGTCAGCAAGCATTAGGTTATGCAGAAAAGTTACGAAAAGAAGCTGAAAAACAAATAGAAAAAATTAAAGAGAAAACATTAGGCTATCGAAACTCGATAAACAAGCTTACGATTACTATCGTACTGGATAAAAGCTTAAACGATGAGCAAGTAGAGTTCATTCGTAACCTAATAACCCGTAAGGCTCGCTTAGATGAATTACGCGGTGATTCATTAAAAATTGTACGCACGGTATTCAAAAAAGAAGAAAGTAAAGATGTAGTACTTGATTGGTGGCAACAATACCAAGGTTGGATAATGTTAGCCTGCTTTGGCTTTATGATGTTGCTTTTATTATTCGCCTTGTACTTATTTAATAAGCGCTTAAGTGACAGTCTTAGAGAAAGTCAGCGTAGAAGTGAAAACTTTGATAACCTCACCGTACCCGCTGCCGTTGAAATGGCACCCATTGCTAATTCAGAAGATAGCTCGCAAGACGACATTAATGATAAGCGCCGTCAGTTAAATGAAATGCGACAAGAGTTGGTTACCATAGGTTTAGGTCAGCCGCAATTATTTCAGCAGCGTATCCATGAGCAATTTAATAGCGGTAATAGTCAAAATGTAGCCGTATTGTATGAAGTATTAGGTAAGGGGTTATTCCGCAGCCTTTATCCCAAATTAGGGACAGCTGACGCTGAAGCATTAGCGAGTCAGATAGAGCAACAACCATTAGATACTGACCAAAAAATAACGAATTTAAATAATTTACGTCATGAAATGCTAAAAGCTTTATCGGACGATGATAGCAGTCATGCGCCGTTTGCATTTTTAGAAAAGTTAAATGATTCCCAAGTTCTTTATCTTATTAAAGAGGAAGAAACTCGAATTAAAGCACTGGTATTGTCGCAGATGACCGCGCAACGAGGTGCTGGTCTCGTGCAGCGACTAGAAGGCCACGAGCAGTCTGCAGTCGCTTATGAATTAGGTGAGTTTGAAACACTGCCAGTATCAACCTTTAAAGACGTTGCTGATCGACTTGCGCAAAAATCATTGAATGTTCCGAGCTTTGAAAATGTATCAGCCAATGGATTATCAGTACTAATCAATATGCTCGATACTATGAGTAGTGGAGAAGAAACCCGATTACTTAAAACACTAAAAGCAGATAAGCCTGAGACTTATTATCGTTTACGTCAGGTTTATTATACCTATGCCGATTTAATGCGAACCCCAGAACGTATCATTGCCAATGAGCTTAGAGATATCGATCGTACCGTGATGGCACTGTCGTTATGCAATACCCCAACCGAGTTTAAGCGACATATATTAAGTGGCTTGCCAGTAAAATTACGGTCCTCTGTTATTGCGGAGTTAAAGATACAAGAAGGCCAAGCGGCACAAGAGCAAACAGAACAAGCTCGAAATCAAGTGGTTGCTAAGATGCGTGAAGTATTAAAAGCAGGCCGTTTCTCCATGGAAGAATTGATCGCTGTTGCGAATCCAAGCTAAGGATCTAGTATGAATCGATTTTCGTTTAGTACACTTGTGGGTATTACAGTTGCGATTAGTCTCTTTATTTATGCCATTGTATCCAGTACAAATAATTACCTGATGTTTATTAGTCTATCCAGTTTTGCTTTAGTCGCAGGCAGTACGTTTGCAGCCTCTTTGATTAGTTATACTACGAGAGATGTTTTAACCGCCATTAAAGCGCTAGTTGATACTTTTTTTCATGCGCCTACAAGTTCAAAGTATTTAACCGGACATGTGGAACGCTTTGTTGAATGGGGTCAGATTTACCGTCAGCAAGGCATTGCAGGATTAGAATCTTCTTTAACCGAAAAAGAACGGAAAGATCCATTTTTAGTTCATGGTATGGAACTGTTAAGCAGTGGTTATAAGAATCATGATATACGGACAATTTTAACCGACGATATGGATGCTTTTTGGCAACGCATGACGATAGAGTCAAAAGTATTAAATACCATGGCCGTCTATTCACCAGGTTTTGGTATGGTCGGTACCATTATCGGCTTGGTGATTATGCTGGACAATATGAACGGCGATATGGCCGCTCTGGGTAAAGGTTTAGCATTGGCATTGATTACAACATTATACGGTGTGGTGCTGGCTAATATTTTCTTCAAACCGGCGGCAAATCAGGTGACAGAAAAGCAGGAGTCATTGTATTTTCGTGATCAAATGATTGTTGAAGGTTTTGTCTTATTGGCCGAAAAACGAGACTCTTTATTTATGCAGGATCGATTAAATGCTTATCTTAAACCGAGTGCGCGTTACCAGCCGATAGAAGAAGATCTCTAATGTCAGAGTCCGTATCCAATAAACACAGAAGCTTAAGACGACGCCGTCCTAATTTTGAGGATGCTTCCAGTTCATGGTTAATTACATATTCCGATGCGATTACTTTGTTGCTGGCCTTTTTTGTCATGATTCTGTCTGTATCAGATTTAAATCAAGGTAAGGTGGAGGCGCTCAAAGAAGGGTTGTCAGAAATGATGACAGGAGAATCTCAGCCTACCCCCTTTACGGATATTAAAGATGGCTTAGAAGAACTAATTGAGAAAAATAATTTACAAGATCAAGTCTCCGTAACGTTGGATACTAAAGGCGTTAAAGTAGAATTTGCTAACGTAGCACTCTATCAGTCAGGTTCTGCTGATATTAAACAAAATGCCATTTCAACATTGAAAGACGTCACTCAGGTAATTCGAGAGACCAGTCATAAAACCCATATGGTTGAAGTTGAAGGGCATACCGATGATGTGCCGATTCATACTGAAAAATTCCCTTCTAATTGGGAGCTTTCCTCTGCTCGTGCGACCAATGTAGTGAGATACTTATTAGCCCAAGGGATCGAGAAAGAGCGCTTAAAGGCGGCAGGATATGCTGACAGTCGTCCAAAAGACAATGTAGAAAATACACCCTTAGATCAGCAGCGAGAAGGTAATCGAAGGGTAGTGATTTTTGTAAGACGCTACTAAATTAATTCCTCTCAGGTATTTCTACGGCCAACTTTTTTAATTAATGACTTATAAATGTCATTTTTTCTTATCACAACTGTCACTTTTCTAAACTAGCCTGATCTCTCCAATAATTAATTTACAAATATTGAGAGAGAAATCGTTATGAAACTCCTAAAGAAAAATACGCTACATAAGGCTGTGCTACTCGCTATGACAACTTCTATGTTGGTAGCTTGTGGTGCTGATTCGGACGGTGATGATGGCAGTAATGGAATTAACGGTACTGAAGGGTCATCCGGTATCGATGGACTAAGCGGCCTTGATGGTAGCAATGGGATTGATGGTACGAATGGTATAAACGGCACAGATGGACAAGATGCATCAACAACAGGAAATCCAATTGAAGGATTAACACGACTAGCCACAGTACCTGCCGGTGCAGAAGTTACGGGTATATTCTTAACGGAAGAAGGTGACCTATTTTTCAACGCTCAACATCCTGCTGATAGTAATATAGAAACGGATGGTAATGCGGTTGCCTATAACACCGGGACAGTGGGTGTCATAGAAGGTATCAATTTTAATCATTTACCGAAAGCACTGATCAACTTACCAGTACCTAAAAGTGATTACGAGCGTCAAACCGTTCAAACAGCTTATGGCCAGTATAAAATATTGGGGCAAACGGCTTCTACTTTAGGGGGCAAGTTAGAGAAAGGATTGGGTACGATTTATAACCTAGCAGGGGATCGCAAAATATTTGAGAATCATATGCCAGATTTTAATGGCTATATTTCTACAGGTGAAGGTAAAGGTTATTTATTTACTAACTGGGAACTATACCCAGGTGGTATGAGCCGCATGAATATTGAAAAAGATGCGCAAGGAAACTGGGGGGTGCTAGATGCAATGATGGTCGACTTCGCTTCGGTTAATGGTACTGGTGCTAATTGCTTTGGCTCAGTTTCGCCATGGAATACACCACTCACATCAGAAGAGTGGGTGGTGAATACCTCGGTTAATTCAACCACAAATCCTAGCTGGAATGACCCTGCTGAGATTGCAGATGATGCTCTATTAGCGGGCATGTGGGCACTATCAGATAATGCGAGCAACCCTTATGACTATGGTTATATCGTTGAAATAACAGCGCCTGAATCTGCAGCACCGATTCCCGTAAAGCATTTTACGATTGGCCGTTATGAGCATGAAAATTCAATCGTTATGCCAGATGGTAAAACAGTCTATGCATCACAAGATGATACCGGTGGTGTCTTATTCAAGTTTATTGCTGATACCGCAGAAGACCTATCTGTAGGTACATTGTTCGGCGCAAAACTTAATCAAGATGCAGGCTTGAGTGATCCAGCGGTAACAGGCTTTGATGTGACATGGGTAGAATTAGCATCTGGTAATAATACTCAAATTGAAGGCTGGATTAATGAATTTGATGGTATTGGCAGCGATCAGTTTGTTGATGGTGAAACTAACTACATGACGGTTGCGGATGTAGAAGCGTGGGCCGCTTGGGTTATTGCCGGTCGTCCCGCAGGCACTAAGTATCCAACGCTTGCAAATGGTGGTGGTAAAATCACAGCAGATCAACCAATGGATGATCGTTCAGCATTCCTTGAGTCTCGTCAAGCCGCTCGTCAGTTAGGAGCAACTGCTGAATGGCGTAAGCTTGAAGGACTTTCCATTCATCAAGATCGTGTGAAAGAAGCCGTAACCGGTGACGATCGGGTTGCAGATGAAACTGTTACTGCTGCTTATATGTATTTGGCTATTGCTGACCTCGATAAAACGATGATTGATGATGAGGGGGATATGCAATTATCCAATCGCGTAAAAGATTGCGGTGGCGTTTATCGCGCTAAAATCGAAAACGATTACAGCCTTACTCGCATCGAGCCAGTAATTATGGGCGCGACTTACCGCAGTTCGCTTGACGGTGCTGAGCGTTGCGATGTAAACAACTTATCTCAGCCAGATAACGTTGTTGTAATGAAAGACGGTCGCATTCTTTTAGGTGAAGATGGCTTCCAAGAAAACAATACACTTTGGATGTACGACCCTCGTTAAAATCTAGTAAAATTGCTTGTGAGTTTTAATGATCCTTAAAAGGAAGAAGGTCTACCTTCTTCCTTTTTTTGTATCTAACAATAAACATGTACTCTCAGTGTTTACTATTTATCATCATAAAAAGACCTTTGATATATTACTGTCATATAAATGCTTTATACCTTTAGTTATTAAAAAAATATGACTAGGAAGAAGTATGAAACCTGTGACAAGCAGATTGATTGCCATTAAGTATTTGTGTGTTTGTATCATTGCATTATTTTTTATAAGTGCTTGCTCTGAAGATAATGACCATGAAAAGGGTAAGAAGCATAAAGTTGATGACTCATCTCGGGACTCCGTTCCCGCATCTGCCTATTTAGCTCATAACGAAATATACAATCCAGAATCAGTCATTCCTCCACAGTGTTATACAAAAACAGACAACGATAAAAACCCCTGCTATATCTGTCATCAAAGCTACGTCGATCCTTTAAGACCAAATTTTGTAAAAGACGCTAGCCTACAAGGTAATTACGAGTTTTCTGATGAGGGAATGAAAAACAGTTGGAAGAATTTATTTAAAGATCGTAGTAAAGAAATTGATAAAATAGCTGATGAAGAAATAATGGAATGGATTTCACAAGATAATTACACACCTTTTATTCAGCGATTAAATAGTGATACACAGTGGAAAGGAGAAATTCCTCAAATCAGGAGTCTGGCTTATCCTAAAAAAGCTTTTCATTTAAATGGAATAGCAAAAGATGGTTCTCATTGGATAGCGTACAACTACAAACCACTCCCCAGTAGCTTTTGGCCCACTAATGGCTCTACTGGGGATGCAATGATTCGACTTCCAAAACAATTCAGAGAGCTAGAGGGAGAGTACTCTGAAGCCCTGTACTTACAAAATCTGGCCTTGGTAGAGCAAACGATTAAACAGACATTAAAAGATAAAGAAGACATTGTTAGTGACTTTTATCTAGGAGATGCAAAGAACATCCCTATTGAGTACATGTTGTACCCACAAGGAACAGAGTTTTTACATACGGTGCGTTATGTGGGAGTTAACGATGATGGAAGTATATACAATGCACCAAGAATGAAGGAAGTTCGCTATATGAAAAAAGCGAAATTTAAATCACTATCGTCATTAAAAGGCTCTTACTTTGTCGAAGCCAAAGAAAAGAAGTTAGGCCAACTTCCACAAACGATACATATTGGTGATCGTGGAATCGATAATGGCTTTGGCTGGATTATCAATGGCTATATCGAAAACGAGCAGGGTGAACTACGTCAGCAAAATAAACAAGAAATGGCTTACTGTAATGGTTGCCATAAAACTCTGGGTAGCACCATTGATCAAGTATTTTCCTTCTCGCGTAAAGTCGAAGGCCGTGAAGGTTGGGGCTATATAGATTTAACAAAAATAAAAGATGTTCCTAATATCCATACGTCTGCTAATGCAAAACAGCAGGAAGAGCCATTGGGTGAGTATCTTACGTATTTTCAACGTGTTGGTGGTGGTGATGAGTTCAGACAAAATAGTGAAATGTTGAAACGCTGGTTCCGAGCAGATGGTCAAGCAAATGCGAAAGCAGTTGCAGAACTCGATTCAATATATCCTTTGATAACACCGTCCAAGGAAAGAGCCCTTGCATTAAATAAAGCTTACAAATTAATCGTTGCTGAACAAAGTTATATATTTGGTCGTGACGCCATATTGTCACCGGCTAAGAATGTTTTAATGCAGGTAAAAGAAACAATTCCGCTTGAAGAAAAGCATCGCTACTCTTGGGATATTCGTCTTAATTGGGCCTCACAATGATAGATATTCTGTTAGCTTGTTTATTAATGGGACTTGGCATTGGTATTGATGTTGCCTTAGCAACGTTCATTCGCGCTTCGAGTATGAAAGACATTACAACGATTAGCTTGTGGCTGCTGGGCGTTACGCTAACGCATACGTTATTTCCCATGGCAGGTTATCTAATTGCGTATTTTAGTATCAGTATTGTACCGCTTATTACACCGCTGGTAGGCATACTCGCATTTTTATTCATCGCCTTTTTTGTGAAGGAAGAACTGTTAATAATACGTGAAGAGTCTACCCCCAGTTTGATGGTGAATTTTGCTTTGATTTTAGCGGTAAGCTGGGATGCATTATGGTCAGGTCCTGCCAAGTCAGCTCAGGTTATTGATTGGCCAGAGTACTGGGTCTGGGCTTCATTTTTAATTGTTGGTTTAGTCGTCTTTATATTTGCAAGTTTAAGCCTGTGGCTGGCTAAAAAAGTACGAATCCATTCTATGAGTGTAAGCTGGCTTCCATTTGAAATAGGGCCGTGGTTGCAGTTATCGGTCGTGAGTTATTTCGGCTTGCTGGCACTGTTACGCTATACCTTTCAATTTAATGTTATTGAATGGCAAGTACTTATTGCCTCAGCGGTGATGATTGCACTGTGTTTGTCTTTGATAAATATCCCTAGAGCAGGCGGCGAAGATAACAAGCTGCCTGTCTAGTCAAACTAGTTTAATAGACGATCTATTTTAATAGTTATTCGTATTTATTTAACAATCTCATAGCAAGGAATATAGTTGCCATTAATTTTCATTCGTCCTTGTGCAGCCATTTTTTCTAACAACTTATCCATCGCATGCATAATTTCAGAATCACCATTGATTTGAAAAGCCCCGTATTTCTTAACGGCCATAACACCGTCCTCTTTCACGTTACCTGCCACAATTCCTGAAAATGCTCGGCGTAAATTGGCTGCCAGCTCGTGAATGGGTAGAGATTTTGAGATTTCTAACGATGCCATATTTTTATGGGTGGGTTCAAAAGGCTGCTGAAAACTCTTTGCGATAGTAATGCCCCAGTTGTAAAAGAAAGCATCATTTGTTAACTTTCGATACTCTAAAACATCAACTAAGCCAGACTTTATCTTTTTAGCAACTCGCACGGAATCATCAATAACAATGTCATACTTCTGCTGCGCTTTTTTTCCGAGCGTTAAACCAATGAAGTTATTTACCTGATCGAAATATTCTGCGCTATCAGCAGGGCCGGTAAGAATAACGGGGAAGGGTATTTCGATATTGTCAGGGTGTAATAAAATTCCTAATAAATAAAGAATTTCTTCTAACGTTCCAGGGCCACCAGGAAAAATAATAATACCGTGAGATAATCGGATAAAGCTTTCAAGTCGTTTTTCAATGTCGGGTAGAATAACCAATTCGTTTACAATTGGATTAGGTGCTTCGGCAGCAATAATGCCCGGCTCGGTGATTCCAATATATCGTCCCGTTTTTATGTGTTGCTTAGCATGGCCAATCGTTGCCCCTTTCATCGGACCTTTCATCGCGCCTGGTCCGCAGCCGGTGCCAACATCTAAGCCCCGTAACCCCAATTCATAACCGACTTTTTTGGTATATTCATATTCATGACGAGGAATTGAATGTCCACCCCAGCACACTACCAACTTGGGTAAATAATTTGGCTGTAGGATATTAGCATTTCGTAAAATGTGAAATGCAGCATTTGTAATGTCTTCGCTATTTTGTAAATCAAAGCGCTGACTTTGGATAACAGAATCTTCGGTATATAAAATATCTCGTAAAACTGAAAATAAGTGTTCACGAATACCGATAATCATTTCACCATCAACAAATGCATGAGAAGGCGCACCACTAAGGTCTAAAGTAATGCCTCGATCTTCTTGATTGACGTGAATTTTAAAATCTTTGAATTGCTCTATTGAAGACAAATAGTCATCTGAATTACTGCCGCAGTTTAATACCGCAAAAGCACAGCGACGAAACAACTCGTAGGTATGACTGCTGACATCACATATTTGAGAAACTTCACGTTTTGATAAAACGCGTAAATTGTATTTTGGGTTTATATGAGCGTTGATTGTATACATATTGACTCCTTTTGACTCCGTGTCGGAATAGCTTGCGATTTATGCCTAAAGCTCTCTTTAAGCCCAGAGCTTCGATATTAGGCCCAAAGTTCTAGGGGCCCATAATGGCTCACAACTTTCATTATATCGGTACGGCTAACGATGCCTAAAATTTGATGGTCATCGGATATTATCGGTAATGCCCCCAAGTCGTATTCATAAAGTATACGAGTAGCTTGGCGGATGTCGGTATCTGCTGAAAAACAAAATACTCGCTGACTAGAAAACTGCATGATGTTTTCAAGGTTAATATTTTTTATGCTGCCAGGGCCTTGTAAAATATCCCTGTCAGACAGCATTGCTAAAACCGTATTGTCTTCATCAATTATAGGTATGTGGTGAAAACCGTGTTGTTGAAAAAGCTGCCAAGCGTCATTCACATTGGCATCGGCGGTGAGAGTAATTATCTGATCAGACATTATTTCAGCGAGTAGCGAAACCCTGCTGGGGTTTTGTTGTGCTTTACGCTTTAGAGAGCGATAAGATTCATCTTCGCGATCGGGTGAAATACTAGGCGCTTGGGTGATTGCGGAATCAGAAGCAAATTGGTGGTATTGATCAATTGCAGTAGAACTTTTAGTGGCTTGAGTTTTAATTGTTCCGCGGCGGTTATTGAGCGGCGTAACAACTCGTCTTCCCATCTCTACAACGATCAGTGCCAACGTGAGCCTCCTATCCTTATAATTATCTAAATCACTGCTTTCTTCATAAGACCACTATCTATATTCTAGTGCAAGTTTAATGGCTTATCATCAATGTATAGCCCTGTGAAAATATAGAATTTAAAGCGTAGTGAGTAAAGAATGGAACAAGTGTATAGATTAACCATATCCTGCCCAGACCGTGTAGGAATCGTTGCTAAAGTGGGAGAGTTTGTCTCCTCACAAGGTGGTTGGATTGTAGAAGCCAATCATTATGCAGATGCCTCTGTTGAACAAGGCGGCAGTGGTTGGTTTTTTATGCGCCACTGTATTAAAGCCAGCTCGTTACCTTTTGGCTTAGCAGAATTCAAAGAAAAATTTGCGCCCATTGCTGAAGAGTTTGAAATGGATTGGCAGATTAACGATAGCGCTGTCGCCAAAAGAATCATTTTAATGGTGAGCAAAGAAAGCCATTGTTTAAGTGACCTATTGCACCGTGTACACAGTAAAGAATTGTTCTGTGATATCCCTTGCGTGATTTCGAATCATGACGATCTTCGTTCAATGGTTGAATGGCATGGCATTCCTTTTTTCCATGTGCCCGTCGATAAGGCGAACAAGCAAGAACATTTTGATCGAGTGAATAGCATCATTGCTGAACACAAAGCCGATAGCATTGTACTTGCGCGATATATGCAGATTTTGCCTGCAGAAATTTGTCAGCAATACGCTGGGCAAGTAATCAATATTCACCATAGCTTCTTACCGTCGTTTGCGGGTGCTAAGCCTTATCACCAAGCTGCTGAGCGTGGGGTGAAATTGATTGGGGCAACCTGTCACTACGTGACGGAAGAGTTGGATGCAGGGCCGATTATTGATCAAGACGTTATGCGCATTAGTCATCGCGATACTATTGAAGATACCGTGCGCTTAGGGAAAGATGTAGAGAAACGAGTTTTGGCGCGCGGCGTAAGAAGCCACGTAGAAGATCGAGTTCTACTACACGGCAACAAAACCATCGTCTTTTAGGTTTAAAGTCGGCTTTTGAGATCAGGCATAAAAAAAGGAGCTTATTAGCTCCTTTTTTTATTGCGAAAGAGGATAGGTTTTATAGCCTATTTATTCGGCTTAGGTCTTACTTATTGTGATAAGACAATGCCGTATCAACTTCAGCAGAAGAACCCATCACAACTGAAACACGCTGGTGAATATCAGTCGGCGTTACTTCCATGATTGGTGCATGTGCTGTGCTAGCTTTACCGCCAGCTTGCTCGATCAGCATGCTCATTGGGTTGCCTTCGTACATCAAACGCAATTTACCTGGCTTAGAAGGGTCGCGCTTATCGTATGGGTACATGAAAATACCACCACGAGTCAGGATACGGTGAACTTCAGCAACCATAGCCGCAACCCAGCGCATGTTGTAACGCTTACCTAGTGGGCCTTCTTCGCCTTTCAATAAATCCGCTACATATTCTTGCATCTCAGGTAACCAAAAACGCTGGTTCGACATGTTGATCGCGAACTCTTGAGTTTCTACAGGAATCTGAACGTTTTCGCGCAATAGCAAAAACTGACCGTCTTTAGGATCCATCGTGAAAGAGTGAACACCTTCACCTGTGGTTAGCATCAACAATGTAGATGGGCCATAAAGTACATAACCGGCAGCGACTTGTTCAGTACCGGCTTGCAAATACGCATCGGCTTTAGAAGCATCGGCATCTTTGGTTGTTTTTAATACAGAAAAAATCGTACCAACAGTAACGTTTACATCGATGTTTGAAGAGCCGTCTAAAGGATCAAACAATACTAGGTATTCGCCATCTTCATTACAGGCAACCGGAAAGTCTTCTTCTTCGCTGGCCATGCCTTTAACCATGCTCATGCTAGCTAGCTGGTCTTTGATGATGTCGTTAGAAATAACGTCTAACTTCTTCTGCGTCTCGCCTTGAACATTTTCTTCGCCTGCACAGCCTAAAACACCTGCCAATGCACCCTGTTGTAGCTTGTTGGAGATATCTACACAAGAAGTCATAAGACCATTAAGAATGGCAGCAATATCGCTAGGAGTATTGTGCGCTTGCAGGAAAGAAGGCAAAGATTGCATATAGATCTGGCTCTCGAAGTGATTAGGCAAAGACTGTGTGAATATAAAAAAGTGCTGCATCTTACCTGAAACCAGACTCAATTTGAATGCCTAAAGAATGAACAATGATCCAGCGCATCTCAGAGAGTGCGCGAAGTTGCACTATGGCTCGCCTTGACCCTCTCTTACTAGCTAGGCAAGGCAAGAGCAAGTACACTAGCCCCATACGATTTTTGTGGTAGTTGTGCATGCATCTTCATATTTTAGGCATCTGTGGCACCTTTATGGGTAGCTTGGCTCAATTAGCTAAAGCTCAAGGGCATAAAGTAACCGGTTCTGATCAAGGCATTTATCCCCCAATGAGCGATCAGCTCGAACAGGCGGGTATTAAAGTAATCGCAGGTTTTGACGCTGCCCAGCTCGATCCTGCGCCTGATTGCGTCATCATCGGCAATGCCATGAGCCGCGGAAACCCTGCGGTTGAGTATGTGCTTGATCGTGGTCTGCCTTATATGTCGGGCCCTGATTGGATGGGTAAGTATTTGCTCGCCGATAAATGGGTCATGGCTGTTGCCGGCACACACGGCAAAACAACGACCTCAAGCATGCTGGCTTGGTTATTAGAATTTGGTGGCATGAATCCTAGCTATCTCATCGGGGGGGTTCCTGAAAATTTCTCAACCTCAGCACGATTGACCGATTCTAATTTCTTCATCATAGAAGCCGACGAATACGATACCGCCTTCTTTGATAAGCGTTCCAAATTTGTACATTATCACCCTCGAACGTTAGTGATGAATAATCTCGAGTTTGATCACGCCGATATCTTCGATGACTTAGCGGCGATCGAACGCCAGTTCCATCACCTAGTGCGTACTGTGCCATCAACAGGGCAGATAATTTACCCTGGGGATAATGAAGCGCTACAGCGTGTGATCACTCAAGGCTGCTGGAGTGAGCAAGTACTTATTAACCCTGTTGCTGATGGCGCTAATGGTTGGACCGCGAAAGCAGTACTGGCCGACTTCAGTCAGTTCAATGTTTATCATCAAGGGCAGCTCGCCTGCGAAGTGACATGGTCACTTAACGGTGAACACAACATGTATAACGCCTTGGCGGCGATTATTGCTGCACGCCATGTTGGAATAGAACCTAAAACAGCTGCAGAAGCTCTGGCTCAATTTCAATCCGTTAAACGTCGGATGGAGCTGGTTGGCGAAATTGAAGGCATCCGAATCTATGATGATTTTGCTCATCATCCTACTGCGATCAAATTGACCTTAACTGGGGCGAAAGCCGGACAAAAAGTTCAGCAGCGAGAAGGGCGTTTAATCGCTGTATTAGAACCTAGATCAAATACCATGAAGCTAGGCGAACATAAAGCCAAGTTGGCTGCCAGTGTCGAAGACGCAGATCATACTTATTGGCTTGAGCCTGAAGGGTTGTCGTGGTCGTTAATCGAGGCGGTATCAAATATGAAAAGCCAGCAGGTTTTCAATACGGTCGAAGCATTAGAGCAACAGCTACTAATCGATATTCAAGCGGGCGATGATGTCGTGATGATGTCGAATGGTAGCTTCTCGGGCATCCACCGTTCGTTATTGGGCAAGCTGCAAAAGAAAGCATCGACAGCAAAAGAAAGTGAATCGGCATGAGTAGTTCAAACATCAACACTTGTGTCGCAGCTAACGTTTATGTAGCCGCTAACGTTTGTGTAGCCATTACGGGCGCTTCAGGCTCACCGTATGCCATGCGTCTGATTGAGGTCTTATTAAAAAGCGGCTGCACAGTATCGGTTATTATATCCAAAGCTGCTCAACTGGTAATGGCAACAGAAACTGAGTTTAAGATACCGGGCCAAGTACGCGGCCAAGCTGAATATCTTAGAGAGCACTTTCAAGCGAATGAAGATCAATTAAAAGTGTATGGTCGTGAAGACTGGATGTCGCCTTGGGCATCAGGGTCAGGTCGCAATGGTGCAATGATCATTTGCCCTTGCAGCACAGGCACTTTATCGGCGGTCGCTACAGGGGCAAGTAATAACCTGATTGAGCGAGCTGCAGATGTTGCTTTAAAAGAACGTCGCCAGTTAATCTTAGTGCCAAGAGAAACACCGTTTTCAACGTTGCACTTACAAAATATGCTGACCTTAAGCCAGATGGGAGCGGTAATATTACCCGCTAGTCCAGGCTTCTATCGCCAGCCAGAAAATATAGAAGACTTGGTCGACTTTGTTGTTGCCCGAATTCTTAATCAATTAAGCATAGAGCATGACTTATTACCTCGTTGGGGCGAGTAATATTTCATGCTTAAAAGCATTCGCTAAATATTAACAGTTAAACATCAGTTATTTTTGGAAGTAGTATGAGCCAAGTAGAAAAACGCGTATCGGAAGATGGCGATAAAATGAAACACATTGTTATGGGACTAGCGGCCGGCATTATTCTTTCAGTTGTATCGCTAGAATATTATGGATATTTGCGTCATTCGAAAGAAGCTGATTCTGCCATGATTGAAGATTTTAAGTTATTAACTTTAAAGCCTGGTTATGACGTTAAGACTTCATCAAAGCCATCCGGTAAAACAGCATTTTGTTCCGGTGGAAGCTTATTGATGAGAGCCGATAAAACACCTAGTGTATCCGGTATTCTTGTCGATAAAAAAGGCAGAATCATTAACTGTGACAATAAAAAACTTTAGATTGATCAGCGATCAATCTTGCAATGTAGATCAAGTGTAAAAGCTTGATTGAAAATAATAATTAGAAAGACCTGATTAACAAAGATAAAAATTATGAAATCACCGCATTTAATATTATTGGGAAGTGCATTTATATTAGCACTCGTCAGCCCTCTGGCATCAGCAGGCATTGATGACATCGATAACGATGGCATCGCCGATAGCGTTGATACCGATCGTGATGGCGACGGCCTTTCTAACTTTATGGAAAGTGCCGCTGGTACCGATCCCGATGTGGCTGATCAATTTGATATTGATGGTGATGGCATACCTGACTCAATCGACTCAGATCAAGATGGCGATGGAGTCTTAGATAAAAATGATGACTTTCCACAAGATGCAACGGCGATAAGAGATACCGACGGTGATGGTATTCCTGACCAGCGTGATAAAGATATCGATGGCGATAACATTAGTAACATCTACGAGCAGCAGCTCGGCTTTGCGATTGATGACGCTAATAAAACCCCCAATGATTTTGATAATGATGGCTGGCCAGACGCACTCGATCCCGATATGGATAACGATGGTTACGAGAATGCCCAAGATGCTTTCCCGTTATTAGCCTCCGAATGGAGTGACCTCGATGAAGATGGCGAAGGTGATAATAGTGATCTCGATTGGGACGGCGATAGCATCAGTAACGAGTGGGAATTAAAACTCGGGACTAATGCGCGCGATGCTTCAAGCTTCCCAGTTGATTTAGACGGTGATGGTATACCGGATAAAAATGATAGCGACCGCGATGGTGATGGTGTTGCGGATGTAAATGACCTCTACCCGGATGATCCTCGTGACTGGGCAGATACCGACAAAGATGGCTTGCCTGATCATCAAGACCAAGACGCTGATGGAGATGGCGTTCCTAACGTATCCGAATTGCACTTAGGCACCGATCCGCTCGACGCTAGCAGCCATCCAAAGGACAGCGATGGCGACTCGATGCCAGACTCGTTTGATACCGATCGTGACGGCGATGGTTTTGCTAATAATCTGGATGCTTATCCTGACGATGGCAAAGAGTGGGGCGATTTAGACGGTGATGGTATTGGGGATAACGCCGATACCGATCGTGATAACGATGGTTTCCCGAATGATGATGAAATAGCGGCCCGTAGTGACGACAGAGATCCAAAAAGCGTTCCAGGTGATTTAGATGAAGATGGCATTGCCGATGTAAGCGATGACGACATAGACGGTGATGGTCATTTAAATGCGGTCGATGTATTTCCGCGTAATAAAATCGACTGGGCGGATCTTGATGGCGACGGCATTGGTAATAACGCCGATGGTGACCGTGATGGCGATACCATTAATAACGACTATGAATTACGCCTAGGGTTTGATCCAGATTCTGCCTTAAGCGTACCTAATGATTTAGACAAAGACGCAATTCCCGATGCGCTTGATGAAGATATTGATGGTGACTTCATAGCCAATGCGTTGGATGTATTTCCGCTGAACAAGAACGAATGGCTAGATTATGATGCCGATGGCCAAGGTAATAATGGCGATCTAGATCGTGACGGCGATAACATCAGTAATGAATATGAAAAGCTCCTAGGTACCAACGATCTTGATGCTAAAGATGTGCCGGCAGATCAAGATGGGGATAGCATTCCAGATAAACTGGATGATAACCGTGATGGCGATAATTTCTTAAATACGGAAGATGCTTTCCCAGATAACAAATTAGAATGGGCCGATATGGATAGCGACGGTCGAGGTGATAATTCAGATTTAGACGTCGATGGCGATCGCATTAGCAATAAGTTTGAAATTCAGCTTGGATTCAATCATCTGGATGCCACATCGACTCCTCCTGATATGGACGACGATACAATTCCCGATGCCTTGGATGATGATAAAGACGGTGATGATGTTGCCAATGTCAGCGATAAATTTCCAATGGATGCCAGTGAGTGGGCCGACATGGACGCCGATGGTACTGGGGATAACTCAGACCTAGATCGTGATGGCGATCGCATCAGTAACCATTATGAATTAACGCTGTTATTTGATCCGAGTGATTCAAATTCAACGCCGGAAGACAGTGATGGCGATGGCATTCCTGATGTATTAGATAAAGATCGTGATGGCGATAATGTTGATGATGTTGCCGATCTCTTTCCTGACAATATCAAAGAATGGGCCGACTTGGATAAAGACGGCACAGGGGATAATAGCGATAAAGATCGTGATGGTGACGGCTACAATAATCGCTATGAAGTGATTCAAAAAACCAACCCTTCAGACTTCTTCAGCTTCCCAGATCATGTGAAGCCGGTTGTTGAAAAAGCCATTTGGCAAAATAGCACCAGCCTAGTCGGCATGGCGTTTGATGATGGCATGGGGGTCAGCAAGGTATGGTTAGAAGATAGCACTGGCCAAACCTGGAATGGACACTTCTTATATGCCAGTCATTTTAAGGTGAACATCGAAGGAGAAGTTCAGGGTGATCTGTCTTTGATCTTGCTTGATAAGGCGGGTAACCGAAGCACTAAGAAAATGAATAAACCACCGGCTGCTCAGTTAACCAGTGAAGAGTAGTTTGAGGCTAAGCGCGCGGTTGCTGAATTAATATAACATTTGTTCTGTTAGTCTGAGATATTCGTCTATAGTTAATTTAAGGATGAACACTGCACCCCGGTGGGCGCGCACTGAAAGGTGACGCGCTTTTTTATTGCCTGTAACAAGGCTATACTCGGCTTCGCTACAATATTGAAAAATTTAAAAGCATAAAATAATAATAAAAACCCAGTTATCAACACACAGTTACCAATGCACAACGCCCAACAAGTTAGCGCACGTGTGTCGGCTATAGGTATAAAAATAATGGATCAGATCAGCGAAATCGACACAGCCACCGATACGTCACGCATTAGCATCAGCGCTCATTACACCGGTTATATTTGGTACAAAAATGGTTTGTCGCATAAGCAGTTTGTAACCCCTATGGGGCGTGCTGCATATTGGGCGTTAAAGCCGATGAATTTTTTCATGCAGTCAATGGTGGGTGCGAGCATTGATACCTTCTTATTGCAGCGTCACTATGTGTTAGATCATTTAGTTGAGCAGGCAATTGCTGAGGGTTATGAGCAGGTTGTTGAGTTGGCGGCAGGTTTGTCATCTCGAGGATATTTAGTGAAGCAAACTCATCCAAGCGTACATTATGTGGAGGGTGATTTACCCGGTATGTCTGCGCATAAAGCTGAGCTTTTAGATCAATTGGGCCGCCCGTCAGGTCATATTACTCAGCCGTGCAATATTCTTGATGAATCAGGCGTTCAGTCTATTGAGTCGTTATTGGCAGGGTTAGATAAGTCTAAGAAGACGCTGATTATTACTGAAGGTTTGGTGAATTATTTTGATCTGCCGACCATTCGTAAAGTATGGGCCCGAATGGCTGTGGCAATGAAAGATTTTCCTCAGGCGCGTTATGTGACGGAGGTTTATCCCAAGCTAGAGCAGCACCCGTCATTCAAGTATGTGAAAGTTGCGCAGAAAGTTGTGGGGTTCTTTACTCAGGGCGAATATCCGCTGCATTACAGTTCTAGCGAAACCATGCAGCAGGGGTTCTTGGAAGATGGTTTTGCTAAGGTCGCGGTCACCGCACCAGAAGATTATTACGACAAGCTCGACATGCCAACCAGCTCACGCCAAAGCTTAGTGCGATTAGTTGTTGCGGACGTTTAAAACACATCTATTTGATCGTGATCTGCTTGCGCTCAGCATGAGGTTCATCCTTGTGCGGCACGCTGCAAGTACATCCCTGTAAGCTCAACGATCGCCAGCCGTTACAGGTATTCACGGCGCTGGCGCTCCCTGCGATCGTATGGCCTTCAATGATAAACCCCATACTTCACCGCAGTTCACTACACCTTTAGAAATTTCAGGTGGTTTTTCTTCGTTTGTATAAAGCCAACCCCATGCGATAACGGCTCCAAATCACTGCTCAGAAAACGCGCCTATCTGTAGTGCTGTTTTTTGTTGCTTGGTTAGGCTTTGTAATAAGCGCTTCTGCAATTCTTGCGAGGTTTCACCTGTTGTCCAAGTGGCTGCGCTGGTGGATAAGTTGAGTTCGGGAATCGGTTCCCAAGATTGTTGCTGCAAGTTACGTTTAATACGCTCCATTAATACAATCGCACCATCGTTAGGGCAGTGCGGTAAAAGTAGAATGAAAAAGTCTTCTTCTAATCTGAATACCTCATCTCCCGCTCGAATCACATGGCGGGAGCGGTCGGTGAATAAAGAAAGAAAGGTATTGATCGAGCGACGGCCGTGAATGTCTAACATCTGGTGATAATCATCTACCGTCAGTGCAATCAAACTAATCGGGTCATTAGAGTTTTCACTACGGCTAATTTCACGGTCTAACGTATGGTAAAAATGACGTTTATTGTATGCGCCACTCACCTGATCGGTTAAGGCTAAACGACGCAAAGAGCTTTGCTTAATTTGAGTTAAATACGCATAACAAAATGCTGAACCCAGCAGCAGACTGAAATTGATGCCAGCGCGTAAGCCTTCCTGCCAACCAAATTGATTCCACATAATGATTGAAGTAATCGCTGCCACCAGAATATTAATAATTGAAGCATTCAATATGGGTAAGCAAAAGAAGCTAAAAATGGGCAGCGCATATAAATAATGCGTCATTAATTCAGGGTAATCGATCAGTTGATACAGTGCTAAGGATGCGAGCAAAATTATTAACAGGTGATGTACCCAAAGTGATGGGGTGTGATCGCGATTAATATACAAATAAACAGCACTGAACAAAAAGGCAGGAACCCCAATCGCATTGGTGAGCACCAATGAGTACAGACCTTGGCGATAGTGATCAACCATCAAAATACAAATAGCCAGTGATGCAAGGGTATATAAAATAATTTGAATTCGGAGAGTTAATTGCTGTTGTGGCATTAGTTGCTCTCCTGAACTTGGTCAGTTGCGCGTTTTAGTAGGCTAAAACTGTCGTCTTCAGGGCGGTAGGTCGCCATCTTAATCAAGAACTTGTTTTGTGCTGCGTGGCGAGTCTTACTAATATGTTCAAGTAGCTCTTTGCAAATTACCTCACCTTCTTCACGGCTGCTATTAGGCAGCATCACCACAAAATCATCACTATTTAAGCGGTAGCAAGTATCGAATTCACGAGTACTAGATTGCAATCGATGTCCGGCGTTGGCAATTCTGTTTTCGTATTCTTCTGCTTTTAATTCCTGCCAGGTCACCGGTAAGCGAATAGCTATTAATACGAGCCCCGTGCGTTGACGGTCAGCTCGGGTGATCTCTTTACCCATATTATGGTGAAACTGGTGCTCGTTATAAACTTGAGTGATTGGGTCTGTATTGATTAAGTTAGAAAGCATCATATTACTGCGTTCATTCACAAGGGCATAAACCAAAGAAAATGCGTAGCAAGCCGTATAAGTAAATAGTAACTGCAGGCGTATGTAGCTATCAAAATTATTAAGCACCACTAAGAAAATCACTGCGCTGTAGGTCAGTGTAATGTAGTTGGCCATATTAAAAGGAAAGAGGAAAAACACATAAATTGGGAAGAAATAAACCCATTGTGCAACATAGCTTTCTTGCTGCATGCCGAAAATGGTGAAGAATCCCAGTAATATGGTCAGTGTCCATTCAACATACGGTGCGGTACGCTTTTTTCTTCTCAATAAAAGGTAACTGGCATACACAACAAGCAAAGCGCTGAAGCTGGCCGCAACCAGTGCGAACTCTTGTTCTTGTTTCAAATAATCCAATAACGCAATGATACTGAGGGCGAAAGCAGCTAATAAGCAATAAACGACTTTCACTTGCAAAATGATCACTTGCTGAAGGGCAGGTTTTTCCATAAACAATAAAGCAACTTGTAATTATAATTGCTCTAAGTGTAGTTGTAATAGAGTGGATGAACAAAGCTTTCCTACACTGTATACTGAGCGAAATGCTAATTTATTAAAAGCAGTCAAAATACAAAGAGAAAGATGATGGAAATCCAGCAATATATGCAAACTCTAGGTCAGCAAGCGCGCCAAGCGTCTCGAGCGATGGCTCGTGCGACCACAGGGATTAAAAACCAAGCATTGTTGAACATCGCAGCCCAAATCGAAGCCAGCCGCGAAACATTGAAGCAAGCTAACGCCAAAGATATGGCTCGTGGTGAAGAAAATGGCCTAGATGCCGCATTACTTGATCGCCTAGAACTAACCGATGGCCGTATCAATACTATGTTAGAAGGCCTGAAGCAGGTTGCTGGCTTACCAGACCCAGTGGGTGGCATTACGGATTTGAACTACCGCCCAAGTGGAATTCAAGTCGGTAAAATGCGTGTACCACTAGGCGTGATTGGCATCATCTACGAATCCCGTCCAAACGTAACCATCGAAGCGGCGAGCCTATGTTTAAAGTCGGGTAACGCAACGATTTTACGCGGTGGTTCAGAAGCGATTGAATCAAATCAAGCGCTAGCAATTTGCATAGCAAACGGCTTAGAAGAAGCGGGCTTACCGTCAGAAGCGGTTCAAGTTGTAGAAACTACCGATCGCGCAGCGGTAGGTGAGTTAATCACTATGCCTGATTACGTTGATGTGATTGTTCCTCGTGGGGGCAAAGGCTTAATTGAGCGCATTAGCCGTGATGCGAAAGTTGCTGTGATTAAGCACCTCGATGGTATTTGCCACGTTTACATCGACGACGATGCTGATCTAGCGAAAGCGACGAACGTCGCTATTAACTCAAAGACTCATCGTTATGGCACCTGCAATACCATGGAGACCTTATTGGTTCACCAGAACATTGCAGAAAAAATATTGCCAAACCTCGCATCCGCTTATACCGAGATTGGTGTAGAGCTGCGTGGCTGTGAAAAAACCATGGCGATCTTACCGGTTGCTATTGCAGCAACTGCAGAAGATTGGGATACCGAATACCTTGCACCTATCTTGGCGATCAAAATTGTTGCTGATTTAGATGAAGCGATAGAGCACATCAATGCTCACGGTTCACACCATACCGATAGCATCATCAGTGAAAACTATACCAAGTCACGTCGCTTCTTAGTGGAGGTGGATTCAAGCTCGGTAATGATCAACGCTTCAACGCGATTTGCTGACGGCTTTGAATATGGCTTAGGTGCTGAAATTGGCATCTCAACCGATAAAATTCACGCGCGTGGCCCTGTTGGCCTAGATGGCTTAACATCGCAGAAGTATGTTGTATTAGGCGATGGCGAAATTCGTAAGTAGTTAATTAACCCAAACTGTCTGCAAGTTGCATTAATAGGTGTTTGTGGAGCAAATGTGGGAGCCATGGATGGCGAGCTCAAGGCTACATGGATGTATTCACGCCGTTTTGTGGAATAAACACCTATTTATGCGACTCGATACACTGATTAATGAACCCATCTAGATGAAACACATAGCGCTATTAGGCGGCACTTTCGACCCCATTCATATCGGCCATTTACGCATGGCGGTAGAATTGCGTTTGGCTGGTTTTGATGAAGTTCGCTTGATTCCAAATAGCGTACCGCCTCATCGAGATCAGCCAAAAGCCAGTGCTGAGCATCGATTAGCCATGGTGCAACTTGCCTGTGAAAATTTAGTCAAGCAAGGCATCTCAGGAATCGTCGCCGACGACATAGAACTGAAGCGCAAACAACCTAGCTACAGTGTTGCAACATTAGAGCTATTGCGAGAGCAATTACCGCCAAATACCGCCTTAAGCTGGGTAATTGGAGACGATGCTTGGGAATCTATCCACAGCTGGCATCGAATTAGCGAGTTTTTAAACCTCGCAAACCTAGTAATCATCAACCGAGGTCACGAAAATCAGTTCTCGGTCGATACATTACAAGCCCAATGGCTGAAAGAACACGCCACAGAGCTGGATAATTTGTTAGAATGCACTCATGGAAAACTAATACGCCTCAATTGGCGCTTATTAGATGTATCTGCAACCTATTTGCGCAGCTTATTAGCGCAAGGCCAAGGGGCTCAATTATTAACCCCCGACGTCGTATTAAATTACATAGCAGATCACCAACTTTATCAACTTGACTGAAAGCCATAGCGAAGACTCAATGCAAACTGAAGAAATTAAAAAATTAGTTATCAACGCCCTAGAAGACCTGAAGGCTAAAGACATCACAGTTATTGATGTAAAAGACCGTTCTTCGGTAACTGATTACATGATCTTAGCGACTGGCACCTCTAAAAAGCACGCCCAAGCCGTATGTGATAACGCATCGACAGAAGCCAAAGCGAATGGTTTGAAGCCACTTGGCGCTGAAGGTCGTGATTCATCTGACTGGATGCTTCTGGATTTAGGCGATGTTATCGTTCACGTAATGACTGAACAAGCACGTACCTTCTACGACCTTGAGCGTCTTTGGGGCGAGCAAAGTGAAGATGCAAGCGCTGAATAATTCATAGAACCTTTTAGATAGAAATAAAGCTAACTATGAAATTGCGTTTATTAGCCGTCGGTCAAAAGATGCCATCGTGGGTAGAGCAAGGCTATAAAGAATATGCCAAGCGCTTACCTTCAGATTGCAGCTTAGAGCTGGTGGAATTAGCCAGTGGTCATCGAGGAAAAAGTACCTCAGTGGCCAAGGTTAAAAAGCAAGAAGGTGAAATGCTGCTTAAAGCGATCAAACCACAAGAGTGGGTGGTTGCTTTAGATGTTAAAGGCAAACCTTGGAGCACCGAACAGCTCAGTGAGCAATTAGCCGGCTGGCGAATGGATGGAAAAGACATCTGTTTATTGATCGGTGGCCCCGATGGTATGAGTGATGAAGTAATGGCACGCGCGAACCAGCGTTGGTCTTTATCAAATTTAACCTTGCCACATCCCCTCGTCCGTATTGTAATGGCAGAACAGGTTTATCGTGCTTGGACGATTTTGCAAAATCATCCCTATCATAAATAAGATCAACCTAAGCACTAAGATATAAGCTCTAGGCCATAAGCTCTAAATACTAGTTAGCCAATAATAAGAAAGCGAGAAATAGGAATGTGGGGTAATTCGTTCAGGGATAGAATGGCAGAGCAAAGGCTGTTTCGCAGTCGCGCCATCTTCATGACGATCTTCATCTTTATCTTATTATGTGTACTCGGCAGCCGCATCGCTTTTCTACAAATAGTAGAGCACGAAAAATACCAAGACCTCTCCGAAAATAACCGCATTCAACTAAGACCCATTGCTCCAACTCGTGGCCTTATTTTTGATCGTAACGGCATCTTACTCGCCGAAAATATCCCTAGCTACAGTCTAACGTTGGTCAAAGAACGGGTTAAAGACCTAGATGAAACCCTTACTTATCTAAGAACCTTATTAGACATCAGCGAGCGAGATGAAGAGCAGTTTCGCAAACGCTTAAAATACAGCCGTCGTCCGTACGAGCCGATTATCGTTAAATACAAACTGGATGAAGAAGAAATTGCCCAAGTCATGGTCAATCGATTTTACTTGCCGGGTATCGATGTTGAAGCACGCTTAGTGCGTCATTATCCAGAAGCGGAAACTTCCGTTCATGCTTTAGGGTATGTCGGCCGAATTAATGAAAAAGAAGCACAACGCTTAGATAAAAAACAATACCGAGCAACTAAGCACGTGGGTAAGTTAGGTATCGAACGCCGCTACGAAAATGAATTGCACGGACAAGTGGGCTATCAAAAAGTCGAAACCAATGCTCGTGGTCGAATTTTGCAAGTCATCGAGCAAGTCGATCCTATACCAGGTAAAGACTTAGTTTTACATCTGGATCAGCGCTTACAGCAAGCCTCAGCCAAAGCGATGAATGGTTACCGCGGTGCCGTCGTAGCGATCGATGTGGCAACAGGCGGTATTTTAGCTCAATACAGCAACCCCAGTTATAACCCCAACTCGTTTGTAACTGGCATATCGCATAAAGAATATTCCGGGTTGCGTAACGATCCCGACTTACCTCTTTTTAACCGAGCTATTCGAGGTCAGTATCCACCGGGGTCAACCTTGAAGCCATTCCTTGGTTTATCTTTCTTAGAAGCGAATGCCGTAACTTGGCAAGATGAGATTGCAGACGAAGGCTGGTATCAGTTAGAAAATGACGAGCGCTATTACCGCGACTGGAAACGAAAAGGTCATGGTACCGTCGATCTTCACGATGCCATTATGGAATCGTGTGATACCTATTTTTACGATGCCGCTTTTAGAACCACCGTCGATAGTATCTCACCCTTTTTAGCGAAGTTTGGTTTTGGACGCAACATGACCTACGACGTCCCCAATGCGCTATCGGGTTTATTGCCTGATCGTGAATGGAAAAAGAAAAAACGCCGTCGCTCATGGTATGCCGGAGATACCCTGAATCTGGGTATTGGCCAAGGCTTCATGCTAACCACTCCTATGCAACTCGCCACTGCTACCGCCATGTTAGCGGGCAAAGGGAAGTGGCATACGCCGCGACTGATGGATACCTTGGCAGGGGAATCGAGCATTGAAGATAATAAAGCACTTGAAGACGTGATTCTAAAAGATCCCAAAGACTGGGATAAAATGTTCAAAGCCATGAAAGCCGTCGTCACAGGGCCAAGAGGAACGGCGCGCGCACTTAGGCGAAATCTTAATTACACCATGGCGGCAAAAACCGGTACGGCTCAGGTTGTGAGTATCGCTCAAAATGAAGAATACGATTCGGAAGCCTTGGCAGAACGAAATCGAGATCACGCCTTGTTTGTAGCGTTTGCGCCGGTCGAAAATCCCACCATTGCGATTGCAGTGATTGTCGAAAACGGTGAATCAGCAGGGCGCACCGCTGGCCCAATTGCAAAAGCCGTCATGCAAGAATACCTGTTAGGAGCAGAAGGCTAATGGCAGGAACAGATTTTAGTCGCCAAATGAATAGCGGCACCAATGAAGATGGCTATAAACGCAGCCAGTTATTGTTTGCCCGTTTTCACCTCGACTTACCCTTATTCGTATTATTAGTTTTGCTGTGTGGCAGCGGCTTATTAATACTGTACAGCGCCAGCGGTCAAGGCTCGGCGATGGTTCAAAAACAGGCCATTCACTATTTGATTGGTTTTATTGTCTTGCTGGTGGCAGCACAAATACCGCCGCGGCTTTATCAACTACTAGCGCCTTGGGCCTATCTTCTCGGCGTTCTCGCATTAATTGGCGTACTGGTGCTTGGGGTATCTGGCAAAGGAGCACAGCGTTGGTTGGCCATTCCAGGATTACCGCGTTTTCAGCCATCGGAATTAATGAAGCTAGCGCTGCCGTTATTGATTGCGTGGTACATGGCAACCAAAGGCTCACCGCCTAAATTATTTACCCTCGCCAAAGCCATGGTATTAATTGCAATTCCACTGGTGCTGATTTTAAAACAGCCCGACTTAGGCACCTCGATTCTAATCGGAACATCGGGCATTTTAGTGCTGTTTTTTGCTGGCATGCCTTGGTGGTTAATCTTTTCAATGATCAGTATCGTGGCTGCGTGTGCACCATTGATGTGGTTTTTTGTGATGCATGCTTATCAAAAGCAACGAGTACTGACTTTTTTAAATCCGGAGAGTGATCCACTAGGATCTGGCTGGAATATTATTCAATCAAAAACAGCGATTGGCTCAGGTGGCATTGAAGGAAAGGGTTGGTTGCAGGGAACTCAATCGCAATTAGAGTTTCTACCAGAGAGCCATACCGATTTTATTATTGCGGTATTAGCCGAAGAGTTAGGGCTAATTGGCGTATTGTTATTATTGGTTGTGTACTTCTTAATTGTGATGCGCGGTTTATATATGGCATCGGTTTGCCCGTCATTATTTGGCCGCTTATTATCAGGCAGTTTAATCGTTACCTTTTTTATCTATGTTTTTGTGAACATAGGTATGGTTAGTGGCTTATTGCCTGTGGTCGGGGTGCCCTTACCTCTGGTAAGCTGGGGTGGTACATCGGTAGTGAGTTTATTAGCAGCCTTTGGCATCATGATGTCGATGCATACTCATAAACATAAATAGCATTGAATACCGTGAGTGAAAAGAAGGGTAAATCGAATAGAGAAGTCAGCGCTTGCGTCGTATTGTAGGTTAGCCTTTGCCTACAAGGATATAGGTACTTAGGTTTTGTCAGGAACAAAAAACCTGTAGCTAACAACTTGTCGCGCTGAAGCACGACCTACATTCGATCACAACGTACTAGTTTTAAAAGATAAATACAGTTTCAATATACACAGCATTTTACGTTAAATAATTGTTACCAGATTTAGGGAAAGCAGAGTGATAAATAGAGCGATGAAAATAGTGATGAAAAGAGTTAAGCAAAAAACAAAGCAAAGTGGCTTAGCATTATTGTTAGCCAGCTGCTCCTTATTCGCGGCTCATACTGCGAATGCAAGCTATGCCGAGCATGAGCGATTTGAAGAGTTCGCTAATGAACTTGAAGCCGAACATGGCATTAAGCCCGCACAAACCAAAATCTGGTTAGAGCAATCCGTGCGTTTAGAATCCGTTTTAAAAGCCATCTCCCGACCTGCCGAAAAAACTAAAACGTGGGCTGACTACCGCAAAATTTTCTTAACCGAAAAACGCATCAATCAAGGCAAACAGTTCATTATTGATAATGCTGAACTGCTAGAAAAGGCCGAAAAAGAATTTGGTGTTCCAAAAGAAATCATCAGTGCGATCATTGGCGTCGAAACATTTTATGGCAAGCGCCAAGGTAACTACCGAGTATTAGATTCATTATCGACCTTAGCTTTTGATTACCCAAAGCGTTCTTTATTTTGGCGTGAGCTTAAGCACTTCTTCGTAATGAGCCAAGAACAGCATGTAAAACCGGGTGAAGTGAAAGGGTCGTATGCGGGCGCAATGGGTTACGGACAGTTCATTCCGAGTAGCTATCGTGCCTATGCCGTCGATTATGATAACGATGGTTTAAAAGACTTGTGGACCAATAAAGCCGACGCAATCGGCAGTGTTGCTAACTACTTTAAGCGCCACGGCTGGAAAAAAGATCAAGCCGTGACTCAGAGAGTTCGCGTAAGTGGTGATAAATATCAAGACGCGGTTAACGACCGCTTGAAACCAAAGTGGAACGTGAGCGAATTAAAAGCCTTAGGTGTTAGCCCAACAGAAGACGTGGCCGATGACGCAAGTGCAACCCTAGTAAAATTAATGGGCGAAAAGGGTGCTGAGTTCTGGTTGGGTAATCACAACTTTTACGTGATTACACGCTATAACCATAGCCGCATGTACGCCATGGCCGTTTATCAGCTAAGCCAAGCGATTAAATAGACTACTAAGTACCTCATGAATATAAACATATCTGTACGGCTGATCACACTGATCAGCCTTTTTGCGATTAGCGCAGTCAATTTAACGGCCTGTACTTCGAGTCGTTACAAGCACTCTCAAGATTTTATTCCCAATCCGATACTCGACCCTGCCGCACTTAAAGATGCTGAAGTAAAAGTTGAACCGTTAAGTTCAATGGGCAATCCAAAGCGCTATACCGTATTGGGAAAAGAGTACGAAGTCATGACCCATGCCGCCGGATTCAAGCAGCAAGGTTTTGCCTCTTGGTACGGCATGAAGTTTCACGGCCATGCAACGTCTAACGGAGAGATCTACGACGTTTATCAAATGACCGCAGCGCATAAAACACTGCCACTGCCCAGCTACGTAAAAGTCACCCGTACCGATACTCAAAAATCAGTTATTGTACGCGTGAACGATCGAGGGCCTTTTCACGAAGGGCGAATCATCGATCTATCATACTCAGCCGCGGTTAAATTAGGCATTCACAAAACAGGCACCGCCGCGGTCACGATGGAAGTAATTTCATCACCTACCAAAGGCCCGGAAAAATGGCTACAAGTTACCGCCTTAAGTAACGAACAATCCGCCAAAGCACTGCAAAAAAAGCTGAAAGCCATGCAGCAATGGCCCGTAGCAATCACCAGTAATGAAAAACGCAGCCTACATAAAGTGCGTATTGGCCCTATTCCAGAAGGACAAGCGACCGATAAAGTCATTACCATTTTGCAAAATAATCAATTGCCGACGCCTCTCGTATTAGCCGCGCACCAGCTTTGACGCTGGTTAAAGAGGATCGCGGCTGATCAGATTTAGCACAATGGCCCTTGAGCTGTTACAATACCCGCACTATTTTTTTCTATTCACCGATCTAATATTTAAATTATATTCTTATGACCATTCGCCAAATATTTAAAGCCAGCATTGCTGCTGTAATCAGTTTTACCTGCGCCGTTTCTACTGCACAAGCAGGCTCCGTAATCATTCCAAAACCTCCCGTACTTGCGGCAACAGCCTACGTATTAATGGATGCAGCCAGCGGTGAAATTCTTGTTCAAAAAAATGCCGACAAGCAATTACCGCCAGCCAGCATGACCAAGATGATGACCAGCTACCTTGCGACGCACGAACTTGCATTGGGCAACCTAAACGAACAAGACCAAGTACCCGTGAGCATTAAAGCCTGGAAAATGGGCGGATCAAAAATGTTCATCCGCGAAGGTCGCGATGTTGCACTCATCGATCTTATTAAAGGCGTCATTATTCAATCGGGTAACGATGCCAGTATCGCCGTATCAGAATACGTTGCCGGATCAGAAGATGCGTTTGTTGATTTGATGAATCAACATACTCAACGTCTAGGCATGGTTAATACACAATTTCAAAATGCGACGGGCTGGCCAGCAAAAGGGCACTTCTCTAGCGCACACGACATGGCCATTCTTGCGCAAGCAATTACCAACGACCACCCTGAATACTATTCACTGTATAAAGAAAAATATTTCGAATTTAATAAAATTCGTCAGCCTAACCGCAACAAGTTGTTATGGCGTGACCCAAGCGTAGACGGATTAAAAACAGGCCATACTGAAGAAGCCGGCTTTTGTTTAACCGCATCAGCACAGCGTAATGGCATGCGATTAATTGCAGTAGTCATGGGAACTCGAAGCGAAAATGCACGCGCAACCGAAACGCAAAAATTATTAACCTATGGTTTTCGCTACTTCGAAACGCATCGTTTATACGAAGCAGGGGCGAGCATAAAAACCTTACCGGCCTGGTACGGTGAAGAAACTCAGTTCGACGTAGGCATCGCCGACGATCTATACATCACCATTGCTCGTGGTGCTAAAGAACAACTACAAGTAGAAACTCTAACCAACGAATTTATTGAAGCACCGCTTAAAACTGGCGAAAGCCAAGGAACTTTGACCATACGCTTAAACGACAAAGTACTCGCCGAACGTCCGCTGGTTGCCTTAAGTGATATAACAGAGTCAGGCTTTTTTAGCCGCTTATGGGATGGCATTAAGCTATTCTTTATAAAGTTAGTGGGCGGAGAAGGTTAAGCACTCATGAAAATGCCAATAGAAAGTACCTTACCTAAAGGTCAGAAGGCGCCAGAAGATGCGCCAAAAATTGAATTCCCTTGTGCCAACTACCCAGTCAAAGTCATTGGGCAGTGCATAGCAGGCTACGATGCCATTATCATCGAAGTCATGCGTCGCTATGACCCAAGTTTGGATATTAGCAAGGTACACGCGAAAGACAGTGCGAAAGGCACCTTTCGATCAATTACCCTGTACATCACCGCCACAGGTAAAGATCAGCTAGAAAAGCTGCACGTAGAATTGAAATCTCTAGAATGCGTAAAAATGGTAATGTGATGACAGATGCCGTAGCCAGCCTTGATAACGAGATAGAACCTCAAAAATTGCCGCTTATCGTGCGCGATTTTTATGATCAAGGCCTACTGGACTACCATCAAATTCACGAAAAAATGCTGCATTTCACCCAGAATAGAAATGAGCAAACCCGCGACGAAATCTGGCTACTTCAACACGAAAGAGTCTTCACCCAAGGCCAAGCAGGCAAACCAGAACACGTCTTGTTTGCCGGTGACATTCCCGTCGTTCAAAGCGATCGTGGTGGGCAAGTCACCTACCATGGCCCCGGCCAGCTCGTTGTCTATTTGATGATAGACATCAAACGAAAAAACTGGGGGCCAAGAGAGCTCGTCAGCGCGATTGAAAACGCCATCGTCGCAACGTTAAAAGATTATGGTATTAATAGTGCCCCCAAAAAAGATGCCCCCGGCGTATACGTTAATTATGTAACGAACGGCATAGAAAGCGATGCGAAGATTGCATCGCTTGGCTTACGCATCAAGCAAGGCAGATCATTTCATGGGCTATCGATAAACATCGATATGGATATGGAACCCTTTCAGCGCATCAACCCCTGTGGATACGCTGGAATGACAATGACACAAATGGCAACTGAGCTTCATTCATTGAGTGAAAAGAGCGGCAAAGACACACAAAAGATGACTTTTAGGGACGTAAGTACCAAGTTAAAGCATCACATCAGCCAATGCTTGCAGTATACTAGCCACATAGAACTTCCCGCATAAAAGACTCATTCAAGAGCCACGAGTTAAAGTGCAATTAGCCGTATTAGGTGTTTATGACAGATTTAGAAAAGCCCGCTGAAAAACCAAAGCCAAAGCGTGCAGTACAAGGTGAAAAACTTCGTGGCGCAGAAAAAGTAGCCCGCATCCCAATAAAAGTGATTCCGACCGAAACCATGCCGCGCAAGCCAGATTGGATTCGAGTACGCATACCGGCGTCACCCAAAATTAGCGAAATTAAGCAAAAGCTGCGTAAGCACGGATTACACACCGTTTGTGAAGAAGCAAATTGCCCGAACCTAGGCGAATGCTTTGGTGGCGGAACAGCAACCTTCATGATCATGGGTGACATCTGTACCCGTCGTTGCCCATTCTGCGACGTGGCTCACGGCCGCCCGAACGAGTTGAATAAAGACGAGCCGAAAAGTCTAGCAATCGCCATTGCCGACATGAAGCTAAAGTACGTCGTAATCACCTCGGTAGACCGCGATGATTTACGCGACGGCGGAGCACAGCACTTTGTGGATTGCATCCGTGAAACCCGTGCCCTAAGCCCACGCATAGAAATTGAAGTATTAGTACCCGACTTCCGTGGCCGCATGGACGTTGCCCTAGCCATTATGGAAGACAACGTACCCGACGTATTCAACCACAACTTAGAAACGGTTCCGCGCTTGTATAAAGAATCGCGCCCAGGTTCTGATTACAACTGGTCATTGGATCTACTAGAAAAATACAAAGAACGCTGCCCACAGGTTAAAACCAAATCAGGCATCATGCTGGGCTTAGGTGAAACCGACGAAGAAGTGATCGAAGTAATGAAAGACCTTCGTGAACATAACGTCGACATGATCACCCTAGGGCAATACTTACAGCCAAGTAAAAATCACTTACCGGTTGACCGTTTTGTAACACCAGCAGCCTTTGACGAATTAGGCAGAATCGCCAAAGAACTAGGCTTTAAGCACGTTGCTAGTGGCCCAATGGTTCGATCTTCTTACCATGCCGACCAGCAGGCGCATGGAGAATTCTAGGAGCCCAGGCCGAAAGGCGTCCTAGGATGAAATGACATCATAACGCTGTAGTGTTATGATGTCATATGAGTTAATGGAGCAATTATCATGAGTAACTTATCTAAGCGTTCTACGGTTTATTTTGAACCTGACATACACCAAGCTTTAAAAATGCGCGCAGCCTCTTCACACCTATCAATTTCTGAACTAATCGATGAAGCTGTCCGGCTATTAATGCGTGAAGACCAAGAAGATCTGGCTGCTGTATCAGAGAGAGCTAACGAGCCGGAAATATCTTATGAAGATCTGCTAAATGATTTGAAGTCTCATGGCAAAATATAAAATTACTTTTAAAAAGTCTGTCGCTAAAGATTTACGAGTTATACCGAAAAGCGACATACAAAAGATTTTAAGTAAAATTGATTCTTTATCTGAGAATCCGCGTGGTGAAGGCTGTATAAAGTTATCGGGTAAAGAAAGCTATAGAGTTCGACAAGGATTATATCGAATCATATATGAGATAAAAGATGGTCTGCTTGTTGTTAATGTCGTTAAGGTAGCTCATAGATCAAATGTTTATAAGAGCAACTAATAAGTTGCTCAAGTGGTAAGGTCGAAATAAAGCCGTGCTTTACCAAGGAAACCGTCGCCAGCTTTTAACCATCTGCAGGGCTAATAACCCCGCGCCCACCCTTGTTTAAAACATGGGTATAAATCATCGTCGTATTCACATTAGCGTGGCCTAAAAGCTCTTGCACCGTTCTAATGTCATACCCCCTTTCTAATAAATGTGTCGCAAAAGAATGCCGTAAAGTATGGCAGCTAGCATGCTTATGAATACCGGCTTTACGAATCGCAATCTTAACCGCTTTTTGAATCGTTCTAGGGTTTAAATGGTGACGCCCCATTTTACCTGATCTTGGATCTTTACTTATGGTCTCGCTGGCAAAGATATATTGCCAAGCGAGTTCTTTACTCGCATTAGGATATTTCTTGGCCAAAGCACCAGGTAAATGAACAAAACAAATATTTTCGGCGAGCGCTTTATCATGTAGGCGCTGACATTCTTCGATATGGGAGTGGAGTAGGGGAACTGCTCGCTCAGGCAGCATAGTGACTCTGTCTTTATTACCCTTTCCTTCTCTTACTAAAATCTCTCCTCGGCCAAAATCGACATCCTTTACCCTTAAGCGTAAAGTTTCTTGTAACCTAAGGCCTGCGCCATACATTAGCAATGATGCTAATAGAGGTGAGCTGGTAAGATTGGCAATCACACGGTTAGCTTCTTCACGGCTAAAAACGACAGGCAGCTTTTTAGGCTTTCTAGCCTTAACCCAATCATCAAGATTAATATCTTCAATAAGCAGTACGCGTTTGTATAGGAAGATTAATGAGTTTAAAGCCAATTGCTGAGTGCTGATCGCCACATTTTTTTGCAGCACTAGGTGACTTAAGAATTGAACTATTTCAGTAGCCCCCATCTCTGTTGGATGTCTCATCTTATGAAAATGCAAGAATTGCCTAATCCAGCCCCAGTAAGTTCTTTCTGTCGCTAGGGAGTAGTTGGCACGTCTAACGGTTTCAATGAACTGCTGCTGTAAGCGCATAAACAATACCTTGGACTGGGTTTTTATACAGTATAGTTAATAATTAACGTTCGTATAATAATAAAACTGAATTATTTGCAAGTTATTGAAATATATGTGAAATTTTAGTGATTAGTAATATTCGTTAGTTAAGCGAACAGGCTGGCATCGTGGTATTGAATTGACAAAAGCGAATGTTAAATATAGTGTTGCTGGTATCAATAACAGGGATAGTCGTATGATTTCAAAGAAAATTTCTCTTCGTTCGCCTTTCCCGTTTATAAGGGGTTATGCGGCATCTGTTCGTATAGCACGCTGTTACGTATAAAAAATTATGAAAATTGAATCATCTAATATAGAAGTATTGATGCCTGCTACAGAAGCAATGCCTTTTGGAGAACTATTTTTTACTGTTCTATTTGTAGCTACGGGATTGATAGGCGGTAATATTGTAATCGCAATGCACTATAAAAGAATGGGGCAGCATTGGGCGTCTGGTTTTAAGCCTTTTGCATTTCCATTTAAAAACTTTAATGGCACAGAATGGTTTAATTTACTTTTGGTGTCGGTAATAACTATGTTGCTTGCTGCTGTGGCTTCAACATTCTCAAACTAATTACGTAACAAGGCGTTGGTGGATTAGCCCCTTCGGGGCTTGGACGCTTTCAGCGCCCCACAACAAAAGCGTTAGGTGTATAGATTGGAATTTTCGATGCCATTAGTTTTATTTCTAGTCTTTGGAGCGTTCTTTTTCTCCCTTGGTTTGTATTCGTTAATAACTGGAAAAATGCGAAGTGGTGTCGATACAGTTCATAATGGCAAAATGATCGTAGGATTCAGGGCCAGACTAATGGGGCTATTGGTTATGGTTTTGGGACCTCTTGTTGCGCTAATTGGATTTCTATTTTCCGAAACAATGAAATGACTAAAACACCTAACAAAAAGTTGGTGGTTCAGCCCCTTCGGGGCTTGGACGCTTTCAGCGCCCCACAACAAAAGCGTTATGTGAGTTTTAAGTTTAAATGATTGAAGATTATTTCTATCTCCTAATTATTTTAGGATTGAACTACTGTTTTGCTTTTATGCTAACGATTGAGCTTGGCTCTTTCGAGTTAATGGAAAGGTCAACGAAAGCTCTTTGGCTTTTACTTATTTGGTCAATTCCTATATTAGGCCCATTGATAATGCATAGATATTTAAAAATAGGCTGGGCTAAAGGTCGTAATAGTGGTGGTAATGATATTCAACCACCTAGCGATGGCATCTAATGATTAATCACATAACAAAAGCATGTTGCGTAACCACTGCGTGGTTTGGACGGTTTTCCGCTCGTACCTCGCTACAAACCGCCGCAAATGCTAGGCGTTATGTGAATAAAATATATGAATAACCACTGTAGTTGCTCTACTTTACCTTTCATCATTCAACAAAAATCTATAGATGAGATAGATGAGCTTAAAAATAGAGTTGAGCTGATTAAGGATCATAATCCTAGATGGATGAAAACTTTTAAGTGTACTTCTTGTGGGCAGCTATGGAATGAAACCTGGCATAGCATTAGGCAAGGAGAGATCCCTGAAGTGTGCAAAATTGCCGAATAGATTAGGTGCTGGCTATTTAAAATCGCATAACAAATGCATCTTGCACAACCACGCGTGGTTTGGACGGTTTTCCGCTCGTACCTCGCTACAAACCGCCGCAAATGCTAGGCGTTATAGCTTAAAGAGGTTATATTGAAAGATTCTATTTTTTTAACAGTTATGGCGGGTGTTTCTGTATTCGTCGTTAGTCAATTCATATTGAAACTAGTACTAGAACCAATAGTCTCTTTTAAAGAGTCCTTGGGTGGCATTAGCGGATTTTTTCTACGATACAATGCAAGAATAACTAATGGAAACGCTGATCCTGAATTACAGCGCGACCTCAGAATAGTAATCTCAGAGGTAATGGCTAAGAAAGAAGCGATTCCTTTTTATCGTTTTTTTGGTTTTATCTTAGGCTTGCCTTCTGAAAAAAAATTGCTAAAAGGATGCCGTAATTTAAACTTTGTCTGGTACGAGATGAATAAAGATACTGCATCAACTCCTGGGCAGCCAAATTGCATTGAGATATCAACGCATCTCAATGAAGTAGCTGATCTTTTGAAGATCCGCTTAGATTATAGAGAGCTATAACAAAGCCTTGCTTGGGATAAACCCAAGAAGGCGGCGTTAACTGCTTAGGAGAAATCGGGTATCTATACAACAACATTACAAGGCGAGAATTTTACTCATCGGAATCTATGGCATACTTGCGATCACTTGAAAGATATGGGTGACTCCATTTCCGAGGGGAGTGGCCATCAATATAAGGCCGCCTCTGTATTTGCTGTGTTCGCTTTTGAAGCATATTTGAATTTTGTAATCACTAAGATTGATGAAGATGTAGCGAAGATTGAGAGGAGATATTTTGGGCCCAAGGGAGATTACCCAGGAATGAAAGGAAAAATTAAGTGGGTTCTAGAAAGGCTTAATTTACCTCAAGCGAACTATGGTCGATATCCATACCAAAAATTGAGCGAGGTAATTTCTAATAGAGATACATACGCTCATGGGAAACCAGAAGTATGTGATATTAAAGAAAATCACATTACACCAGAGCATGATATTGAGCCGCTTTGGTATGCCGAGTCAGTAACTAAAAATGATATTGAAACAATAATGGATTGTATTATTCATATTACTGATCAAATTCACGCAGCAGCTGAAGAGTTTTTAGATTCACCTATTTGGTGGGGGGATAACGCACTGACAGGGCCATTATCTTATGCATCAGGCGGAACTGAAGTTTGCAGTTAACAAGGGCCAGCAACGGACTGTCAAACCTGTCACTTTTTGTGTGCTTCGCGGCACAAAAACCGCCAGCTTTGCCAGTCGCTGTGGCCGGCGTTGAGGCTGTAGAAAAACCTTATTTTCACTTCATATTTTGTTAAAATAGCACCTCTTATCAAGAGGTGAAAAATGCCTAAATTTATTCCTTATAATTACGATCAAACATCTATGGT
>Ga0105348_1000080_pt1 | contig 64672 bp, 51 predicted proteins | sample EN8Hudsemesocosm_2_FD_83504 | JGI IMG/M metagenome (GOLD analysis project Ga0105348, IMG submission 83504) | Methane-oxidizing microbial communities from mesocosms in the Hudson Canyon - EN8C Hudson Canyon | ecosystem: Environmental > Aquatic > Marine > Cold seeps | place: Hudson Canyon... | reverse complement strand
CTTTTTCAACGAGCATTACCGATCTCGCCCAAGGATAAAAATGTATGTTGACTTGATAACCCTTACTTACCAGTAAAGCAACGGTAAATTGAAAAACCCAACCCTTATTGCACACTGCTTCACTAATGTAAGGAGGCCAATTTAAGGTGGCTAAATTGAGTACCTTGTCAGAGCTTTCATTAAAACGATAGCCTTGAGGAGTCTTAATACCTTGGGTTGTATACTGCTTCCCCTGGGAAGAGTAATGAATGGCAAGGCTTTCATCAAACGATTCCGCGTAAGTTATTTCATTCGTTGCGAAATAACTTAACAGAGTGAGCATCATAGATAATGCAGATAGCTTAATAAACCTCATAATGCCCCCAAATTAATCGTCATACTCTTTAACTTTAGTCGTTTGAAAAAATTATGCCATATGGCTAAACGAGGAAATAAATATTAATTAATGAAGTAAACTATAAGTCACTATGGCGACAATACAAGACACTAAAAAGCTTAATAGCGCCCCTTCAATAACCATATCTTTAATGGCAATTTCACCAGTACCATAAGCAATTGCGTTTGGAGCCGTGGCGACAGGTAACATAAAAGCACAACTGGCAGCCATAGCGGCAGGGATCATAAATATAGCCGGATCAACTCCTGAGCTGACACCGACTATCGCTAAAATAGGCATCAATAAAGTCGCTGTTGCAGTGTTACTGGTTATCTCGGTTACATAGGTCACCACTAAACAAATAGTGAGCACCATGGCGATCATAGGTAAATTTGCTAATGAAGATAACCAATCACCTAGCATCACGCTTAAGCCTGATGCTCTAAAACCTTTGGCGATAGCGATACCGCCCGCGAAAAGCAGTAACATACCCCAAGGAATTTCTTTGGCGGTGTCCCAATCAAGAATGCGGCCACCTTTACCGTTAGGCGTCATAAACATGATAACAACAGCGGCAAGAGCAACTGTGCTATCACCGGCAATCGACACATCAAATAACTCACTCCAACCACCAAATGGTGCACCTCGAGTAATCCAAGCTAACGCTGTTAAACCGAAGATAATTAAGGTGCGCTTTTCTTCAGCTCGCCATGCAGGCAGAGATGGTAATTGAATTTTATCTTCGAGTTTAATTGAGCGAGTTAACCATAAGGCCATTAGCGGAATAGAAATAAGTACCACAGGCACACCTATTTTCATCCACTGTAAAAAACCATACTCGCTGCCGGTGGTTTCTTCGTAGATACCCATAAAGATAACATTTGGCGGTGTACCAATTGGCGTACCAATACCACCAACAGAGGCGGAGTAAGCAATACCCAAGATAAGTGCGACCTTAAGTTTTCTATTATCTACATGACTTAAAATCGCCAGCGCAATAGGTAACATGATTAAGGTCGACGCGGTATTGGATATCCACATACTCAAAATGGCGGTCGCTAACATAAAACCAAACACTAGGCGTCTGCCACTAGAAACACCTACAAGGCGCACCATATATACTGCCATACGTTCATGTGCACCGCTTTTCACTAGCGCCGTTGAGAGCATAAACGCGCCCATGAGTAATAAAATAACATGACTGCCTAACGAGGAGGCGACAGTCTTATGATCAACAATGCCAAATAACGGCAGTAAAGCAAAAGGGACTAATGATGTTGCCGGGATTGGGATAGCTTCAGTTACCCACCATATTACTGTCAGTAAAGTAATGGCAGCAGCTATTGCAGGCTTATCAGCTAAGCCAAGTTGTCCAAGCAATAAATAAAAGGCAAAAGCGAGCAGAGGCCCTAATGGGATAAAATGTTGGCGAGTAATTTTCATATTCGTAGCAAACTCTATTATTTAGTAGCAGGCAATGATGCTGCTTTTATTGTTTTTAGTTGTTTGTTCTATTCATAGCTGCTTTTAACGAGCTTGAGCTATTAAATACTATTTTTAGGCGTTTGAGTAGCGTTCTTTATTACCTAACCAACGCTGTATCAGAGCTTGAGCGCAATCAGGCGATTGTTGTGATAATAAGTAGGCTTGTTGTTTAATTTCTGGAATTAAGTAACCATCGCGAACTAAATCGGCAATTTTAAGGTCTGCTAGTCCTGTTTGTCTTGTGCCGAGCAATTCACCTGGACCACGAATTTCCAGATCTTTCTCGGCTATAACAAAGCCATCATTGCTCTCGCGTAATACCGCTAAACGCTTAGTGGCCGTTTTCGATAGTGGTGCTTTATACATAAGCACGCAAAAAGAGGCGACAGAGCCACGGCCAACTCGACCACGTAATTGATGAAGTTGTGCTAAACCAAGGCGTTCTGGGTTTTCAATCACCATCAAACTTGAGTTGGGTACATCAACCCCGACTTCGATTACTGTAGTCGCAATCAGTAGATGTAAATCACCGGCTTTAAAGCTATCCATTATTTCCTGTTTTTCAACGGCTTTCATTCTGCCATGTACTAAACCTATGTTCAGTTCAGGAAGCTGAGCTTGTAGTGCAACAGCAGTATCTTCAGCGGCTTGGCATTGTAGTACTTCAGATTCTTCTATCAGAGTACAAACCCAATAAGCTTGTCTGCCATCATTAACACATCCTTGGCGAATTCGCTCGATAACGTCGCTGCGGCGAGAATCAGGCAATGCCACAGTGTTAATCGGTGTTCTGCCCGGAGGAAGCTCGTCAATAATTGAGGTATCTAAGTCGGCGTAAGCGGTCATTGATAACGTACGTGGTATTGGCGTTGCTGTCATAATTAACTGGTGCGGATATTTATTATCGAAAACACCTTTTTCTCTCAGCGTTAGGCGTTGTTGAACACCAAATTTATGCTGCTCATCAATAATAACTAGCACTAAGTTTTTAAACGCTACATCGGCTTGAAAGAGTGCATGGGTACCAATGACCATTTGCATTTCGCCACTGGCAATTTGCTCTAATGCTAAACGCTTAGCTTTAGCCTTGGTTTTACCGGCAAGCCAACCAACGTTGATCTGAAGTGGTTCAAACCACTTGGCGAAGTTAATGGCGTGTTGCTCAGCTAATATTTCAGTGGGCGCCATTAAAGCGACTTGGTAGCCCTGACTAATCGCGGTTAATGCAGCTAAAGCGGCTACCAGCGTTTTACCTGAGCCAACATCACCTTGTACCAAACGCATCATAGGTAATGGCTTAGCAAGGTCTGTTTTGATTTCATCAACCACGCGAGCTTGTGCGTTTGTCGGTGAAAAAGGTAGTGACTTAAGAAAAGTTTGATTTACTTTTTCATCACCTATTAAAGCAATAGCATCATGAACATCACTGTTTTGTCTGAGCTTTAACATACTCAAGTTTTGGGCCAGTAACTCTTCTTTGATTAAACGTTGTTGTGCTGGGTGACGGCCCTGCTCTAATTGTTCAACAGAAACATCAGGTGGCGGTCGATGAATAATGGCAAGTGCTTCACTCAAGGAGTATTGCTCATTAAAGATGTTATTTGGCAGTAACTCTTCAACTTGGCCTCGTTGTAAGCGGATTAGTGCCTGTTCAGTTAAACTGCGTAGTGATATTTGTCTTAAACCATCGGTAGTGGGGTAAACCGGCGTTAAGGTTTCTTCAACGGGCGTTAATACTCTATCGTCATCAAGCGCTTTGTATTCTGGGTGTACAATTTGAAAACCACGAGGACCACGCTTTATTTCACCATAGCAACGGATGGTTTTGCCGATAGCTAAACTATTCTTTTGACTAGCAGAAAAGCTAAAGAAGCACAGCTGAATAGTGCCTGTACCATCGTTGAGGGTAACCACCATCATACGGCGTTTGCCGTGGGTAATTTGGTTATTGGTAATTTCACCAACGATATTGGTAGAAGTGCCAATTAATAGATCACGTACTGTGGTGATACGGGTTTTATCTTCATAGCGAAGCGGTAAATGAAAGAGAATATCTTGAACTGATATTAAGCCAATTTTTTCGAGTTTTTCAGCAAGGCTTGGCCCAACACCTTTGAAGGTGCTGAGTGGAATTTGAGATAATTTGGTGAGTGCTTCCAATGCCATTAAGCTTTACTCTAGTGCCTAATCATCAATATGTTGCCAAGCACTTTTGTCCATTTGCATTTTTTGCCACCAATCTTCATCAGCAACAATTTGACCTGCTTCATCAATTTCTGGGTAAGGTAGTCCTTTACGCTGACAAGCTTCAGCAAATATCGGATGACCACCTTCAAACAAGGTGCGTTGGCGACGCTCATTATTTAAGCGTGGCTTATCATACATGCCAGCGGCAACACGTTGACGTTGTGCTTCATAAAGCACCACAGAACAGGCAACAGAGACATTTAGCGATTGCACCATGCCAACCATAGGAATAACGATATCTTGATCGGCGAGTTCTAAGGCGACATCTGATGCGCCAAATTTCTCTTGTCCTAAAATAATCGCAGTTGGTTTAGTGTAATCAATTTCTCTAAAATCAACGGCAGTATCAGACAAGTTAGTCACTAATACTTGCATGCCTTGAGCTTTAAGCTCAGCAATTGCGTCAGCTGTTTTATGATGACTGTGAACGTCAATCCAATTTTGACTGCCTGCAGCACTACCGCCACGTACCTCTGCTTCTTCACTTTTCCAAACAGCATGCACATCACTCACACCAATGGCATCACAAGTACGCACTACAGCAGCTAAATTATGGGTTTTATGCACACCTTCCATACATACAGTTAAGTCTGGCTGGCGTTTATCTAACATAGTGTTAATACGTGCTAATCTTTCTGGAGTCATGCTTTCTATCTTTTAAATTATCCAAGGAATAAAGTTATTGCTAACTCTATTGTAGGATATAAGTGCTATGAAGAGTTTTATGGAGCAAAACATCTTATTCATGGATGAATAAGTTGAGCTTATAGGGACATATTTACAGTGATTTTGCGTAATAATGCTCGAAATAGCTCAACTTAAACAAGTTCTAATTAACGCTAGGAAGTTCCATTACTCCATCAATTTCAATGGCAACATCTTTAGGTAGCCTTGAAACTTGTACCGCAGCGCGCGCTGGGTATGGTTGACTAAAGTACTTACTCATCACTTCGTTTACCGTGGCAAAGTTACTTAAATCAGTTAGGAAGATATTAACTTTTACCATGTTATTAATTTCGCCGCCCGCCGCTTCACAAACCGCCACGAGGTTTTTAAATACTTGCTCTGCTTGGCTCGCGAAATCACCTTCAATTACTTCCATTGTCTCTGGAATTAATGGAATTTGACCTGATAAATAAACCGTGTTGTTTACTTTTACCGCTTGGCTGTAAGTGCCAATCGCGCTAGGTGCTTTGTCTGTACTGATAATGCTTTTCATAATAGTTCCTTTAGTTACTACGTGAGCTCAAAGCTCTATATTCAATATATATCTGCTGTGCTTATTTGTTTCGGATAACTCGTTGCACATCAATCATTACTTTAATCTTACGGATGATATCGGCTAAGTGGATACGATCTCGACAGGTAATTTCCATGTCGATGACGTATAAGCCGGCATCTTTTTCACCCGAGTTTAAGCTATGTACATTAGAGCCACATTTTGCCACAACATTGGTGAGTAATGCTAATGCACCTTGATGGTTAACTATTTCTACGCGTAGTTTTGCGATAAACTCTTTTTCAATTTCATTGTCCCACTTAACTGGGAATAAACTACCTTGCTCATGGCCTTTGATGTTTCGACAACCTTGCTGATGCACCATCAAGCCTTTACCTGGGCTTAAATACGCCAAAATGGCATCACCTGGAATCGGTCGACAACACTTACCATAACTCACCAACATACCTTCAGTGCCTTTAATCGGCATTTTGGTTTTAGCGCTAGTAGGGGCAAGTTCTGCATCTTCAGTAAAACCGTCGGTAAGTTGTCTAGCAATACCAATACTTAGCGCGTTACCTAAGCCAATATTGGTAAGTAATTCATCAAAGTTTTCATTACCACTTTGTTGTACTACTTCATCAATTTTATCTTGTGCAATATCTTCAAGCTTGGTTTTACCTAAGGCGTGACTTAAAAGACGGACACCTAAAGCATGAGACTCATCTTTCTCACAGCTTCTTAAGTAAGTTCTAATTTGTAAGCGAGCTTTCGCGGTTACTACAAAATTTAACCAAGTCGCGTTTGGTCGTGCAGCGGCTGAGGTGATTACTTCGATAGTTTGTCCTGAGTCTATTGGCTGACTCATCGGGTAAGGTTTGCGATCTACTTTTACCCCAACACATGAATTACCGACATCGGTATGAACAGCATAAGCAAAATCAATCGCAGTCGCGCCCATGGGTAATTCAATAATACGGCCATCAGGGGTGAATACGTAAATCTCTTCAGGGAATAAGTCTGATTTAACGTTTTCAATAAATTCAAATGAACTACCTGCGCTTTGTTGCAACTCTAATAAGCTTTGCATCCAACGACGTGCTTTCATTTGTGCGGTAGTGCCAGTGTTATCGCCATCTTGCTTATAAAGCCAATGCGCAGCAACACCTTTATCTGCCATTTGATCCATATCGTGGGTACGGATTTGAATTTCTACCGGTATACCATGCGGCCCAATGAGTGACGTATGCAGAGATTGATAACCATTAGTTTTTGGAATGGCGATATAATCTTTAAAGCGGGTTTCAATAGGTTTGAATAAATTGTGCATCGCACCTAAGGCACGGTAACAATTGTCAATTTTCTCACTGACAATAACGCGAAATGCATAAATGTCCATTACTTCATTGAACATTAATTCTTTATTGAGCATCTTGCGATAAATAGAATAAAGATGTTTTTCTCTACCCATGATTTTCGCTTCAATACCACTCTCTTCAAGACGTGCGGCAATTTCTTTCTCAATATTATCAACAATAGCCTTACGGTTACCACGCGCACTTTTTACCGCTGACTTTAGTGCACGAGAACGCATTGGATAAAGTGCTTCAAAGCCTAATAGCTCTAATTCATTTTTAATATCATGAATACCAAGTCGGTTAGCAATTGGTGCGTAGATCTCTAAGGTTTCTCGGGCTATTCTACGGCGCTTATCTGGGCGCAGTGAGCCAAGGGTGCGCATGTTGTGCGTGCGGTCAGCGAGTTTGATTAAGATAACACGTATATCTTGCACCATGGCAAGCACCATTTTACGGAAGTTTTCCGCTTGCATTTCTTCTTTGTTATCAAACTTTAGCTTGTCTAACTTACTTACACCTTCAACCAGCTCTGCAACGGTATGACCAAATAGCTCAGCCAGTTCGTCTTTGGTAACTTCAGTATCTTCAATAACATCATGTAATAAAGCGGCCATCAGCGTTTCATGATCTAAATGCATTTGCGCTAAGTTAATGGCTACTGCAACAGGGTGAGTGATGTAAGGATCACCACTCGATCGCATTTGTCCGTCATGGGCATCACGCGCAACAATATAGGCGTGCTTTAGCAAGTCAATTTGTACTTTTGATAGGTAGGTAGAGCTAAGTTCTTTTAAAGGTTCAAATAGGTACACCTAATACTCCAAACTGAGAAGAAATAAGGGGGGTAGTTGAGTATATATACTCTAATATAAATAGCATACGCGGCAATACGCGCAATTGACAAGGAAAAATTAAATCTGAGCAATAAAAAACGCGTAACCTATTTTCTGAGTTTAAGCAGAATGAGGTACGCGTTTTAAAGAACTGAAATTAAAGCCTTCTATGTTGAAGGAATTAACTTAGCTTAATTCGTCTTGTTGACCACCAACAATCGCAGCAACAGCATCTAACTCAGCAGTATCTTGCTGAATTTGCTCTTGACGATCAGAAGTGTTCATAATTTCTGTAGTAATTAGGTTTGCTTCGATTTCACGTAAAGCAATTACCGTTGGTTTGTCATTTTCGACTTCAACCAATGGATCTTTCCCGCCCGTTGCAATTTGACGAGCACGACGTGATGCTACTAACACCAAATCAAAACGATTACCGATTTTTTCTACGGCATCTTCAACAGTAACGCGAGCCATGTGGTCACTCCAACTAAATAAACGATCTTACAAAATAATAGCTGCGTAGTTTACTGCCCACTTACTAATTAAGCAAGTAATAGCCGCGCAACTAGGGGAAATATCTTACGATTTTAACTTATTCTGCCGCTTCAACTTCATTATTAGCCAATAACTTACTAAATAATGCTTGTTGCGCGATAGCTTGCTGACGACACTTCAATCGCTGATTATTCACGATAGTGGTCAAGTCTACTAGTGCCTGATTAAAATCATCGTTAACAATAACGTAATCAAACTCGTTGTAATGCGAACATTCCGCTTGCGCAGCTGCCATACGACCAGCAATGATTTCATCACTGTCTTGACCACGGCCACGTAAACGCTTTTCTAGTTCTTCTTTTGAAGGTGGGCTAATAAATACTGTGGTGACACTTGGCTTTTTCATGCGAACTTGTTGTGCACCTTGCCAGTCAATATCGAGAAAAACATCAATGCCTAGGGCAAGTTGAGCATCAATTGCCGCTTCAGAAGTACCGTAGTAATTACCGAAAACTTCGGCATATTCATAAAAAGCATTTTGACTGATTAATTGTTTAAATTCACTGACATCAACGAAGTGATAATGCTCGCCATTGTTTTCGCCTGGGCGGATATCACGAGTAGTATGAGAAACAGAAACCTGCATAGGTCTTGCAGACGCTTGATTGTCTTGTTTAAGCAACGCATTGATCAAGCTCGATTTTCCAGCGCCACTAGGTGCTGAAAGAATAAATAAATTTCCGGGAACAGTCACGGGAGATTCCTTGAGTTACATCTGACTAATAAATATTAAGCCACTTGGTGTTAAATCGAAGCCAATAAAAAAGGCTGAACCTTATTTTACTCTATTAGAATAAAAAAAGCTCAGCCAGATTTTGCTTTGCTATAAGTTGGTGTTATCAGCTTATAGTACTTTAGCGATAGAACTTGCTAGATAATCAACATTGGCTTGAGAAATACCAGCAATACTCATACGGCTTGAGCCAACTAAGTAGATGCTGTAATCATCTTGCAGCTGTTGAACTTGTTCGGGAGAAAGACCTAAGAACGAGAACATACCCATTTGACGGCTGATATGGCTGAAATCTTGAGTAACGCCATTTTCAACTAGCTTATCAACAATGATCTTGCGGTTGTCATTAATGCGGTCGCGCATTTCAGCTAATTCACGGTACCATTCGTTACGTAACTCATCAGAAGTTAAAATGGTTTCAACAAGAGCTGCACCATGTGCTGGCGGCATTGAGTAGATAACACGTACAACGTAAAGTAATACTGAGTTTGCAATATCAACCGCAGTGCTAGACTCTCCAATGATAGTACAAGCACCAATACGTTCACGGTATAAACCGAAGTTTTTAGAACATGAACTACAGATGATCATCTCTTTAACAGTGTCAGCCATTAAACGTAAACCGTAGGCATCTTCTTCTAAGCCAACACCAAAACCTTGGTAAGCCATATCAATTAGTGGGGTAAAGCCAACTGTTTTTGCAACATCAGCAACTTGTTGCCATTGTTCTTTGTTTAAATCCATACCACTTGGGTTATGACAACAAGCATGAAGTAATACCACATCATCACTGCTTACTTCTTTAAGGGCATTTAACATACCGTCAAAGTCTAAGCTCTTATTTTCGTAGTCATAATATGGGTAAGTTTTAACATTTAAGCCAGCAGCTTCAAATACACCGTTGTGGTTTGCCCAAGTTGGGTTACTTACCCAAATAGTAGCGCCAGCTTTACAAGATTTAATAAATTCAGCGGCAACACGTAACGCGCCAGTACCACCAGGAGTTGAAATAGTGCGAGCACGATTTTCAGCAAGTACCTTGTGCTCACTACCAAAAATAAGCTTAGCCATTTCAGAGTTAAATAAATCTGAACCTGTAGGGCCAATATAAACTTTACTTTCTTCTGTGGTTTGACGATGAAGCTCAGCTTTTTTTACACAATTAAGTACTGTGGTTTGTCCAGCTTCGTTCTTATATACGCCAACACCTAAGTCGATTTTCTTTGGGTTGCTATCTTTTTTGTATTTAGCTGCTAATCCAAGAATAGGATCGGCAGGCAAAGCCTTTAAACTACCAAACATGACAGAAGTCTACCTTATGTTAAAACAGAGCTTGGCAGATAAGGCATCATCGCGCTTATTAACCTAAATGCTCTAATATTTTTAGATACCCAAGCATAACCTATGCGCAAGGCGAAATTAAAGTGATTTTTACACCATATCGTGGCAAAGCTAAGAATAATTTGTTTGTATTTTAGTGTTTACTTTATAAGTATTAAAAAATTTACAAAAAATTAAATTCTAAATTTATTTACGATAAAATTTCTACTTAGAAATTATTAGTAAGTGCAGCAATAACGCCTATAGCGCCACCAAAAATTCCACCCCAGACAACTAACCAACCTAAGTGCTTTTTAATCATCTCTTGGACAATTTCTTTCACTAATTGTGGGGTTAATTCATTCAAACGCTTTTCAATAATATCGCTGACTTTATTTCGCATGCCGGAAATTATATCGGGTTGTTCTAACTCTTCACGTAGCAAAGTATTGAATTGTTCACTTTCGGTGATTTCTTGAACTGAGAGTTTCATTTTTTCAATGAAAGGCTCGCGCATTGGTTGTAGGGCTTCACTACCACCAACCATTGCCAACATACCGCCAAAAGAAGAGTTTTCGATAACAGAAACCAGGCTGTCGAACGCGGGAGACAAGTCAACTTTATCAATCACGGGTGATAAATTAATGGTACTGGCTTTTCCTGAGCTATCAGAAAGAAAACGGTCAATATTATCTTCAGTAAAAAATTGTTCCATCATAAGGTGTTTAATAGCTATCTTAAATTCCTCAAAGCGAGCAGGAATAACGCCTGAACCGTAAAGCAACGGAACCTTTTCAAAGAGCATATGAACGGCAAGCCAATTGGTTATTGCACCGGAAAGTGCAAAAAGCCCGAGGGTAAATAGAATATGTTGCTCGCTAACATAACCCGCCAATGTACAAGCTAAAGCGATAAAGTTAGTGATAAGGCTCTTATTCACGAAAAACTCCAATCCAAAGTTAATAAAATAAATAGGTGTAAAATCTGAAGACGGCTATGATAGCATTTAATTTACTTGCCTTGAAAATAGATAAAGCCACCGATGAAAGCCATAGCCAAAACGTTACTAACTCTGACTAGTCTACTTTTTATTAATGCCTGCGGCGCAGATAACGCTACGGATTATGTTTGGCGTAAATTAGCCTTGAATAACACGGTATTGTTAACGCTACCTCACGGCAAAGTCGTTATTGAACTAGCCCCCCAGTTTTCACCAAAACATGTCGCACAATTTACCGAGTTAACTCAACAAGGCTTTTATAATGGCACTAAATTCTATCGTGTTATTGATGGCTTTGTCGCTCAAGCAGGCCCAAAAGATGGCAGTGCAAAAGACAAATCGGTTGCATTATTAGCAATGGAGTCAGCATGGCAAACCGATAAAAATTGGTCATTTACCCCAATACAAAAGCAAGACTTATTTGCCCAGCAAACTGGTTTTAAAGACGGCTTCGCTTTGGCTTATCAAGCTGACGCTAAGGCTGGTCAAGGTAAAGGCTGGTTAACGCATTGTCCGGGTACTTTAGCCATGGCAAGAGGTAATGAGGCTGATTCAGCTTCGAGCCATTTTTATTTTGTTATTGGTCAAGCTCCGCGATATTTAGATGGCATTATGTCAATATTTGGTCGTGTGGTTTACGGTATGCAGCATGTTCAAGCTATTCAAAGAACTGAAGTGGTAGAAGGTGACTATGCGGTCGATCATCGCGATTTTACCAAGATTATTAGCATGCAGTTGATGAGTGATGTACCTAAGGCTGAGCAAATACATTTAGAAGTTGAAAATACTGAGTCTAGTCAGTTTGCCGAACGCGTTGTTAAACGACGCAAGCGAGATAATGCTTTCTTCTACAAAAAGCCGCCGCCAGTGCTCGATGTTTGCCAGATCCCCATTCGAACTCGCCGAGTTAAGTGATAAACGCTATTACCATAGTGTATTAAAGTGGTGCTAAGTTGTTATGACTTTGTAATTTGCTTTGTTAATAGGTGCTAGCACATTATCAGCATGTTAATATTGCTTATTAATAATACATATTTTAAAAAGCACACTCTAGAGTCGTTATTTTGTTATTTCATTTATTACATTTTCGTGTTCAAAACGTCATTAAAACCCTTGTAATTGTTGGCCTATCTGCAGCAAGTAGTTATGCTTTGGCTGACATTCAACCGCGAAGTGCAAGTCTGAATTATTCCCAAAAATCATTATCTAATGCTGGTAACCCTGCTTCTGCTGCATTGACCATAAAGCGAAAAGATCCACATGTAATGACAGGGGGGGCCGTTGAAGTTGGAGGAGGTTTAGAATACGGCGATTTAGACGAGTTGTTTGAGCTAATCAATGAATTTGCTTTAGAGCATAGACCGCCAGATGACGATGATGACGGAATAGAAAAGCCACCTAGCCCGGAAAACCCTGTTAGAGATTACATTTGGGAAGATTTATTTCAAAAATATCCTGAGTTAGAAGATCGATTAGATATTATTAAAGATAGGGCTGTTGATGCGGCAGCACTGATTGCTTTAATCGCTGCTGAGGGTTATGGCAAAGCAGAAGCAACGACTAATGCTAGTTTTGTGCTTAATGAAGATTTATACGGTGGTACATTATTGCTAGGAATGGCATTTAAAGGAAATGCAAAAACCGTAGGTCTTTTTGATGTTATCGATTTTAATTCGGAACAGGCAAAAGAGGCATTAAGGACCATTCCGCATATTCCAGAAACTGAGCCTGTTCAAGAGTTAGACCTGTCTGGTGGGATGACGCTTTATTATAATCCTGCGAATAAAAAATTTAAACTCTCTATTGAAAACGATAGTTTTTTATTAGTGAAAGCAACCAAAATATCGCAATTCTCTATGTCTTACAGTAAACAAGCACTCGATCTTGAGCAAGGAGAGCTTTATTGGGGCGTTAAGCCATCATTATACCGTGTTGGTTTAACAAACTTGAATGCTCGTTTAGGTCAGGTGACAGATTCTGAAGCACTATTTCAGGATATAAAGGACTCAAATTTTATTTATAGAAATGGTTTTGATTTTGACGTCGGCTTGGTTTGGGCAGCACCTCACTATCAATTAGGCGCTTCATTGACTAATGTAATTGAGCGAACCTATAAATACCCAGAACTTGATCGAACCAATGTTTCTTCCAGTGAAATTCTTCGAAAGCTTAACTTTCATGAAGAATTCACCATGCAACGACAGGTAAAGCTTGAAGCAGGAATATTTACTGCCAATCGAGATTGGAGTTTACATGCAGAGTTAGATGCAAACCCAGTTGAAGATCCTATGCGTGATAGGTACCAGTGGTTTACGCTTACAGCAGGGTACGCTGCAGACAGTTGGTGGTTACCTAGTGCTCGTTTTGGTATGAGTAGAAACTTAGCAGGTACAAAGCTAGGTTATTTAAATGCAGGTGTTACTTTTATGAAGTTTTTTAACCTTGATGTGGCAACAACCTTGGATAAAGTACATATAGATGGTATTGAAGTGATGCGTGGGGCAAGTATTCGTCTAGGCGTTCAGTTTGATTATTAGCCCCCTTTGGAAACTGGTCTCTATTCCGGTTTATAGCGAATAGCAATCACATCAAAAACTCGTTCACCTTCGGGTGTTTGCACAACGACTTCGTCATCTATGGCCTTGCCTAACAAAGCACGCGCCATCGGTGAGTCGATACTGATTTCTCCACGTTTTACATCCCATTCATCGGGTCCAACTAAGCGATAAATGACTTCTTGGTCATCTTCGTTCACTAATGTTACCCAAGCACCAAAGAATACTCGGCCTTCTTGCTGAGGGTCGGGGTAAATAATATTGAGTTCTTCAGTGCGTTTGACTAAAAAGCGTACTCGACGATCTATTTCACGTAAACGCTTTTTGCCGTAAATATACTCCGCGTTTTCACTGCGATCGCCTTGTGCCGCTGCTTCACTAACAGAGCGGGTGATCTTAGGCCGTTCATCTTTCCAGAGAAACTTTAATTCTTGGTCTAAGCGATCCCAGCCAGCACGCGTAATGTAATTTGATTTTTTCATTGAAAGGTTTTTATTTAATAAAGCTCATTTGATCATACCAAAAATATTTACTAACAGACAAAGCCACAGTAATAATTTATGTAAGGAGAAAGTCCTGAAAGAAAATAACACTGCAAATTGGTATTCATAAAGATCAGCTAACATACTGAAAAGACGTATATATTCCTGAGATTGTCTAGATGAAAGCCTTGGTTATTGAACCGTCAAAAATGTATCAATTGTTATTAAAAGAATTCCTCAATGGCTTTTCAATTAGTCATGAAGTAGTGACCACGGGAGAAGAAGCGCTTGTAGAGTTAGCCAAAGAGCCTGTGGAACTTATCATCATAGCGATGAACCTATCTGATACCTTGGCGACCACTCTAGCAAATCAAATTAAGGCACAACCAGCGCTAGCTAACAGTGTCATTGTTATTATGACAACGGAAAGTGACGAAAGTAAGTTGCAACAAATGAAAACCGCAGCGGTTAATCATATTTGTCAGCGAAATGAGTTAGCACAATTAAAGGATATATTAACTAAGTTAACACGTGATGACGTATCAATTAGCGAAGTGTCTGGTCATATTCTTTATATAGAAGATCACCTTACCCTTGCAAACATGACCATGGATATTTTAACCCAAATGGGACTAACCTTTGATCATGTTACCTCGGCAGATAAGGGGATAAAATTTTTTGAATCAAATAGCTACGACTTAGTGCTATTAGATATTGTCTTGCCCGGTGAGAAAGACGGCATAGAAATGATAAGTGATATTAGAGCTCGTAATGATGAAAAAAACTTGATTCCCATTTTAGCTCTATCTGGTACTTCTAAAGCGAGTGAGCGTATTAGAGCGCTGCAAGTGGGCGCTAATGATTTTATTATTAAACCAGTATTACAAGCAGAGCTTGCAGTAAGGGCTAAAAATTTGATCATCGCAAGACAGTTACACTTGAAGATAATTAATCAACAACAAGCTTTAGAGCAGTTGGCTATGACAGATCAATTAACGGGACTGTATAACCGTTATTTCTTAAATAACTTCATTGAAAAGGCGCTTAGTTTAGCCAAACGTCAGAAATACCCTTTAAGTCTAATTATGATTGATCTTGATAAGTTTAAATTTATTAATGATAACTATGGACATAAACAAGGCGATGAAATCTTGGTGGAAATTTCGGCGGTATTACAGAAGAATTGTCGATTAGAAGATATTGCAGTACGTTTAGGTGGTGATGAATTTCTTGTTGTGTTGCCTCACTGTCCTGAGTCTGAAGCAATCAAAAAGGCCAATATTCTTTGTGCTAAGGTTCATGCCATCAAAGCAACTCATGCTGAAGTAGTTGCCGCGGCAAGTTTTGGTGTTAGTTCCACAGAGCAAGGCAGTTTTAACTATAAAGCACTATTTGATTTAGCAGATCAGGCAGCTTACCAAGCAAAAGCGAAAGGCGGTAATACTGTGTGCAGTGTGGATGATAGTACAGAACAAATCGCGCTATAATTTTTGTTGTAAGTAATTTCTGTTATTATGCGGAACCATATACTATCTCTGTTGGAACAGCTTTTTCATGTCAATCATTGCCGAGCAAATCGCTCAAGAACTTAATGTTAACCTGGCACAAATTGATGCCGCCATTACCCTCCTTGATGATGGCGCAACCGTGCCTTTTATCGCGCGTTATCGTAAAGAAGCGACCCAAGGACTTGATGATAATCATCTAAGACACTTATCGCAGCGTTTGGGCTACTTACGTGAATTAGAAGATCGCCGACAAGTTATCCTAACGAATATTAAGCAGCAAAATAAACTCTCTAAAGAATTAGAGCAGTCTATCTTGCAAGCAGACAACAAAACTCGCCTAGAAGATTTATATTTACCTTATAAACCCAAACGTCGAACTAAGGGTAAAATTGCCATTGAAGCAGGTATTGAACCGTTAGCTAATAAGCTGTTTAATAACTGGCAACTATCACCTGAAAGTGAAGCGAAAGCGTATATCAATGACTCTGCGGGATTTTCTGATAGTAAGCTGGTACTTGAAGGTGCTAGTTATATTCTTGCTGAGCGTTTTAGTGAAGATGCTAATTTATTAGCAAAATTACGCCGTCACTTATTAAAGCAAGCACACTTAACTAGTAAGTTGGTAAAAAACCAAGATAAGGCGGCGGCAAAATACCGTGATTATTTTGACCATAGTGAAAAATTAAAATCTGTCCCCTCCCACCGAATGCTTGCAATGCTTCGCGGTAGAAATGAAGGCTTCTTACAGTTATCAATTGATGTCGATCCTGGGCAAGAAAGTAATAGCCATAGCAGTGCAGAACAAATTATAAGTGAACATTTAACCTTGAGGTTAACCAAGCAAGCGGCAGCTGAGTTTTTAACAAAGGTGGTGCAATTAACTTGGAAAGCCAAGCTAAATGTTAGTTTAACTACCGAATTATTGACTAGTTTACGCGAGCAAGCTGAAACTCAGGCCATTGACGTCTTCTCAAATAATCTTGCAGACGTATTGATGGCTGCCCCAGCAGGTCCTCAAGTAACGTTAGGTTTAGATCCCGGCCTTAGAACGGGCTGTAAAATTGCCATAGTTGATGGTACTGGTAAGTTATTGCATACCACGACCATTTTCCCACACGCACCACAAAACCATTGGGAAAAATCCATTAGAACTTTGGCTAATATTTCACGCCAGTATAAAGTTGAACTCATTGCGATAGGCAATGGCACAGGCTCTCGAGAAAGTGACAAGTTAGTTGCCGAGCTTATTACTAGCGTAAATTCAGCGGAAGACAAATTTCAATTAGCCAAGGTGACGGTGAGTGAAGCTGGCGCTTCGGTTTATTCTGCTTCTGAATTTGCTGCTAATGAATTTCCTGAGTTAGATGTTTCTTTACGTGGTGCAGTCTCTATTGCCAGACGGTTACAAGATCCTTTAGCTGAGTTAGTGAAAATTGACCCGAAAGCGATTGGGGTTGGTCAATATCAGCATGATGTTAGTCAAAGTCAGCTAAGCAAAACCCTAGATGACGTGGTGGAAGACTGTGTAAATGCTGTTGGCGTAGATTTAAATAGCGCTTCAGCAGCATTATTAACCCGTGTTTCAGGGTTGAACAAAACCATGGCAAATAATATTGTCACTTTCAGGGATAGCCAAGGAAGATTTACCAATAGAAAACAGCTGAAAAAAGTTGCGCGCCTAGGTCCTAAAGCCTTTGAACAGGCGGCAGGCTTTTTACGTATTAGCGATGGTGATAATCCATTGGATCAATCAGCATTGCACCCTGAAAGTTATCCGATAGTCGAGCAGATCATTAGTCAACTGAAACTTGATGTTAATCAGGTACTTAATAATGCCGAACAACTTAACGCATTGAATATTAATTCACTGACAAATGACACTATTGGTGAAGTGACCATTAAAGACATTATTAATGAGTTAGCTAAACCTAGCCGAGATCCTCGTCCGGAATTTAAAACCGCCAGTTTCGCTGATGGTGTAAATACCATGGCAGATTTAGAGCTAGGCATGATATTGGAAGGCGTTGTCTCCAATGTTGCTAATTTTGGTGCTTTTGTTGATATCGGTGTTCATCAAGATGGCTTAGTGCATATTTCTTCTATCACAGATAAGTTTGTTAGTGATCCTCGTGAAATAGTCAAAGCCGGCGATATTGTTAAGGTTAAAGTATTAGAAGTTGATGTTGCCCGTAAACGTATTAGCTTAACAATGCGGTTAGAAGAGCAAGTATCAGCTAAGGCTAATAAGCAACAGCAAAGTAATACTAGCGACAGGTCGACCAAGATTAATAATAACAAAGCGCATCAAGCTAAAACTGCAGGGAAGCCAAAGAAAGCGAATAAAAAGCCACATGAAAATGCTGCTATGGGTAACGCTTTTGCTGACGCTTTTGCCAAATTGAAGAAATAACTAAGCTAAACTCGGCTTAATAAATAGCTCTCTAACAGCTACTTTTACTTAGTTATGAAGTGCTATCCCTGCACTTCACCGTTAAACGGCAAGCTAAAGCAGTTCAAAAGTTATCCATTAACTTTTGTCTGCGGCAAACTCACTTGCAATAGCCCAGCTATTGCAAGTGATTAGCCTATCTCTTAAGCCGATTTTAGGCTAAAAATAAATTATTTAAATTAATTGTAAAAATAGTGTTGACTATCGTAATGAGAATGATTATCATTTGTTTCGTTGCTTAAGCAGTGAATGCTCTCTCACTAAATAAGCAATAGCAAAGCACGGAACTTAGTGGTTATGCTCCAGGACACATAACCACTAAGTACCACTCTGATATTGCAGTTAAGGGGCGGTAAGTGCTTTGAGGTTCTAAGGAATCTATTCGACTTTAAAATTTTTGATGGTTTAACCAGTAACACTCTCGATGAAAGTGTTACTGGTTTTTTTATGTCTGCTTGTTGTTGAGAAGGCTATATTTTAAATCGACCGACAACTTCAGACATTCCGTTACTACTCACTTTCAGTTGTTGACTGGTTTCACTTAATTGCTCTGTGGTCGCTAATGACTCATCTGTCATACCCGCTAAGTCATTAATACGTAAATTTACTTCATCTGCAGCTTGGCTTTGCTGCTCAGTAGCGCGAGCAATTTGGGTGTTCATATCAGAGATTACTTCCATCAAACGGTCAATCTCTGATAGTGAATCATCGGCTTTGGTAGTTTGTTCAACCGTTTTAACTGAAATATCTTGGCTGACTTTTACCGCGGAAACCGCTTCTTGGGCACCTGTTTGCAGCTTTTGAATCATTTGCTGAATTTCATTAGTGCTTTGCTCTGTTCTATTGGCTAATGTACGTACTTCATCGGCAACAACGGCAAAACCTCGGCCTTGTTCACCGGCGCGTGCAGCTTCAATAGCAGCATTAAGAGCCAATAAGTTCGTTTGCTCGGCAATGCCGCGAATAACATCAAGCACTGAGCCGATATTGTCACTTTCTGAGGCAAGGCTGGCGACAACGTTACTGACATCATCAATGTTTGTTGATAATGACTGCATTTGGTCAATGGTGTGAGAGATGATTTGCTTACCATCAGAGGTGTTATTTCTGGCATCGTTTGCTGCTTGTTCTGCTGAGCTGGCATTATCACTTACCTCTTTGATTTGAGAGGTCATCTGTTCCATTGCTGTGGCGACTTGCGCAGTAATATCATTTTGGCTTTGGATTAATGATTGAGTGGTGTCGCTGGCGCCTGCAATGGCTTCTGAATGTTCTAATACTTGCGCGGTATTTTTCGAGACATCTTGTAATGATTGACGCATTTTTTCAGTAAAGTCATTGAAGTAGGTAGATAATCGAGAAATTTCATCTTGACCACTATTATCAAGAGAATTAGTTAAGTCGCCTTCTCCTTGAGCAATATCCTTCATGAGGTTTGCTGCTGAACGAGTTGGGAGTAAAATACTATTACCAATAATATAACTTAAACCGACGATGATTAGTGCAATAACAATGCTATCTAGAATCACCCTGTTGCGTTGTTCGGCAAAGGTTGCATCAATATCGTCTAGATAAGTACCAGTGCCAATTATCCATTGCCATGGTGTAAAACCTCTTACAAAACCGATCTTATCAACAGGTTCATCAAAACCGGGCTTAGCCCATTTGTAATAGACAAAGCCTTTGCCCTTTGACCTGGTAATATTAACCATATCAACAAAAAGATTTTTACCATCTGGATCCTTTACATTGGCAACACTCTTACCGTTAAGTTGTGGCTTGATTGGATGCATGATCATATTTGGCGTGTAGTCATTTACCCAAAAGTAGTTATTGGTATCGTAGCGAAGGTTTGAGATTATTTTGAGTGACTTTTGCTGTGCTTGCTCTTTTGTTAGTTCACCTTTTTGTTGCAAATCATAATGGTGCTCAATAATTCCATAAGTTGTGTTAACCAGCTCGCTTGTGGTTGATTTTTTTGCAAAACCAGTGATTTATACTCTTCAAATAAGTTAAGACCATCAAGTGTTGTTAAGCCGATAATGATTAACGCCACCAACATGGCTAATCTTTGTTGGATGGTGAATTTTCGTAAAAAATCCATAAAATTCTCACTTGAATTTGTAGTTGTACTTATCAGTTTAGACGAATTTATTTTTTACACCTAAGATGATAAAAAATTTAAGTATGTCAATTTAAGTAGTAAATAATGCGATGAAAATTTTTGTTTCAGCATAAAAAAAGGGAAGCAAATGCTTCCCTATAAAATAACCTCAAATGAGGTTAACTAACGCAAGATTGTTATACCAAATGGTATGGGTTTATCTGTATGTAAGCGGTAAACTTATAATACGAATTTGGTTGAAAATTGAACATACATTGAGTCAGCATTCGACTCTGCCATTTCAAAGTTACCTACTTCTACACCAAATGATAACTGCTTAGTGACATTTTCAAATAAGTTAACGCCCCAGTGAGTACGATCTCTATCTGTTAAGTCTGTTGTGGTGTTGCCAACAAATACTGAACTACGCATGCTATCGGTCCAGAAGTGACGGTAAGCGACCATAACAGACGTTGTTTCTTCAACTTCTTCACCAACAATATCAGTTGATGCTGTTACACCAACATAACGACCAACATTTCCGCCATGTACTTGGAAGCGAACATCATCTTTACCAAAGGTTTTGATGCGGCCAGCAACCCCAAAACCTACGCCAGTCTCACTTTCGTTACTAGCGGTTTTTAATTGACGTGCTAAACCAGAAACTGAAACATTACCCCAGTCACCTTTGAAGGTATATTTACCGATAAAATCAGGCACATTATCATCACGTTTTGCTTTATCGTTGCCATAACCGCCGTAAGTTTCTGGGTTTTCAATAGATAGCTGTAAACCACCATTGGTATAACGTACTTGCCCTTGACGTATAAAGGCTGACGCCACTAATGGACCACCAAAGTCAGCCGCTTCAGCTAATGCGCTGGTGTTTTGAAAAGTAGTCCATGCTTGACCGACTAAAACATTTTTGTATTTAAGGAAAGCTTGACGTAGACGTAGTCCTGATGAGTTAGAAATTATTTCATTGCCGCCGCCATTTACTGCGCCACCATAGAAGTCCATCCCAATATAACCAGTGACATCACCATGAACCCATTTTGTGGTTAATCGTGACTCGTTCACTGAGATACCAAAGTTTGATTGGCTTTCTGGTAATACAGTACCACCGCCGTACCAGTAGTCTGTAGCGGCAATGTCACCACTAACATAACGAACATCAGCTTTAACATAACCACCAAATGTGATGCTGTCACCGTCATCTAGCTTGATGGTGTAACCGGCATTTGCAGCACTGGTGACGGCGAGTAAACTTGTCGCCAAAGCAATTTTTTTAACCCTAAATAATGAATTCTTAAACATGCTATTCCCCATTTTTTTTACTTATTTGCTCTAATTTATTGTAATGTATGTGTTTCAAACTTCTAATTTGTTGAGACTTTAACTGTCTCTTTAGATTTTATTTAGTTGTTACTTTTTGTTATCGAATAATAAGTTAGAGTGTAAAGTGAACAAAAGGAATTAGACCTAAGTCTACATTGGCTAAAAAACTACTTAGACTTTAGTCGATTTTTAATAAACTAAACATCATTCAAGCGAAGTTAGCTTTACTGAAATAAAATTGAGTAGGGTTAGATAAATAAAAAAGGCCAGCATTTGCTGACCTTTTTGTTAACACGTTTGAACCACTATTTTCTTAGGACTCTTTTTGAGCTTTTAAGTTAGCTGCATGTGGTAAGTCATGTACAGGCATAGGCTTATTGTCATGCTTCAGGTAGTTATCCATCCAACGCATCAAACGTAAAGTGTAGTCGTACTTAGCAGCAGCACGCTTGTTACCGTGACCTTCACCTGGATAGTAAACTAAGCGAACTGTTTTACCGCGTACTTTCATGTAGCGGTACATTTCCATGGACTGTGCAGGGTGAACACGTGGATCCGCTTTACCGTGCATAATTAATAATGGCGTTTCAGATTGCTCAACCCAGTAAATAGGGCTACGTTCTAGGTACCATTGCCATTTGTCCCAAGGGTATGAACGTGCATGTACTAGGTGCATTTCATTAGAAATATCGGTAGTACCAAACTTTGATAACTGGTTAGATATACCAACAAACATAACACTTGCTGCGAAATGCTTAGTTAATTTAGTTGCGCCCCAAGCTGAAGCATAACCACCGTAAGAACCACCTGTAATACCAACTTTTTTCTCGTTAACTAAACCCAAGTTTACTAGATGGTTTTTAAGATCTACTAGATCATCAAATTCTTTACCAGCGTAATCATTTTGGCCTAATTTAGAGTAATCTACGCCTTTACCTGTGCTACCTCGGTAGTTCGGGTAAAAGACTGCGTAGCCTTGTGCTGCCGCTAGTTGTCCAGGACGAGAGTAGTTAGTTACCCAACCATCTTTATCGTGACTTTCAGGTCCACCGTGTACAGACATGATTAACGGGTAGCGTTGACCTTTCTTGTGGTTTAGTGGGTAAACAAGTACACCACCAACTTCTACGCCGTCACGGGCTTTAATGGTAATGCTCTCTTGTTTTGCCAGCGCAACATCATTTAACCAAGTGTTTGAATTAGTTAAACGGGTTTGTTTTTTACCGCGTAACATGAATACTTCGTTAGGGTGTTGTGAGCTGTTTGCTTTAACAACCACTGATTTGTCTGAATCTGAAATACTGATGTTACCTGCGATGAACTTTCCCGCTTTAACAACTGTTTTGTAATCGTTTGAGCCAGGCTTAATTTTAGCGACAATCGTATCAGTGTTGATATTGGCAGTGAAATATAACTCATTACGCTTGTTAGACCATTCAAAGTCACTTACATGACCTTTAAAGTTTGGTAACCAGTTAGTCACCTTGCCTGACTTTACTTCAGCAAGAAATAAACGACCGTTTGCTGGGTCATGCTTATCTTGTGCGCCATGTAACGCTACGTAACTGCCATCATATGAGAATTCAGCTGCACCTAACTTACCTTCTGTTGCGAAAGATGTTTTAACGGCTTTTTTAGCAATATCAACAATGTGCCATTGAGACTTCATGTATTTGTCATCAATTAAAGCAGTCGGTTGAGTTTTAACTAATAAATCTTTACCCGTTGGCGAGAAATGAACGTCAGACACATAGCCTTTGATATTCCAGGCTTCAGGTGTTATTGCTTTGTCAGATTGCGCAAAATCAGTTACGTATAAAAACTGATTGGTTAATTGCTCTTCAAAAATCTCAGCTTTAAAGCCTAATTCTTTAAGTTTTGTGTCTGATTTGGCTTTGGCTTTTTTCGCTAAAATGGCGATACTTTTGTTATCAGAGCTTAGTGCGTACTTACTGATGCTAGTGTCTTTTAATACCACTGCCTTTTGAGCTTGGCCGCCGTTTGCTGGAATTTGGTAAAGCGTGGTGTACTTGTCACCATTCATTTTTGCTAAGAAAAAGATTAATGAACCATCAGCAGACCATTGAATATTGTGAACATTAACTTTGCCGGTAATAAATGGACGTTCAACGCCTTTATCATTTACTAGGTATAACTCACCCCAGTTTTTACCATCTTTTTCTACATATATTTCACGCGGCACTGAACGAGTATAAGCAACAAATTCACCACTTGGGCTAACTTGCGCTTGGCTAACAGCCTGTAGAGTTGCTAAGTTTTCAGCAGTAATTACCTTACTTGTTTGTTCAGCGGTTGCTACTGAACAAGTTAACAAACCTAAGCTAATCGCTAAGGCTTGTTTTAACGAATTTATTTTTAGTTTCATTGCTAGTCCTAAAGGTCTATTTGAAAAAAGAAAGCGAGAATTTACACACACTGAGTTTATGTTTTTTTGAGCGTTAAACCAATTAAAAGTGTATTAAATTCGTTAAATAGAGTAAAAAATGAGATTAAATAGAGGTTGCTTCGGAATATTTTGCCAATTTTATTAATTAGTCTTATTTGGCAATAAAAATAAGGTAACAATATGTAGTTCATCCATTATCAGAAGGGGTGAGATGACAACGGGGGCAACAATAAAGAAAAGCATTGAAATTAAATTCTGATATTGTTTTCCTGAGGGTTTTTAAAGGTGTAAATGGTGCAGGATTATAGTTGAAGCTTATGTTTTTGGCTTTATAGGTTAGGTATAGACTTCATGGAGAAAACTCAATCATCGCCATATATTTAGCCCTGTTGTGATCCTAGTCAAAATAGGCAGTTTAAATTGATAAACTATTTGGTTTATACTGAATTTAAATGTAGCTAACAATTTGTTCTTCATGTTTAAAACCTTACAACGGATGTTTATTGTTTTTGTTCTACTTTTTCCAACTTTGCTGCTGGCCAAACAAGAGTTGCGTATTGGTGTAGGCAATTTCCCTCCTTTCTTTATTGAAAAAAACAATAGTGGGATATTTCTTGATATCACCCGAGAAGTCTTTAACCAATTACCAGACTATGACGTTAAATTTATTTTCATGAGTAATAATAGACTGTTACATGAAATTAATAGCGGCAAAATTATTGATGTGGCTTGTAACATCTTTTCAGGATCAGAAGTTAATGGCTATTTATCTGAGGCTGTTTTTCGTTATAGCGATGTTGCAGTGAGTAAAAAGAATAAAAGTGTTGAGTTAAGTTCTATCGCAGATTTACATTCATATTCTGTAGCCGCCTATCAAGGTGCGAAAGACTTGTTAGGAAAAGCATATAAAGACATGGCTGTGGCGAATGCTCGCTATTCAGAGCACTCCCAGCCAAAAGATACTACGTATTTAATGGCATCAGGTAAGAAAGATGTCAGGGTTGGTGATATATATATATTTTGGCATGACTTACAAGACAAGTTTTATCATGATGAATTACAGATGCAGAAAAGTGACTTTACTATTCATCGCTTGTGGCCAGATGTTTATTCTCATATGGCTTTTAAAGACAGTGATTTAAGAGATGAAGTAAATAAAGTGATAAAGCACCTTAAACAAGACGGCACTATTGATAAAATCTATGCAAAGTACCAAATTGAAATGCAAGGTATCTAGTCATGATTTCAGTCAGAATATCGCTTGATTTAGTGAATAAAAAAACACCCTGAAAATAGGGTGTTTGTTGTTAAATACTTAGCGGATGATCACTTTTCAAATACTTATTTATACCTAGTAGCTAAGTAATCAAATACTGAGCGAATACCAAAAGCTTCACCGCCCAATGGACGACCGGGCAGATGGCGAACATTAAATGCCATCACGTCAAAGTGTACCCAATCAGTTTTTTCAACAAATCGCTCTAAGTACAAAGCGGCGGCAATTGCAGCGCCAAATGGCTGTGTAGGACAGTTAGTCATATCAGCAATGGTGCTGTCGAATAAGTTATCATAAGGACGGTGCAGTGGCATGCGCCAAACAGGATCGCTGTTTTTCAGACCGGCAGCGGTAATATCCGCCGCAACTTGATCGTTCGTAGAGAAGAATCCCGGTAACTCAGTACCTAAAGCGACACGCATAGCACCGGTTAAGGTAGCAAAGTCGATAATTATTTCTGGCTCATCATTTTCAGCTTCAGCTAAAGCATCACATAACACTAAACGACCTTCGGCATCTGTATTATGAATCTCTACCGTTAAACCTTTACGAGTAGTGACTACATCGCCTGGGCGTAAAGCATTGCTAGATACTGCATTTTCTACCGCTGGAATTAGCACACGTAAATTAATCGGTAAGTTATGGGCCATGATTAATTGTGCAAGGCCTAAAACATGAGCAGCACCGCCCATATCTTTTTTCATATTTCTCATACCGGCAGCTGGCTTCATGTCTAAACCGCCACTATCAAAACAGACACCTTTACCTACTAGCGTTACCTGTGGATTTTTCTCATCACCCCAAGTTAAATCAACTAGACGTGGTGTATGAACACTGGCACGACCAACAGCGTGGATAGTTGGGTAATTCTGAACGAGTAGTTCATCACCAATAACTTGTGTCACATTACCGCCAAATTGTTCAGCTAACTCTTCTGCTGCTTGCGCAATATCTACCGGCATCATATCAGCGGCTGGTGTGTTAACTAAGTCACGAGTTAACGCGGTAGCTTGAGCAAATTTTATCGCTTTTTCAACAATGTCTTTATTGTTGATGGCTAAGCTAGCTAATGCCTCACTTGATTTTTTGCTGATATATCTATCGTATTGGTAAGCACCCACTAACCAACCAAAACTAATAGCTTCGATGTACTGAGCATCTGCTTGTAATAAATATTGGCCTTGTGGTAATTGCTTGATTAAGTCTCCACAAGCAAAGAAGTCACTGGCATCAGTGACGACAAATAATGCTTGGCTAAGCACACCTTCGCTGTTTGGAATAAGTGCTAAGCCTTGTGCTTTATATTGAGTGTTTTCCAGCCAAGTTTGCTGCTGTTTGGTTTGACTTTCGAACCAAGAAGAATAACTTGATTTTTCGATAATAATTAACGGTGTGCCGCTGTTTTCTGCATTCAATAAATTGTTCATGAGCATCCTTTAGAGCTATTGGCGTTCTGATAGTAATGAGTTAATTGTAACCTAAGAAGACAAGAGAAAAAGCTCTATAGGATCATTTCTTTATCTATTTTCGCTCAATTGTTGTTTGAGCGATAAATAGATTGAGGAATGGGCTTATTTACCAATTGAGATGGTTAAGCCGCCAAATGCCTTTACACTATCTAAGACACTGACAACATCTTCATGACGGGTATCGTAACTAGGTATAACAATTACTGAGCTACTGTCATTGGTAGCGATAAAATTTTCGATGCGTGCTGGCACTCGTTCAATATCGACAGGCTTACCATTAAAAGTGACTAAACCGGTATCACTGATCTTTATCAACATGGCTGGCGCAGATTGGTTTTGAGACTTATTCATTTTTGGTCGGTTAACCATAATGCCTTCTTCTTTAACGAATGAGGTGGTAACAATGAAAAAGATTAATAAAATAAATACAATATCTAACATTGGTGTCATATCGGCTTCTGCGGCAGTATTTTCTATACGTGATTTTCTTGCTGACATAGTTATTCCCTTATATGTGTTTTTTAGTTAACCTGAACTCTGGATAAGCAGCACTTGCTCAATATTCCCCTTTGTCCCATTCTCAGCGTTTATTGTGTTTAAATATTGTAAGTTTTAATCAAAACATTCTAAGTTGTTGTTCTTACTTAAACATCAAGCACTCATTACCCATAGTTCAGGTTAGTTAGTATGAAATTCGAACACTCATTCACTATGTACGAAGAGTTACGTAGTGTCAAACATAATATACGATAAGTTTCGTAAGTTAGGTTGGCTGAAGTCTTTGGCTGAAGGAACTTTATCAGGAGATTTTTCCAGAGCTTACTTTATTTCAGAGGGGTGACGATGCTTACCTTTACAGTAAAACGTCCTTTAAGATTACTTTTCCGTCTTTATTGGCTTTGCTCATTTGCGCCATAAATAACTCAGCGGTGGCAATAGCATCATTTAAAGCATTATGCGCATGATGATCAGGTAGTTTAAAGTTTTGACGTAAATTAGTTAGGCGTAGTTCAGAGGGGTCGTAAGCGACATCACGTTTATCAAGACGGCGCTTTGCTAGAGCCAGAGTATCTATCATCGGAAAAACAGGTGCCATACCATATAGCTCGAGACAGGCTTGTGTTAAGAATTGCTTTTCTATTCGGGCAAAATGCACCAGCATCACCTTACCTGCTAACGCTTGTAGCAAGGTTTCTACTACGGTGGCTAACGCTTTACCTTGCTCCTTTTGGCTATCAGTAATGTGATGAATGATGACATTACTCTCTTGGAGTTGCTCTTTGGTTTTAATAATTTGGTGATAACTTGAGTTGAGTGATATTTGTTGCTGTTTTAACGCGACAAAGCCGACACTGAGTAATTTGTCCTGTTTAGCATCAAGACCGGTGGTTTCGAAATCTACTGCTAAAATGTTCACCTTATCGATAGGGGTTTGCAGATCGGGCAAAGGCACTGATAGAAAATCACGTAAAGCACCTTCAGGTGCTTTTTTTAATAACTGCTTGCGCTTACTTTCATAGCCAACAAGCCAGCTTAGCAAAGGTGAATTGGCTAATGTTGAACTAGGCATTAGTAGTTCGACTGCCGAGCATCTTGTAAGCTTTTAATCACCTTAAAGGCATCTTTAAGATGTTCGCGCTCTAATTTAGAAATTTCCTTTGGCGACAAATAGTTATTAGGACTTTCTCCACTGATCAGTTCTTTGGCTTGATGCTCAACGCGTAACATACCTAAGAATTCATAGGCATCAATTAAGTTCTCTGCTGAAGCCTTGGTTAATGATGGCGTGCCAGCCGCTTGTTGAATTCGCTCGATAGTATTAACCGCGCTAATGCCTTCAGATAACGCGTAAATTCGGGCTAAATCTACGACAGGTGCAATACCATTGTGCTTTAAGTCTAATGTGGCTTTATGCTTACCATTTTGCTTTAACACGAAATCACGAAAGAAGCCCAAAGGTGGTCGTAAATTCAAGGCGTTTTTAGATAAATGGGCAATGAATAAGGTATTATTTTGGGTTTTACTTAATAGTTGTTTTCTGACTTCATTCAACAATGAAGCATCGCCATAGATGGTTTCTAAATCAAAAAATACACTGCTATTTAGTAATGCCTTTGGACTTGGGGTTTCCACCCAGTTGGTGAAATAGTTATGCCAAACTTTTTGCGGTTGTCGCCACTTAGGGTTAGTGGCCATGATGTCACCGGGGCAATAAATAAAGCCACATTCAGCTAAGCCATCACAAACAAAGTTGGCGAGGTTTTCAAACCAGGCATCGTCATAAGGCTTCATCGAATCGCAAATAATAATGGCGTTATCTTGATCCGAATGAGCAAGTTGTTCTTGCCTAGCTTGTGAACCAGCGGCTAGCCATGCATACGGTACCGGAGCTTGACCATATTTATATTCAGCCATTTCGATAAGGCGCTTGGTGAATGCCATCGTGATAGCACTAACACTTTTACCAACATGATCGGCACTGCTACCTAATTTGGCTAAACGAATTTGCAATTTTGGTAGCAATTGGCTGATTTCTTTTAGTTCCTCTAACGTATCAGCTTTATGAATAATGCTAGATAAATTAATCGCATTATGACCTTCATTATTAATAAGATCAGTGACCGTAACCATGCCAACCAAGTTACCATGTTTAGTGACGGGGAGGTGATGAATGTGCTTTGCGGTCATGGTCATTAACGCATCATAGGCATTACTTTTAATGTCGATTGTGCTCATATCAGTGGTCATAATTTGGCTAATACTTTCACTGGTTGCGAGGCCTGTTGCCACGCAGCGCCTGCGAATATCTTTATCGGTGACAATGCCAACCGGAGAGTCGCCGTCAACGACCACTAAACAAGAGTATCCTTGCTCATTCATCTGCATAGCGGCTTCTTGAATACTTAATTTGACACTAATACTTGCTACTGGAGAATGGTAAAAATTGCTGACAGAGGTGTTCATCAGCGTTGAAGAAAGAATGGCTTCTTCATTAACCTTATTCATTTTACTTTTTAAACGTTGAGCTGAGTTTTGGCTAAAGTAGTCACTAATACTGGGGAAGCGTTCTCCAATATCATTGAGGATGCTGACATCAACACTGTAGATAAGGCTATCCTCGTCGGTATAAACCTTACATTGCTCAGAGTTTTCACTAAGCGCCTCAATACCATTGCTGTGGTAAAAAGCATCACATAAGTCACTTTCGCCAAGACGATTAATCAACTCGCCGTCATTTGATCTACAACTCAGTGCACCTTTTCTAATGATATATAACCTAGGCTCGGTTATGCCTTTTGGCGGCAGACTGTCATCTTTTCTTATGTAGTTGATCGTTAATTCACGCACTAGGTGAGCGAGCACTTGTTTAGGCAAACTATCAAATGGCGGAATGTTGTGAATAAATGTGCTGATTTCTGAAAGTTCAGTATCCATGGCTGACCTCTGGCCTTTGGCGCAGCTAATGCAAATATTTGGCTAATGAAGTTAATTTAGAGTCTTGTTGTCTTATAAACAAGTGTTATTGCTCAAACCTAGACTAAAGTTTAGTGCGGAGTTTTTACAGGAAATTTGGCTAGCTAAATGGAAGTATCTTAATAAAACTTATTTTAAATCAAAAGCGGAGTTCTTATTGCGAATCTAAATGATAATTAGTTGCATTAATTGTGTTGTTGTGTAAAATCAGCGCCAAAATTTGTATCTAATAATTAATGCGGTAATAACATGAAACGAAACCACCTAACTACAGCTATCTCCCTTGCTATTCTTTCTCTGACTCAACAAGCAATAGCCAATGACAAAATTGAAGTGATTGAAGTAAGAGGCAGTTATTTCAATGACTATAAAGTTGATAATGCTTCAGGCGCTATGCGTACTAATGCTTCACTGCTAGAAACAGCGCAAGCTGTCACTGTTATTCCTGAAACTATTATTGATGAACAATTAGCCACTACCTTAGGCAAAGTACTTTTAAATGACGCAAGTTTGTCGCCAGGTTCAAAACAAAGAAACAGAGAAGTATTTAGTTCTAGAGGATTTTCGCTAAGCTCTTCAACAGGCTACTTAAGGGATGGTCACCAACACTGGTCTCATTACCAACAACCGATTGAAACGTTATCACGTGTTGAGGTTATTAAAGGCCCTTCTAGCTTACTCTATGGTAAGTCAGCACCGGGTGGTTTAATTAATATGGTAACCAAAAAGCCAACAGAGAATAGGTTATTTGATTTTGGCGTTGATACAGACCAAAACGGTTCAACTCGCCTTATGCTTGATGCCGGAGGTAGTATTGTAGAAGATTTAAACTATCGTGGAATCTTGGTAAAACAAGATGTGAAATTTGATCGAGAATACCAAAATGATGAAGAAAGAGAGCGTGACCGCTTTTTGGGATCATTGGCATTAGATTATCATGTAACCGATAACCTTTTGGTGAATGTATATTATGACCAAACTAATGATAAGGCTGGACTAGATACTGGTGCTTGGTTAGATGCTGATGGTGAAGTGATTGGCTCAGATAAAACTATTTATGATTTCTCATGGGCTTTTACTGATATAACCGTGAATAACATTGGGGGTAATGTCAGTTACTTTTTTAATTCACAATGGTCATTAAAGCTAGGTTATAACCAGCAGACGTTCGAGCGTCAACGTTTTGAATCTGCACCTAAAAAGCCTGCTGATTACCAGTTGGGAGATAGTTATACCTCTAAGCCGTATGATAGGTTTGATGATTGGCAATTTAAAACAGCCTTTATTGACTTAATCGGTGAAGTCTCAATCGCGAATACCCAACATCAAATTTTGTTGGGTGTTAATAGTTTAGATTATTACTATGGCCAATTACGAACCATGGCAAGTCCGGTTGACTATATTCCAGGCCAAACAGAGCCAGAAAAGCCAGATATTAGTTACTCCACAGATGATAGCTTGTACACAAGTGAATACGATTATTACGGCATCTATTTTCAAGATTTAGTGACTTTTAATGACCAGTGGCAAATGGTTTTTGGTGGGCGTTTTGATCAGCAAAATAAAGAAAACGCTAATAGCGAATCATTTATACCAAAGCTTGGCGTTTTATATCACCCTATCGATAATGCGACGGTTTATGTTAATTACTCTGAAGGATTTGAACCGCAAAGCAGCGAAACATTAAATGATGAAACAGATAAAAATCATGGTATGGAGATTGATGCTGTTATTTCTACTCAAATTGAAATTGGCGGAAAATGGCAAGTATCAGATAGATTAATGCTTGAAACTGCTATTTTTGATATTGAAAAAAGTGGCGCTTTAATCAAGGAGTCAATAGATAATGATCCTGATTATGAATCAATCACCACTCAAGCAGGCCTGCAAAGACACAAAGGTTTAGAGTTATCAGCCCAAGGAGCTATAACGGATCGATTATTCATAATGGCTTCAACTATGTATCTTGATGCTGTTTATGAAAAAGATAATAAGTATGAAGGTAATACACCTGCAGATGCACCAGATTGGTCAGCTTCTCTCTGGACTCGATATGAATTAACAGAGCAACTCGCTTTAAATGCAGGGGCTTTTTATCAAGGCGAGCGTTTTGCTGATAGCCAAAATACTGTGATTAAAGATGCTTATACTCGGATTGATTTTGGCGCAACTTACAGTACTGTTTTCTCTGATGTTAATGTTGATTTCAGGTTAAATGTTGAGAACCTATTTGATACAGATTATTTAGCTGGTGGCGGCGTAAATAATGTAACAATAGGCGGAGAACGTATGGCTCGTATGGAAGTTAAGGCATCTTTTTAAGGTTACTTAAATAATACTGATTATTAACCCCTAAGCAGGCAAATCGCCTGCTTAGCTTTTTTAAGCCCCTTCTATACTGGATTCTTCTACCTTTATGAATTTAAGAAAGCCTCTCTTTTGGCTCCACCTTATTATTGGTTGTTTTGCTGCAGCGTTTATTTTTTTAATGTCATTGACCGGGGTTGCATTAACCTATGAACGACAAATGATAAAGATGGCTGAGATCAGTGATTATCCGAGTCCAGCTGCTCAAAATACGCCCTTGCTTAAGCTTGATGAGTTACTTGAAAAATCAAAACAATATACTGGCCAAAATACACCTTCTTACATAGTAGAAAATATTGAAGGTGCACCTGTTATCATGAAAGAGGGTCGAAAAACACTGGCTTATTTAAACCCTTATACGGGTGAAAAAATGGCGACTCCAGGTAGTGGTACTAAAACATTTTTTAAAAAGCTTCGCGCCTTTCATCGTTGGTTAACGCTTGATGGAAAATTTAGTGAGTCGGGTCGATTAGTTAATGGTATCGCGAATCTAATTTTTATTGCCCTTATCATTTCAGGTATCTACCTTTGGTTACCAAAGCGGATGAATCTGCGATCTTTAAAAAAGGGTTTGCAGTTAGCCAGAACTTACCCAAACAAAAATGCTAGAAATTACAATTGGCACCATGTTTTTGGTTTTTACATGGCACCTATTTTATTGGTTGTCGTTATTACAGCTGTCTTCTTTTCGTTTAAATGGCCGGGTAAAACATTAAAAACCTTGGTATCAACAGAAATGATACAACTGACGGAACCTGCTGAACTAGCTTTAAACCAAGAAGCGTTACAAATACCAATAGCACAGCAATTAACCATAATAAATAAACAGTATCCGCAGTGGCAAACCATTAAGTTTGGGTTAAATTCTAGCCCTAAGAGCACACAACACTATCAAGTGAATCAGGGAAATGGTGGTGAACCGTTAAAGCGGATTACTATCGCTATAGATTCAATTTCGGGTGTGATTATTCAAGAGCAGGGGTTTGCTGACTTATCGACCTACCGCAAAATGCGAAGTTATATACGCTTTCTTCATACCGGTGAAATATACGGTCTTTGGGGGCAAACCATTGTAGGGTTTGCTTCATTACTTGCTTGTTTATTAGTTTATACTGGTGTGCTACTTTCTTGGCAGCGTTGGAGAAACGCTAGGCGAGTAAAAGTGAATAAAGTTGCGTACTCATAAATGATCAGACTTCTTTGCTAGAGCGCCAAAGCTAAAGGTCATCAACCACCGCTAATCTAAAGTCAACAAACTAAGCAGTGTTAGTTTTTAATTTTAGATTATGTTGCGCTTATCACCTCTTATTTCCCTTCCCCTAAAAGCAGTAAAACCGAGTAGCAAAAATTATACATAACTAAATTTATAATTAGACTATTTACTCAGGTTTTACCTTGCTTGCAGTCTTTTTTAGCAATCTAGACTAAAGGCTAATATCCGCCCCAAAAAAAGCTTGGTAACTTAATTGACAGTTAAAGTTGAATATGGATTTTTGCCAATAAAGAACCACTAAGGGTAAATTTTGACAGAAATCTATATCCACACTTTTACTGATTGATAAACAAAAATTATTACTAACTTCATTAAGTAAAAGCGTAATAAAGCGAAATAAAAAAATAAATCGCTAAAAAACGCTACGTCGCTAGGAGACTATTGTGGAAAATAAAGAAGCATATTGGCAGGAAAATCTGCGCTTGATCTTTATCTGTCTTGCAATCTGGTTTGCGGTTTCATTTGGTTTAGGTCTACTGCTAGTAGAGCCACTAAATGCAATTCGTCTAGGTGGGTACAAACTTGGTTTTTGGTTTGCACAGCAAGGTTCAATTTATTCATTTTTAGGTTTGATTTTTTGGTACGGTGCCAAAATGAACAAGCTTGATAAAAAATATCACGCGGAGGGCTAAGGCATGGATGAGTTAAAACTATATACTTACATCGCAGTATTTGGCACGTTCGCTTTATATTTTGCCATTGCTTGGTGGGCTCGTGCGGGTTCAACCAGTGATTTCTACGTAGCAGGTGGTGGTATTACGCCATTGCAAAACGGTATGGCAATTGGTGCCGATTGGATGTCTGCAGCGTCATTCATCTCAATGGCGGGTTTAATTGCTTTCTTAGGTTACGGTGGTTCAGTTTTCTTAATGGGTTGGACCGGTGGTTATGTACTACTAGCTATGCTTTTAGCGCCATACATGCGTAAACACGGCAAGTTTACTGTACCTGAGTTCATCTCTGATCGTTACTACTCAAAAACTGCACGTATTGTTGCGGTTGTTTGTTTAATCATTGCTTCGGTAACTTACGTTATCGGTCAAATGAAAGGTGTTGGTGTTGCTTTCTCTCGCTTCCTAGAAGTTGATTATGACTTAGGTCTAGTTATCGGTATGGTTGTTGTTTGGGTATACGCAGTACTTGGTGGTATGAAAGGTATTACTTATACGCAAATCGCGCAGTACGTAGTGATGATTTTTGCATATACAATTCCAGCGGTATTTATTTCATTACAACTAACCGGTAACCCAATTCCACAATTAGGTTTAGGTTCAACACTTGCTGATGGTAGTGGTGTTTACTTACTTGATAAATTGGATATGGTTGTTACTGACTTAGGCTTTAAAGAGTACACTACATCTAACATGGGCGGCACATTAAACATGTTCGCATACACTATGTCACTGATGATTGGTACTGCGGGTCTTCCTCACGTAATAATGCGCTTCTTCACTGTACCTTCAGTACAAGCAGCACGTCAGTCTGCAGGTTATGCATTAGTATTTATCGCATTACTTTATACTGTTGCTCCAGCAGTTGGTGCTATGGCTCGTTTCAACCTAATGAACACTATTGAACCAGCAGCAGGTCAAAACCTTGAATATGCTGAGCGTCCTCAGTGGTTTAAAGATTGGGAAAAAACTGGTCTATTACAATTTGAAGATAAAAATGGCGACGGTAAAGTTCAGTACACTGCTGATGCAGCAACTAATGAAATGGTTAAAGTTGACCGTGACATTATGGTACTAGCTAACCCAGCAATTGCTAACTTACCTAACTGGGTTATTGCATTAGTTGCAGCGGGTGGTTTAGCCGCAGCACTATCAACAGCCGCTGGTTTATTATTAGCGATATCCTCATCAGTGTCTCATGATTTGATGAAAGGTGTCTTTGTTCCAGATATGTCTGAGAAGAATGAATTGTTAGCAGGTCGTGTAACCATGACGGTGGCCATTCTATTCGCGGGCTATCTAGGGATGAACCCACCAGGATTTGCTGCCGGTACGGTTGCACTAGCCTTTGGTCTAGCTGCATCAAGTATCTTCCCGGCACTAATGATGGGTATCTTCTCTAAGAAAATGTCTGGTAAAGCGGCTGTGTCTGGCATGATTGCTGGTATCGGTGTAACTATGTTATACGTATTCCAACACAAGGGTGTAATGTTTATCCCAGGTACTTCATTCCTAGGTGACATGGGTCCTAACTGGTTCTTCGGTATCTCTCCAAATGCCTTTGGTTCAGTCGGTGCGTTAGTTAACTTTGCAGTAGCCTTCGCTATGCTTAAAGTAACTGGTCCAGCTCCATCTGAAATACAAGATATGGTTGACCACATGCGTGTTCCAACGGGTGCTGGTGCAGCACACGATCACTAGAGTACACAGTGATAATGGCGTAAGTTAACTTACGCCTAGCATTGAATAAAAGGTCAGGCGACAATATTAATAGTTAGTCGTTTGGCCTTTTTTATTAAGCGCTATGCTATTGCTTGAAAATGACTTATGGTAATTTGATTATTCGACCATATCATTGGTGAAAAACCCGATGACGCTAAGTCTAATTACCATAATTCATTCTCTCATCTCAAATTAGCCTACGTAGGCTACTAATAATTATAAGAAGATAAATGCTATGAACAAACATACAAAACTTGCCTTTATGGTCGCGCCTTTCCTTGCCATTTTTGGCTTCATTGGGGCTGACTTTTATGAGGAGTCGCAAGCAAATGATAATAAGATTATTCAATTATCGCCCGAGGGACACTGCGATATCGTAAATAAAAGCTGTGTTCTGACTTCAGGTGAGTTTAAAGTGAGTGTTTCGGATGCTGCAGGTGTTACAGAAATCAATTCTACTTTTCCACTTGATAGCGCTACGTTATTTCTGGTAGATAAAAGTGACAAAATGACGCCTTATCCCTTGGGCATGAAAGAAAGCCCTTACTATTGGTATAGCAACACGCCAATAGGCAAACTCACAGCTAATAAAGGTGACAGTTACAAGTTGCGTCTTATCGCTAAGATAAAAGGTGGTCAATACATCAGTGAGTTTTATACCCAAACCGTTAAGTAGTTCTCATCTGTTCAAACAAAACTGATCTTTGAGCTGATTCAGCTCGGTTCAAAGGTCAGTTCAAAGAAAATTTCCAATCTAAAAAAATTGATCTAGATCAATAAAGTAAGCTTCGCTGCGCAACAGATTACATCTCAGACTATAGTTATTAGACAACTTAGATAATCATAAATTTAATGTCTGAACTATCCAATAACTACTTTGTTTCTGTTGCAGAAATTGCCGCTAAACTTGACCAAGCTACTCGCATAGCTCAACAACTCTCTTTAACTGCCAGTAATGCCAGAGCTGTGGCTTTGCGTGCCGGTGAACGTGCGGCAGGCTTTCGGCCATTAACAGATTTTATTGATCGCTTAGCAGAAATAACCATTAAATCTTCCAGAAAAATTAATAAATTAGCTGCTACCTTAAGCCAAACGTCTGCTGATAAGGTGCGAGCAGACTCAGCCATTGCGCACTTTAAAGTTGTTTTTGTTAAAGCAAAAGATTCTGAGTTTATCAGCAGTTTAGATGAGGTGCATCAGCGCAGCTTAACCAGACAAGCCAAGCTTGATTGCAGCTACAGACGGCAAATAGATAGGTTAAGCGATGAACTTGAGATGCTTAGTAGTGAATTACGCAATGCCGTAATACTGGCAACGCTATCTCGTGTTGAAGCCTCGCAAGCAGGCACACAATACCAAGATGCATTAATTAACGTGGCCGATAATGTTGAAGGTGCTGCCAGTAAAATTAAAGAGCATATTTATTACTCACAACAAATGGTATCTACTCTCGAAGAGTATTAATTCACCCCACAGCACGTTTTAAAATAATACTAAAACAGGGACAGCAGATGAAAACCCATAAACTTTTTGAAAACAACTCCCATACCTGGTTAATGTTTGGCCGTGATGACGAAAAGCCTGAACAAATTATAGATACCAACCAATACATTGTTATTTCAAATAAAAACGCACTACTTATGGATCCCGGTGGTATCGAATTGTTTTCTGCAATGTTGTCAGCAGTGATTAAGCAATTGCCTGCTGACAAAATAACCCATCTTTTTGCATCCCATCAAGATCCCGATATTATCTCTTCATTGGGCTTGTGGGATCAAGCATTACCCTCGGCAACCCTGCATTCTCCTTGGATTTGGGAGAGTTTTATCAAACACTTTGGTATGAATAATATTAGCTACGCAGCGATCCCTGATGAAGGTAGTTCATTAAAGATAGACCAAGTGACACTAGACTTTATCCCTGCCCACTATTTGCACTCGTCAGGCAACTTTAATGTTTACGATAAAGAAGCAAAAATATTGATGTCCGGAGATATCGGTGCTGCGCTTGAAACTGTTGATGCGCCATTGTTTGTTGAAGATTTTGATGAACATATAGATAAAATGAAAATGTTTCATCAGCGTTGGATGCCATCAAATGAAGCAAAAAATGATTGGGTAAAACGGGTGAGGAAGCTAGATATTGAGATGATGTGCCCACAACATGGCCGCATATTTAAAGGTGATAATGTTAAGCGCTTTTTAGATTGGTTTGAAGCACTTGAAGTCGGTTTAATTACTAAAGCAAAAGCCAAAGAATAGCCACTAAACCCGCTCGTTTATCTGTTTGAACTAAGCGCTAGGGCAAAAGTTATCAGTTGCACTTTAGCGGTGCGAATCACCTTAATGGGTGCATTTTTAACTTTAAGTTGAATATCGAAAGTTGTTAAGTGATTGAAAATTATACAAATAAAAAGCAATCGATCTCTGGCACTTAGTTTGCTCTATAAAGTTATATAAATTTTATGGAGCAAAACTATGAGTAACCAAATAGGCATCAAGTTGTTGTCATTCACTGGAAAAATGAAAATCCTGCATTTAAGTTGGATGGCATTTTTCATCACCTTTCTCGTCTGGTTCAACCATGCACCTTTACTTGCTGTTATTGCAGATAGTTTAGGGTTAAGCAGCAGTGAAATAAAAACCTTGTTAATTTTAAACGTCGCACTGACCATTCCTGCGCGTATTATTATTGGCATGTTAACGGATAAATATGGACCAAGGCTGACATTTGCCGTGCTATTAGCGGTATGTAGTTTACCGTGTTTTATGTTTGCTTTAGCACAGGACTTTGAACAGGCAGCGTTAGCTAGATTCTTACTCGGCTTTATTGGTGCTGGCTTTGTTATCGGCATTCGCATGGTAAGTGAGTGGTTCCCGGCAAATGAGTTAGGTACTGCTGAAGGAATATATGGCGGTTGGGGTAACTTTGGCTCTGCGGCAGCAGCAATGTCTTTACCTATGATTGCGTTATTTATTGGTAATGCTTTTGGTGTTGAGGAAGCGTGGCGCTATGCCATTGCTTTAACCGGATTATTGAGCTTACTGTTTAGTTTTATTTGGTATGCCAATGTTACCGACACGCCAAAAGGCGCAACTTACTTTAAGCCTAAGCAAACAGGTGCAATGGAAGTGACTAGTGTTGGTGATTTTTACTTACTGTTGCTGATGAAGTTACCTATGTATGCAGCACTAGCGTTACTTACCTGGAAGTTATCACCAGAAGGGGTAAGTCTGTTATCTAATGACATGACCGTAGCTGCCTATGTAAGTTTAGTGGTGTTGTTCATCGTAGAAGTGAGAAAAACTTATCAAGTTAATGGTCATTTATTTAAAGAAAAAGTGCCTGAAATTCACCAATATCAATTTAAGCAAGTTGCGGTACTTAATGTATTATATTTTGCAACCTTTGGTTCTGAACTAGCCGTTGTTTCTATGCTACCGTTATTTTTTGCTGAAACTTTTAGCTTAGATATGGTTTATGCAGGTCTCCTTGCATCTTTATATGCTTTTATGAACTTAATGTCTCGTCCTGGTGGCGGTTGGTTAAGTGATAAATTCGGTCGTAAAAAAACCTTATTAATTCTTACCGCGGGCTTAGCGCTAGGCTACTTAGCGATGGCATTAATCGATAGCTCATGGCCGTTAATTTTAGCGGTGGCAACAGCAATGGCTTGTTCTTTCTTTGTTCAAGCGGGTGAAGGAGCAGTATTTGCTGCGGTACCATTGATCAAGCGTCGATTAACCGGGCAAATTGCCGGCATGACTGGCGCTTATGGTAATGTTGGTGCGGTAGTTTATTTAACTGTGTTGTCTATGGTGAGTTATCAAACCTTCTTCTTGGTAATTGCTGCTACAGCGGTACTAGGCTTTTTAACCTTACTGTTTATGCAAGAGCCTAAAGGTTCAATCACAGAAGTACTCGAAGATGGCACAGTAGAATTGATCCAAGTAGGGCATTAATACCACCGCTACTGAATACTTGAACTGGCATAAGAGAGCAATGATGACCGTAAGCACTAAAAGTACCACCACAGTTAAAGTGTCTGAACCAATGAAACTGCAAGTTTCATTGGGTGGCTATAGCTGCGCTGGAGCTAAAGTGGTCAACCAAGATGCCTTTGCATCCTTAGTACCAAAGCAAGCGGATTTAAGTGCTAAAGGTGTCGTTGCTGTTATTGCTGATGGGGTTTCAAGTGCGAGTAAAGCGGCAGAGGCTGCACAGTTATCAGTGACGCAATTCATCAGTGATTACTATGCCACCCCGGCAACTTGGTCAACGCCAAAGTCTGCGGGTAAAGTATTATCAAGTTTAAACCAGTGGCTGTACGCGCAAACTGATGCGGCTTCTGGTTATACTTTGCAATGGTTAACAACATTCTCAGCGTTAATTATCAAATCATCAACGGCGTATGTGTTTCATGTTGGTGATACTCGTATTAGTCAATTTCGACAAGACCAATTAGAAGCTATCACGACGGAGCATCAGCAAAAGCAAGGGCCAAATAATAGTGTCTTAACACGCGCGTTAGGTGCCGATCATCGATTGCAAGTTGATGTGCTGTCGGTTGGGGTACAAGCAGGCGATATTTTTGTGCTCACTTGTGACGGTGTTCATGACTTTATTCCAAGTCAACAGCTTAAAGCGCAGTTAAGTCAGTTATCGAATTCACCACTCGCCAAAGATCTAGAAGATATGGCTGAGCAAATAACGGCATTAGCTATTGCCAATGGCAGCCAAGATAACGTCAGTTGTTTACTGGTTCATGTTGGTGAAACGCCTAATAGAGCACTGGCAGAAATCGAACGTGAATTATTCAATAAGGCCATCCCACCTGCACTGGTTGTTGGTAATAAAATAGATGACTATCAAATCTGTAAAGTTATTCATGCCAGTATTCGGTCACATTTATATTTAGCCACTCACCCTAATGAAAAAGAGCCCTGTGTGCTTAAAATGCCATCGAAAAATCTTGAAGAAGATGGCAGTTATTTACAAGGGTTTATTCGAGAAGCTTGGTTAGGTGAAAAGCTCAATAATCCCCATGTGATGAAAATAAAACGCGGCAGTGACAATAGCCGCTTCCTTTATCACGTGTGCGACTATATTGAAGGGCAAACCTTAGCACAGTGGATGTTAGATAATCCTCAGCCGACACTTGCCCAAGTCAGAGAAATTATTGAACAAGTTATTACCGCATTACGCTCCTTTCAACGTTTAGATGTCATTCATCGGGATTTAAAACCAGATAACATCATGATTGATGCTTATGGCAAAGTATTTCTTATTGATTACGGTACTGCCCGAATTGCTTCTTTAGATGAGAATAATGACAATATTAGTGAAACAGTACCTCAAGGCACATTAAATTATATTGCTCCAGAGACGCTATTAACGTTAAGCGCCGACCATCAAAGTGATTTGTTCTCTCTTGGGGTTATCGCTTATGAAATGTTATGTGGTGAACTCCCTTATAAACCTATGAAGTTAGGAGAGTTTAATCAATATAGTCATGGTGCAAAGCAGAAAAATGATAAATTTAAAGACTATGAACAATGGCAATATCGAAGTATTCGTCATTTTCGAACCGACTTGCCATTTTGGCTTGATATGGTGCTAGAAAAAGCGACTAAAGCCGACCCTAATTTAAGGTTTCAAGCGTATTCTGAGTTGAAGGCTGACTTGTCCCAGCCTAGAGCTTCAGCATTGGCAGAATATAAGAGCCAGCCATTATTACAGCGCAACCCAGTATTGTTTTGGCAAGGTGCAACATCATTATTTTTTCTGTTGTGGCTAAGCTCAATAATTTTTTAGCGTTAAGACGCGTAACTCGTTAATGTTACGTCTGCAGCCATATCACGCAGTGCAATGATTTCTTGATATTGAGCTGAAGAAAACCAAGCGTTTAGTGCTTCGATAGATGCAAATTGCATGATGACGACATCAGTATGTGTTGGTTTACCAGATAACACCTCACTAACTTGCCCCCTGAACAATACCTCGCCTTTATAAAGTAACAGAGTAACTGATAATGCCGTTTTATATGTCTCCCATAAAGGCTGATTTTTGATTGTCACTTGTCCAATTGCAAAAGCTTTACCAGATGCTGTCATGTTAACCCCTTGGCTGAAATTTATTAATATTCATCTTAGTAAAAAACCGCTGGATCTCAAGTAGACCTTTAGCTAAAAACTTAGTCCATACACTGCACCGTTCGAGTGCCCTGTTATCATCACCCTAGTGCAAATGTGGGTATTTAGATTGATTGGTTTAAGCTAACTACTTGTAAAATATATACAAATTTTCTTGGCACTTACCTTGCTGTATCAAGTACATGTTGAATAAAACCTTATTACACGTTTGCCGCAACTTAAGGCTGAACCGAAATGTTTTATTTATTTGCACATTATTGATTTGAAAAATTGAGTAGGATTGTCCTTATGAGTACAGGTAAACAGTTGTCGAGCAAAGCTAAAATTGTTGTGGTTGGTAACGGCATGGTTGGCCACCACTTTGTTGAAGAAATGAGTAAGCATGAAGATTACCAAATTACCGTATTATCAGCTGAATCACGATTAGCATACGATCGTGTTTATCTGTCTTCATACTTTGCCGGTAAAACCGCAGCAGACCTTGCCTTAACCACTCCTGAGCATTATGACGAGCTAGGTGTTAATTTTGAAACCGATGCCAAAGTAACCAATATTGATAAAGTTGCCAAAGTGGTTACCACCGAAAGTGGTGATTCATTCGCTTACGATAAGCTTATTTTAGCGACAGGCTCATACCCTTTTGTACCACCTATTCCTGGTGGTGATGTAGAGCATAGCTTGGTTTATCGAACGATTGATGATTTAGAAGCCATTCAAGCCAGTGCTGATGTCAGTAAAGTGGGTGTGGTTATCGGTGGTGGTTTATTGGGGTTAGAAGCGGCAAAAGCACTGAAAGAACTTGGCTTAGAAACCCATGTTGTTGAATTTGCACCACAGTTAATGGCAGTGCAAGTTGATGCTGGCGGTGGTCGTTTATTAAAAGAGAAAATTGAAGCGCTAGGTGTGCAAGTTCATACCTCAAAAGCGACAAACGTTATCGAACGGGGTGATACTTGTCGTTATAAGCTTTGTTTTAGCGATGATACCGTGCTTGAAACGGATTTAATTTTATTCTCAGCGGGTATTCGTCCTTATGACAATCTTGCCCGAGAATTTGACCTTGAATTAGGTGCTCGTGGCGGCATTGTTATTGATAACCAATGTAAAACCTCTGATAGCGACATTTATGCAATTGGTGAGTGTGCTTTATGGAATAACTTTATTTACGGTTTAGTTGCGCCAGGCTACAACATGGCGAAAGTTGCCGCGAAAGATATTGCTGGCGTTACTAACGACAAGGGTGAAGCAGCTGAGTTTACTGGTGCTGACATGAGCACTAAATTAAAACTGATGGGCGTAGATGTTGGCTCAATTGGTGATGCACACGCTAAAACGGAAGGCGCGCTAACCTATACTTATGAAAACCAACCTGAAGGTGTTTATAAGAAAATTGTAGTATCGAGCGATAAAAAACTATTACTTGGTGCTGTGCTTATTGGTGATACCAGTGAATATGATTCATTGCTGCAATATATGCTGAACGAAATTGCCTTACCAGAATCCCCTGAAGGTTTAATTTTACCTTCATCGGGTGACAAGCCTACTTTAGGTGTTGATGCCTTGCCTGATACTGCGACTATTTGTTCTTGTCTTAATGTGACCAAAGGCGACATTATTGCCGCGATTGATTGTGGCGCCGTGGATGTCGGCCAAGTGAAAAGTGACACCAAAGCCGGATCTGGTTGTGGTGGTTGTGCGGCGCTTGTTAAAAGTGTTGCCGATAAGGAATTGGAAAAACGTGGCGTTGAAGTTAAAAAAGATATTTGTGAACATTTTGCTTACTCTCGTCGTGAAATCTACGACCTTGTTAGCGTAGGAAAAATTAAAACCTTTGATGAGCTACTCGAAAAACATGGTAAAGGTTTAGGTTGTGAAATCTGTAAACCATTAGCAGGCTCTGTGCTTGCTTCAGTATGGAATGATTACATCCTGAAAAAACCACATTTATCACTGCAAGATACTAATGATACTTACCTTGGCAACATGCAAAAAGATGGTACTTATTCAGTAGTGCCACGTATTGCCGGTGGCGAAATAACCCCTGATAAACTCATTGTCTTAGGTGAAGTTGCTAAAAAATATAACCTGTATACCAAAATTACCGGCGGTGCTCGTGTTGATTTATTTGGCGCCCGTGTTGAGCAGTTACCATTAATTTGGAAAGAATTAGTTGATGCAGGTTTTGAAACCGGTCACGCTTACGGTAAATCATTACGTACCGTTAAATCGTGTGTTGGCTCTACTTGGTGTCGTTACGGCGTGCAAGACAGCATGAGCATGGCCATCGATTTAGAACACAGATACAAAGGTCTACGTGCACCACACAAGATCAAGTTTGGTGTTTCTGGTTGTACCCGTGAGTGTGCGGAAGCGCAAGGTAAAGATATCGGTATTATCGCTACTGATGGTGGTTGGAACCTTTATGTTGCCGGCAACGGTGGTATGAAGCCACGTCACGCAGACTTATTTGCTACCGACTTAGACGATGAAACAGTCGTTAAGTATGTGGATCGCATTTTAATGTTTTACGTGCAAACCGGTGACCGATTACAACGTACTTCGACTTGGATGGAAAACCTAGAAGGTGGTTTAGCCTACTTACAAGACGTTATCATCAACGACAGTTTAGGTCTTAATGATGCTTTAGAAGCGCAAATGGCAGCAATTATTGGTACTTATCAATGTGAGTGGAAAACTACCATAGAAGACGAGGACGCATTAAAACGCTTTAAACCGTTTGTGAACTCAGATAAAGCCGATAGTAATATTCAATTTGTTACTGAGCGCGAGCAAATTCGCCCAGCACGTGGACAAGAAAAAATTGATGTGAAACTTATTCCATCGACAGAAAGCAATACCGCTGTAACAGAAGCCGTAGCTGAAGAAGTATAGGAGAAATACAATATGAGCTTAACAAAAGAAAACCAAGCAATTACCAGTAAAGCATGGCGTACTATCTGTCACACCAGTGACTTAGTGAAAGATTCCGGTATCAGCGCATTACTTGAAAGTGAAGATGAGCAAGTCGCCATTTTTCATATCCCGAACAGTGAAGAAAAAATTTACGCCGTAGGTAATTACGACCCGATTGGCAAAGCGAATGTATTATATCGAGGTCTGGTTGGCTGTATTGATGATGAGCCTGTAGTTTCTTCGCCTTTATACAAACAACATTTCTCTTTAAAAACTGGCAAGTGCCTGCAAGAAGAGCAACGTATTTCCGTTTACGACATTCGTATTGAAAACGAAGAAGTACAACTTTATTTATAAGGCTTTATCTGTAGTTTAACTTTTTGTTAAAGTGTATGTATTGAAAGGTTATCGCTAGTGTCTAGCGGTAACCTTTTTTGTTGAGGGCATACACTCTGTTTAATTGTTCGGTTCAAAGAAGTGATTAAAGTTATCTTGCAATTTTTCGAAATATTGCCCAACTTGCAAACCGTCAACCAATGCATGGTGTACCTCTACTGATACCGGCATCACCATTTCATTGTGAATAGCTTTGTATTTACCTATCACTATTCGTGGTATTGAGTCATGTTGTCTTTGTTTTTGAGCATGAGAGAAACTGGTAAAATGAAGCCAAGGTAAAACAGAACAGAAGATTTTATTTCCTTGGTTATTTGTTGGTTTTAATGTTTTATAACCTTTTTTAATTTTAGTTAATTGCTGCTCTGCGTATTGGTAAAATAAGTCAAAGTTACTGCAGCAGCCAAATTCACCAAAACTAAAACTTTCGTCATTATTGAGCACTGTACAACTGACTTCTAACTCATCATGTACATCAATTTCATTGTTGTTTATACGAAATCTAAATGCTTCTATTTGATTCGCTGTATATCCGAGCAGAAATAAAGAGCAAATGAAGAAGGAACGCTGATTCTCCTTACAGGAATTAAGCGTTTTAGTGACATCAATGGTTGCACATACATTGAAGAAGGGTTGTTCAAAAGTAGTATAAAAGTCAAAGTGCTCCTTTCTATACCAAGTATCGATATTAATTTTTTTCATGTCGCACAACAATGTATTTGTAAAGGAAACATACTAACACATACCTCAATTACTAGACGTGAATCCGTTTACCTATTCATCTTTGGTTCTTCAGTTTTAAGTTCGCGTTCTTTGATTATCTTGTTTTTTTGGCCTGAGCAATAAAATCGTTTAAGTAATTTATATCTTGTTCATCTTTACGAATGCCGATAAAGATTTGCTTACTAATGCCTTGCTCGCCAAAACGAAGACTTTTGATCGGCATTGATTTAGCATATTCATCGACTAACCAGCCCGGTAGTGCACAAACACCACGACCCGCAGCCACCATCTGCAGCATGATTTCTGTGGTTTCAATATTTTTATGTTTTTTAACGGAGCATTTTGCCGGGTTAAGAAATTGACTAAAGATATCGAGCCTTTCTTGTTCAACAGGGTAACTAAGCAGTACTTCATCGCTGAGCTGTTCAGGTAAAATAAAATCTTGCTGTGCCAGTTGATGCGAAGCAGAAACCACCAGTCTATGCTCATAATCAAAAACGGGAATGTATTTTATTTTAGGCTTAAACAGTGGGTCTGGGGTAATGAGCACATCAATTTCATAACTAAGCAATGCCCCTAATGCACCAAACTGGAATTCTTGTTTAACATCCATATCAATATCAGGCCATTGCTGTAAATAAGGTTGAATGACTCTAAGTAACCATTGATAGCAAGGGTGACATTCCATGCCGATGCGAAGCGCTCCAGCTTCACCTTTTGCTATTTGATTCAGTAATAACTCGGTGTGTGAAAATTGTGGAAGTATTCTATTAGCCAGTGTTTGAATACGCTCACCTGCAGCGGTAAGGCGAAGATTTCGACCTTCTTTTTTCCATATCTGCGTGGCAAGCTGACCTTCTAATTTTTTGATACTGTGACTTAACGCGGATTGAGACAGGTATAAAGAATCAGCGGCCTTAGTAAGGGTTCCATGCTCTTTTATTGCGGTCAGTATTTCTAAATGGATCCTTTCTAACACCGGTTAACTCCTGTTTTTCAGTTTTAATTATGAACTGTGCTCATTAATTGGTGAAATTATATCATTTTTATTCATCAATCAAGTTGTCTGCTATTGGGATTGGAGCAAAGGTTATAGGAAAAGTTGCGCTAACATACGTAACCCGGTAAACAGCAATACCAAGGCAAAGATTTTTTTCAGTTTTGCCGCATCTAATTTTGCTGCCAGTGATGCGCCAACGGGTGCGAATATTACCGTTAGCGGCACAATACAAATGAAGCCAAACAGATTGACGAAACCAAATGTACCAGCGGGAGCATCAAGTGGTGTACTGCCAAATATAAGCATAGTGAGCGCACCCGGTAACGAAATGATTAAGCCTATTGCAGCGGCTGTGCCAACAGCTTTGTGAGTAGGATAGTTATATAACGTGAGCAGGGGCACTGAAATAGTACCGCCGCCTATACCGACCATGGCGCTGAAAAAGCCCACTGAAGATGCCATAACTGTTTGGCCGGTGCTATTTGGCAGTTTTGGATATAGCGCGGATTTCCCTGTTCTAAATAACATGTTTAATGCCGATAATGTCGCTATCACGCCAAATAAGATTGTCAGTAATGTGCCTTCAACGCGAGTTACTAACCAACTACCCAGTAATACTCCAATGAGAATAAATACAGACCAACGCTTGAGCAGCTCAAAATCGACATTGCCCTTTTTATTGTGCGAACGAATTGAGCTAATCGACGTTGGTACTATTGTGGCCAATGACGTTGCCGTAGCAACCAGCATGGCAGACTCGGGTGATACGCCGAAGCTCTGAAACAAGAAAAATAGCACAGGCACGATAACGATACCGCCACCAACGCCTAATAAGCCGGCTAAAATTCCTGCGAATACACCCGTGGCAACCAATGCCAATAACGTTGGGATATTATTGGTTATAAATTCAATGACATTCATTAACAACTACTTATATGTTTAATTTCTATGTTCTATTTTAAAGCGACGATAAAGCCTCTGCTAGCAACTTAAGCAGCAAGTTCTCTGCGGACAATTGCTGCTCCAGCACTTAATGCATTAAGTTTATCCCTTGCTACTTGCTGTGATAAAGGTGCCATACCGCAGTTAGTGCACGGATAGAGTTTATCTGCGTCAACAAACTGCAGTGCTTTTCGTAACGTATCAGCAACTTCTTCAGGTGTTTCGATGGTATCAGTTGCGACATCAATGGCGCCAACCATGACTTTTTTACCGCGAATAAGTTCAAGCAGCTCAATGGGCACGTGAGAATTGTGACACTCTAGCGAGATAATATCGATATTCGATTGTTGCAGTTTCGGAAATGCTTCTTCATATTGTCGCCACTCACTTCCTAAGGTTTTCTTCCAATCTGTATTGGCTTTAATGCCATAACCATAACAAATGTGCACCGCTGTTTCGCACTTTAGCCCTTCAATGGCGCGTTCTAAACAAGCAATGCCCCATTCATTTACTTCATCAAAAAATACATTAAAGGCAGGTTCATCAAATTGAATGATATCAACCCCAGCCGCCTCTAATTCTTTGGCTTCTTGATTGAGAATTTTGGCGAATTCCCAAGCGAGTTTCTCACGACTTTTATAATGATCATCATAAAGTGTATCTATCATGGTCATAGGGCCTGGTAGCGCCCACTTTATCGGTTGTTTGGTTTGCGTACGTAAAAACTTAGCGTCTTCAACAAAAACTGGACGCTGACGTGAAACTGCACCAACAACAGTAGGCACACTGGCATCATATCGATCACGAATTTTAACGGTTTTACGTTTTTCAAAATCAACACCGTTGAGGTTTTCAATAAAGGTAGTAACAAAGTGTTGGCGAGTTTGCTCACCATCACTGACGATATCAATGCCTGCTTGGTTTTGATCTTGTAGTGACAAACGTAAAGCATCTTGTTTACCAGCGATTAACTCATTATCTTGCAACTTCCAAGGTGACCAAAGTGTTTCCGGCTCTGCTAGCCAAGCAGGTTTAGGTAAACTGCCTGCGGTTGAAGTGGGTAATAGTGTTTTAGGGTAATTCGTTTTCATGTGGGTATTGCCGTCTTTTCAAATTCATTGTTAAGTTAGCGACTAAAAGCTAGTCGCTATTGCTAAGTAGCGCTACTGGTTTCGTAAGTAGAGTAACTGTTACGCGTAGTTTTTATGCATCGTGATTAAACGTTCGCAGCAGACCATTGTTCAAGCACGGTTTGATAAGGCTTGATAAAATGTTCTTCAGCAAATTTTCCTTGCTCATTGGCTAATCGACTGCGCTCTTCACGGTCGTAAACAATTTGCGTTAAAGAATGATCTAGGTTCTTTAAATTTGGCTGATACGACTTTCCTGCAACGGCATTGGCATTATAAATTTCCGGGCGATAAATCTTTTGAAAAGTCTCCATGGTACTGATGGTACTTATCAGCTCAAGACTGCTGTAATCATTAAGTAAGTCACCAAAGAAATAAAATGCCAAAGGCGCAACACTGTTTGGTGGCATGAAATAACGAACCTGTAGGCCCATCTTTTTGAAATATTGCTCGGTTAAAGACGATTCATTTGGTAGGTATTCAACGCCTAATACCGGGTGCTGGTTTTCGGTTCTTTGATAAACTTTGTTATCTGAAACACTCAGGCATATTACCGGTGGCTTGTTAAAGTTTTCTTGATAGTCATTTGAATTAACAAACGTTTTAAATAGGTTGCCATGCAATACGCCAAAATCATCTGGAATGCTAAAGCTGCTTTGATTTTTATTATGCTCAGAAAGCAATACGCTAAAATCGTAATCTCGCACATAAGAAGAAAAATTGTTACCAACAATGCCTTCAATGCGTTGGTTGGTTTTATGATCAACAATACTGGTTTTTAATACTTCAATTGATGGGAATGACTGACCACGACCTTCAATATCTAAATCAATCGAAACAATTTCAAGTTCAACAGAATAGCGATCACCGTTAGGGTTATCCCAATGCGCCAAAGCATTAAAGCTATTGTCGATCATCTTTAAAGCCTTGCGTAAATTCTGCTTGCGACTCTCGCCTCGGGCTAAATTAGCAAAGTTGGTGGTAATACGTGTGCTGTCTGACGGATGATAGTTTTCATCAAGACAAATGTTGTTGATGTTAAATTTTAAAGCGTTATTCATGATGATCTGATATCCAATGTTTGGTGATAAACCTAGCTTCATAAGAGCCTAGTGTTAAGCGTTGGAGTATTTATACGTGCTTCATGTCATGAATAAAAATGGTTATATTTCATTGATACATGAGAAATACTCATGTATTGGCTTTTTGGAAAAATTCTCCAGATCCTTTTGAAGGAATTTATCTTTGATTGGCGGTGATAAGTGAGAACTGCGTCACAGTTAAATCAAGAGGATATAGGTATAGAGATAATTGGACATAAAAATGCGTCGTTCGGATAAAATAATTCCAGAATTTTTATGAGTGGTAGTGAATGCTATTAATTAACAAATAACACTCACTTTTCATTATTGAGTTTACAGTAAGCTATTTATGCATAGAGTGATTACTTTTGACCCATTTTTGTTGTTGAATGCCGTTGACATCTTTCCATTTAAAAAGATATTGCCCTTTGTGCCCTGTTTGGGCTGTACGATCTGATGCGTTTACCCCCAATTCTCTTCCGCCAACTTGCGACAATCCAAGGGATTGGCAACAGAGCCAATGAAAATCTAATTTATCGCCGTAAGCAGCTGTACAGTCAGCCATAACCTCACTTAACGAACGACGTGTTTTCGGAGCTACAGGTAAAGTATGCAAGATGTACGGAGAAACTCCGCCACCCCAAGTATAAGCGTTATTTACTTGTCCTTGGGTGAGTGATGATATTTGCAAATTTGGAACGGTTTTAAATGCGCCATGCTCTGATTCCGTTTTCGTATAAGTACCCGCCATAATTTGTTTACCATTGTGGCATTTAGCAATTTGGCAAAGTGAGTATAAAAGGTAAGTGAGCAATTGGCAGGGACTTTTGTATAACCCATTGAAGGTTTCCAGCCACCGTGTCCATGAAGATAAATGGTTGTCATAATTATATTCCTTGTAGATAATTATCGGTCTGCATAAGCATAATTCACGTGCAAAGATGGTACAAGATAAAAAGTAAGTTATAAAAATAATCTCAAAGATTTGCTCATGTCAGTCTATATACGACATAGGTTTAGGGTAACAGTTATAAGCAGTTATTTTACCTATTCACTTTCACAATTTACCTACTTGGAGACTATTACCATTAGCCTTCTTGTCTTTTTTCATATTTTAGTTTTTAACTCTGATAGAGCCAACATATTAAGAGGTGTTTGAGTTATTCTTAATTAAGCGAGCTTCGACTGTCTTTTTGGTAATATAACTCAGCAGCTAATTTACTTGCTAAAGTACGGTAAAGCTCAGCGATATCAGATTGTGGATCCTGCTGTTGAATTGAGCTGCCATTATCAGCAAATTGCCGTATGTTAATGTTTAGCGGCAATTGTCCTAATAAAGGCATTGCTTTAGCTTGGGCTAATGCCTTACCACCATGTTCACCAAAGAGTGGCGATTTACTCTGACACTTTGGACAAACGTGATAACTCATGTTTTCAATTAACCCCAAAACGGGAATGTTGACTTGTTCAAACATATTGATGCCTTTAGTGGCATCAATCAGTGCGATATCTTGTGGTGTGGTGACGATTACTGACACGACAGCTTCAATCTTTTGCGCTAAGGTTAATTGAATATCGCCAGTACCTGGTGGCATATCAATAAGTAAGTAATCAATTCCACCCCAAAGGGTTTCTTTGAGCATTTGTTCAAAGGCTGAACTTGCCAAAGCACCACGCCATACTTTAGCATCTTGGCCATCAGCTAAAAACCCGGTCGACATCGCCTCAATGCCATTTTTAGTAACCGGTTCTAGATTAATGCCATTGGGTGAGCGGGGGTGAGAGCCTTCTAGTCCCAACATTGTTGGTAGTGAAGGGCCATAAACATCGGCATCTAAAATGCCAACACTGGCCCCTTGTGCTTGTAAAGCATAGGCTAGGTTAACTGTTGTGGTTGACTTGCCAACGCCACCTTTACCGGAAGAAATAACGATAATGTTTTTGATGCCGTCATACGAGTGCATAAAAGCAGGGAATATGTTGATAGTTATTTCTAGTGATAGTGAGCTTTGCTTGTTGGCGGAAATAAATGTTTGTTGCACATGTTCAGTGATAGCTTGATATTCACTTTGACATGGAAAAGGCAAAGAAAAAGTCACGACAATATTACCTTTCTTTTTACTTATGTTGAGCTTACTGGCAACAGCTAAAACACCTGCTGGAAATAACTCATTTTGGTAATCAGCTAATGCTTGATGCACTAAGCTTTCATCTTGCTTAGAAACTTTATTAAATGTAAACCAATTGCGAAACACCGTCTTCCTAAACATAAGTTTCCTCACAAATAGTTGCTGAATTAATTAACTTGAGGATCTTGGGTTCTTGGGTACCATTTCCACCATTGTTGCACACCTTCTTGGGCTTTCGCATCTTCTGGCTTTTTAGTTTGATAAATATCCCATGTCACTAAATAATCAGGATCTTTAATCTTTACCTGTTCATGACTGGTATGAAACTCACCTTTCGGAGCGGTAAACCAGCAAGATAGTGTCGCTGGAATAATAAAATTAGCGTCTTTTTTCTGGTCATTTGTATTATCAGGTAAAAGCTTGATGGTAATGCCCATTTCAGCATCAACTGCGGTCACTGTGCCTGCTAACAGTTGTTTTTTCAGCTCTTTACCATCGATATCGAAATAGCTTAAGCCGATTAAACAAGTCTTTTGTAAAGTATCTTCTAGTGTTTTTAACATGAGGGATTCTTATTAATTAGCTTTGTTGATTAGTATATACCTACCCGAACTTTATAAGCGGGTAAAACATAAAGAGCGATTTAAACCACTCTTTATGCTAATTAGCTGCTGTTGGCTTTGAGTTAATGCGCTAGCGGAGCAACACCAGTCGCCGGGTTATCCGCTAAACCAATATCACGGGCATGTTGTTCAAACGCTTTGTTTTTCCAGAAGAATGCTCCTGGCATAGTGGTCGGAATCACTAAAATATAAAACAAGGCGCGACCTATGGCAGCCGTGAAGCAGTTAATTAATGCTAATGCTACCCAAACTAATAATAACGCAGACTCGTGGTAACCAAGCAAGTTTGAAGTTAATAAACTAATACCGGCAACAATATTAAGTGCTAATAACCAGTTACGGAAAAGGTAGGTTTTGCCAAACGTAGTACATTGAATGTAATGCGCTGCACCACCTTCGTTTTCGCTACGGTTTAAGTCACTATTATGTTTAAGTAAACCTAATGCTTCGATGATCATACCAACAACAAAAGCACTGCTAAAAACCAAACTTGCTTGCTGAGCAAGTGCAGCTTCTGCTTGTGTTATTAATAACGTTGATATCACTATCACGCCACCGACAAAGGCACCCAAAGATAAGCTATTGCCAACAAATGACGTTGCTGTTTGTAGGTGATTCCAAAATGGACGTGCTTTAATTTGATAACATTTATTCATATAGAATAAACCACCACAGCCGCCAATAACTGCAAATATTCCTGCCGATTTCACTAAAATGTCCAAAGGTAAGCCTTGGGTTAAGTTAGCTAAGTCTAAACCGACGTTGCTAGCGACAAAACCGACAACCCAGTCATTACTTGGTAGCGAGAATAATGCGGTTAAACCACAACCGGCTGAAAATAAGGCTAAACCTAAACCTTCTCTTGCCATAGGTGAATAACGCAAGTTATTAAAACCACGGTAAAAACGCATTGGTTTACCTAAATGAGTGACACTCATTAATAAAGCAAACGTGGTCATCACTAATGCGATTACCGTTAGTGGTAAAAACATATCAGAAGAGACAAAAGTGCTCAGTGCTTCTATGCCCAATAAAGCGCCTAAGAAGGTAATTAAAAATACCCCAAGCGCGGCTTGTGCAAATAAGGTAAATAAAACCAGTGGGTTTTCACGGCTATTCAGTTTGGCGAAATTCCAATGTTTAGCTTTGCCCTGTTTTTGATCAACAACAGGTTTGTAATTACCTTCACTGTCTTTGTGATATTTTACCGGCATAGAATCGGTACGACTCATTTCAATCGGTAAGTCTTTGGTTTGTTGAAAACGTACATTGGGGTGAGTGATTTCAGGATCTGGAAAACCAGGGATTTGCGTTTTACATTGCTCACGGTTTTCAGGGGTATTTTCAACCACACCAAAATCGAGTGCATTACCAACACACGCTGAAACACAAGCTGGTTTTAAACCTACTTCTAAGCGGTCAACACACATATTACATTTTGAAACCTGACCTTTTACCGGGTCTAATTGCGGGGCATTGTATGGGCAAACCCAAGTACAATAGCCACAACCAAAACAGGTTTCAGGGTCTTGCAATACCGCGCCGTATTCAGCATGTTTGGTATACGCTTTTGTTGGGCAACCTTTTAAACAAACTGGATCATCACAATGGTTACACGCCATTGAAATATTCATGCGTTTATAATCAGGAAAAGAGCCACCTTCCACATAACCTACACTACGAAAGGCAAGGTGAGATGGATTTTCATTTTTCTCTGAACAAGCCGCCTCACAAGCATGACAACCAATACAGTTATCTGCAGTGAAGAAAAAACCATGTTGTTTATTACGGTTTGGGTTTGAGCCTACCTCTGGGTTTTCGTTGATAAACATCGAACGATCTTTTGGTAGGTCGGTCAATTCAACTAAATCAATCAGCTGACCATAGCGGTTTTCTTTCTGAATCTCGGTATCTGGCAAAACAGCATAAGATCGTTCTTGGGTTCTTACTTCCCAATGATTTGAACGACCTTGTTGTTCCGTACCAATTTCCATCGTAGCTGGGTCAAAACCTTGCACTATGGTTTCGGCTGATACATTGTCTATTGCTTTATTCATAATAATTTCTCTACCTCGGCCGAATTAATAGTTACGACGTTCTACATTCAAACGTGCGGCTTCTGCTTGGTCTACCTTCTCTATTCGAGTTGAACATTGCTTGAATGCTGGTTGGCGAGAGTGAGGATCTAATAAACCTAAAGTTAAACGGTTAACACAGTCATGAAAATGAAAGGGAATAAACACCATGTCTCTAGCAACACGCTGAGTTAGCTGAACCAAAACCACCGCGTCACCACGTCGGCTGGTTAAGCGCACATACGTTTGATGTTCAATGCCAAGCTCTTTGGCCGCATCAGGATTCATTTCCATGTAAGGTGTTGGGCTGAATTTATTACAGTTACCAATTTTACCGGTACGTGTTCTGGTATGAAAATGCTCTACCACACGGCCACTGTTCAGCCAAAATGGATAGTCTTTACACGGCTTTTCATTGTTATCGTAAAAATCGACACAAATTAGATTGGCTTTACCCGATGCTGTTTGGAACTTACCGTCGGTATATAAACGCGGACTGCCTTTTAATGGGATGTTGGTTTCGCCTTGTGACTGTTGCTCGGCCATTTCTTCTGAGAACGGCCATTGAATACCGCGAGCTTTAATGATTTTTTCGTAACTCATGCCTGAGATATCTAAAGTACGTTCATTACCGTAGGCATTAGTTCCTTTAGAAAGTTGTTTCATTTCATCAAATGCCGCTTCTGGCTCGTCAGGAAATTTAATGATCTTGCCATTATCAAAACGCTTGGCCATTTCATTAAAAATATCAAAGTCAGGTTTTGAATTAGCATACGGCGGTAATACTCTATCGATTAAATTAACACGACGTTCGGTATTGGTATGACAGCCTTGTTTTTCCGCCCAAACCGAAGCTGGGAAATAAACATGCGAATACTGATTCATTTCAACATCTTCGTAGACATCTTGAACCACTAAGAAATCTAATTTTTCGAGCGCCTTACGAATGCGTGCGGTATTGGGCATAGATGTCATTGGGTTGGTGGCAACTATCCATAAGCCTTTAATTTCGCCGGTTTCAATGGCTGGGAAAATGTCTGTTTCTGCCAAGCCACGTTTTTTCGGGAAAAACTCAGGGTCAATGCCCCAAAAGTCAGCAATTTCTTGTCTATCAGCTTCATTTTCTAAATAACGATAACCTGGTAACCCAGAACATGATGACCATTCCCGGGTACCCATGGCATTACATTGACCGGTAATGGACAGTGAAGTACCGCCCGGCTTACCGATATTGCCAGTAATTAAATTGAGGTTGTTAATATTAGCCACACCATCAGAGCCATGAGTCGACTGATTGATACCCATAGTCCAAATACTCATGGCTGCAGGGGCTTTTGCGTATAAACGTGCAACGGTTCTAATGCGATCTTCATCAATACCACATTGGTGCTGAGCGACTTCTGGTGCGTAATCTTGCACTAAGGCTTTTACTGCTTCATAACCTTGAGTATGAGCGTCGATGTAAGCTTGATCTTGCAGACCTTCGTTGATGATCACGTGCATCATCGAATTGATTAATACACAGTCGGTACCCGGAGTAATAGGTAAATGAATATCAGCAAATTGCGCCAACATAGTGACTCTAGGGTCAACAACAATTAATGGGAATTTACGCTTTTCGAGTGCTTCTTTTAAACGCCAATAAATAACCGGATGTTGCTCTGGCAAGTTAGAGCCAAAGGCCATAAAACAGTGGGTATGTTCAAAATCATCATAACAACCTGGTGGGCCGTCACTCCCAAATGAACGCTTATAACCGCTTACGGCTGAAGCCATACATAAAGTAGTATTACCATCGTAGTTATTGGTGCCAATACAGCCTCGGGCTAATTTACCTAAGGTATAAAACTCTTCGGTAAGTAGCTGACCTGTTGAAATAATCGCGAAGGCGTCTTTACCATGTTTGGCTTGAATTTCTTTGATTTTGTCGGCAGTCGTATCAAAGGCAGTATCCCAAGAGGTTTTTTCAAACTTATCAAAATGTTTTTCGCGAATAAGTGGCTCTGTACCGCGACCAGGGCTTTCAAAAAGTTCGTGCTCTAACAAACCTTTAATACATAACTTACCGCGGTTAACGTCTGCTCCTGCATGACCACGTGAAGTGACAATACGTTTCTCTTCACTTAAGCCGATCTCGATGCTACAACCGGTTGAACAATAATTACAGGTGGTATATTTCCATTCTTTTACTTTTTTATCGGGAATGGTAATCGGCTTTCTTTTTTTACGTCCAAACAACATGACAGATCCAAGACTTAGCAAGTTTAATGGTTTGAATGTAGCAAAAAGCATACCTATTATTTATTTCTTTAAATACAATAAGTTATTTTTGTTTGTTTAAGTTATGGCAGGCTATGACGGTGCTTTTGCCTTATTATGGTGCGGTTTATATTACTGCTGAAATGCAACAGTGGTAGTAAGATAAGGTGAAGCTTTCGCTAAAGAGTTTCAATATCGGTATGCTAATGACCACAGCGAGTCACAGCTTTAGTACAAGCAATGAGGCATAGGCAATTGAGCTATGTTGCATACGCGTGCTAAGAGTAAAAGTGTATTTGCATAACTTCATTGCTTGGTCAGTACAATAAACCAGTAATTTACTGGTTTATTGTTTTAAGAAGATGTTAGCGTTTAAGTAAGGTTTTCATAACCACCTCTTTTAAAGAGGGTCCTTGTTCTAAAATAGTCTTAATTATTATCAATGCTTCTGTTAGCTGAGTACTCTTGATGCCCATGGATTTTATAAAAAATTTGCTTTACGGCTGTCGACAGCCCAGGCTTTATTTACCAGAGTAAATGTTAGTTTCATCTTAATCATAAAAAAGCTCTCATATTGAGAGCTTGGTAAATAAGCAGATTTTAGCTTAAGTGAATTAATTTACTGCTTCACAAAGGCTGAGCGTTACTGGGAGGCTAAAACGGCCCCATTACTTGTTCTGGATTTTGCCATAAGGACTTCCAAACTTGTACGCCATGGATGAAATAAACGTCATCGTCATGCAATATTGCTCGGTCATCCCTACTCGATGCATGATGAATAGGCTCTTCTGTATCAATAGCATCAACTCTTCCAATATAATGTAAATCGGTATTACTATCTTGCTGAATTACATTGTTGATATCAAATAGACCAAGGAAGTTTTCCTGATGCCACTTATACACAATGCCATGCTCTTCCTGCACATAACTGGTTGTTAGCCAACGCTCGAAAGGAATTGCTATTCGATATGAACCATTTTCAGTCTTTAAAGCAGTAAAAGCATGATAGTTATATTCAACAGGTGTATAAGCATCTTCAAATATTAAAGATTGTATTTCTCTTGGCGCTGATAAATCACTGACATCAAATAAACTCACTTTTGCACCTTGTGTAAGCGGGAAGTCTTCGGCTGGTAACGCTTCACCACTATTCATTTCGAGTATACCAAAGCCAACATTTTGTCCTATGCCTAACAATAAGGTTGGTGATACAGGATGCAGGTAGGAAGAATAGCCTGGTACTTCTAACTCACCCTGAATAAAAGGGTTTATTGGATCAGTTAGGTCAAGTACATAAAGCGGATCGGTATTTAAAAATGTTACTACATAGGCTAGGTCACCAAAAAACCTTACTGATTTAATATCCTCTAACACTATGCCTGCATCATTAACTTTTCCTATTGGTTTAGGGCTACTAGCATTAGGTAACTGAGCAAGCAGACTGAACTCATTATTGTTTTGTCTAAGAATATTCAACTTATGTTGATACCCTGAAAAGCGATTACCCTCTGTGGTTATTACTCTTAAATCACCATTATGTTCACTAAACCTTAAATTAGACATATGCCAATCAAATCGACCTGAAAGCGTCCCTGACGCGGCATAATCAATGGTGTTGCCATCGAGGGTGAATTTATGAATAACGGATTGTTCTTCACTCGATTGGCTTTCTAAGATGGATTGATTTACATAGCTAGTGCTATACAAATAGACGGAGGAAGGAGTAGCATAAATCCCTTGTACTTGGCTATTCACACAAGCAGAAGTCAATTGTTGTGGATTATTAATATTGATTGCCGTTAACGTTACTATGTTATCAAAACCATCTTTATCAGTGGCACCTTCAGGTAAATAACAGTTTTCAGCGGTTACTAATGGTTGTTTATTACCCGATTGAAGGCGGTATTTGGGTAACAATTCACTGATATTTGTCTGCATAATTTTCAGGTAATTTGCCAGTTGCCCTTCTTTACTTTCGGCATAAATTAAATCATCAATTAAAGGAGAATAACGACTGATCACATATAAGGTATCACCAACTCTTCGACTATCGACAACATGGCCGTCAATCGTTATTGAGCCAATAATAGTGTGCTCTTTAGGCTTGTTTACATCGATTAAAGAGACATTAAATTGGGTTTGGCTAGGCATAATAGAATCAGTAGTAATATAGTCAGCATTCATATAAATGGCTTGATCTTGATAAAGATCTGAAACGGCAACTAAGGTGTTATTGTTTAGATATAAACTGTTTATATTGGCTCTTGGTAAATTCAATAAAATATTGCTTTCTTCACTTAACTCGCCATTACCATCTCGCAGCATCACTCTGACTGAGCTTTGAGCTTCTTCCTGGGTAGAGCTTTCAAGTATATGAAAATCATATTTATTGTGAGCGATAAACATATGCTCGCCGTCATATTTTATCCTATCACCTTCAGCCACACCTTGTTGCTGAACATTGGTTTGAGAAAACGTTTGAGAAGAGCCAGCATCGTCGGCGCTTGCCGGAGCAGCCTCAGGGGCAGCGATACTCTCCATGATACCATCAACAGTATAGCTATTTTGTACGCTGCGTAAGTAAAGGCCATTTTTGATATGTTGCTCAAAAGTTGTCTCTGTTTCAACAGCCAACGGTGTTAGGCTCATTTGTAATTCATTGAGTTCAGGCACCTCCTTGTCATTGTCACTAACACAGCCGGTTAACATTGAGGTAAGTGCACAGAGGACAAGCCCTGTGCAAAGCGCAAACTCGGATCGAGTAAACACCGATAAAAGTTTAAACCTTTTATTAAACATTCTTCATTCTCCTTTGTTATGTTTAATACCAAAAGCAATAAGTTTCAAAGTGGAAACTAACTTCACAGACTTGGTATAAATTTACTTTACCGAGTGTTAGTAATAATTCCGTTGCCAGGTGCAATCAAATGTAACCTTATGTAATCGAGAGTGACCAGCCCTTGCTTCAGTGTTAACTTATAGACAAAACCATTGCTATTCACTAGAAGTGATAAACTTGAAGTATCTAATTTCCCTACTTTTTATTATTAGTCAGTCAGTATATGCACAATGTGCACCTGAAGAAAACGACTGTGTGCCTGTAGGAGAATGGCAGTTCTCTATTGCGATTGGTGCAGGTGTCATCACCAACCCGTTACATGATGGCGACAATATCCCTTTAGTGATTGTGCCCAGCTTTAGTTATTATGGAGAACAAGTATTCATAGATAACAATGCTTTAGGTTTTACATTTTACCAGAGTGATACTTTATCATTTAGCGCGGTTAGCCAGCTTAATCGTGAAAATGCCTTTTTTCAGCGTTGGCATCCTAATAATATTTTTGTGAATAGCCTTGCCAATACTGTGCCCGATGCACCTCAGTTTGATGAGGACCTTGATCCCGCAGGTGATAATGGCGAGATTGATGATGAGGCTAACGACGTTGAGCTAGGTGAGGTGCAGGATCGAAAATGGGCACTAGATGCGGGCTTACAAGTTAATTGGTTCTTCTTTCAACACAGCCATTTACAGCTAAAGTTACTGCATAATATCAATAATGTATATAACGGCTTAAATGGTCAGGTAGCACTAGAGCAGCCGTTTATTTTAAGTGCTATACCCAATAATCTTTTAACGCTAACGCTAGGAGCTAACTGGCAAAGTAAAGAACAAGTCGACTATTACTATGGCATTGATGCACAAGATCAAGTAGACGAAGAGCTGTATTATCAAGGTAAAGCAAGTCTAAGTCCTTATTTTAAACTTGTTAACCAATATGCCTTTAATGAGCGTTGGTCGGTGAAATTATCGCTACAAAGAGAATGGTTAGACAGTGCTCTAACTAATAGCCCGCTGGTGCATGATGATGTTAATGATAGCTTCTTTTTTGGGCTAGAATATGCGCTGTAGTCTCTGGTCAATTTTTCTCTTCTTTTGTGCTGTATCTTTCGCAGCTGTAGCAAATACCGAAAATAGCAATAATGTTACGTTTTCAATCAAGCCCCTAGTTTGTATTGTTAAAAAGCCAGGCGATGTTTGCAGCATGACAGTGACGGTGAGTTGGCAATCAACAAAAAACATTAATAGCTGCCTTTATCAAAGTAAAATTAAAGTCGTCTGTTGGCTTAATAAAAAAAACATAAAATCTGTGATGGAAATCAACATTGAGGAAAATATGGAATATACCTTAAGAGATGATAATCACCAGATTATTGCCCAGCAGTTGATCAGCATAAATAGCAGCCTTGCTAAAAAATATCGACGTCGTTTGCGTGCTGGTTGGAGTTTATTTTAATGTTGCATATCTTATTAGTTGAAGATGATGTTCGCTTAGCCAGCCTCATTCAACAATTTTTACAATCGAACAATTTTAAAGTAACTGTTTTGCATAGCGGTGAACAAGCACCGGCTTTTATTCTGTCGAAACAACCTGATGTCGTTATTCTTGATATCATGCTACCCAAGCTTGATGGCTTTAGTATCTGCCGAAGAATTCGACAGCAGTTTAGTAACCCTATTTTGTTTTTAACCGCGAAGGACAGTGATTTAGATCATGTCATCGGCTTAGAAATAGGCGCTGACGATTATATTATCAAACCTGTAGTACCTCATGTGCTGCTCGCAAGAATCAATATGGTACTAAGGCGAACTCAAAAAAGTAAAACTACCGAGCAAGATAGCATTCAAATAGGTCAACTAAATATTGATAAAAAGTCTCGTCAGGTACATTTAAATAAAGAATATGTTGAGTTAACCAGTCATGAATTTGAACTGCTCTGGTTATTAGCCAACAACCCCGATGAGCCACAGAGCCGTGACTTTATTCATCAAGAAATGATAGGTCGTGAGTATGATGGCTTTGACCGTAGCGTTGATGTTAGAGTCTCTCGTTTGCGGAAAAAGCTCGCTGATGATACTGAAAAACCTTACAAAATACTGACTATTTGGGGCAAGGGTTACTTGTTTTGCTCCTCTGCATGGCAATAACGTTATAGATCACGCTAAATAACTTGGAAAACCACTCACCATGATAAAACTATTTATTAGTTTATATGTAGCAATAGTCATTGCATTGCTCACCATCAACTGGGGTTCAGAATTATTATGGCAACAGTTTACACTCACTGACGGCAATGAAAATGCAACTGAGATTCAACAAGCGATTAATATAACCAAAGCACTGCCTGCTCTGATAGGAAATGATGCTAAAAAAGTACAAACTTTTACCCAACAATCTAACATTACGCTGTCGCTAATTTCGATAGATGATATCGCTTGGTTACATGAACAAAGGTTAGCGCTATTGAAGGGCGAAGCCGTCATACTTTATGATCATCAGCAACGTGCACTTATATACTTACAAGAAACTCAAAGTGGCAGCCTTTATCAGCTGGGCCCGCTTGATATTAATCATAATGAAAATAGTCAGTTAAAGTATATTATTTTAACTATCTCTTATTTGTTGCTGGCTGGATTTATCGCGCTCTGGACCCGTCCTATCTGGTTAGATTTAGTTAAACTAAAACAAATGGCTAATGATATTTCGGCCGGTAATCTCGCAATAAATTGCCAAGTTAATAAAAACTCTCCCACTGCCATCGTAGTGAAAACCTTTCAAGATATGGCTAACCGTATTACTCAGTTACTACTAGAGCAAAGCCAACTGGTGAATGCCGTATCTCATGAATTGAGGACTCCTATGTCTCGACTCAGGTTTTCTTTAGCTATGTTAGAGGATGCTAACCCTGAGCAAATAGAGGGTATTTCTAGCGATTTACAGGAAATGGAAACGCTCATTGATGAGATGCTCAATTATTCTCGTATTGAAACGCTTGAACAAAGCCATAGTAAAAGCATGGTAAATATTAATGAACTGTTAATAAATCAGGTCGCTAAACAAAAGCGTAGCACGGATAAAACCCTAATCCTGACTGTAGCGGATGATCTTTATTGTTTATGCAACGGCCATCTATTAGAGCGCGCTAGTCAAAACATAATTACCAATGCTATCCGCTATGCGGTTAATCTAGTTGAAATTAAAGCAGACATAAAGCAAGGTCAACTCGTGATTTCAGTGAGTGATGACGGTTGTGGTATTAAGGACAAAGATCAACAAACTATCTTCCAAGCTTTTACTCGTTTAGATAAAAGTAGAAATAAAGAACAAGGTGGCTTTGGTCTAGGCCTTGCTATAGTTAAAAGAATAATGGACTGGCATAAAGGCCGTTGTACTGTTGAAAAGTCTGATCTAGGCGGAGCAAAATTTAGTTTACTGCTTAAACTTGATGAGTCCTGAAATAATACAAACTTGGTATAACCCTGCGTTAACTTTGACTCTTTTTTTCATTTGTTATTAGTTAGTCACGCGATTACCGACCATTAAATTAGCGTGTTATCAAGTAAAGCATAGCGGTGATTTATTTACCCATAATGGCTTAATCCTCTGTGATGAAATGGACCGTTAGTCTTTCTCAATAACACTAACGCAAAATTTTCATCGACAAAGATTAACAACCCCTAGCCTATTTACTAAAAACTTGGTTACAATACGCGCTCTTAAAAAGCTCAATGAATGGATTTATCATGTCACTTTCTGTCGTTATTCTTGCCGCGGGTAAAGGTACCCGTATGCGTTCTTCTTTACCAAAGGTCCTACATCCAGTAGCTGACAAGCCTATGGTGGGTCATGTTATCGACAGCGCACGTCAATTAGGTGCTAGTAATATCTATGTTGTCTATGGTTTTGGCGGTGATGCATTAAAAGCGCGCATAACTGGTGATGACTTAACGTTTGTTGAGCAAGTTGAGCAATTAGGTACAGGTCATGCGGTTGATCAAGCCTCACCATTTTTAAGCGATGATGAAGACGTATTAGTATTATACGGTGACGTGCCATTAACGAAAGTTTCAACATTAGAAAGCTTATTAGCAGCTAAGCCAACAGATGGCATGGCGTTACTTACCGTCCATTTAGCTAACCCGATGGGCTATGGCCGTATTGTTCGTCAAGACATTGCCGGCGAGCAG
>Ga0105348_1000078_pt1 | contig 65451 bp, 77 predicted proteins | sample EN8Hudsemesocosm_2_FD_83504 | JGI IMG/M metagenome (GOLD analysis project Ga0105348, IMG submission 83504) | Methane-oxidizing microbial communities from mesocosms in the Hudson Canyon - EN8C Hudson Canyon | ecosystem: Environmental > Aquatic > Marine > Cold seeps | place: Hudson Canyon... | reverse complement strand
TGACTAACCTTTGAAACCTTTTGCTACCAAATAGACTTCTCGCGAACGCGCTCGTGAAGATTCGGGCTTACGCGTGACCACTTTTTGGAACGATGAACGCATATCTTTTAAGTATTCATCAAAGCCTTCCCCTTGAAAGACCTTCGCCGCGTAGTTACCTCCGGGCTTTAATACTTGTCGCGCCATATCCAAAGCCAGCTCTACTAAATACATAGCACTAGGCTGATCAACAGCACTCATTCCACTCATATTGGGGGCCATATCAGAAATTACAAGGTCTACCGGCCGATTACCAATCACCCCCATCACTTCATCAAATACCGCTTCCTCTGTGAAATCACCTTTTAAGAAGGTTACTCCAGCAATACCATCCATCGGCAGAATATCCGAAGCCACAACCAAGCCATGATCTCCCACTCTTTTAGCCGCCACCTGTGACCAGCCACCCGGCGCTGAACCGAGATCAACCACCGTCATCCCCGGCTTGATCAATTTATCTTTATCATCGATTTCCATCAATTTATAACAAGCACGAGAACGGTAGCCTTCTTCTTTCGCTTTCATTACATAATGATCATTAAAATGCTCATCCATCCAATCATTACTCGATTTTGAACGCGCCATATCTTTATTATCTCACTTGGTTTTCGATGATTACCGCTTTAAGCGGCAAATTCGGAATTATTACTATATAATCAGAGTTTACCACTTAATTAAGTTAGGCAACCGAATCTGATGGCAATTTCTGCTGAACAAAAGAAAGCAATGCGCTCTATTGGCCATAATCTAAACCCAGTTGTAACCATAGCCGGCAATGGCTTATCGGAAACAGTATTAGAAGAATTGAACCGTGCGCTCGATGATCACGAGTTAATCAAAGTAAAAATCGCTATTGGCGAACGCGATATGCGCGCTCAAGCGATTGATGAAATGGTTAAAGAGACTCAATCTGAACTTATTCAGAAAATTGGCAAGGTTGCGTTAATCGTACGTCGTAACCCTAAAGCTCACCCTAAGCTTTCTAACTTGTCTTAGCGTCAACTTAAGTACTCAATCTAATTTCCTTATAAATTAGATAAATAAGCGCCAATGTTTATCCCGGCGCTTATTCTTTCTCAGCACAGACCTACTTTTTACTTTTATTCCACTTTGGAACAGCAATGTTTTCGTAAAAATGAATAATAGTTCTCATTTAGTGCCCATATAGCGCCAGCTGCACAAGACCCACCTAAATAGATTTGTTAGCATAGAATGCATAATTACAGTCCAATTTCATTTAGGTTGCTGCAACATGTCTCAGATCGTTATTTCCGGTACAGGATTATTCATTCCGCCATACGCTATTAGCAATGAAGAACTCGTTATTGCCTTTAACCAATACGTAGAAAAATTTAATGACCAGCATGCCGCTGAAATTGAAGCCGGTGAAATTGAAGCTTTAGTAGGCTCTAGTCCAGAATTCATTGAAAAAGCGTCGGGGATTAAGTCCCGCTACGCCATGTATAAAGATGGCATTATTGACCCAAACATCATGCAACCTGTATTCCCAATGACCGAAGAAGGCAAAACGCCCGAAATGGTAACCATGGGTATTGCAGCCGCAAAACAAGCAATGGCTGAAGCAGGAAAAACCGCTGAAGATATCGATCTCATTGTCGTTTCCAGCACCTTCCGCCAGCGTGATTACCCTGGTATCTCAGTAGAAATTCAGCGCGATCTTGGCATTAAAGGCAGCGCATACGATATGGGCATCGCATGCTCATCCGCTACTTTCGGTATGATCAACGCTTACGCTGCTTTAGCATCTGGGATTGCTAAATGCGTATTATTTGTTAATCCTGAATTTACAACGCCAGGATTAAACTTCAAAAACCGCGATAGCCACTTTATTTTTGGGGATGTCGCGACTGCCGCGATACTTGAACCTGAAGCGACCTGCACCAGTGATAGCGCTTTCCGCATCCTTGGCACAAAGCAGATGACACAGTACTCAGATAATATTCGCAGTGATGCTTCTTACGCTGATTATTGTTTTGATGAATTACCAGAAGGCCGCCCTTTCTTTCAGCAGCAAGGACGTAAAGTATTTAAAGAGTTACTGCCGTTAATTGTGAAATTCATCTCTGCACAGCTTGAAGAAAGCGACATGAAAGCTGAAGAGCTGAAGCGCATGTGGTTACACCAAGCCAACATCAACATGAATAACTTCGCTGCCAAGAAGCTGCTAGGCCGCTTACCAACCCTAGAAGAAGCCCCTGTTGTATTAGATGAGTTTGCTAATACGGCCTCTTCAGGCTCAGTGATTGCCTTTCATAAATACAAAGAAGACTTTAAGTCAGGTGATAAAGGGCTTATTTGCTCATTTGGCGCCGGCTACTCTATCGGCAGTTTAATGGTTGAGAAAGTATAATTAAGCACCAAAAGCTTGCTTTTTAAGGCTTAGGCCTTATAAAGTAAGCATTGAATCATTGTAATTTGAGAGATCAACAACACCTAATGAGCGAAGAGCGACCGAGTAGCCAATCAAAAACCTGGCTAGACAAGCTATCCACCTTGTTTTCCGACGACCCAAACGATCGTCAAGATTTAAAAGATATACTACGAGAAGCTGCTGAGCGTAATGTAGTGGACAGCGAAACACTTTCTATTCTTGAAGGTGCATTACAAGTTTCCGACATGCAAGTACGTGACATAATGGTGCCGCGTTCACAAATGGTCTGCATCAAGGCCGAAGAATCTCTTAAAGAATTCCTGCCATCTATTATTGAGTCGGCTCACTCTCGCTTTCCCGTATTGGGCGAAGGTCAAGATGAAGTCTTGGGCGTATTGTTAGCTAAAGATTTATTACCTCTGATCTTGAACGATAACCGTGAAGACTTTAATGTTAAAGATGTTCTACGTTCAGCGGCTTTTGTCCCTGAAAGTAAGCGACTGAATATTCTATTGAAAGAATTCCGTGCTACTCGTAACCACATGGCAATCGTTGCTGATGAATTTGGCGGTATCGCAGGCATCGTTACTATTGAAGATGTACTGGAACAAATCGTTGGCGAAATTGAAGATGAACATGACCAAGATGATGACGATAGCTTCATTAAAGAGCTCGATCATAATGTTCGTATGGTAAAAGCACTGACGCCAATTGAAGACTTTAACGAGCACTTTGCGACTAAGTTCGACGATAAAGAATTTGATACTATTGGCGGAATTGTTGTTCAAAACTTTGGTCGAGTTCCTGAGTGTGATGAAGCGATCACTATTAATAACTGGCGCTTTAAAGTCGTCAATGGCACTGGGCGTCGAATCAATCTAATGGAAGTCACTCCCATAGATTAGGCTGAAAAGTACAAACTGAATGATTGAAAAAGAAAGCTAAGTGCTTTCTTTTTTGTTTTCTACATCAAGGATTTATATGCTTCTCATTCATAAACTCATCTCTCAACCGCGTTTAATCGCATTATTATCTGGGCTGCTTTTCCCTTTTGCCATTGCGCCTTTTTTCATATGGCCAATCGCTATCGCCTCACTCATTGGCCTGCTCTTTAGCCTTCAAGATAGTTCAGCAAAAGAAGCGGCAATTCGAACTTGGTTCTTTGGGTTAGGAAAATTCTCTGTCGGTATTTCTTGGATCTATGTCAGCATGCACGATCATGGTGGCACACCTGCAATTTTGGCCATATTAATGGTCGGTTTATTTGCCGCCTTTTTAGCAACCTTTCCTGCACTGTTTATGTTTTTATTCCAGCGCTTTTACAACCAAGAAAACAATAAACCACTCATATCGATACTGGTATTTTCGGCTTTATGGTTTGCATATGAATGGTTTCGCAGTTGGTTTATGACAGGGTTCCCTTGGTTATTTGCCGGCGACGCACAGCTTTATACCTGGCTCAATGGCTGGGCTCCTATTTTAAGTGTATACGGCCTATCGTTTTTAACAGCTCTCACCGCCGGCGCAATTTATTACAGCGTCCGTTCTAAACAATTTGCCTACCTAGTATTTTTAAGCGTATGGCCCATTGGCTTATTATTGCAAAATATTAGCTGGACAGAAGTAACCAATGAGCTGAAAGTAAGTGCTGTTCAGGGCAACATTGCACAAGAAGTAAAGTGGCTACCCGAGCAGCGCAGCCCAACGATTAATGCCTACCTTGACCAGACACGCCAACACTGGGACAGCGATTTAATTCTGTGGCCAGAAACCGCTATCACCGTATTGAAAGACCAGTTTCAGGCCTATCTCGATACAATCAACGAAGAGGCCATCAACAATAAGACAACACTTATTACTGGTATTCCTTTCAGATATACACAAGGTCCATTTAAGGGCGAGTTCCATAATAGTATTTTAGCCATCGGGATGGGTGAAGGTTTATATCACAAACAAAAGCTGGTTCCTTTTGGTGAATACATTCCTTTAGAACAAGCGATCAGAGGTCTACTTCCCTTCTTTGATTTACCCATGTCGAGTTTCAAAAAAGGCAATCAAGAACAACCTTTATTAAAAGTTGAAAAAAATGAACAGCTTTTTTTAGTGGCTCCCTTTATTTGCTATGAAATCGTATATCCAGAATTTGTCGCTGAAATGGCTAAAGACTCTGACCTACTCATCACGATTAGTAACGATGCTTGGTTTGGTGACTCTCTAGGACCAAAGCAGCACATGGCCATTGCACAAATGCGAGCCTTAGAAACTCAACGCTATTTATTACGCTCAACAAATACAGGGATTACCGCGTTAGTGAATCATAAAGGCGAGATTGTTAAGCAGCTGCCTACCGTACAAAGAGCAACTCTAACCGCCTACGCACAAACTCGCCAAGGCTTAACACCCTTTATGAAATTTGGTTTATGGCCATTATTAATGTTTTCATTATTTGTGCTGCTTTTAGGCTTATGGCAAAGGCAACCTCGCCTTAAATAAAACAGCGGGCATAAAAAAGCTCAGCAAGACTGAGCTTAAATATAAAGTCGGATTAAATTTTCTTACCTAGCCTCAGCCAGCTGCACAACATTCGCATTCTCTGAATAAGAAGGCTCAGCATAAGAAGTTTCAGGGATCTTTTTCATAATATCATCGAGATCCATAATATTTTTACCATTGTGTAATGGTGAAGAAATCAAGCGAGGTCCTTTGGGTAACATTAACAAATAGTCCTTAAGCGGTTGCGATGTTTTATCAATATATTCAATATACTGACGCATCATTTCATCCATTTCTAAAACACCACTAGCAATTCGCATCATCATACCGACTAACCAATCAAGATGAGCTTTAACATCAATTAACTCATAACTTTTTTCCGTCAACGCTTGACGTATTTGTCTTGAGCTTCCACCAGCTACTTGCATAAAAATATTATTAGTAGACGCCAACAGTGTGTCTACCAGCTCAACATCCAATCTTGCTAATTCACGGTAATCATCGCCATTTTGCACACCTTGATACATCTTATGAACGATACCTAAAATTTTACCCTGTGATTCTTCAGTATTTTTTTCAACAGACATTTTAATCGCCGACGGGATCGCACGATTAAACAATTCTAAACCCGATAATAAAAAATCACCGCCCAACTCCAACTCGTTAATTTGGTACAAATTACCCAAAAAGTCCAAGCCACCGTCCACCTTATAATCAAGCACTCTGATACCAGAGCCTTGCAAAGTATGAACTACATTCATTCTTGTTAGAGTCCTTAACGCCATACGTAATGACGTACGATCAACCCCTAAGTATTCTGCAAGCTGACGTTCAGGTGGCAACTTGTCACCTGGTACAAGCTTACCAATAAAAACAAATGCAATTAATAGATCTGTAATCTGATCGGGTAATGTTTTAGCTGACATATTATTATTATCGTAATTATTTAGTGAGTAAGAATATTGTAAAGATCATGTTACATAATAGCACTGAGCTGGTCAAAAGTTCTACAAATGCTTTGGGCTATCCAATCAATGTATTCCTAAGAAATAATTTAGACAACAGGTTTTAGACAGGCGTTCCCTGCAAAATAGAATGAGATTTATATTAGTTACAAAAGACAGGAAGTTTAGCCTCCTGTATGAGACATGAACCTTAAAATTTGAACTTCTTCGGCTAAATCGAAATCATGTTTCTCAGGCTTTAATTGCAAAGCAGAAATTAATTTATGATTTAAATCTTCATCAGAACAGCCTTCACGCATAGTGGTACGTAAATCTTGGCTATTCTCATTACCTAAACATAATAACAAACGCCCTACTGCTGTAATTCGTACTCGATTACAATCACTGCAAAAATTATTGGTATGGGGGGATATAAAACCGATGCGACTTTTATAGGCTTCAATGGAAGAATATACAGCCGGGCCACCCGTCTTATAGCTTGATGGTTTTAAAGAATATTTTTCTTCAATTTTAGATTTAATGTCTGCACTTGAAAGGAAAGTAACACTACGATCATAGCCGACTTCTCCTAAAGGCATTTCTTCAATAAACGAAATATCTAAGCCATTCTCTAAAGCAAAGTCGGTAAGAGGAATGATTTCATCATCATTCATGCCACGCATAATAACAGCGTTGAGCTTAATGCTTTCGAAGGCATATTTCTTTGCTTCAGTAATACCCTCAAGAACTGCAGATAAACGATCACGTCGAGTTAGCTTTTGAAAACGTTCAGCTTTCAAGGTATCCAGACTGATGTTTAAACGCGATAAGCCTGCTTCAAATAAGGGCTGAGCATATTTAGTCAGTAGCGTGCCATTCGTTGTCATGACAACTTCTTCAATACCTTCAATGGCTTTAATTTCGGCCACCAGCTCAGGCAGCTTTTTACGCATTAATGGCTCACCACCGGTTAAGCGTATTTTTTTAACGCCTAACTGAGCAAAGCTTTTAGCGAGACGGATTATCTCTTCAAAAGACAATATATCTTGGCGGGGTAAAAACTCTATATCTTCACTCATGCAATAACTGCAGCGTAAGTCGCAGCGGTCGGTGACGGATATACGTAAATACTCAATGGTGCGCCCAAAAGGGTCTATTAGCTGATTCATACTTATATTCTATGGCAGCAAGCAGCAAGTGGCCAGCACATCACCAGTAATATTCATTTTACACTCAGTACATGGAGCGATAAAACTCACACTTGTTCACTAAAGAGACAAATACTTTTGAACGCTAGTACCTAATAATGCCCTCCCAAATTATGTCAAATCTTGTTAAACCCATGAGGCCCCATGTCTAAGTCGTTAATTATCCCGCCACGTCCAGATTTACTGATTGAACTTCAACTGCTAATGAAGAACCCAGAGCCGGAACTGAACAGCCTAGCAATACTCATCAAACAAGACATTTCTTTGTATTCAGTACTGTTGTCTGTGGTTAATAGCCCGCTTTACCGGCGCAATAAACATATAAGTTCAGTTGAGCAAGCCATCGTAATATTGGGAGCTGATAAGGTATTTACTTTATTGCAAAGCATCATCATGCGCAGCAGCTTAGAATCCAGCGATCTTCTAAAAGATTTCTGGAATAGTGCAATCGAAGTCGCCCAAATATGCTCAATGATTGCCGAGCAATTCATTATCATTGATAGTGAGATGACCTATAGTGTCGGGATGTTGCATGCAGCGGGCATTCCTTTAATGATTCAAAACTTTCCTGAATATCATGCGTTCCACCAGCAGCACACAGGCCTACGTGCCAATAAACTGTGCACCTTAGAGCGTGATAGATTTGCTACTGATCACTACCACCAAGGTTATGAACTAACCAAACACTGGAATTTAGACACAAAAGTAAGCCTTAGCTTACGCTACCAACCCATTACTCAGGCCGTTATCAAAGACCCCAAGCATTTGCCTACTGAAGTACCGATATTATTAGCGCTGTTAAAAGTTGCCAAAGCCATTAGCAGTGAGTACTGCCGTTATTGGGGTCAGGGAGATAATGAACAAAGTATTTTGCATCACCTTTAAGCGTCCACTCGAGTTTTTGCACATTAGCTATGATGATTTTTACAACCTTCGTGAGCAGATCGCAGAGCGTAATATGACAACAAGCTAGGCATACACAGGTATAGACTGATGGCTGCTTTCTACTAGTATCAGAGAGCGATAGAAAACCATTAACTTTTAGCTCTGTCATTCGAGTCAAATGAGCAACTGTAGGCTAATGCTCTTCTAGTTAACGGTTTATGCAATAAACGAACTCTACCCACGATGTCTGCTGGTAGCTTTTGACCAACCCAAGCGGCCAATATAACAGTTTTATTCTCGGACTCAGCCCGCTCCACTAATTGCAAAAGATCAGTATGAGTTAATGTAGCATCCAATAAAATGATCGTTTGATCACCTATACTGGATAAAATACTGCTTGAGCTTGTAACAATATCAACACTATTAATGCCCAGCTCCGCAATAATCCATTCCTGCAATAACAAAGAATCAGAATACACGAATAACCGTTGATTTTTAGAAGCGATAAACGGTTGAATATTAGAATCCGTCATTGCTTTAACAACGACATAGAACCTAAAAGTAGAGCCTGACTCATCCGAATGATGTAATGACAACTTACCTTGCATCATATTGCAAATTTGCTGGGATATAGGCAGCCCAAGTCCTGTGCCACCGTGCTCACGAGCATAAGAGTTATCAACTTGCTGAAACGCTTCAAAAATTCGTCGCCTTGCGTCTTCAGGTATTCCAACCCCTGTATCTCGAACCTCTCCCTGTAATTGACCGTCTTGCCAGGTAATCGCAACACGGATACCACCTCGATAAGTGAATTTAATGGCATTGCTGATCAAGTTGATCAATACCTTCCTTAAATTCACAGGATCCGCTTCAATTTGAGCAGGTACATTATCGGCAAAGGTTAGAACTAAATCTAAAGACTTGTCCCTGACTTGCGCAGCGAACAACGTCACTATGTCATTGAAAAATGCTTCGGTATGAACCGCCTGTAATTGAACCTTCAAGCCACCTGCTTCAATCGCCGCCACATCGAGGATTTGATTAACGGTATCCAGTAGCACTTGCGCGCTCTGATTACACATTTCAATATACTCTTTTTGCTCATCGGTCAGTTCGGTATCTAAAACCAGTTCATTCATCCCTGTAATGCCGTTGATTGGCGTTCTCAGTTCATGACTCATATTGGATAAAAACTGGCTCTTTATTTCATTCGCTTTATTTGCACTGCGAGTTGCTTGTTTCAGCTCTGCTTCCAAAACCAACGCTTGATCAATATCTTTTTGTAATTGACGGTTAAGCACTCGTAACTCTGAATTTAATTCAAAGTAGGTTTTTCGATAAGCTAAAATTAGTGGAATAGCGATAATAAGCAGTAATACACTCATGCTGATCACAGACAATACCGAGCGCAGCAAAGATCGTTCAATAACAGTAATATCCATGTCTGCTGCAGCAACATACGGTAAACCCGTAGGTGACTTCATCGGCATTAGTATCGTACGGAAAAGCCCCCAGCGATCTCCAGCTGTCACAAAAATAGGTTTATCCGATGTCATCGCATCTGAGTACTCTTGCGCGCCTTCTGGATAATCAGTCCAATAGGTCACGACTTGGTCATTTTTAACGTCATCTTCGGTATAATTACAGGAGGTAAAATAAATCTCGCCATCAACCATGACATAGCTGTAGAGGTAGGTTAAATCACCACTATTGGCATGGCGGCTCATTAACTCTAAATTATGCTGATCTTGCTCAAAGGGGATAGCATCAGGGGTGCGGGCAATGTCATGGAAGTTGGCCGGTAAAATAGCAGGTAAATTACTCGCCGCTGCGAGTAGGCGCTGATCGATATCCGCAAGAAAACGCTGTCGTTCTTGGATATAGCTAACAGATGCAATTAGCAATACACCCAAAATATAGACAATAATGGCCCCGGCAAAACGTTTCATTCTATACTTCAACCTGTTGTCCCGTCCCTTTGTAAGCAATCAATTGCCGGCAAATCCTAGCCGAACTCAAATAATACCTAATTAAAATGATTAAGCTATCCTAAACGATAGCTCCAAAAACAAACAAAGCACTGAATCCTGCATTTTTCTATCAATAAAGCGTCTTGTTATTGGCAATATCCTAGGCCCTGATCACAAAGCTACCCGCCACCTTCTGCTTAGGGTAAACTGACGCCCATATTTGAACCCAGATTTAAACCCAGAACTACAAGATAATCACTATGTCTCAGTCGTCTCATACCGCCGCCCCAATGTTAGAAAGCTATCAGCCAAAAGAAATCGAAGGCAAGCTACAGCAACACTGGGAACAAAACCAAGTTTTCAAAGCGGTGCATGATGCCAGCAGAGAGAAATTCTACTGCTTATCGATGTTCCCGTACCCAAGTGGACGACTGCACATGGGTCACGTGCGTAACTATACGATTGGTGACGTTGTTTCTCGTTACCAGCGTATGCAAGGCAAAAACGTCATGCAGCCAATGGGCTGGGATGCATTTGGCCTGCCGGCAGAAAACGCAGCCATTAAGCACAAAACAGCACCCGCTAAGTGGACCAAAGAAAACGTCGCTTACATGAAGACTCAGCTTAAGAGCTTGGGCTTTGGTTATGACTGGGACCGTGAGTTCGCTACCTGTGATCCTGAATACTATCGTTGGGAACAGTGGTTCTTCACCCAGCTTGTCGAAAAAGACATGGCGTATAAGAAAGTATCAGCGGTTAACTGGTGCCCGAATGACCAAACCGTACTAGCCAACGAGCAAGTAATCGATGGCGGCTGCTGGCGCTGTGATACACCGGTAGTGAAAAAAGACATTCCACAATGGTTCATCCGCATCACCGCGTATGCGGAAGAATTATTGAACGACCTTGATCAGCTAGACGAATGGCCTGAGCAAGTTAAAGCGATGCAGAAGAACTGGATCGGTCGCTCTGAAGGCGTAGAAATGCGCTTTGCATTGAAGGACTCCAGCGAAGAATTAGAAATTTATACCACTCGCCCCGATACATTAATGGGCGTGAGCTATGTTGCAGTCGCAGCAGGCCACACACTGGCGGCACAAGCAGCGGCAGAAAATGGTGGTAATGCTGAGATTCAAGCCTTCATCGAAGAATGCAAAAAATCCAGCACCGCCGAAGCCGACATTGCGACCATCGAGAAAAAAGGTGTCGATACCGGTATTAAAGCCATTCACCCAGTGACTGGCGAAGAAGTCCCTGTTTGGATCGCTAACTTTGTACTTATGGATTATGGCACCGGCGCTGTCATGGCCGTTCCTGCTCACGACCAACGTGATTGGGAATTTGCGACCAAGTACGACTTAGACATCAAGCAAGTCATCGCCCCCAAACCAAAGAAGAAAGAAACTGAAAGTGCGCCAATAGATTTATCTGAAGGCGCTTATACCGAAAAAGGTATCTTGGTTAACTCAGGCGAGTTCGACGGCCTGCCAACCAACAAAGCATTCAAAACCATCGCTCACTGGTTAACGACCAATGGCAAAGGCGAAATCAAGGTTAACTACCGTCTGCGTGACTGGGGTGTAAGCCGTCAGCGTTATTGGGGTAGCCCAATTCCAATGATCCAGAAGCAAGATGGTTCTTCAGTAACAACCCCAGCCGATATGCTGCCAGTTATCTTACCGACTGACGTTGTGATGGATGGCATTAACTCGCCTATTAAGAACAATCCTGAATTCTCTGACATCACCTTAGATGGCGAACCTGCATTCCGCGAAACCGATACCTTCGATACCTTCATGGAATCGTCTTGGTATTACGCGCGTTATTGCACACCGCAAAGCCATGACAAAATGCTTGAGCCAGAAGAAGCTAATTATTGGCTGCCTGTGGATCAATACATTGGTGGTATCGAGCACGCGATCTTGCACCTTCTATACGCGCGCTTCTTCCACAAGCTATTACGTGATGCTGGCCTAGTGAATAGCGACGAGCCATTCAAAAGCTTGTTATGCCAAGGCATGGTATTAGCGGATTCTTATTATTACGTCACCGAAAACGGCGCTAAAGAATGGGTTAACCCTGGCGATGTGACCACTGAACGTGATGAAAAAGGTGTTGTAACTCGCGTCACTGAAACAGCGACAGGCCGCGAACTGACCTTCTCTGGCATGATCAAGATGTCGAAGTCGAAGAATAACGGCGTCGATCCACAAGCAGCCATCGACCTTTATGGCGCTGATACTGTGCGTCTATATACCATGTTCGCAGCGCCACCAGAGCAAACGCTTGAATGGTCAGATGCCGGTGTACAGGGTGCGAAGAAGTTCCTTGAACGCCTATGGCGCTTAAGCTTCGAGCTAACCTCTGGTGAAGCCGAAGCACTTAACCTAGATGGCCTTGATAAAGATCAGAAAGCTGCGCGTCGTAAGATTCACGAAACCATCGCCAAAGTAACGGCGGATATGGGTCAGCGTCACACGTACAACACAGCCATTGCTGCCATCATGGAATTGCTGAATGCACTGAACAAGCTAGATAAGAGCAACGAGCAAAGCCGTGCGGTCGCTCGTGAAGGTGTTGAAGCCATCGTCTTGATGCTTTCGCCAATCACGCCACACATCACCAGTGAATTATGGAATGCATTTGGCCATAACGACTCTGTATTAGATGCACAGTGGCCAGTGGTTGACGAAGCGGCGCTAGTGAAAGACAGCATTGAAATGGTTGTGCAGGTAAACGGTAAGGTTCGCGCCAAGCTAGAATTACCGGCCAACGTCTCTAAAGAAGACGCTGAAGCCATTGCTCGCGCTGATGAAAACGTCATTAAATTTGTCGGTGAAAGCACTATCCGTAAGGTGATTATGATTCCTGGCAAGCTTGTGAACATTGTTGCTAACTAAGCTGCTAACTAAATTGCTGCCAAAGAAGAGTATTGAATAGTATGAAACAGCTGCTGATTGCCCTAGTGATCTTAACGACAACCGCCTGCGGTTGGCATTTGCGAGGCATTACAAAATTGCCCTCAAGCGTTCAAGTTATGACACTAGAAAGCCAAGCCAGTAATCGCTTTACCCAAAGGCTAAAGCAGCAGCTCATTTTCAATGGCGTTGTATTCCCAAGCGATGCCAGTGCTAACGTACGCTTAAAGATTGCGCCTATTAGTATCAAGCGCCTAACCTTATCGGTGAATAGCCTAGGTCAGGCCGCTGAATACGAACTTAATGCAGAATTAAGCGTTCGTCTAATTCAGCTCGAAGAAGGCACAGATACCGAATGGAATATCACCGGTCGCCGTGTTTTCAGCAATGACATTAATAGTGTCATCGCGACTCAAAGCGAAGAGAAGACTCAGCGCCAAGAGTTAGAAAACGACTTAATGCGTAAGTTAATGAATCGCCTTAAAAAAGCGCAACTGAAATAGCCTCCACTTCAGAGTGCTACCACTAAGATAGGAACCTTAGATGAAATTAAAAACGGAACAGCTAGGCGCACACCTGCAAAAGCAACTAGCCCCTTTTTACATCATCTCCGGTGACGAACCTCTATTAGTCCAAGAAACCTGCGATCAAATTCGCCTAGCCTCTAAAAAACACGGCATTGAAGAGCGCGAGCTTTTACATGCCGAGGCTGGTTTTGATTGGACGGTTCTATTAGACCAAGTCAATGCGATGTCACTCTTTGCCAGCCGACGTTTGATTGAAGTGCGAATTCCTAATGGCAAGCCAAGCGATAAAGGCAAAGCCTTATTAGAAGTAACCGCCAAGCCTAATCCCGACAACGTAGTACTTATTGTTACCCCACGCCTAGATGCTGCGACCCAAAAGACTAAATGGTTCAAAGCGCTAGAAGCTGCTGGTGTCTTTATTGCTATCTGGCCAATCGACCGCAATCAACTACCCGGTTGGTTGCAACGACGTATTCAAGCTGCAGGCATGAGCGCGAGCCAAGACGCAGTTGCCCTTTTCGCACAACGCATTGAAGGCAACCTACTCGCTGGCGTTCAAGAAATTGAAAAGATGCGCATGATGGGCACTCAGCAAATCAGTGTTGAGCTAATAGAAGAAGCTACCGCCGATAGCGCTCGATATGATGCCTTCACCCTAGCGGATAGCTGCTTATTGGGTAACATCGGTGACGCCAGCCGTATATTAAGCCACTTAAAAGCCGAAGGTCATGAAGCAATCATGATACTCGGCGCCCTCATTCGTAAAATTCGCCAACTTATCAGCTTGCACAGCTATGGTCCGCAGCGTTTAACCGAAGGCTTTAAATCACAAAACATTTGGCCAAAACAACAGCCCCCTTTCAAGTCGGCCCTAGGTCGTTTAAGGCAAGCTGAGCTGTTTGAATGCCTTCAGACTGCCGAACAGACAGACCGCGCCATTAAAGGCGATGGTAACGATCCGTGGCTTTTGTTAAGTCGTTTAACTGAACTGTTAACAGGTGTAAGAATGCTTGCCAGTTAACACTTTAAACGCTAGGCTGATCACAGTATTTAGCAAAAGATTCAATAATAATAACAACATGCAGATACGATTACTTTCTCACCAGATAGTAGGAAGGCCAAGTTAAATAGTATATTGGTCTACCCTTTAGTAATTGATCTGCCATAGATACTGAGTACCAAGAATTAAGGGTAGAGGTGCGTTTATGGGCTTTGCAGCAAACCAACAACAGAACTCTGATTTAGTTTGGGATCTGAATAAGATCAGCAAACATCAGCAAGCAATGAACTTCGTAACGAAGTTTGAAAATAAGCTGTGTGTATTCTCAAATACCGTCGAACAGCTATACACTAATTACAGCATCTTCTTTCCTGAAGACGCCGGTCGCCAAATGGTCATTTTACCTGACCCATATGCGTTCCATGATACTTTCCACCATTTGAAAGATGATGCAGTTCAGGCCACTGGCTTGCACATCATTCCAGGTAACTTGATCGGCAAACAAGGCCTCTATCTTGTTATCTCGCATAAAGATAAAAACGTTCGCTCAGTACCGATTCCTTTTCAAGAAGGCATGCGCCAGATTCTACGTCGTAGCCATTCTGATGATCCGTTCTTACCGGTATTAATGAAAGGCGACCTACGTGAGTTCAATGACCAGTTACCTTGTTTACACCTGCATCGCTTACGCTTGAACAAACTAGATTCACTATCAGAACTTGAACGCAGCGGTATTAAATCGGTTATCACCGACAAGCTAATGAAGTTATATCAAGAATCTTCTGCGCTAAATTTATAAGCTCCCTAGCCCTGAGCTTATAAACCCTCTTCATCTGCACCAGTATAAAATCTCGATATTCTTATTCATTTTTATGTTCGAATAACAACCAATACGTTAAAAGTCAGGAATAATCACGCCTAGAGGCACTTCCCCCTTTCTTATCCCAAGTTTTATCCACAGAATTTGGGTGTAAGTGAACATCCCTTCACTTATCCACTCAATAACAATCGAATAATTTTGTTCCCTTGCCTACCTCTGTAAGTGATTGAATATCAGCCATTTAATCGATTCTGTGTGTAAATCGCACAATTTAAAACGGGCGTATGATATTAGGGCCATTGCGGCATCTACCCCAAGGCTATCCAATGAGTTATCCACAGAAATAGTGGGTAACTTTAAGCTATCGCTAATTATCCCGCTCACTTATACTCATCACACCCAACTTATTCACATTTAAACGTTTTCTATCAGAGGCGCTATGACTAACTCCACACCAGAAACCTATTATTCCGTGGAAGAAGCCTGCGAAAAACAACTTCGTGATCACGAACTGCCTTCTACCATCGAAGGGTTTCTGATCGTCACCGAATCCTTTAGCTATCTGGTTGATGATTTATCTTGGGATCAAGGTAATGGCAAACAACCTTCTGTTTTATTATTAGACGCAAGTCTTGCTGAACAATTATCGAAATACGAAGCATTAGAAGAGTGTTTTGGCGGTGTCGCCCTTTATCAAGAATGGGTAGAAGTGACAGGTATATTGCGGGCATCCGGTATTGGCGCTTTTGACCGCCAACTTTACCGCATTGATTCTATGAACGTCCTAATCGAAGAAGAGGACGAATCCGTTAGCAAGTTCTCGATTGAACTTGCTTAACATCAGCAAAGAGTAAGCTCTAATTTAAGAAGCAGCTGTTTTAGCCATAAAACGCTGCATATGGAAAATCCCAAATACCATAATTAGCGCCGCATCTTTTGCTGGGTTTTCACTTTTAGCTTTTAAGGCAAACCAAAAGAAAGCCGTCTCCAATACATGAGCGCCTAAAACAATCACTGCCGCCAAAGGAAGATAAGACAACAATCCCGGCCATTGCATAATATAACTCGCCAAAGCCAGCAACCAAAAAGCAACTGTCGCTGCCTTATTCATCGTTATCCACATAGTAGAATTCTCTTCATTTATTAATTTCGTTTAAGTGTTCTGCATTATTCCCCGCCCGCCCTTTATTGCATAGGTGCAAATTAGCCAATCTGATTGCAAAGGGGTAGAATGCTGGCAATTATGAAGCAACATTTGCTTGAAGTTTAGGCTTGAGGTTTTACCATGACGAAGAACACAGAAAATACCACGCATTTTGGTTACAAGGACGTCCCAACTGAAGAGAAACAAGCCATGGTGGCTGATGTTTTTCATTCTGTTGCGGCCAAATATGATGTGATGAATGACTTAATGTCATTCGGTGTGCACCGTTTATGGAAACGCTTCACCATTGATATGTCAGGGGTCCGTCCCGGTAACAAGGTTCTTGACCTTGCCGGCGGTACCGGTGACTTAACCAAGAAGTTCAGCAAGATTGTTGGCCCATCAGGTAAAGTCGTTTTAGCCGATATCAACTCTTCTATGCTTGAAGTTGGCCGTGAGCGTTTAACTAACCAAGGCTACGTTGGCAACATTGAATACGTTCAAGCCAACGCACAATATCTACCGTTTGAAGATAATACCTTCGATGTGATTACCATTGCATTCGGTTTGCGTAACGTCACCGATAAAGATGAAGCTTTACGCTCCATGTTTCGCGTATTAAAACCCGGTGGTCGTTTATTGGTATTAGAGTTCTCTCAAACCAATAACCCATTATTGAAAAAAGCCTACGATTTATATTCGTTCACAGCATTGCCATTCATGGGCAAACTCGTGACCAACGATTCAGAATCTTATAAGTACCTAGCTGAATCTATTCGTATGCACCCAGATCAAGAGACCTTAAAAGGCATGATGCAAGACGCCGGTTTTAACCGCGTTAGCTATCACAATATGACGGGGGGCATGGTTGCTCTTCATCGCGGAATCAAAGTTTAAATACTTATTCCCTTGCGCCTATCTAGGTATTCATCATGATCAGTCCCAGCATTGATAGCGCATTATGCGCTAGCATCGAACACAGCATTAATACGCTACTTAAACATGACCCAGCTTTATTAAAGGCACTGGCTAAGTTTGAAGGTAAGCGTATTCGTGTGCAAAGCGATGACTGGCTGATTTTAGTCATCACGGTCACAGAGCTAGGCTTTCAGCTTAGTCTGCAAGACGACAACGAATGCGATACCACTATCTTTGGTAGCATCAGCGAGCTTCTCTCTGTTGCCTTAGCCAGTGATAAAGCCGATGCTTTGATGAATGGCGATATCGACATCAGTGGCAGTAGCGCACTGGTATTAGACCTGGCAAAAATTATTCAGCAACTGGAAATAGATTGGGAAGCGTTAATCAGCCCAATGACCGGTGGCATCATTGCCCATCAAGTCGGTAAAGGTGTTCGCAGCCTTTTCAGCTGGGGCAAAGATAGCGGTGCGACATTGGCCACTAGCAGCAAAGAATATCTTGAAGACGAAATACAGCTATTAGTCCCAAAACCTTTAGCCGAACATTTCGCTAACCAAGTCAGTGATTTACGCCTCGCGACCGATCGTGCAGAAGCGCGCCTAGAACAAGTAAAACAGCTAATAATCAAACAAACACAATCAAAAGAAAAAGGATCTTAAGCTGTGGCTAATTTTTGGCGTCTGTGGAAAATCCTCTATGTCTTTACACGTTACCGCTTAGACGACCTAATCCCAACCGAACAATTTCCGTTACCGCTGCGCATTGCATTATGGTTAGCACCTTGGCGCTTAGCCCCGGTACCGAAAAAATTATCTCGTGGTGAACGCTTACGTTTGGCACTCGAGGCACTAGGTCCTATTTTCGTTAAGTTTGGCCAAATTCTATCTACCCGCCCTGATTTAATTCCCGACGACATCGTTAATGAATTAATTAAATTACAAGATGACGTACCGCCGTTTTCAAGCAAAGAAGCTGTCGAGCTTATCGAATCCCAATTGGGCGAAAGCGTTGATAATTTATTCGCTAAATTCGATGCTGAACCGATGGCATCGGCCTCCATTGCTCAAGTACACCCAGCAACCTTGCACGATGGCACTGAAGTTGTTGTTAAAGTCGTACGCCCAGGCATTAATAAAACCATTGATCGCGACATGATCCTGCTCGACCAAATGGCGCGCTTAGTAGAAAAGTATTCCGCCGAAGGTCGTCGCTTAAAACCGATTGAAGTCGTAGAAGATTATAGCAATACCATCCACGCTGAATTGAACTTAGCGATTGAAGCCTCTAATGCGACCCAGCTAAGACGTAACTTCGAAGGTTCAGATCTTATTTATGTGCCTGAAGTCTATTGGGATTTCACCCGCACCAGCGTCATGGTTAGCGAACGTATTTACGGTATCCCTGTCGCCGACATCGCGCAGCTGAAAGCGCAAAATACCAACATGAAAGTCTTGGCTGAGCGAGGGGTAGAAATATTCTTCACCCAAGTATTCCGCGACAGCTTCTTCCATGCGGATATGCACCCAGGCAATATATTTGTAGCCCACGGCAGCCCTGAAAAACCCAAGTACATTGCCATTGATTGCGGCATAGTCGGTACTCTTAACGAACAAGATCAGCATTATTTAGCGCGTAACTTATTAGCCTTTTTTAACCAAGACTATTACCAAGTTGCACAGTTGCACATCGATAGTGGTTGGGTTCCCTCCAATACCAAAGTGCATGAATTAGAGTCGGCGATTCGCAGCGTTTGTGAACCTATATTTGATAAGCCGATTTCAGAGATATCTTTTGGCCAAGTGCTACTGCAATTATTCAGCGTCGCACGTCGTTTTGATATGGAAGTGCAGCCGCAGCTGGTTTTATTGCAAAAGACCTTGCTCAATATTGAAGGCCTAGGTCGCCAACTGTATCCACAGCTGGATCTATGGAGTACGGCCAAGCCGTACATGGAGCGCTGGATTAAAGAACGCTTTGGGCCAAAAGGTGCTCTGCGTGAATTGAAGCGTCAGCTGCCTAGCTGGATTGAAAAAGGCCCGCAAATTCCAGGACTTATTCATAGCAGCTTAAGTAAACTCAGTCAGATTGATACTAGCCAAGCACAAATTTCACAGCAGATCTCACTGCTGAGCCAGGAAGTGATCAAGCAGAGAAAGCAAAGCCGCCAGCAGAAGTTAGCCCTTACTAGCATGGCATCTGGCGGAGTACTTTGGTGGCAATCAGCGGCGCTAGCAATGCCAGAAACTCTTGGTATGTCACTGGCTGCTTTTGGAGCAGTTTGGCTGCTAATTAAAGGTTAACGCCTAACCGTCTTTCTACTTCGCCAAAAACTGTGATACGGCTGATTTCAATATCAGCCAAGTAATCACTAACTCACTTTTAATAAATCCCTTATATTTCGCAATACCATCATCCATCGGGCTTTCACTGCGATGGAAAAAGATGTGCGCCGAGGGCTCTGGTAAGACCGATGCATCCTGATATCGATTACCCGGAACAAATGCCAGCTTCACCCCAGGAAATAACGTCATATAAGCCAAAATAGGCTCTTCGCATTGCGTACAGACACCGCGCTTTAATAATAAACCTGGGCGGCGATACTCTATAGACTGCCCTTGGGTTAGCTTGGCATTCTTTGCCCACATAACCGTCACATCAGAAAAAGGTCGCTTATATAGATTTTGGCAAATAGTGCAGTGACAATGAAAACGCAGCATTGGCGGCTTAGCCACACTAACCTGGGTTTTTCCACATTCGCACTGACAAGAAATATTACTCGCTTCAGGCATATTTATACTCGCATTAGATTTACAGTTGTTCTTATTGTGGTGAATAATCCAGACCAAATCGACATAATCAACAGATAACCCACGCGCCATAGTACCCTCAAGAGTCAGATTAAGGTAAGCTTCGGGCATATTTTCACCAAGATAGACCCTCTACTGAGTAATAGGCCATGAGTAACTGGTTAGATGAAATCAAGTGGGATAATGATGGCTTAGTTCCTGCGATTTCCCAAGACTATCAAACAGGCCGCATTCTGATGATGGCTTGGATGAATCGTGAAGCGTTAACCCTGACGATCAAAGAAAATCGAGCGATCTTTTACTCCCGCTCGCGTCAGCAGCTATGGCGTAAAGGTGAGTCGTCTGGACACGTACAGAAGCTACACGAAACACGCTTAGACTGTGATGCCGATGTTATTGTGCTGCAAGTCGAACAAATTGGCGGTATTGCATGTCATACAGGGCGTGAAAGCTGCTTCTATCGGGTGCATAATGGTGATTCAGATCAAGGTGAGTGGCAATCGGTTGATCCAGTACTAAAAGATCCAAAAGATATTTATTAATTTCCTTTATTATTAAGAGCTTAGAATGAGCGACTCAGTAAATAACACGTCGGTTTTTGAGACTCTAGGAGATATCCTAGAAGAACGTAAGGGCGCTGCAGCAGACAGTTCCTATGTGGCTAGCCTGTACAATAAAGGCTTGAACAAGATTTTAGAAAAAGTCGGTGAAGAAGCGACTGAAACCATCATTGCAGCGAAAGATGCTGAACACAGTGGTGACAATTCAGATGTGATCTACGAAACGGCCGATTTATGGTTCCATAGCCTAGTCGCTCTAGCGCAGCTAGGTGAACGACCTGAAGCCGTTGTTGAAGAACTTAAGCGCCGCTTTGGCTTATCAGGTTTAGAAGAAAAAGCCTCTCGCCAGCCTAAATAAGCTTTCGAGATAGCACGAAGGAATTGGAACATGACGGATTGTTTATTTTGTAAGATAGTAGCGGGGGATACTCCTTCACAAACTGTTTTTGAAGATGATGACTTTTTTGCTTTTCGCGACATCTCGCCAAAAGCAGATACCCATCTTCTACTGATTCCGAAGAAACACATTATAAATCTCGATGATTTACAGCCAGAAGATGAAGCGCTAATGGGCAAAATGATGCTCACAGTGCCTAAGCTGGCAAAACAGGAAAATCTCGAAGGCTACCGCACCATTACCAATACTGGTGAGAAAGGCGGCCAAGAAGTTTTCCACATGCATTTTCACATTCTAGGCGGCTCTAAGCTTCCTGGTTTTTAAACATTTATAATAAATAGAGGTAAGTATCATGTTAGGTGGTATTAGTATTTGGCAGTTGTTGATCGTATTCGTTATCGTAATTTTAGTTTTCGGAACTAAGAAATTACGCAATCTTGGTGGCGATCTTGGTGGTGCCGTTAAAGGCTTTAAAAATGCCATTAACGAAGACCCTGCTAAGAAAGCAGAAGAAGATAAAGCGAAAGAACAGCAGTCCATCGCACTTGAAGAAAAAGATGCAACGTTTGATACTTCGGCTGATAAGCAAAGTGCTGAAAAGCAAGCTGCTGACAAGACAAAAGACCAATAATAGAAATAATTCGGAGCACATTACGTGTTTGATATTGGTTTTTTAGAGTTAATGGTGGTTGGTATTCTTGGCCTATTAGTTTTAGGTCCTGAACGCCTGCCTGTCGCTGCGCGTCAGGTAGGATTGTTCATCGGAAAAATTCGCCGAACAATGGGAAATATCCAAGACGACTTAGAACGCCAAGTGCGTACTGAAGAGTTAAAAGATAAGCTCAAAGACCCTTATGCGACGTTTCTTGATGAAGAAGAAAGTGCAGCGAAAGATGATGTACTAAAAGATGCCCTAGTTAAGCCTGCTAGCAAAGAAAACGCTGACAATAACTCTGCACAGAAAAATGATGGCGAAGATACACAGCCAGCAGACAAAAAATAAGACTCGAGCAACATGACCGAACCAACCGAAAATACTACGACAGCAGAACAACCTCTGATGACGCACTTAATTGAGCTACGTAATCGCCTGCTCAAAATAGTGCTCTCAGTATTGCTTATTTTCTTAGGACTATTTTACTTTGCTAACGATCTTTATTTGATCCTAGTCCAGCCGTTGTCTTCGATTTTACCCGCCGATGGCAGCATGGTCGCAACCGGTGTCGCTTCGCCCTTCTTAGTACCGTTTAAGCTAACCATCGTACTCGCTATCTTTTTATCAGTACCCTTTATCCTGCATCAAATTTGGTCGTTTATTGCACCAGGCTTGTATCAGCACGAAAAGAAATTTGCTATTCCCCTGCTACTCTCCAGCATCATACTTTTCTATGCCGGTATCGCGTTTGCGTATTATGTGGTTTTGCCACTGGCATTCTCTTTCTTTACTTCGGTAGGGCCAGAAGGCGTTACCTTAATGCCCGATATCGCTAACATCCTCAACTTCATATTGAAGATGTTCTTTGCTTTTGGCATTGCCTTTGAAATTCCAATCGCGACTTTTTTGATGGTACTGATGGGCTTTACAACCGTGCAAAGTCTCAGTGCTAAACGTCCTTACGTTTTCTTGGGCTGCTTCGTTGTTGGTATGTTTGTGACACCACCTGATGTGATTTCACAAACTATTTTAGCGGTTCCGATGTGGATGCTATTTGAAGTCGGCATCATGTTCGCACGCTTGATCAAAAAACCTATCGATCAGTCCGAAAATGAACAAGAAAATACAATCGGCTAATCTCTAATTCAGCTAGACTCAGATGAAGAGTTTACTGACAACCAAAATTAAAAAATAAGGGGAGGCCAGCATGCAATTAAATCGCCGCCCCCATTTTCACCCTCTGCAGCCTGCTAGATTGTTACTCGTATTCCTATTCGCTATTCTAAGCACTTTCACGCCATTAGCTCTTTCCCTTGAAAACGAAGATGAAGAACTGAATTTAGATGAAGGCTTCTATTACGAAGACGCCTTCTCCGATCGTGAATATACCGATACACGCCCATTTTTTACCATAGAAGCCTTATTAGGCGGCGAAACGTTAGAACGAATTGAATTTGAAAATGGTGATACCGATAGCATCCGTGCTGGATCAGGGGTCAATATCGCCCTAGGTATTGCTCACCTGATGTTTGAAAAACAAATGGATGTGGGTATTAAAGCGGGGTATTTGTTTGACCTTGTGACCGCCAAAGACAATGACGGCAACGAAAGTGTTTTATCCTTTACCCGAAAACCGATCGATATTTTTAGCCATTATTGGATGAATCGCCATTGTCTAGGCGGCGGCTTGACCGTTCACCTTGATCCTATATTCACCAGTCGCGATACCTCTCATAGCGCCAAGTATAATCATGCTTACGGCGCTTACGCTGAGTACCTATATCACTTTGTCGGTACTGGCAGTGCCTTGGGTGTGAAGTACTTACACATCAACTATAAGAATAAACGAACTGGGGCCATCAGCGATGGCAGCGCATGGGGCATTACTTTCAATCAACTATTCTAGAGTAACGTGAATAGTCCTCTACTTTGATTGAAAAATGCTCATCATATTCAACCGCTAGCTATGGTATATTGTGCCTAAGAATAGATAACCGAATTGCGTATAATATGTCCACTGATACCCTAATTAGCAAAATCAAAAATCGCGAAAGCGACATCGTTCTTTACGGCATCACGCCACCAAAGAAAGGTACTAGCGAAGAAAAAATCGTTGAAATCTCCGCTCGCCAAGTTGAACGCCTACAAAATCTTAGCGTTGATGGCTTGGTGCTATACGATATTCAAGATGAAAAATCCCGTACCGATGAAGAGCGTCCTTTTCCTTTCATGGAAACGCTAGATTGCTATGACTATAGCCAGCAGCATCTTACCGATTTAAAAATCCCTAAGATCATCTATCGCGCAGTTGGCAAGTACTCCGAATCAGAACTGTCTGACTTCTTAACCCAAGCTGATCCGCAACAGAACTTGTCTATCTTTGTCGGTGCTGCCTCTAAATCTCAAGAAGTCACACTCTCGATCAATGACGCTTACAAAATTAAAGCGGCAACCAATAGCGATGTTCTACTGGGCGGAGTAGTGATACCTGAACGCCACCAGTCAAAGGGTGACGAACATTTGCGTGTATTCGAGAAGATTGCACAAGGTTGCAGCTATTTTGTCTCTCAAGGCGTTTATGACGTTAATGCTTCGAAAAACTTTTTATCCGATTATTACTATTACGGTAAAGAGAACGACATCCCATTAGTGCCTATCTTATTTACCCTAACGCCTTGTGGTTCAGCCAAAACACTCCAATTTATGAAGTGGTTAGGAATCAGTATTCCCAAGTGGTTAGAGAACGACCTGATTCACTCTAATGATATTTTACAGCGCTCGGTTGATGTATCAGAGCAAAGCTACCGCGAGCTAAAAGCCTTCGCTGATGAAAAAGGCATTCCGGTAGGCTGTAATATTGAAAGTGTTGCGATTCGCAAAGTTGAAGTAGATGCTTCGATTGAATTGCTTGAGCGTGTAAGCAAGTAAGTCTACTTGCCACCTCTAATACGAACGATTAGATCATTCATTAATCGTTCGTCATTATCTCCATTTATTCACTTTACGACGCTATAAAATTATCTAAAAAAGTCCTAGATTCTAGGTTCTGTTAAATAATGAATACTAATAGCCACTATATTCCGTGTTTTTCGAAGACCTTCTTCTCTGCCAATTTTATCAATTCCTCAAGTTCACCCGACGCCCTCATAGCTTTAATAGTTTGATCTAGCTGCTCAACTAAGTGAGCGTTTTTTTGATGAACGTAGTGATATAAAGGAAACGTCGCCAAAGGTTCGTCAATTAACATAATCCCCTCTAATTTAAACTTAATAATCGAAAACAGACCATCTGCGGTATGCGTTAAAGCAACGCTGTCACGGCCAGTGCTCAAAGCACGTAGCATGCTTTGTGTATCGTCATAATCATAAACATTCATTAATGCAGACGTTATGTTATTCGTATGCTTTACACCTCTAACCTTAAGTACGGAATAACGCGCTAGATCCTTTAAAGAGGTCACATCAATACCCGTACCTTCTTTGAAAAAGGCCATCGTCTCTAATTGATAGTATGGCGTAGGCACTCTTATAGTCTCAGCATGCTCCGTTCCATAAGACCATATACGCATAATCTCACCATCTTTGCGCCCACTGACAGTTTCTTGAATTGCACGCTTACCCGGCATCGCCGTTATGGTTATTTCAATACCCAATTTCTTATAGACTTCAGGTAGAATTATCTCCCCAACTTGCTGCTCAAACAGACCCTCAATAGAAACCAGATTATATTCTTCAGCCTTACTTGGCTGGCCGATGAAAAGCATTAGCAAGAGGAAATAGCGAGCGATCATGAATTCTTCTCTAGAAATTGAAACGTGCTAATAGATAGTACTAATAGATAGTTCTTAGAGAAGTATAGACGATGCCCGCTAAGTCATCATATCTAGCTCATTGACGTGAATGCATCGGCTAGTTTCTGCGGGTGATCCAGAAACGTATCATACATCTGCTTAGCGAAATCATCTGGAAAAACTTCAAGCTGACCTTGCGAAAGAGCCAAAAACGCCTTTTCAGAGACACTTTTAGGCGTCGGTTTATCCATATCCATTCCTTCAGCCATACGCGTATCAGTCGGACCAGGGTAAACACAAACTACAGCAATGTTTTCTGCAACTAAGTCAGCGCGTAAGCCTTCTGAATAAGAATGCATAGCTGCTTTGCTTATGGAATACGTCCCAATAGAAGGGAAGTTACTCATAGCGGCAATGGACGATATATTAACAATCGCTCCTTCACTTGATTGCTTTAATTTAGGAATCAATAGATTGGTTAACTGCATAGGGCCAAACAAATTCACTTCCATTTCTCGGCGAGCAAACTCAGCGGCATCTAATGCACTGCTTAATGCAGAATCAATAATGCCCGCATTATTGACCAAAATATCCAGCTGCTGGGTTTTCTCCGCTAACGCCTGAATTTGATCTGGCTTAGTCACATCCAATTCCACCGCCTGCACTATCTCAGGATTTAACGCAACAACCGCCGCCAAGCTTTCGATATCCCGTGCTGCCGCATAAATCTTACGCGCCCCAACCTTCAGTAAGGTCTGTACAAAACCTTCGCCAATACCACGGTTTGCACCGGTTACCAGAGCAATTTTTCCATTGAGAGTGAACGACATTGTGAAATCCTCTTTCTTATTTAGGTGACTCGATTCAAGTATTTAGGTTTGAAGGTTAAATCGATAACAGCAGTATGATTAAAAACAGTTACTTTGATAATACGTTAAAATCGCATAGTATTTATACGTTGAGCGTATGAATGGGTCGATTACCTTAGCGATATATCTAGATGGATAGGACAAAGAGAAATGGAAGACGGACATTTACTGGCTTCAATGCAAGCCTTTATCAATGTGGTAGAAAGCGGCAGCTTCTCCGAGAGCGCTCGTCGTATGGGTTTGTCTCAGCCATCGGTTTCACGCCAAGTTAATTCATTGGAGTCTCAACTCGGTGTACGCCTGTTACAACGCACTACCCGCAGTCTCAGTCTTACCGAAGCAGGGCAAGTCTATTACGATAAAGCCAAGCTCATACAGCGAGCCGTCACCGAAGCCAATCAAGCAATTAGCGGCTTTAAAGATTCACCCTCAGGCTTATTACGAGTCAGTGCGCCCCATACTTGGACCGAAGCAAAAATTGCCCCGCATCTAGGCGAGTTTCTGCACTTGTACCCCGAGATCACACTAGATATTCAGTGTAATGATCATATTCTAGATATGGTGGAAGAAAGACTAGATTTAGTCATACGCGTAGGTCGAGCAAATGATAGTTCCTATATTGCTATTCCATTTAGCAAAGTAAAAATTCTATTGTGCGCGAGCCCAGAATATTTTGATAAAAAAGGTAGACCAAAAACCTTAGCCGACCTCAACAATCACGATTTCATTACTTATGATAAATTCAATAAATTAATATTGAGCAAAGAAACTGAGCAGCAAGAGATCCCTATGCAAGGGCCTCTTATAATGAACTCCGTGGCTGGAATGATCAGTGCGGCTAAGCAAGGGGTAGGTTTAATTGCGATTCCTGACCTGTTATTACAACAAGACTTAAGCGAACAATCTCTCGAACAGATTCTTCCCGAGTATCACTTGGATATTAAAGGCCTAGCCGTAGAGCAGGCCTTTGCTATGTATTCAAGTCGAAAACAAATGCCCGCAAAAGTGCGCGCATTTTTAGATTTTTTTAAGAGCCGGTTTTAATTAATCTTGAGAGTAATCTTTTGGTCTAGGAGTCCAGCCACGTTCACCTTTCGCATGATTATTAGAACGATCTTTATCCATCTCTTCTTTTAACGCAGACTCAAGATTCATAAACAGTTCACGTACATGAATAATATGACCTTCATCATCTCTTGATTTCATCCATGCATGATATAAATCGTTCTTATGTTTGGCTTCCGTTTCAAGAAAAACATGCCCTTGCTGATGCGCCTGAAAACTGTGCATTCCCAAATCAACCAAGGCTTGCTTGCCCATTTCCAGCGCAGAGTGAAAGGTCTCTGAAATCACGTAATCAGCACCGGCATTTTCCAGTTCATAACCTTGGCCGCGATCAAAAGCACGGGCCAAAATTTTAACCTGAGGATACGTCATTTTTACATGACGCACCAAATCAATAGCACGCTCGGGCTGATCAATGGCAATCACTAGCAAGCTGGCATGTTCGATACCCGCGGTATGTAATAAATCGGGCTGAGTCGCATCACCAAAATAACTCTTAACCTTAATACTGCGCATTAATTCAATACGCGAAGCTTGGTAATCTAATACCGTAGTGCTGATCTCATTAGACACTAATAAACGATTCACAATTTGGCCAAAGCGCCCTGAGCCTGCAATAATCACACTGCCTTGCTCATCAATCTCGTCCGCTTGCTGCTCGTTTTCACTTTCCGCAAAGCGCGGTAAAATCACCTTCTCAAAAAGAATAAACAGACCTGGTGTTAAGAACATCGACAAGGCGACAGGCAGTGATAAGAGCTGAACTAATTCGGCCGGCAGTACATGCTGCTGATGAGCAAAACTTAACAGTACAAAACCAAACTCACCTGCTTGCGCTAAACTCAAGGCAAATAACCAACGGTCGCTACCTGAGATATTAAAGACCCGTGACAAACCGTACAACACCAAAGCTTTAATCGACATTAAGCCCAGCGTAATCGCTGCGATGATCAAGGCATTATCAGAAAGGATGGTAAAATTAATACCCGCTCCTACAGTAATAAAGAACAGGCCTAATAACAGACCTTTAAACGGCTCAATATTACTTTCTAATTCATGACGAAATTCACTATTGGCCAAGACAACACCGGCCAAAAAAGTACCTAATGCTGGGCTAAGACCTACCAAACTCATTAACGCCGCGATACCGATCACCAACAACAACGCTGTCGTAGTAAACATCTCACGCAAACCAGATGCGGCGATATAACGAAACAAAGGCCGTGATAAAAAGTGTCCACCAACGACTACAAAAGCAATCGCCGCAATAACAACCAAGCCATATGCCCAGCCGGGAAGATGAGCAACCAACGAATAATTCTCATGCTGTGCTACCGAACCTGCCAAGGCTTTACTTTGCTCGACCAACTCAGGAATCGCCAACATCGGGATAAAGGCCAACATAGGAATCACGGCGATATCTTGGAATAACAAAACACTAAAAGCATTTCGCGCGCCGTCGGTTTTATTCAAAGACTTTTCATTAAAGGTCTGCAAAACAATCGCCGTCGACGATAAAGCGAAGATCAAACCAATGGTGAGCGACACTCCAAACGGTAGAGAAAACGCTAACGCTAGCCCAGTAATCACACCCGTCGTTAACCCAACCTGCAAGCCACCTAAACCAATTAAACGGTTTCGCATATCCCACAGCACTTTTGGTTCTAGCTCCATACCGACCAAAAACAACATCATCACCACACCAAATTCAGCAAAGTGTTGAATCGTTGTAGTTTCACTGCCTACCAGTCCGAACACAGGCCCTATCAAGACGCCTGCAATCAGATAACCTAATACCGAGCCTAAACCTAAACGCTTCGCTAATGGCACCATAACGACGGCAGCCGCTAAATAGATAAACGCTTGTATGAAATAACCCGTCATTTTTTCACCTGATGGAATGCTTAATAAGGTTCAGCATATTATTGTTTTCGGTTAGATATCACTTAATTTAATTAAGCATAGTGAAAAGAGTGTTAATTTAAAAGACTCAAAATTTGTGCGGGTATGGTGAGAATGTTTAGCTTAATATTGGATGTAACCCAACAAACTCATAATCGGAATGGTAATACCTCCCGCTCCGACTAATAGGCGTATAAAAGCTACAAAGTGAACACCTGGGTGAATAACATTAATGCTAGGGTCAGTGGGTTTATAACGCACGAGTAAAGGCTGCATGCTTTTTACTTCAGTCACTTTTTTCTGAGCTTTTTCTTTCGACGTATAGCTTGCGCTGAAATCGTATTCAGTACCCAGATATTCAGTACCATTAACCACAAACGAACACGCTATCTTAGGTGCATACGTCATCCCACCTTTACTGCCAGAATGGTAGGTAAGACTCGCGTTCTTTAGCTTGGCATTGGCGCGAGGCCAACCATAACTTTCCCGCCCTTCTTGTACACTGACAATCCCAGTGATAAATATAAATACGCCCAAGATAATAGTCATCGACCAGCCCAAAGTATCTAACCAAGCAATCTCGGTGAACATAGAGGCTGGAGCCACAAACATAAAGATGACTAAAAACAATGTGGCGTAGTGACTTCGCCCTGTTGCGATAGCAATAAACTTATCAAACATATTTATTCAACAAGCTTCTCACCTTACATTAATATTTATCATTGAAAGCTTGATACCACTATATTGTCTACAGACATAAGACCTGAAAATATAAACTGGTCAATATCAGAACATTCACTTTCAAGTTGAAATGTTTCAAACATATCATCAGGACCCGTTATTACACCATCTAAATTAATAGCAATATAGGTCGGAACTCCGTCCTTAACACAAGTAATTTGTAATGTTTGTGGGTGATTAAAGACCGAACTGTATTCAGCGATATCCATACTAAAAATTGTAAACTTCTCATTATTCACAGCTGAAAATGTTGAACCTGCACCATTACTTAAAAGGCTCAACCAAACAGTATCAGTATTAGTAGGGTTATTAATACCAAAGCTGCAGTTTGCAGCTGGCGTAAACAAATATTCATTTCTAATAAATGGATCATTTTCACAACGAGAACCATTAGGTAGCGTTGCTGGTGAAAAAGTAATCGTCTGAGTCTCTTCAGAATCGGAATCGGTACTTGGCTTTGAAACCACTGAATCTGGGTAATCGCCTTCAGTCAAATCATATTGAAAAGTAGTAGTACCACCAACATCTGAAGTATCAGTAACGGTAAGAACAACAGTACCTGAAACACTTTCTTCGTAACCATCCATCACACCAGGATTTGTATCCGAAAGGGCAAATTGTGCACTGCCTACATTAGCTTCGAATGTCCAAGCATACTGTAAATAGGCTTCAGCACCTACAGACTCGACATCAAGCAGCCACGTTAATTCAGCACCTGTTCGCTGAACTGAGACTCCTTTAATTAAAGGATTAAAAGAAACATTTACTGCATTATCAACAATTACAGGCGCTACATTAATAGAGAAGTCTGTGATAACCGAATTATTATTACTATTAGTTAATTTCAAAGTGTAATCCAAATTAACTGGGGCATTCCCTACAGGAGCCTGATAAACAACAACAACCGTTGCAGTATTGGATAACTCCGATAATTGAATAGTACCTTGATTAGGAGTAAAGGCACCCGCATCACCTGATAATTCATAGTTTAATAAGTCTCCCGTTATCCCAGTAACTACAAAACTTACTTCTTCACTGGTTCCTTGCTCTACTAACTCATTTCGGATTATTTGATTAATTTGAGGAATAGCATTATCAGTTCCAGCGTCTACATGGCTCAAGATTATATCAACCGAGCTACCTTCTACAGGTGATTGAAACGTAATACCTGAATATGTTAATTCATCATCGATAAATGCATTTGCTGTAAACTTATATTGTTGTCCTGCAAATAATTCTAATTCAGTACTATAAACCCCCTCACTTTGAACTAACTCAACATTAAGTATCGAAGTAGGATCCGACACTAAGACAGCCTCTAACGTAACTCGACTAATTTCAGACACAGAAAATTGAGATGCACCTAAAGCCTGAGTTTGGATTATCCCTTTTTTAGATACTGAACCAATATTATTAGTATCAACCGAGGCAACTAGCGATATGGTTTTATTTTGATCTGAAAGTGATGGTTCTTCCTGATTAACGCACGCAACCATAAGGAAGGTTAAGGCGATAATAACTGAATGACGTAGTGATTCCATTCTTGTTCCTATAATTGTTATTGTCGTAAGCAAGCCCAAATGCATTATATTGTTGCACTCTGCTTGAACGGTAGTTTATACCATACTTATAACGTATTTTAACAATTAGAATTACAATAACTCGCTTTATTAGTTTCTGTGCTCCTTCACGATAGTGCTATTTCAGTTTTTTACGAATTCGGCTAAGGGCTATTGGCGTAATACCGATATGAGATGCAATCATCTTTAAAGGCAGTTTATCGCGTAGCTGACAGTTTTCTGCTAGAAAAGTTAAATAGCGCTGCTCCGCCGACTGCTGGACAAAAGCATATTCTCTTTCTTCTTTTTTAATAAAGAGATTTTCCAGTAGCGAATTATAAGCCATTAAAAAACCAGGTTTATCTTTCATGACATCAAAGAAGGTTAACCAATCAAACTCTAGACATAAAACATCGTCCAGTACTTCAATACTAAACAATGATTTCGTTTGACGACTCATTGCGCGAGTAGAACCTGCAATACCCGGTGAATTGGCGAATGATTGAGTAAACACTTTACCATCTTCCGATAGGCTTAAAAATCGCACATAGCCCTTTAATAAAAAGTAAAGCTTAGGTGCAAGCTGCCCTTGCTCAATCATAAGCTGGCCAGTTTTATAATGTTTCAATTCGCCTTTTAAGCCAAACTTTGCGAAGTCATCGGCTTCGACACTGGTATTATTACCACTAAAATAGGCGACAAAGTCTTGTAATTGATTTTGTATATTCACGTCATAGCTTTCTGTTCTTTAGAGATTAAATACAATGCCAGAAGCGTTATTAATATGCCAGACACGCTCTCGGATACACTCTCTTTTAGATGCGCAATGGCAGCCCACCCCTCAGGAATAACCACTAAAACGGGGATTAAGTAGGTAAAGGCTAAAAGCCGATTTGGCCCGACTTTCTGTACTAAGCGCTGCTGTAAAAAGAAAGTAGCCATCGTGGTAAATACTGTCAGATAGAGCAACAGACTACAGAATTCAGAGACCTGCCAAGCGACTTGATCAAGCTCTCCAAATACAGCCATAAAAGGTAATAACATCAATCCACCTAATACCATGATATAAAAAGAGCCTTGTATCGGTGGAACATCGCCCCCCCATTTTTTCACCAATACCACGTGTATAGACAAACAGCAGCAGGCTAAAACAAAAATACTATCACCAGGATTCCAGCTGAAAAACTCAACATTGTCCTGATTAAAAGCCAATAAAACGATAATGGCACCGATACTTCCTAAGACAAATCCCAATAACTTTGTTTTTGATGTTTTAGTTTTTAATAGTACGAAGGTGAATATAATACTAATTAGCGGAACTAAGGTATAAATAACGGAAGTTCGCATCGCCGTAGTCGTCTTCAACGCTTCAAATAAACCAATAAAAAATAGCACCAGAAATAAGCTAATCAATCCGTAATGAATATAGACCTTTCGACTATTCATAGGTCTGTAGTTCATAGCGACCAGTGGAATCATCATAATGCTGGCCAAGATAAACCGTAAGCCCGTACTCGTAATCGAATTGGCGTAGGGTATTAAGTCAGCAGATACCACAAATGAAGAAGCCATTAGACTAACCCAGAGTAATAGCAGCACATTATTGGATAACAGCCATTTCATACAATTATACCTAGACTAAATCTTTTGAGATAAATTTAGAGAATAAAAACTCGGCAATCGCCGAATCTAAATCCAACTCAAAAGTTCCCGTCAAAATCTGATGTAATTGTTTGGCACTGGTAATAACCTTAGTCACGGTTTCACTGTTACTGATACGAAAAAGTTCGCTATTACGCAAAGATAAAATATCGTTATAAAACTTACGACAAACCACCATATTATTCACAAATGCAGCATCGGGGCTTTTATGTGAGTAAAAATGAGCCGGTAAACATTCCGCTTCGCTATAGTGGTGCAAGTTAAAAGTATAAAGCGTGAAAAAAGCTTCATCTTTAAAGACTTGGTAACAATAATTATTATCAGAATCTTGAACGATACGATAAATAGCATCTCCTTGATCTTGCTCTAGACCAAGCTCTAATTTAACCGGATAACGAGCCCCAAAGTGACCAAAACCCGCATCAACAATGTAATATTCACCGTCTAAATTGAGTAACGTAACTCGGTGAGTTCTAGCAACATCAACATCACGATTATAAATCACCTTAGCCATTAATAGCCGAACATCAAAGCCAAGCTCCTTTAGTACACTAAGCACTAGTTTATTATGTTCGAAACAATAACCGCCTCGTTGTTTCTCGACTATTTTTGAAAAGATGGCCTCGACTTCCAATGAGATATCTTAGCCCAAAACAACGGCTAAACTATTAAAGCTATACCGAGCGATATGTTTGCTTTGCAAGTCACGTAGAAATTTCACATCAGCCAAAACGGTTAACTCTAGATCTGCTAAATACGCGTTAGCCATATGCTGGATAGTAGGTTTAAGTGGCTGCTCAAGAGGCTGTTCATTCTTCATTTTCGTCTTCCATCAATATCTATATTGCTCACTATAACTGAACACCCTGCGGTTGTAATAAACCTAGGTTTAGTCCGCTAATTATTTTATTTCCAACGACTAAACCTAAGTTAATTCATCGTTTTCATGAACACCATAGACTGAAGTTCTGACAAATTAACAAGCAATCAATGTGACAAAGGATAAATGATATGCGTATTACTGTATTTGGCGCTGCTGGCAGCGCAGGTAGTGAAATAGTGACTGAAGCCCTATCCAGAGGCCACGAAGTGACTGCCGTCGTTAGAAGCGAGGCACGCTTTGATCAATTACCAAGCGCGGCAAGCAAGCGCCAAGGAGATGCCAGCTGCATAGAAGGTGTCATTGCCTTAAGTGAAGACCAAGATCTAGTCATCGCTGCAACTCGCCCACCAGAAGGAAAAGAAAGAGACCTAATCACAATCAGCCAGTCATTACTGACAGGTCTTACGCAAACTCAAGTTCGCTTAATCGCTGTTGGCGGTGCAGGCAGTCTAAAAGTTGCGGATAACAAAGACACCTTAGTCGTCGATGATACTCGCTATGTTTCACCGGCTTGGCGTGATATTGCAGTTGCTTGCGTCGATCAATACAACCTTTATAAAGCGACTACAGAAACCCAATGGACTTACTTAAGCCCACCGGCAATGTTATTACCCGGAGAAAGAATCGCCAAATTCCGCTTAGGAAAAGACGAGCTATTAGTCGATCAGCAAGGGCAATCAAAAATCTCTTATGCAGATCTTGCTATTGCAATGATTGACGAAGCCGAACAAAACAACTTTCCACAACAACGCTTTACCCTTGCTTACTAAACACTAACAAATTCTGGAGAAGTATCATGAAAAACATTACAACACTCATGTCGGTGATCTCGATATTATTCGCCTCTTTTTTCATAACGCACACCAGTTATGCAGACACTCATTCTAATAAAGAAGAAAGAGTACTCATCGTTTTAACCAGCCATACAGAGCTAGGCAATACCGGTAAAAAAACAGGGTTTTGGTTACCTGAATTAACCCATCCGTATTATGAATTTATTGAGGCCGGCTATACCGTCGATGTCGCGAGTATTGAAGGTGGCATGGCTCCATTAGATGGAAAAATTTTCGAAGAGGAAGAAGACGAATACAATCAAAGATTTTTAGATGATGCAAAGCTCATGGCAAAAGTGATGCGCAGCATTCCAATAGCCGATATAAACCCAGATGATTACCAGGTTGTTTTATATTCTGGTGGTTCAGGTCCCATGTGGGACTTTCCAAACAATCCAGATATCAATCGTATTTCGAAATCTATCTATGAAAAAAACGGTATCGTATCGGCGGTATGTCATGGCAGTGCAGCATTGGTTAATATCACCCTTTCAGATGGCAGTTTATTAATTGCTAATAAACGTGTTTCAGGATTCACCAACAAAGAAGAAGCAGATTTAGGTACAACAGAAATTGTACCCTTTTTATTACAAGATAAACTGGTCGAGCAAGGTACTATTTTTATCGAAGGTAATGCATGGCAGGAAAATGTAGTGGTCGAAGGGCGTTTGATTACTGGGCAAAACCCAGCATCAGCTCAAAAAGTCGCGCAAAGTATTATTCAACAGTTAGAGAAGATATAACATTTTCAAAAATGCTCTCTGCTGGTTCTTTACCATAGAGAGCATTCCTGACTGAGACAGATAGACATTAACCTAGAAGCTCTATATCCGGCAAGTTATTGGCCACCGCAAAAATGTCTGGATTCTGAGTTAATGCTTCCACTATTACCTGTAGCGGTTCAGACCATATTTCAGGTAAATCAGCTTCACGATCACTGATAATAGGAAAAGCCAGCTGCTCTTCAGGAGGACAGAACTGAGCATTGACTCCCTCTTTATTTCCGCGTGCATCGATGCGATACCAACCATGATTCTTAAGGTATGCCGCATTAAGGCCATGCAAACAGAAAGGCGGCTGATCATCACTAATCGTTAAGCGCTGGTAGCATAATCCAGCGGGGATCTTATTCGCGCGTAATAACGCCGCTAACAAATGACTCTTGGCATAACAATAACCAGTGCCATAAGCGAGAACATCCGAGGCCTTACATGTCAGCGGATTCAACTTGAAATCCCAGCTGTGTTTTATTTCATCGCGCACAAACTCAAAACAAGCCTTTGTAATTTCTTCATCTGAATTTAGCCCTTCGGCCAAACTCAGTGCCTTGATTAAAACATCTGACTGTTGCCAATCAATATATTCTGTTGGCTCTAAGTATTTTTTCATATTATTTATGTGGGTTGTAATCTTCACTAATGACATTCTTTTCTTTTAAAATCTTCTCGAGTTTAATCACTCGATAGAGTGCGCCCAAGCCAAAGATCATTCCAATAATGCCAAACACTTCCATATTCATACTCACGTCCTTTTTATTTCATTTGATGTAAAGATAAGCACCAGTCCAATCGCGACTTCTACAACCTCTACAATAATAAACGATAACTGAATATTAGTTATTTCACCAGCCATTACCATACCAACAACTCTAAAACTGATAAATGAGCTTACAATAGTGACGGCCAAAACGGCAGAATAGATCAATACGTTTATTCATATTTTTAATTGCCATTAATTCAATAGTTTAGCAAAGCGATCTCGCAACATATCGCGCAATAACAAAACCGCTGGCGTTATCTGCGTACGGCTCGGACTCATTAAATTCAATGCGATACTAGGCGACTGATATTCAGGTAATATACGAACAACTCGTCCAGCGCGTAAATCTTCGCTCATATCCAGTCGTGACTTGTAAGAAATACCTTTTCCGGAAATCGTCCACAACCTAACAACATCGCCATCATTCGCACAACGATTGCTCTTCACTGAAACCTTAATTTTTTTATGATCGCGATCACTTGTTTCTATAAATTCCCACAAATTATTGACGCGATTATTTAGATAAAATAATAAGCAGTTATGATTGAGTAAATCGCTCGGCTGCTCTGGCATACCATGCTTAGCAATGTACGACGGCGACGCACACAATACACGATCAATCGTCGCCAATTCAAAAGCGACCATAGATGAATCTTCTTGGTTACCGTAACGAATCGCGAGATCAACTCGATCATGATAGAAGTCGGCAAGGGTATCGCCTAACAATAAGTTAATGGACAAATCGGGATGCTGTTCCATTATTTCATCCAACCAACCCAAAATCAGATTACGACCCAGATCTGATGGGGCTGATATTCTAAGCTCCCCTGCCACTTTTCCCTCTAACGCATGAATAGAAGCACAACCGGCCTCTAACTTGGCAAGCGCTTCTCGGCAATAGATTAAAAACCGCTCCCCTTCAGAGGTAATACGCAACTGGCGCGTTGACCTAATAAACAACTGAGTATCGAGTTGCTTCTCTAATCGCTTTAAAGCCGCACTCGCTGCAGCACTGGTCATATCCAATTGCTCGGAAGCACGACTGATGCTGCCATTATCAGCCGTTCGTAGAAACAGTTCTAAGTCACTGGTATTCAAAGCAGGCCTCATTATCAAAAAAATTTTGATTATATTTCATTAATTACCCCGTTTATAACATGCCTTTATTTATCAATAATAGACTTACCCACTGATACACAAACGAATACGCACGAACAAACGGAGCAACGTACATGAAAGCCATTGGTTATACACAGCCTCAAGCTATTGAAAACAAAGATGCCTTAATCGATATAGAGTTAGAGAAGCCACACCCAACAGGCCATGACTTACTGATTAAAGTGCAAGCCGTATCGGTGAACCCAGTCGATGTTAAAGTGCGTGCTTCCGCTACTCCAGCAGATAACCAATACAAGGTTCTTGGCTGGGATGCTGTCGGAGAAGTCGTAGAACTGGGCGACCAAGTCACTCACTTTAAACTCGGTGATCAAGTTTATTATGCCGGCGATATTACCCGCCCTGGTTCAAATGCAGAATTTCAATTAGTTGACGAACGCATTGTCGGTAACAAACCAAAGTCCCTCAGCAATAGCGAAGCCGCGGCATTACCGTTAACGGCAATCACCGCTTGGGAGCTTTTATTCACGCGTTTAGATTTCACCCCGATTGAGGAAAATCAGCCAGAGACTAACAGGTGTATTTTAATCATCGGCGCAGCCGGCGGTGTCGGCTCTATCTTGACTCAAATTGCCGTAAAGCTAACCAATGCAACCGTCATCGGCACAGCCTCAAGACCTGAAAGTGAACGCTGGGTAAAAGAGCTCGGCGTACATCATGTGATTAACCATCACCTGCCCTTACAGCAACAGTTAAAGGATTTAGGCATTAATGACGTCAGTCATGTCATTAGCTTGACTCATACAGAAGATCATTTTGAGCAATTAGTAGAAGTATTAGCCCCACAAGGAAAGCTAGCTTTGATCGATGATCCGCAACAGGGTCTAGACATCATGCAACTAAAGATGAAATCTATTTCATTGCACTGGGAAATGATGTTCACCCGCTCCATGTTTCAAACAGAAGATATGAATAAACAACATGAACTGTTGAACAGCCTCGCAGATCTCATTGACCGAGGCATCATAAAAACCACGCTTGGTGAAAACTATGGCACTATTAGTGCTGACAATTTAAAGCGTGCTCATGCACACATTGAAAGCAATCAAGCCGTTGGAAAAATCGTATTAGAAAATTTTTAACCTGAGAAATTATTATGACAACATTAACTATCGTCGCACGTATTGAAGCAAAACCAGACCAAGTTGAATTAGTGAAAAATTCACTATTCAAATTAATTGAACCAACGCGTAATGAAACAGGCTGTCTGCAGTATGACCTGCACCAAGACAACGAACACTCAGAAGTATTTGTTTTTTATGAAAACTGGCAATCACGTGAATTGTGGCAAGTTCATATGAACAACGAACATTTGAAAACCTACATGGCAGAAACTGAGGGCGCAATAGTCAGTTTCACGTTGAATGAAATGACAGTCATTCAACCGAGTGCCAATATTCCGCAGGGATAGCGCTAGAAGCTTCAGGAAAAAATGGATTGGGGATATCAATCTTCAATCTATTTTCTAAATTAGATTTTTCAAATGATGCTTTAATCAGTGGATGCGAGTATAAAAACTTTTCATAACTACCATCCTCATACCCTTTTCTAAATCCTTCATTTAAGATTTTAGCCAACGCTTTATTCTTGGGATTTATAAAAAAGAAAACTGCCGCTTTGTATCTTAATAGAACTTTTTCTTCCACCATCAAATTCGGTAGACGATCTTTTTTATCAATTAGTTCAGAATATGCTTCTAAAATCCCTCTTGGAAAATAATAACGGCTGCCAGAGTTAATAGTGGTAAAGATATCGTCATATACCTTCTCAACCTGCATCAAACCTTCTGCCTCTAAGATCTCTTTATCTGGCCAACCAAAACCCAACATCCCTGAATATTTTTTTAATTCATTAACACTAGAAACAGTCTCATATTCTTGTCGATATTTTTTATTAATAATGAATATTCGTCTCCCGATTAATCCCCTAGTAATAGGAAAACGTATCGGCATTAAGGCCGCTTCCATCTCGATGGTAGAACCCGCATACATCACATCTAACTCGCCTCTTTGAACTAATGCGACTTTCCTGACTTGAGACGACATTGAGTGGTCGGTATTAATAAGATAATAGTCAGCCCCTGATTTATCCAAAACCCAAGTTAAGGCATCCATATAGAAGTTATTAGCACGGGAATCACTCACTTTAATGCCAAAAGACCAAGAAGGAACTGCAATTATCAATAATGTAATGAACAACAGAACAGGGCGAATCGTCATAACCACCACCTTTAAAGACCAAGCTGTTCACATTATAGACAACATATCCAATAACAGCCTCAACGCTTGCGGCATTTGCTTACGTGATCGGTAAACACCATAAATGCCCAAATCAATAGGTTGATACTCGGGTAATATTTCGACTAGGTCGCCAGAATCCAAATAAGGCTGAGCATCCGCGCGAGGTTGATAACTAATCCCCATATGGTTGAGTGACGCCTTCAACAGAATTTCAGAATCAGAAGCCACCAACCGCCCACTCACAGGCAGAGCAATAGGTTCATCCCCCTTCATAAAACGCCATAATCCATGACGGCCAAAATAAGAATAAATCAAACACTCATGATGCTGCAGCGCTTCTAAAGACTGAGGTATACCACGCAGCTTTAAATAGTCCTTCGAGGCACATAAAACCGAACGGCAAGTCCCTACTCGCTTAGCAATCAGGTTAGGATCTAAATCAGCACTAATCCGCAACGCCAAATCAATACGCTGCTCAATCAAATCCACCGTCGCATTATCTATTTGCAACTCGATGGTCACCTCAGGGTAGCGCTGGTAATAACGGTTCAACACGGGTAATAACACATGCTCTGCGGCATAACCCGCACAAGCTATTCGTAAATGCCCTGTCACCGTCTCTGTACGACTCTGTCCGGCTTCTATTCCCCCTACCACTAAAGGAATATCATCCGCGATACTCACGAGCTGTCGGCAGTGCTCAAGCACCGCTTCCCCGGGCGTGGTTAAACTCAATCGCCGTGTTGATCGATGCAATAGCCGCGCATTAGCCCAGCCCTCAATCTCAGTAAGATACCGAGTCACCATAGAGCGTGACATATCCAAGCTTTCCGCTGCCGCAATCATACTGCCACGCTCGACTATCTCGATGAATACTCGCGCTGATTGAACTCTATCCAAACTCTTCTCCCCCTATTATTAAGGACATCTCACAAATATGTTCGATATATGCAACAAACTCGCTCTGATAATACGGTTTTTCGACCGATAACTGTAATTTATAGTGTAGCCATCACTTAATAAGTCCGACGAAAGGTAATCATCATGATTAAAAAGTTACTCACTCTCGGGGCAGCCCTAGTCGCCTCAATAGGCATCACCGCTTGCTCTGGTCTGCAATCAAAATCAGCGACTGAGCTAGAGCTACAAGTGTATAACCCACAAGGGCAATCTCTCTTCCCTGTCACCTCAACGCTTATCACAGGTCCTAGTGAAGCCATCTTGATTGACGCACAATTCCAAAAAAATGATGCCCAAAACTTAGTAAACATGATTCGCGCCAGCGGCAAACAACTCACCACAATTTACATCAGCCATGGTGACCCTGATTATTACTTTGGCCTTGATGTTTTAAAGGCTGCATTCCCTGATGCTCAGATAGTCGCGACACCTGCGACCGTTGAAAAAATGGCAAAAACAATGACAGGAAAGCAAATATATTGGGGACCCATTTTAGAAGGCAATGCACCCGAGCAATTAATTTTGCCGCAAGCATTAACCCATAATGAATTAACCCTCGATGGCGAATCAATACAGATCATAGGATTTGACGGTCACGACCCAGCACATACTTTCGCCTGGATCCCATCAGAACAAACAGTACTCGGCGGCGTCGTATTATCAGAAAATATGCATCTTTGGATGGCCGATAATAAAACCACCGAATCTCGAAACAAATGGATTAAAACTTTAAATGTAATGACAGCACTGAATCCGCAGCACGTCATTGCAGGCCATTTCATTGATGATACAAAAGCTGATACCCGCATCATCGAATTTACCAAAACGTATATTAAAAACTTCGAGCAAGCGAATCGTGAAAGCAGTGACGCCGCTCAGCTAACTGAGAAAATGAAAGCAATCTACCCAGAAGACTTAGATGCAGGCTCCTTAGAGTTCAGCGCTAAAGTTGTGAAAGGCGATATTCAATGGCCGCAGTAACCCGTTACTAACCCCAGCAGACTGAAGTATGTTGTGCATAAGAATCAACATACTTTGGCTTGCAAAAATTGATCAAAGAATTACTCTGACACTCCAACAATAAATATCACTCTGGGTTTATGTCAGTTATGAGTCAGCGCATCAAAAAGTCACTAGCAGTAATAGCAATCTCCACCATCGCCAGCCTCACCAATATAGCCAATGCGACCATCGTTCAAATACAAACCTCCTATGGCAATATCGAAGTAAACTTATTCGATAAGAATACCCCAAAGACCGTCGCCAACTTTCTCAGCTACATCGAAGATAGTGCCTATGATAACTCCATTATACATCGCTCAATCTCAGGATTTATTAGCCAAGGGGGTGGCTACTACTTCGATGCAGAAGATAACTTAATTGAAGTCACTGAAAAAAGTAGCATCACCAATGAACCCGTCTATTCCAATGTGCGTGGCACCATCGCCATGGCTAAAATCGGTGGCCGCGCGAATAGCGCAACCTCACAATGGTTTATCAACCTAGCCGATAACAGTACGAACTTGAACAGTCAAAACAGTGGTTTTACCGCATTTGGTCAGGTGACTGACGCTGGCATGGTCATAATGGACAGTATTGCTGCGGTATCGGTTGCCAACAAAGGTGGCGCTTATACCAGCATTCCATTAGAAAATACGTCGGGCGGGATTACTCAAGAAAATGCCGTCGTGATCGATACGATTGTAGTAACAGATACTACCGTCGAAAGTGCTGCTGGTTTAGAGCCAGTAATTAATCCGATAGATAATTCCAGTAATAGCTCTAGCTTTTCAAATGGTGGTGGCAGCTTAGGATTTTTACTAACAACACTACTGGCTAGCTTCGGGTATATAAACAGAAAGAAAATTAAACGCTCATATTAAACTCTTTCATCGCCTCTTCAACAAGCTGCGGATCAAGCTCAGGAGAGGTGATATCAAACCCCTCTTCTAGCGCCTCAATAATCGTTTTTAATACCTGAATACGCGCATACCATTTATGGTTGCCTGCAATCAAATACCAAGGCGCTGTTGTTGTAGACGTCAGCCTAAACATATCACTAGCTGCAACTTCGTACTCAGACCACTTCTGTCGATTACGGATATCTTCAGAGGTTAGCTTCCAGCGTTTAAGAGGATTCTCTAAGCGCTCAATAAAACGTCGACCTTGTTCTTCTTTGGTAATATGCAGGAATATTTTAATGACCCGCACACCATCATCCGTTAACTGTCGCTCAAATTCATTCAACTCTTGGTAGGCACGCTGCCATTCCCAGTCACTAGCAAAACCTTCGACTCGCTCGACTAAAACTCTTCCATAATACGAACGATCAAAAATAGCGATACGACCAGGCTTCGGCAAACGATTCTGAAAACGATAAAGGTAATGCCGCCCTTGTTCATCAGCTTCCGGCGCTGCAATAGGATGCACCTGAAAACCTCGAGGATCTAATTTCTCAGTAAGCTGGCGGATCGCACCACCTTTACCACTAGCATCCCAACCTTCAAAAACAATGACAACCCGCTTATTCTGATGGTAATAAGCTTGCTGAACGATCAATAGCCGTTTCTTTAATTTCTTAATTGTTTCTTTATAAGTTTTTTGATCAGCGATAACCGCATTATTCATATCTAAATCAGATAATGAAGGTGGGTTATCAACGATTATGTCGCTAGGAGCTTTCATTATTAACTTTTGCTCTCTCGTTTAAATATAAAAAATAAATCAGTACTAAAATAGGAATATTTTTTGTTAGCGGGCCAAAGGGATGTAACCAAAAATTAGCATCAATAATAGTCAGCAATATTGAATAAACTGTGATCACCCAGAGCTGTATTAAGTAACAGCGATCTAATTTCTTCCCTACCAATAACCAAACACCAATTAAGGCATCTAGGATACTACCTGAATAAAGGCTAAATTCCGCATACAGTCCAATAATGCCTCCGCGCGCTAATATTTCAAAGCCTTCTTCTCGTGCAAAGAGTACGGATGTAACCGCAGTAAATAACCATAGAAAAGAAAGGCTGATCCTTGCGATCCATGTCATTTTCTTATTGAATATAAAAACGTTCATTACGGCGTGCCTATACCAAAGGCAATGGTTTAAAGACCATTAACCAGAAGACAATTAGAATTGAAATAAAAGCAGGTATACCTAATGCCGTCCAAAGCCTCATCAAAGTCCTAAATTTAGGCTCAATTACCCCTGTATTCAGAGATACATCAGCAAGTGATTTTAGTCTGTACTGAATGAATACTACGGGTATCCAGCAAGCACCAATAAAAATAAACAAGGCAACAACCCATAAAAACCAGGTTGACGTGAATGAATACCCTAATCTCAACATTAGCAGAATCCCAGTCACTAGCTGGACGATTACAGCAGGAGCTGTGAATAACCAATCGGCTAACACTACATGGCGTGCTGTTATGGCTATCGCTGCTACATTTGAGGTACGGCTCGCCATGAACATAAAAAAAGCAATTCCAGCCCCAGTCCCCGTAAGCACGACGGCACTTAAAATATGTATCATTTTTAATAGCAGATAATTATCCATCACTGACCTCGGTATAATGATAAATACCAAGAGGTCGAGCTTCTGCATCAAACTCTTGCAACGTATACATTCCTAAGCAAGGAGAAGCGCCTCGAGTATCGATCTCGCCTGATATTAATTTCTTCGCTATTATAATCGCAGACAACGTCGGGATGTAGGGACCGATACCATTTTCGGCAACCAACATCCACTTAACAGATTTAGTTTTTTTGTTTTCACCTAAGCCTTTTAGATTTATTTGCATCCCCCCCGTATCGGTACCAAGCCTCTTAAATATTTCACTAGAATCAAATATTAGCCGCGTCAAAACAGACCAATCTTTAACCAGCCCGATCTTTGCAAGTAAAGCCATGAATACCATACCTAAATGCAAAAAAGGTAATTCTAAACCTGCTTGAAAGTTAACGGTTTTTACACCGGGATAGCGATCGGGAAGTAGCTCCAAATCAGGTATATCAATATTGGCCAACCAACGTTTACCAATTACCTGGCCAAAATTCAATTTCCGGGCAGACATCCAACCATAACGATGGACCCACTCACCCGCATTTAATACTTTAAATGGATGCCCCGTATAAGAAAGAATACCGCGAACGGTTGCTTCGCCTCGTTCAGCTCTATTACCAGGAGCAATCGCAAAATCTATTTCCTCAATAATCGAATATTGATCCACGAATTCATCAATAACCGTTGAAGATAAACCTGGAACAGAACTCGCACCTGATACAATCAAAACATCTTGATCTATGGCCTTATCATTCAATGTCGTGATGTCACAAACAAAACGGCGATCATCCGCTAGATCGATATAATGACTCCCTATCGCAATACAAGCCTCAGCGACTCCATAATTTTGACCTTGAAAAGGTCCACCGGTATGAATTACAAGATCAGGAGCTAGAGCTTGGATTCGATTTAAAAAATGAGATGAATGAATATCGATTTCTGCCGCTTTCAATTCTGCCTCGATACCTTTTAAAGAAAGCTCTGTTTGTAAACCCTTCGCTTTCTTAATATTACGACCCGCGATAACAATAGTAATGCCTTTGATTGCCGACAAACTCTCAACAATTCGCTTACCAAAATTCCCATAACCACCTAAGATTAATACATTACTGACAGCCATAAATACTTCCTTGCGTTCCTAATCTTAATGCTTTTCCAATCTCGCCAATAACAATAGCATTTCCCGGCTACTTTCAGAATGAACTTCGGAAACGATTAGCTGCTGAATTTTACTTACTGAATACCTAACAGCCTCTGAGCCACTAGGGGTATGAATAAAATACATAACAGCCATATTCAACAATACAGTCAACCAGAAGATCAGCCGAAAGCCCAACTTCTTAGTTTTATGCCTAAGCCTTTCTTGGGCAATCATAGCCCCTGGCCAACCAAAAAATAGAGATAACAAATGAAGGGTTTTCTCAGGAACTCGCCACTGCCCTTTTATAGCCGCAGTTTTATCTTTCAAATAAGCACGGTAGGTTACTAGGCTAGCCATTAATATAATAATGGCTAATAGAATAGGGGTATATCCTAAAAAATAAGATGTGGGTAATAGTATAAGAAGAAAGATCAGTAATATCTTTTTATGCCAAGGCACACTTTAATCCTTTCTAAATATGTTCATGGATAGCAACTTCCTCAATCAAATCGCTCCATGAGAAAGCATAGGAATTCATACTCAACACTGTATTATTAGATAATTAATATAAAAGACAAGCGAGTAGCATCAATGTGGCTGAATGATGAGCTAATTTCCGATTCCGCAGTAAACACCTATCGAAAGTCGCTACTGAACTCTTGCCCCAACCATATCGTGATTGACGACTTATTTGATACAGCCAAGCTTGATGAGGTATTAAAGGCCTTACAACAACCTCACCACTGGAAAGTTCAAAGACATACCTACTCTGAACTATACGTTGATGATAGCCAATGGGAAAATTCCAATAAAGATCAGCGCTTTGTACAGCGAGATTCTTGGCAGCCCGAAAGACTTAATGACAACATAGCCCAAGATTTTTTATCGTTTCTACGTGGTGATGAATTCACGTCGGTCTTATCTAGAATTTTCAATGTCACAATCACTGATATGAATGTGTCTGATCCCAGTATTAATACAAACTACTTTCGCCTAAGTGCCGCAGACTTTGTAGAGCAACACGCTGATGACTCTCCCGGTCGAGAAGTATGCATGCTTTTGTATTTAAACAAAGATTGGGAAAGCAATACCGGAGGAGAACTTGTCTTCCTTGGCCAAGACGAACAGCCTATTAGTATTACCCCCCTCTATAACCGCTGTGTCCTGTTTGATCCGTCATCACAGGGCTCTGAGCATTGGGTAAAAAAGTTGAACACTGAACAGGCTAATCAATACCGGTATAACGTGACCAGTTGGTATTGGTCGGAATAATAAGAAAACTCGCAAATATAAATCATACGCTTTAAATTAGTGTTTTTGTCTAAATTCACTAGGGCTCATACCATTCCAGCCTTTAAAGGCCTTAGCAAAATTACTCGCATCACTATAGCCAAGCTGCTCAGCAATGAGTTCAACTGACAGTGGCGTCTCCGTTAATAACCTCATAGATTTTTTATGTAACGTCTCATCCTTGATTTCACGAAAACTTTACCCTTCCGATTTTAATTTTCGCTTCAACGTTGCCGAAGAGATATTCAAAGTCGATGCAATACTCTCAACTGTTGGCAAACCACCTTCAGCATTTTTAAACGCTACTGCTACCACCTGACTAATGCGAGTCGATTGCGATCTAGATTTCAATTCATCTTCACAAACCTCTTGTGCCATTGATACTAAATCTTGATCGAATAAAGGCAGTAAATCATCCAACAATCCTGGCGGCCAAAGTAATAAGCATCGCGGCGAAGAAAATTGTATTTCAGCACCGGCTGCCGACTTATCCAAATCGACTCTACCCTGCAATAACGGCTGTCCTTGCCAGGTTTCAGGCTTTATCGGTAATTCAATTCTGGTTTTTATTTCATCAGGGTAAGACAGCATTTGGCGAATAATTAATTCTATGCTCGTAAGATAGGCCAGAATCAAAAAATAAGCATCGTCACTGCTTTCAACTTCTAAATCGACATATAAACGACGGCTTTCAGAATCACGTTCACGGTGCACACTAAATAACTCAGCACGAGTACTCATATAGGCCATTACAGCACTAGCAGCATCATTGGTAGTGCGGCTATGACGCGCAGCGATTCCCAATGCTCCGTGCTTAGACAACGTCATACGCTTGCCATACTCAACCGCTAATGACATATCAGGCTGCTGCTTTCTAAAGTTAGCGACAACCTTTAAAAATGATCGCTCACCCACAGAAATACCTGGGCGAATTACGATACTGGAATCTAACTGACTACCCAGTAATAAATCACTTTGCTTTAAGCCTAATTCAATTCCGAATTCCAATAGCAATATCAAATAGTCTGAAGAGATCATCAGATCCCCATCGCCTACCTTCACCTGTGTATTTTCACCCATTGCTAACATCGATATATAAACCTGATTTTCAACATTGACCCTAAAACACCTAAAGTTGTTTCTAATTCACCTACAGCAACTTAAATCCGTGTGCCATAGTGAACTCAGAGTTAAGCCATAATAATAAAAGAGACAGACACTATGACAAAGCCTACCGATGGTGCAATAAAACCTCGTCGTATGCAATTTAATACCGACGATATGAAAATGGCGCAATTTGCCATCGAGAATAACTCTCTGATCAGTACATTTTTCTATTCACTGTCAGCCATGTTTCCTGAAGGTGAACGCTTTTTTATACACTCGGTACGTCATTATCAAAAGTCAGTTACTGATCCAAAAATTTTGGCAGACATCCGTGGATTCATTGGCCAAGAGGCTCATCACGGACGTTGTCACGAGGAACTTAACGACGCTATAGAAAAGCTTGGCATTCCCATGACAATGGTCTCAGACAACATGACAGCTCGTGTTGAAATGCTAAAGAATCGTTTTGGCCCAGCACGGCAGCTAGCACTGACCGTTGCTATGGAACACTTCACGGCAAGTTTGGCTGAATTTATTTTAGAAAACCCAGAAGTATTAGATCAAGCACCCGAGACTTTCCGCCAAATGATGCTCTGGCATTCAGTTGAAGAAATCGAGCACAAGGCTGTCGCATTTGATCTATTCCGTCAGCAAGTCAACGACGAGTGGATGCGCCGCCGAGTTATGGTAATCGCAATGCTGTCGCTATTTACCCGCATAGCGATTTTCCAAGTACGCATACTGTGGAAAACTAAACACCTACCAAGCATATCGGAATGGCTAGGGGCTGCGCGCTTCTTCTGGGGTAAAAAAGGAATTCTAAGAGCCAATGCTTTAGGGGTTAAGAAGTTCTTTCAACGTGACTTTCATCCCAACGATATCGATCAATCTGCCTTAATTGACGGCTGGGAAGAAAGATTCCCCGAGGTCGCCGCTCAAGAGTCCTGATATAAATTCCTAAATCTAACTCACTTCTCCATAGAACTGGGTTAGACTTATATCTTCTGCAGCGCTCTAACGCTATTGATATAAGGCATTTATAATCAATGATATACATCGTTAAAAGTATACTCTTAACTGCCATCGCTATAATGCGCCTTTAATGGCCAGCGCTGAGAATAAGACCATTACAATATCAACGGGTGAATGGCCTCCTTTTATATCTCAAAATTTAAAACACAACGGCGTCGTCACACGTATTATCACCGAATCTTTTGCGTCACAAAATATCGACGTTGAGTATGGCTGGTTCCCTTGGAAACGTGCATACAACAACGTAAAAAACGGTAATTGGGATGCTTCTGCGATATGGGCCATAACACCTGAGAGATCCAAAGAACTGTTATTCAGCGACCCTGTTATCGAAAATATAACAGTCATGTTTTTTACAAAAGAAAGCTATAGAGATTGGAAAACCCTTGATGATTTGTCCGGACTGGTTATTGGTGCTACCAATGGATACTTTAATGGGCTTGAATTTGAACAAGCAGAAAAGAGTGGAGTATTGACCGTTCAGCGCACCAGCATTGAAAGCAGCAACTTCAAAAAACTTGCCGCCCAACACATCGATGCAGTTATTGCTGAAATCGATACCGGTTACGACATCATGCAACAAGTACTCACTGCCGAACAGTTAGAATCCATCATCGTAAACCCTAAACAAGTTAGCTCATTTAACAACCATTTAGTTATTTCAAAAGAAATAGACAATGCAGAAAAGTTAATTTCAAAATTCAATAAGGGCCTTAAAGAATTAACTGAAAGTGGTAAGGTCGAACAATATTTTATGGAATCAAGAAATAAGCAGTATCAAAAAGATTAGCAATCTAACTCATCATATTTCTCCCTCCCTTACAGGAAGTCCAGCATCCATTATCAGCTTAAGTTCTTAAAAATATATATTTATACTTTGTTCGTTTAAAAAACGAATCTATGCTGACCATCTAATACCTATACTTTTAGCATCACTACTAAAGATTAAGAGGCTGTTTTGGGCATTCAATCCAAGATTTTATCCGTTGTTGGCGCGATGATATTTATTGTCATCTTATTAACAACCATTCTCATCAGTCAGCGTGCCCAGACTCTAAGTAAAGACTCATCACTGCAAATCGCTGAAAGAACAGCCCAGAGATATGGCTTAGAAGTGCAGCAGCTATTAGAAGGTGCTTTAGGAGATGCTAGATTATTAGAGGCTACATTTTGGCAGCTTCGAAACGCCAATGTTGATCGCCGATTATTAGACAAAATTTTGCTCGAAAATACCCGCATGAACAAAAACATACTCGGCAGTTGGATGATGTGGGAACCTAATGCCTATGATTCAAAAGACAATGAGTACATAAATACCGAGGGTCACGATAATACCGGCCGAGTTAATTCATTTTGGCACTGGTCGGGTGACGATATAGTGCTTGAAAACAATATCGACTGGCAAACCAGCGGTTGGTATCAAAACCCTAAAAAATACTTAAAAGAAACATTAGAAGATCCCTATTTCTATAACGTATCAGGTATAGAAGAGTTACTAATCAGCAGTGTTAGTCCCATAATACATAATAACCAGTTTTACGGCGTTGTCGGAGTAGACCTTAAGCTAGAAATAATTCAAGAACTCGTTGAATCATTAAAGGTCGTAGATACTGGATACTCTACTCTCATTGCAAACAATGGGGCATATGTAGCTCACCCAGAAAAAGACAGAATAGGGAAATACATTAAAGATTTTGAAAGCAACTTATCATCCATAATCAATGTTGAAAATTCAAACGGCGTTATTATAGAAACCACCTTTGATGACATTCTACAAACCTTAGTTTATCGTCTACTAGTCAAAATCGACATCGCCAACGTGAATAGTCCATGGACCTTGATAGTTACGATTCCCGTTCATAAAGTACTCGAGCCTGCGATTAAAATCCGCAATGAGATTTTTATTACCGGGTTAATCTCAGGTCTTACCATGCTCCTATTATTAACATTCTTAATACGAAATTTATTAGCCCCCATCTTAGAGATGACCCACATACTAAAAACCAAATTTGATTCAAAACTATCAATATTCCCGCAATTCAACATCAGTAGCCAAGATGAAATAGGAGAACTGGCCGCTTCGTTCAATCAGATGTCACTAGAAGTTAACCAATCTAAACAACAGCTAGAAACCTTAAATATTGAATTGTCTATTTTCAATGATCAGCTAGAACAACGCGTATTACGCAAAACTAAAAAGTTATTAGAATCAGAGAAAATGGCATCACTAGGGCGCCTCGTTACCGGCGTATCTCATGAACTAAATACCCCTGTTGGAGTTTGCGTCACTGCAATTTCATTTTTACAAGAGCAACTTGCACCACAGTCGAATTCAACAGCAGAAGATATACAAGAAGGCTTAGCCTTGTTATCTGAAAACATTAATAAAGTTTCATCGTTAATTAACAGCTTAAAATTATTGTCGATTAGTTCATCAGCTGAAGAAAAAACACAGTTCTTTTGCCGAGAGCTAATTAATACAACAGCTAGCCATGTTCGCTCTCAATTCGATGCATCCAATGTCGAAATAATAATTGAAGGGGAAGAAATAGAAATAAACTCTTTCCCAATTGCCCTATCTCAATTACTCAACCATATAATTTCAAATGCAATCATTCATGGTTTTAAATCAGAGAATGGTTTATCGAAAGAAGGGATAGTATCTATTACTCTGCAGCATACTGATGATCAAATAAGTATTTTATGCTCCGACAATGGCATTGGCATGAACCAAGAAATGAAAGGAAGGATTTTTGAGGCCTTCTCTACACTGCAACTAGGCACCGCAGGTAAAGGCTTAGGAATGAATATTGTTTATAATATTGTGACACGAACACTCAACGGCACGATTGAATGTGAAAGTAATAATGAAGGAACCCAGTATCTCATTCGATTCCCCTGTTAAAATCTCTCGTTAACAAATCAAATTTCTCAATCGTTTATTCACTTTCAACAAGTGAAATTCGATCGGTATTTTGCTTGGAAGAAGACTTAATCAAATCGAGCATTTTCTTACGAATTTTCTGCAAATTCCTAGATTTCACAACGGCCTCTAAAGGTTCATTAAGTGACATGCCATAACTGAGAAAACCCTTCTTCGTCGGAATCGACATCGACATAGGTATACCCTGCGCAACACCACCACCAATCAACTCAATTGCACGATCACTGGTCATAACCTTTTTAGCACTCTGAATCGGTTGAAAAATAATACCGTTCTCGTCAGAACGTAATAAAATCCCAGAGCGATCAGGACGCCAATCATCCCCTAGCTGCGCCATAAAGCGCCAAGCACAATGCCAGTCTTGGCAAACCGAAGGTCGTGTTGCATAGATCTTACAACCACCCTTATCAATCAAGTTTGTACAAACTTGATCCGCAGGCTTTTTGAAATCGTCATCATCAATAAGCAGTACCACACAGCACGCTGTGCATTCTCCGCATTCGCGACCCGGAACTAGATGAGACTCGTTATCTTCACTCAATGTTTTTACCTACAGCCCCGAAAATAGCGAAGCGTTTAATGACAATTACTCGTAATAACACCATTATAATACTGATCGAAAGCAGCGTAAAACGCATAATGATTAAAGGTCAGCTAAAACTCAGTATTCGCGTTTTATCAAAAGACCAGTGTTAAGGCGATAATGAGCATAGTGAGGCCAACTGCGAAATCTAAAACCTTCCATGCCATCGGATTTTGAAAGGCCGGGGCCAATAAACGTGCACCGTATCCCCAGCTGAAAAAGAATATAAACGAAGCAAAGATAGCACCCAGCGTGAACTCCAACTGCTGACCGTCATACTGAGTAGAAATACTGCCTAAAAGCACAACCGTATCTAAATAGACATGAGGATTTAACCAAGTAAAGGCCAGACACATTCCCGCGACCTTCAGTGAAGACTCATGCACTACGGCCTCAGGTTTCAAACCTCGAATCTGCTTAAAAGCTTGTTTGAAATTTAACGCGGCATAAATTAGCAAGAAAGCTGCACCACCATAACGTGCATAGTTTTCGATAACAGGATATTCATTTACCACTACCCCAAAACCCGCAACCCCAAGTGATATTAAAATAGCATCAGAAAATGCGCAGAAACTGCAAATTAAGAAGATATGTTCTTGCTTAATGCCGTACTTTAAAACAAACGTACTTTGAGAACCAATCGCGAGGATAAGAGATAAACCAAGAGAAAAACCGGCTAAAAAAGTTGTCATTTAAAAGCCTCCAGTTCTAACGAATAGATAGGGCATTCAATTAGAGTAACATCTCACGATGTAAAATAATCTTTGATCCAACCGTATACCGCTTCACTCGTCACATCAGCCGATGCAGATTGTTCGTAGTCATCACCCGGTTCTACATCAGAAGAGGTAAACTGGTATCGAATGACATCTGGTAATTGATCATGCAGAACAATAAGAATGCGCTTTTTACTGGCGAGACAATCAATGGTCATAACGTCTGCAGGGATACCCGCTTTACGCATACCTTGCATAACGCTAATGACAGGATTGACATGCTCAAAATCTAACTGGACTTTCTCATGAGCTTGGCTGGCGATATCAGACAGTGATAACAAGGCGGGATTGGCATTCATCAGAGGCTCTTCTTTGGATCAGACTAAAACCTAACAATATCATGAATAGCGAACTTCTAAAGCGCTCTTTATGTAATGCTTCGGTAGGCAGACACTCCACCCAACAAGATAATCACAACCGACGATTTAACAATTAACAGTATTTTATTTTCAGAGACACCTTTCTTTCTAAGATAAGGAGAAAGAAATCCATAGCCAAAAGAAAATGCCAAAAGAGCAATTGCACAAATAACAAAAATACTTTCGTTACTTCCATTTATATTCATAACCCGCTACCCACAATTAAATACTTGATGTCATATCTTTCTAGCCTACAATCTTTCTAGCCTACAATCTTTCTAGCCTACACAGCCTTTTCATCGGCTGATTTTATTCTTTTTTCTGCGTTATGACGAGTAATCATTCTTTGGCTTAATACCTGCAAAGACCAGCCCAACAAATAGAAATACGATCAGTGCAATAATATAAAAGCTGGGTATATGAAGACCCTGCACCAGCATTCTTTCATTAGCAGCTAACGCGGCACACTTATGTTCATTGGCATCGGCAAATTCATCACTGGCAAAAAGTTCAGCAATATCTCGACGGCTCTTATACCTTACGATAACGAGTTTTTCCCAGTTACTTGATTCATCGTGTACCCAATCACTGGCAAATATCGGGTGAGAAGAATGACTGGCTAAGAGTTTAATCATCACCTTACTAAAGCGTTCAAATGCTTCTTTGCCACTGCCGCCAACAGAGCCATTATAATATTCCGAACTCGGCAGATACTGAGCTTCAGCATGAAAGCGATACAAGTTAACTGTATAGAAAGGCTGACCATCATCTTTTGCTAAAAAATCACGAAGCGCCGTTAAATCATGTCGTCCGCCCGGTTGTTGATCTTGCCCTTCGATAATAGAAAGATAATACTCAACCTCTTCGCCTGAAAGTTTCTCGCCCCCGTGATAGCCAACCACCAGCGCCAGCACTAATACCAATACTGACCCCAACACTAATGCCAGTAATGACCGCATTTTATTCACCGCCTTATTCATAATCTTTCTCCAATGAGTAACATGACACCTACTTGCATTTTACAAGCACTCTAAACAAGCAACTTGCAAAATACAAGTGCTATTGATTAAATGGCACATGACTAAAAATTCAAAAGACTTACGATCAAACTGCCCAATTAACTTTGCGGTAGAAACATTTGGCGACAAATGGACGCTTCTGGTGATACGCGACCTGATGTTTAAAGGTAAGCGCCATTACAGTGATTTTTTAGCGTCGGATGAAAAGATATCAACCAACATCTTAGCGGATAGACTTCAAAAGCTAGACGAGAATGGGGTTATTACCAAATCAAAAGACCCTGATAATGCTTCAAAATTTATCTATTCATTGACTGAAAAAGGCCAGGCGTTATTACCCGCGATGGTAGAGATGACAGCTTGGAGTGCGAGTTATGACTCCCTCACAAATACGCCATCAGAATTCTTGAACACCTATAATGAAAACAAAGTAGCCCTCATAGAGATGTTCAAGGCCCAGATGACCCGCATATCATAATTCAGTTTATATATCTTGATGCTCAGTAATCTCTAAGAAATCTACCGCATTCCAATTTTCAACATCAGCACTTAAATCATTGAGAAGTTGGTTTAGTTCACTGTTGTCAGTACCGTCATCATCGATAATTGCCGACGCCCTCCACTTCTCAGAATGTGAAAGTTTTGCTCTTAAAGCGGTCGTCGCAATTTCAATCCAGGTCGGCGGTGTAAAAGTAAAATTAAACGAAACAGCATCTGTCACAGCTTCAGTCATATGCCAAACGCCTCGTGGTACGAATAGAATCGAGCCCGGCTCTAATACATATTCAGTGCAATCTGCGGGGAATGCTTCTGGATATTCTTTAGCGGTATAACTTTCTAGCTCATCGTCAGCAGGGTGCCCAATCACATGGCGAGTCATTGGATTATTAATGGTTTTATTTTCTGCTAACCACCATTTTTTTGTTCCTTCTAACTGAATTACAAAATTATAATTCTGATCGAAATGAGGAGCGTTTCCTTTACCCGCGGGGGATGCGTAGACTAAGTTTCTAACATAGGTCAATTCAGAGAAACCAATGTCTTTTCTAATTTTCTGATTCCACATGTGAAACTTAGGAATCATTCTATTAACGTCATTAAAAAGAATACAGCTGCCATCATGATATTCATGAAGAGCGTCTTCAGGAGAAACTGAAGCCTTTGAAATCTCATCGGCAACCTTTGGGTTAAACACATCCACAGTATCGCGCCAACAGGCCGCCAGGTTTTCAACAGAACTAAGAAAGGGAAGACTCAATAAATCTTTAAGAGACTCTGTATTTCCATGGGATATAAAAGGTGTTCGAGACTTGAGTAATGTTAAAAATTCTTCTCGAGTATTATCGCCAATAAGTGACTTTAGATTGATTTCAGTATTACTCATATTTAATTCGCGTAATTTAATAGGTGTGCAATGCCAGCATATTGGCAAGAGATTATGGATTTTAACACAGCAATGCGAAGAAACTACTGATGCTCATTAAGCAGAATCAAAACTCAAATTGACTTCGCTTAAATTCGTTTTCGCCAAAGAACGTATCTGCTCTGCTAGTTGCGTATAAAAATTTCTATTGGGGGAGTTCCGGCGCCAAGCCAATACATGGGTGCGAGATAATTGCAGCCCATCAACCTCGGTCACATTCAAACCTTGCGGCTGGTGTATTTCAGAATAAATATACAACGCAGGTAAAAAGGTAAGCCCCATCCCCATGATCACCATTTGACGCAAGGCATCCAAACTAGAACCTTCGTAATCCCTGGCGATATTCGCACCCAGCTCACTACAGAGCAACTCCATTTGATGGTAGCTGCTGTATTGGCCTTCCAGCGTCAGTATATTCTGCCCTTCCAGATGGTGGGGTTGGACTTTCTTTAACTTCGCTAGCTTATGATCCTCCGGAACCACAAATTGCAGTGGCTCATGGAAAAGTACCTCAGCCGTCAAACTCGTATTACTAAAAGAGCGAGGCATCAGTACTAGATCCAACCGCCCCTCTAATAAATCGAGTTCCAATGTTTTGGGATGATTTTCCCTGACATGCAGTTTCAGCGATGAATAAGCTTGGTGAAGCCCTGGTAAAATATTCGGTAGCAGATAAGGGCCAACCGTCGGTGATACTCCTATGCGGAATGTCCCTCCCGGTCCTTGATTGATCATAGTCGCTTGATCCACAAGGCCATTCATTTCCTCAACCACTCGCCGAGCATTACCCAATAAGTCTCTACCCGCAGGGGTCAGTGTTGTCCCGCTACGGCTACGCTCAAACAAAGTTAAATCTAGAGTTTTTTCTAGAGTGTAAATCTGAGCGGTCAACGTCGGCTGGCTGATATTTAGCTGTTCTGCAGCGCGGCGAAAAGCCGTAGACTCAGCGAGACAGATAAAATACTCCAGCTGCTTAATTGTTGGGATTTCTTTTACCATTAATATAGGGCCATTATATATCTAATTCTCGAGGGTATTACCGGTAGGTGATAGATAGATACTATCAATAGAATTCAAATACTTCTATTGATCTATCATGGCATGCACGGCATATTAATTGGAATTCCAAATCATTACCGCAAAAGAAGCTATGCTAAAGTTATTGCAGGTCGAATATTCAACATATAGGGTTAACATCAGGCACAAGGACGGGCTCTCTTAATGCACATCGCTAAATGGGCAATACTACTTTCAACCTTCTGGATTCTTCTTTCTGGCTACATCCAGCCTTTATTACTCGGCTTCGGTGCAGTATCGGTCATTGTTGTACTTTTCGTACTAAAACGCATGGATGATGTTGATCAAGAGAAACAGGAAATTGGTACTGGCCTACGTCTTGTAAAATATATCCCTTGGCTGATTGGCCAAATTTTTCGCTCTAGCCTTCAGGTCACAAAACTGATTTGGGGCTCCCCCGATAAAGTATCACCGAGCCTAGCAAAAATCAGCGCAGAAAATATCCCTCCCGATAGAAGGGCCCTGTATGCCAACTCGATTACGCTAACACCCGGTACATTGAGTGTGGACTTGGAGGATGGCGAAATTACCGTTCATGCACTGCAAGAATCATCCATTGAAGAACTTAAACAAGAAGCCATGGAAAAGAAGATTACTGGCATATGGGGTGAAAACAAATGACAGAAATGTACGCCGTAATTTGCATCGCCATCTTGGTGGTAATGGCAATCGCTCTGGTAAGAGCAAGTTATGCCCCCACCGTTTATGATCGTATTTTAGGGGTCAATATGTTCGGCACCAAGACCGTGCTATTTATTGCTGTAACTGGATATTTGATGGGCCGTCCTGAATTTCTGGATATCGCCATTGTATATGCATTAATCAATTTCATAGGGATGGTCGCGGTATTACGCTTTTTTGAATACACCGCGCCGGTTGAATAACACCTACTTAACTCTCAGATAACTCTTTTATAGAGAATGGATTGTCATGTTTGTCTTAGACATTATCAGTAGCATCCTGCTCATTGCAGGGGTATTTTTTGGATTCAGTGGCGCTGTTGGCCTCTTCAAATTCCCAGACTTTTTTACTCGCGTGCACGCCGCCAGTATCACCGACTCTATCGCCGCCATATTAATTATTGGCGGCCTGCTTTTACAGACATCTTTCGACTTAAACACCGCAAAACTTTTATTCATTTTGGCATTTCTAATGATCACCAGCCCAACTGCATCTCATGCGCTGGCTAAATCAGCCCGCCATGGAGGCTTACTGACACTGGGTGAAGTCAAAGAAAAACAACAGGAGCAATCACACTAATGGCTGAGCTGATTGATTTGGTGCTGCTGGCAATGCTGGCGCTGACTGCTTTAAGAATTATATTTTTAAAAGACTTATTTGCCATCGTCATGCTGTTCGGTATCTACAGTTTCTTATCTGCATTGATCTTCGTAAATCTGGATGCCGTTGATGTGGCCTTTACGGAAGCTTCTGTAGGCGCTGGGATTTCTACAGTGCTCATGCTGGGTACGCTAGCGCTCACCGGCCGAGAAGAAAAGAAAAGCTCACGCTCTTCAATACTTCCACTGTTCGTAGTCTGCGTCACAGGCGCAGCGCTTATATACGGCACACTCGACATGCCTCCGTTTGGTCACCCTGATAATCCTGTCCACCAGCATGTGGCTCCGCGCTATATCGAAGAGTCCCCTAAAGAAGTGGGTCTTCCCAATATGGTGACGTCTGTTTTAGCCAGTTACCGTGGGTTCGATACGTTTGGCGAAACCGTGGTTGTATTCGCTGCGGCGATTGGAGTCTTGTCATTATTAGGCGTTAGACGACGTGAAAAACGCAATACACCTGAGTCTGGCTTAGAAGCGCATCACGTTTTGCATGTTGTCGCCAAGGTGATCATTCCACTCGTCATTCTATTTGCCCTGTATGTACAGTTTCATGGAGACTTTGGTCCCGGTGGAGGTTTCCAAGCAGGGGTAATCGGCGCGGCCGCCTTTATCTTGTACTCCCTCGTCTTCGGCTTACCGAAGGCCTTCGCAGTGGTAAGCCCGAAAGTTTTACAACTAATGGCCTCCTTCGGCGTATTGCTATACGCCAGTGTTGGCTTGTTCAGCATGTTCAAGGGCGGCAACTTCCTTGATTACAACAAACTCGCAGCTGACCCTCTTGTCGGCCAACATTACGGCATCATTATTATTGAGCTGGGTGTTGGAATTACGGTATTTGCCGTCATGCTGAGTATTTTCTATGCCTTTGATAGCCAGGCAGAGAGGTCTAACATCAAGTGAATTTTATTCTCGATTATTACAACTACTGGATCGTCGTATTCTTGATGATGACAGGTTTCTACATCGTTATTTCTGCTAACAACTTGGTTAAGAAGATAGTCGGTCTGAACGTCTTCCAAACCTCGGTGTTTATGCTTTATATCTCCATGGGCAAGGTCACGGGTGGCACCGCGCCGATTGTCGCTGAAGGTATTACCCAATACTCAAACCCTTTACCCCATGTTTTAATTCTCACCGCCATTGTTGTTGGCGTAGCGACAACCGCGGTGGGGCTTGCGCTCATTGTTCGGATCAAACGCGCTTACGGCACAGTTGAAGAGAACGAATTTGATAACAAGGATGATGCTATCTAATGTTTGATCAACACTTACCTGTGCTTGCGATTATTCTGCCTTTAATAGCAGCCCCCATCACACTCCTCTTAGGCCGTTCCATTCTGTCTTGGGGCTTTGCTACTTTCATTAGCGCTTGGGCCTGTTTTATTTCATGGCAATTACTGTCAACGACCTTGTCAGAGGGTGTCATCAGTTACGCCGTGGGCGGCTGGGCGCCTCCTTGGGGCATTGAATTACGTATTGATGCCGTTAATGCCTTTGTATTATTCGTCGTCTCAGCACTTTCGACATTGGTACTGATCTATTCCAAAGACAGTATTGAAAAAGAAATTAAAGCAGCCAATCACTCCTTATTTTACACCGCGCACCTGCTTTGTCTGGCGGGTCTGTCGGGTATTTTAGTAACTGGCGATGCGTTTAACCTCTTTGTCTTCTTAGAAATTTCCTCGCTAGCAACGTATACCCTAGTGAGCTTGGCATCCGATCGACGCTGTTTAACCGCAGCCTTCCGTTACCTAGTAATGGGAACGATAGGCGCAACCTTCATATTAATTGGCGTCGGCATGCTTTACATGAAAACCGGCACACTGAACATGATGGATCTCGCCGTTCGAATTGATGCCTACGATAGCAGCCGCACCATCAATACCGGCCTTGCATTCATAATGGTGGGCGTCAGCATCAAGCTGGCACTATTCCCGCTGCATATGTGGCTACCTGCCGCTTATACCCATGCGCCTTCTGCAGTGACCGCCTTCTTGGCGAGTACCGCGACCAAGGTTGCTGTTTATGTCATGATCCGCTTCATCTTTACCATCTTCGGTGCAGATCATGTGTTCGACGACATGAGCATGGACTTTATATTAATGGCGTTAGCGGTTATCGCTATCTTCAAATGCTCATATACCGCAGCGGTGCAAAGCAATATCAAAACGATGCTGGCTTACAGCAGTGTGGCTCAAATCGGCTATATGATTCTTGGGATTAGCTTGGTCAGTGTGACTGGTTTAATGGCAGGCCTTATTCATATATTCAACCACGCACTCATGAAAGGCGCGTTATTCATGGCTGTTGGCGCGGTGTTTTATCGCATGGGTTCGGTCGATATCCAAGCATTCAGAGGGCTGGGTAAGCACATGCCTCTCACCATGGCTGCCTTTACGATTGCAGGCCTGAGTATTATTGGCGTACCACTGACGGTTGGCTTCATCAGTAAATGGTATTTGGTGACGGCAGCACTAGAGCAAGATAATTGGGTGCTAGCGGCCTTGGTATTAGGCGGTTCATTATTGGCGGTGGTCTACATTGGCCGAGTCCTAGAAGCAGCTTATTTCCAAAAACTGCCTGAAACTCAAGATCCCAAAAAGATTAAAGAAGTCCCTTTGCTGATGTTGGCGCCAATGTGGATATTGGTACTTGCGAATATCTATTTTGGTATCGATACCAGTTTAACTACCGAAGCAGCCAGCGCCGCCTCTGAGTTGTTATTCCAAAACACGACGCTCAGTGCGAATCAATTAAGTACCGATCCATTCAATACCAATCTATTAGCTATTGATCCATTAACTATCGATCCATTAACTGCCCCATCAACGATCAAGGCGCTGGGGGTGGCACAATGAATCTCTGGCAAGGCATTGAGCCCTCACTATTAATCAGCCTCTCTATTCTCGTCCCTTTTATCGGTGCGCTACTGGTTATCGCCACCGGAAAGAACCCGAACCTTAGAGAAGCGGTCACTCTGACAACCGCCGCGATCTTGTTTACCATCGTGCTGGCCATCACTGACCATACCTTTAACGGTACCGTCCTGAGCTTGGATGTTATTGAGTTATTTCCAGGTTTGGGAATCAGCTTTGAAGTTGAACCCCTCGGTGTATTATTTGCCCTAGTTGCTAGCTTCTTATGGATCGTCACCACGATTTACGCCATTGGTTATATGCGCGGTCATAACGAGGAGAATCAAACACGTTTCTTCTGCTGCTTCGCACTGGCCATCAGCTCTGTTATGGCAATCTGCTTCTCAGGTAACTTACTAACACTCTTCATTTTCTACGAAGTATTAACCCTTTCGACCTATCCGCTGGTGACCCATGCGGGTACGGAAGCGGCTAAACAGGGTGGCAGAACCTACCTTGGCATCCTGCTGGGCACCTCAATCGCATTCTTACTCTTCGCGATCATGGGGACTTACAGCTTAACCGGTACCTTGGATTTCCGGGCTGGCGGTATTTTTGATGATTCTCATAGCAAGGCCATCCTTAGCGTATTGCTGGTGCTGTTTTGTTATGGCGTTGGTAAAGCCGCGCTTATGCCATTCCACCGCTGGTTGCCTGCTGCCATGGTGGCACCAACTCCAGTCAGTGCGTTATTGCACGCCGTAGCCGTAGTAAAAGCCGGTGTATTCAGCATCCTAAAGATCGTTATCTACATCTTTGGTATCGATACGTTAAAAGAATTAGCCACCACCGACATCATGCTCTACATAGGCGCTGCCACCATCGTACTGTCGTCTTGTATCGCCATGACCAAAGATAATTTAAAAGCGCGTTTGGCGTATTCTACAATCAGCCAGTTGAGCTATATCGTGGTAGGCGCATTGCTGGCGTCATCCATTGCTAGCGCTGGCGCGGCATTGCACATCGCGACTCACGCCGTTGGCAAAATCACCCTCTTCTTCTGCGCGGGTGCCATCATGGTTGCCAGTCACAAAAAGAACATTAGCGAGATGGCGGGTCTAGGCAGGCAGATGCCTCTCACCATGGCGGCCTTTACCATTGGCGCGATCAGTATTATTGGTCTGCCTCCGATGGCAGGGACTTGGAGTAAGTGGTATCTCACCATTGGTGCGTTGGAAGCCGACAAACTAATCATCGTAGCGGTATTAATGATCAGCTCGTTGCTAAATATTGCTTACTTGTTACCGATTCCGATTAAGGCCTTCTTCAATACTCAATCTTGGTCCGAGTCTGGAGCTGGAAAGTCAGAACCTTGGTCTTGGTCTGAAACCAAAGAAGCCCCCTTACCGATGTTAATCGCATTAGGGATCACGTCATTCGGCTGCCTTGCATTATTTTTCTATCCGCAGCCGTTGGTCGACCTGATCAATCTGATCCCCGGTGTTTCTACCAGCTTAGAAGCCATCAGCACTTTAAATGGAGCAGGCTAAATGACTGAACAGCATGATTCAGATGGCTTCTTCGACAAGCCAGAAAACATCAAAAAGATGTTAAGAGTATTTTATGTCGTGTGTGGCTTATTGGTCGTAGCCGACTTCATAGTTCACCGCCACGTATATCATGATTGGGAAAACATCCCAGCGTTCTATGCCATCTATGGCTTTGTTGGATGTAGCGTACTGGTATTTGCCGCCAAGGCGATGCGAAAAGTAATTATGCGTGGGGAAGATTACTACGATGAATAGTGTAATACCGTTTCTGCCGCTTATGCTTGGCGCCCTAGCCGCGATTTTTCTGCGGGGCTGGCCACGCAACATAATCATGTTGGCAGCCCCTATTGTCGGAGCCCTTAACTTAATGGGCTTAGAGCACGGCGTGTTCTGGTCACTTGAGTTTATGGGTTATGCATTGGAACCTGTGAAAGTCGACAAACTCAGTATGATGTTTGGCTACCTGTTTCATCTCGCCGCCTTCATTGCCATTATTTATGCACTGCATGTGAAAGATACCGTGCAACACGTTTCAGGCCTTGCCTATGCAGCCAGTGCCGTAGGTGCTGTATTCGCCGGTGACTTACTGACTCTGTTTGTCTTTTGGGAGCTGCTGGCACTGACCTCAGTATTTCTTATTTGGGCGCGTCGCACCGACCGCGCTTACTCATCTGGGTTTCGTTATCTGCTCTTTCAGATTCTCTCTGGGGTATTACTGCTGGCAGGACTGCTGATTTTTGCTCAGATCAATAACAGCTTATTGTTCACTCATATTGGCTTGGATCATGACGGCATCGCACAAGTTGGCGCCTGGTTAATCTTCTTTGCTTTTGGCATTAAGTGCGCGTTCCCATTTATGCACACTTGGCTCACCGATTCTTATCCGGAATCCACACCCAGCGGCACGATCTTCCTAGCCTCATTTACTACTAAGGTTGCGGTCTACGCGTTTGCACGTGGCTATCCTGGTGAAGAAATTCTGGTTTGGATTGGTGTCACCATGGCGTGCTTTCCAATCTTCTTTGCCGTGATCGAAAACGATCTACGTCGAGTACTAGCCTACAGTTTGATTAACCAAATTGGCTTCATGATCGTCGGTATCGGTATCGGTACTGCTCTTGCGCTGAATGGCGCGGTGGCTCACGCCTTTAACGATGTGATCTTTAAAGGTCTGTTGATGATGACCATGGGCGCGGTATTGCACATGACAGGCAAGATCAACGGTTCAGAGCTTGGCGGTTTATATAAGAGCATGCCGAAAACCACCATACTCTGTATTGTCGGTGCAGCATCTATCTCGGCCTTCCCACTGTTCAGCGGTTTTGTATCCAAGTCTATGATCATGGCGGCGGCGGTTGCCGAAGGCTACGACGTGGTTTGGTTGTTATTATTATTTGCGGCGGCAGGTGTATTCCATCACGCAGGTATTAAAATTCCGTACTTCGCTTTCTTCCACCATGACTCTGGCATTCGTACCACAGAGCCACCGCTGAACATGCTGATTGCTATGACGTTGGGCGCAGTAACCTGTGTGATTCTGGGTACCTTCCCTGCACAAACTGTTTATGCACTTTTACCGTGGGAACATAATTATAGCCCCTACGATATGACGCACGTGCTGACGCAGTTGCAGTTGCTATTCTTCTCAGCACTTGCCTTTGTATGGTTAAACTTGCGCAACCTGTATCCGCCTGAGCTACCGTCGACTAACCTCGATACCGATTGGTTCTATCGCAAGCTAGCGCCTAACGTGATTAAAAAAGTCGCCTCGACTGTGTATGGAACTTATGAAAGATTCGAGCAGTCGGTGGTTATTTCTATCAAGGGAATGATCCAGAATACTTATGATTCTGAGCTAGGTAAGCCAAAGGGATACTTCGCAAGACTGTGGCCGATCGAAACTATGGTGGTTTGGGTTGCTGTATTACTGGCGGGATATTTGATGGTTTATTACCTACCTGATTTTCTTTAGTCACTAGGCTATCTAAATAGTAAAAGTCTGTATAACTGCTCATCCTTAACCAGTAATGGCTAAGGATGAGCGGTTATAAAAAATCATTTCAAATATTTCATAATCTCATCAGGGCTATACCCACGAATCACGCTTTTATTCACCAGTAAGACAGGAACACCACGACCACCAATAGCTCGATACTGGTCATGGCCAACAGTAGACTTCTCTATATCGTACTCAAAGAACGGAATGTTATTCTCATTTAGAAACTGACGTGTTTTTTCACAATAGCCACACCAAGAAGTAGCATACAGTATGACCTTGCCGTCATGCAGCTCTGCGAAATTGGGTTTCGGGAAGAGCAGTTCTTGAATCTCACCCCCAAACTGGAAAGTAACTGATACAACAACTAGCGTAATAAGCGAAAATATAGTTTTCTTCATAGTAAAAATGTCCGTGTTACCAATATCAAATGATTTCTAATCTACGCTCTTCATAATTTAATGATATTACACCAATTTGCATTGACCCTTCTAC